>Ga0247611_10000256_pt1 | contig 110526 bp, 102 predicted proteins | sample 177DNAGHGhighgp2_FD_192422 | JGI IMG/M metagenome (GOLD analysis project Ga0247611, IMG submission 192422) | Sheep rumen microbial communities from Palmerston North, Manawatu-Wanganui, New Zealand - 1770 DNA GHGhigh gp2 | ecosystem: Host-associated > Mammals > Digestive system > Stomach >... | reverse complement strand
TTTTACCTCAAAAGCTTGCAAACCGCACAGGCGATGTTGTATCTTTGCACTCCGGATAACAATATCATTTTATTAACCTCTTTTTTAGTAATCTTTTTATGATGAAGACTCAAAAAATCACGCCTGATGCTGTCAATGCCTCACAGGCGGGAGCGCTCCTGACGGAGCAGTTCCTGCACGAGAATTACCGTTTCCGTCGCAACGTGCTAAACGGGAAGGTAGAGTTCATAACTCTCAAAGACGAGGACGAAGCCACGTCCGGCTACCGCCCGCTGACACAGGAAGCACAGAACAGCATCATCCTGCATGCCAAGCGCGAGAACATCCTCGAGAACAAAGACTCGAAGTCGGACATCACGGAGTTCCTTCACTCTGAGGAGATTCCTCTCTTCGACCCCATCAGGGTATATCTGGAATCGCTGCCTGCCTGGGACGGTCAGAATCATGTGGGTAGGCTTTTCAGCCGCATTCAGATCAGGAGAGCAATGAAGGAGTTTGGCTTTGAGAGCGTGAATTATCACCATTACTCCTGCTACAGGGCGGTGCCGCTCTTCGCCGCATAATTGAAAGGATGGGGGGCGTGTGAGGTATATGTGATATCTGTGTGAAGTGTCATGGCTGTACTTCACACGCCTCAAACCCTTTATCCATCGGGGCTACAGAGCATTTGTGTGAACATGTGAGGTATTCTTCAAGAAGCCAAGTAGTCAAGAAGCCAAGGAGTCAAGGAGTTTCCCTCCCCTCGGGGAGGTAAGGAGGGGGTTTCAGGGAGTCAAGAAGTCAGGAAGCCAAGGAGTCAAGGAGTCAAGAAGTCAAGGATCGTGGAGAGTATTGTTCTGACTCCCTGAACTCCTTGTCTCCCTGACTACCTGTAAAGGGGAGGGGTCAGGGGTGAGGCCTTCTCCCTGACTCCTTGACTCCTTGGCTCCTTGCTTTTACTCTGCCGTAATGGTGATTTCGTATTTGCTGTGCTTGCCGTCGGTGGTGTACCAAAGGATGGTGTACTGCGAGATGCCCATGTCCTTGGCATATTCCTTCATGGTCTGCGAGCCGTCGCTGTGCAAGACGAGCTGCTGTGCCATGGCATAGAGATTTTTGATGGTGTTCTCGCTCTCTTCCGTCTGGTCAGCCAGCTCGATGGTGGGCTGATAGAGGTCGGGAAAGTGGCGCTGCAAGGCCTCGATAAGCTGGGCTTTCTGACCTTCGTGGCCCACCTGTCCTATCTCCGGGAAGGTGACGTCCATACGCCATGTCTGCGTGGCACGGTTAGGAATCAGGAGCGTGTAGGATATTCCTTCACCATCACTTGGCCATACATTTTTCAAGTATTCATGATTATCACCGTTTTGGTAATAAGCTTGCATTTTCGGTACACGATTAGTCTTTAATGTATAGGCCCCTTCTGGATTGCTAACCGACCAGCATGCCTGGTTGTCGATATTCACATCGTAAACCACGGCATCGGGCATCAATATATGTTCGTCTTCGTCGCTTTTATCATATATTTTTTCAGTATCATTGCTGTTTTGATACTTCCAAATGACCGTATTACCTTCGGTGTTCTTCGTAACCTTGATTTCTTTGACATTGGTGGTGGTGGTCATGGTGTAGGTGGTGCCGTCGGTCCAGCCGTGCGAGTAGTTGAAACCAAGATTCGCACCTGGGCTCGAACTGATAATGGCAGACAAGGAGAATCCGACGGTATTGGTCTCGGTGTGCGTCTCGCCCACAGCCACCGAGGTGCTGGTGTTATTGTTGTCGGTGGTGGGGATAGCGTCTTCCAGCTTGATGTCACCATTGCCAGATAGGCCTAATTTGAATTCACCACTAGAAAACCAAGCGCCATAGTATAACTTATAATGATAACCGTTGTTATTCCAATCGGCATCGATATATTCATCTTCTTCATAAGGCCCTGCATAGAGCGTCTTGTTAACGTCAAGACGCGCGTCGCCATCTTGCTTGCCACCAATAGCGATCAATGCCTTCTGCTGCACATAGTAGTAGTCCTTGTTGGTATCCATATTGTGAGAACCCCATACGCGGACAGTCTCCAAATAGCCGTTTCCTTTATGACGAGAATTTCCATTCCAGTCCTTCGCCATAAGAGATCTTTGGTGGGTGTGTTCCTCGCTGGCGCTCATCAGTTCGTTGATGGCTCCTGCGCCGTCGGCACGCGTCATAGCCCTGGTGCCTGCCGTGGCCTTCAGCTGGCTGTTAAGCCACTGGGCAGCGCCGTCGGCCATCAGGCCACTCTGGTACTGGGTGTATTCACTACTTACTACTTCCTCATTCTCCTCCTCGCTATCGCTACTTGACGAGATGACTACTCTGTTCTGATAAGGATCGCAGGTGTAATAGCACATGGGGGTGAAAATCACCAGCTCGGCCACGGGCTTGGCTTCGCTGTCGCTACGGGTAGTGGCACGGGCCCCGATGTTGGCTACGCGCGTCTGGAGGCGAAGCATGTGGGCAGAGCTGATGCGGGCTTCGGCAGTAGTGTTTTCAGGCGGGGTAATGGTGGCAGTAACGCCATTGCCCAGGTCGCCCGTCAGCACTTCAGCCTCTGCCTGTGCCATCTTGTCGGTAATTTGCTCCATGAAATGCACCAGATGGGCATTGTGGGGTTTCTCGATGGCTATGTAGCCACCCTTCAGGTAGATTTTCGCAGCCTCCAGCCATTCGGTTAATGGGCGGCTCATGATGTCTTCACCTTTGATGAGCACCATCTTCGTGTTGGGCTGTATCTCGCTGGTGGTATTAGGTAGTCGGCGCACGAGAGCGGCGCCCATAGAGGTTTCGTCGAACTGACTCAGCACGGCGGTAGGCACATCGGCAGTTACTGTTACTTGCAGCAGGTCCACCTTATTCCAGTCGGCGGCGGGGTCTGTAGCGGAAATAATCAGATTGTCCTTGTCTGAACATGATGGAAACAGGCTCATGGCGCCACCAAGAAGGGTGACTGCGAGCATCGTCTTGACTGTCAGTCTTTTCATAATCATTATGGTTTGAGGAGATTTAGTTATTATATATCAATTTTTGTTAATATTTAGTTACAAAGATAGCGAATATTCATTGACTTTTCGTACTTTTACACGCAAATTTTAATATAATTTATGATTTTATGTTAGAACACATTGTAGAATTCACAGCCTGGCCGATACTCACGGGTGTTTTGATCGGCTATGTTGCCAACCGCATTATGAGCGGTGAGGGCAAAGGATGTTGCATGAATCTTATCATCGGCATCGTAGGGAGTTATGTGGGAACCTTCATCAGCCATCTGCTGAACATCGAGCTGCTTGGCAAAGGTTATCTCACCAACTTCGTGTTTTGCGTCGTTGGCGCAGTCACATTCCTTTGGATTTGGAAGAAACTGTTTGACTGATGACCTGGAAGCAGGGATTAACAATGAAGGAAGGTTTCCTCATAGGAGGGGGCCTTATCGTTGCAGGACTGATGCTGGAACTGAGCATTGGTCCTGTGGCGTGGGAGGCGTTTGCGTGGCCTGTCAACGGCATCGTGCTGGCAGGATTCCTGGCACTCGTCGCGCTCATCTTTATACTTGGTAATTCTCAATTATCAATTGTCAATTCTCAATTAAAACAAGTTTTCCACTTCATCGGCACCTATCAGGCTGCCATCCCGGCTATGGTATATGCCGTGGTGCTGACCATCATCATGGGACTGACGCGCCAGCAGGATAACGGCACATGGCTGAACAACATGCTGTCGTTCTGGCCCTTCGTGCTCATCTATACCTATATCGACGTGATTCTGGGTGTCATCATCCTGAAGCGACTAAAAAAAATTGTCAATTGTAGATTATCCATTATCAATTTAAAAAGGGAAGTTCCCTTTTTATTAAACCATCTGGGTTTGTTCCTTGCGCTCACCTTTGCCACACTCGGCAATGCCGACATGCAAAGGGTGAAAATGATTTGTAGCGTGGGGCAGCCTGAGTGGAGGGCAATGGGGCAGGGCGGTGTCATCAAGGAGATGCCGATAGCCATCGAACTGAAGAAGTTCATCATGGAGACCTACGACAACGGTGCCCCCAAGCGCTATGCCTCCGAGGTACAGATCCTGACAGAATCGGGCAAGAATATCGAGACCATCATCGACGTGAACAAGCCCTACGAGGTGGACGGATGGAAAATCTATCAGTATGGCTACGACACGCGAATGGGCCCTCAGAGCCAGATAACGATACTGGAGCTGGTCAGCGACCCGTGGCTGCCGTGGGTATATGCAGGCTTCTACATGATGCTGGCGGGAGCGGTGCTGATGATGCTGACGGTATTGTGGCGCAGGTTGAGAACAGCAACGCGCAAAGAGCTTGGGTGGTACTTCTACTTTGCTGTCTTTGCATCCCTCTTTGCCTACTTCTTCTTCGACAGCTACAACACCAAGACGCTGGTGCCAGCCCTGCAGAGTCCGTGGTTCGCGCCCCATGTGTTTGTCTATATCTTCGCCTACTGTCTGCTTGGCGTCGCCGTCGTCATCGCAATCTATACACATATAAAAGGAAAGGCTCAAGCAATTCAAAATACCGCCGTAGGCGTCCCCCCTCGCCCCTTGGAGAGGGGGATAGGGGGTGAGGCTTCCCTCGTCTACATCAGCCTCGCCTTCCTCACCATCGGCATGCTCTTCGGTGCCCTTTGGGCGAAGGAAGCCTGGGGGCACTATTGGTCGTGGGATCCCAAGGAGACATGGGCTGCCATCACATGGCTCGCCTATCTCATCTACATCCACTACCGCCAGCTTCCCCGCCATCGTGGGCGGGTGGCTCTCTGGATGCTCATCATTTCCTTCGCTCTCCTGCAGATGTGCTGGTGGGGCATCAACTACCTGCCATCAGCACAAGGTTCGAGCGTACATACCTATAACACTAGCGAATAAACATTATATATGGAACAAAAAACAAAAACAACAAAGCGCTTCCACCGCCACTTCGATTCACCTGGCGTGCCGCTCTATTGGATTATCATTGCGTATATCATCCTTGGCTGGTTCTTTCCCGTGGTTGGCCTCGTTGCTATCATCTGTATGATCGGCCCAGTGGTGACGAGCATCTTCAAGGGTCGTTGGTGGTGCGGACATGTGTGCCCTCGCGGTAATATGTACGACCGTCTGCTGTCGAAGTACTCTCCCCATCGCCCGATTCCAAAGTTCGTGCGCACCTTCGGCTTCCGCCTGTTCATGGTGTTCTTCATCTTCGGCATGTTCGGCATCCAACTGACCTTCACCGTTCCTTGGAGCGAGGGCGGACTGGCGATGTGGAGTGGGACAGGGCGCGTGTTCTGGACGATTATCGTGATGACTACCGTCGTTGGTGTCACGCTTTCGTTCATCTATGCCCCACGCACCTGGTGCTCGTTTTGTCCCATGGGAACCATCTCCAACTGGGTGGCACCCTGTAAGGCTCCGCTACCTAAGGCATTCACCAACATCCATGTCTCCAGCGCATGTGAAACCAAGTGCAAGATGTGTGCCCGCGTCTGCCCCATGCAGCTCACGCCTTACGACGCTCGCGGACAGGAGTCAGGCTATCTGCATCCCGACTGCCTGAAGTGCGGCAAGTGTACGCTGGCCTGCCCCACGAAAATAATGGCACTCAGACACTAAGTAATGTACCTTTGCATAGAAAATATGGATATACAGGGTTTCTTCACATCGCTGCTGAACGTGGTCTGCGAGATGGCTCCCTATCTGTTGCTGGGATTCTTCATCGCGGGGGTGCTGCATGTATTCGTGCCGCAGAAGTTCTATGCCAACTATCTTTCGCGTAACAATAAGCTGTCCGTTCTTTGGGCGGCGCTGTTGGGCATACCCCTGCCGCTGTGTTCATGCGGCGTCATCCCTACCGCCATCGGACTCAGGAACGAGAAAGCTTCGAAGGGAGCCATTGCCTCATTCCTCATCGCCACGCCGCAGACGGGTATCGACTCTATTCTGGCCACATTCTCGCTGATGGGACTGGGCTTTGCCATTATCCGTCCTACAGCAGCGCTTATCACAGGCGTTTGCGGCGGACTGCTGGTAAACCGCTTTGCGGAAATTGATAATTCAGAATTGAAAATTGATAATTCGTGTGATTCTGCGCTCGGCACTTGCCAAAGCAAGAACTTTCAACTCAAAGTATGGTATGTGTTGAAGTATGCCTATTATGATATGCTTCGCGACATCGGTCTGCGACTGCTTATTGGACTTGTTGTTGCGGCATTGATTCAGGTCGCTGTGCCTGACGAGTTCTTCCTCAGTTTCGGCAGTCAGCCGCTGTTGCAGATGCTGGTCATACTTGTTGTCGCCGTGCCGATGTATATCTGTTCCACGGGTAGCATCCCTGTGGCAGCGGCATTGATGATGAAGGGCCTCTCGCCCGGAGCGGCATTAGTGATGTTGATGGCAGGTCCTGCCGTTAACCTCGCCTCCATCCTCGTGGTTCACAAATCGATGGGGCGCCGTTTTACAACGATTTATCTGATGACCATCGTAGGCTTTGCTGTTCTCTTCGGTCTACTCCTCAATGCTACGGGAATTCTCAATTCTCAATTATCAATTGTCAATTCTCATGCTGCTTGCTGCATGAGCACATCCGCTCTGCCCAGTACGTTTAAGATTATTTGCGCTACAGTATTAACCCTATTAATCATATTTGCTCTTATGATGAAACTGTTCAGCAGATTTACAGACAAAAAGCCCTTAGATCCCGGCGTGACCGTCTACCGGGTTGAGGACATGCATTGCAGTCATTGCGAGGCTGCCGTAGTCCGTGCCGTCGAGGAAGTGCCTGGCGTAGAGAAAGCCAAGGCCAGTGCCTCTGCCAAGACCCTCACTATCAAGGGCCCCGCTACGGAAGAAGCCATCCGCACAGCGGTTGAGGGAATAGGATATACGTTTAAGGGGAAGGTCTGATATATGAGAATCGACCACATAGCACTCTTCTGCAAGGACTTGGAGCAGATGCGCCAGTTCTTCCTCGATTATTTCGAGGCCGAGAGCAACGAGCAGTATCACAATCCTCGTACAGGATTGCGGACGTATATACTCTCATCCGGGCACGATGACTAACCTGACACATTGTTTCTTGGCAACAGGCGTGGAGAAAATATCAGAGCAGCATCTTGACGATACGGAAGAGTTGGAAGTCCACTTGCTGACCCGTGAAGAAGTATGCAGCGTTCTATGTAACAATGAGATGATGCAGTCTCTTATGGTGGCTCCATTACTGAAGTATCTGTCTCCAGAACTGTAATAACATAGTATTACAAATATACAAAAGGATAGCTACTCCTTCTACACCAGCTACGACCAGTTGGAATACTTCAGCCTGCTCATCGAGACCCGCCTACCCGTCAGCGAAATCGCCTACCAACTCGGCTTTGAATATCCGCAGCATTTTTCGCGCCTGTTCAAGTCCCGCACGGGCATGACACCGAATGAGTACAGATTAACAGCATAACACACAAATAATCATAAATCCCAAGGCAAAATCAATCTGCTTTGGGATTTTATTTGTATATTTGCGGGCAGAAAACTACGATTACACCGCTTGGTGGTTTTGGCTGTTAACAAACACTTTAATTTAATCAAAAAAATGAAACAACTGACACTAACTATCATTGCCGCGCTGCTCTCACTGGGCATGGCGCAAGCACAGAACAGTGAAGATGTAGCCACATTTAGAACTTGGGCGATGACTCCGCCTATGGGCTGGAACTCATGGGACTGCTACTACTCTTCGGTGACAGAGAAAGAGGTGCTACAGAATGCACAGTACTTGGTAGATAACGACCTGGTGAAATACGGCTGGGAGTATGTGGTGGTGGACATCCGTTGGTATTGTAACCATCCGTCCTTGGGCGGCGGCAACTACAACCAGCGGGGCGACCAGGGGTATGTGCTCGACGAGTACGGACGCTACCTGCCGTCGCCCTCGCGCTTCCCGTCGTGTATGGTCGACGGCAAGAATATCGGCTTCAAGGCTCTGGCTGACAGAATACACGCGATGGGTCTGAAGTTCGGCATCCACATCATGCGTGGTGTGCCAAAGAGTGTCGTGGGCAGCAGCTATAAGCTGAAAGGCAGCGAAGGCACGGCGTGGAGTCAGGTGTATAACGGCACCACCTCTCCTTGCACATGGCTGAAGGACAACCTGCTGGTCAGGAACAACGAGGCCGGACAGATGTATTACAACAGCATCATGGACCTCTATGCCGAGTGGGGCGTGGACTTCCTGAAGATTGACGACCTCTCACGTCCGTTCTACACCGACGAGATTCACATGATACGCAAGGCCATTGACCAGACGGGCCGTCCCATCGTGCTCTCGCTCTCGCCCGGCAAGACGCAGTACCAGTATGCTGAGGAGTGTCTCGACAATGCCAATATGTGGCGCATGATGGACGACCTGTGGGACAACTGGAGCGCCGTGGATGCCGTGTTCAACGAGGCCCATGCCTGGGAGACCGTCACCCGTCCGGGCAACTATGCCGACTGCGACATGCTGCCCTTGGGACAGATTGCCATGACCATCGGCGACCCTGGCTATACCGCTGCCGACGCTGGCCGCTGGACGAACCTCACGCAGAACGAGCAGCTGACCATGATGACGCTCTGGGGCATCTGCCACTCGCCGCTGTTCTTCGGTGGTGAGATGACGAGGAACGATGCCTTCACGCTCTCGCTGCTGAACAATGATGAGTACCACCAGATGCACAGATATGGCGAGGAGGCCCATCAGGTATTTAACGACGAGGACAACGGCCGTGTGGCGTGGACTTCTCACATCGGCGACACCCGCTATCTGGCGCTCTTCCAGCGCGACAATAACCGCTGGGTGGTTGGCAACAAGGCTCTCTACAAGAGCGAGGTGGTGGCCTACACCACCGACGGCCATGCTGTGGATGTGGACATAGAGTGGCCCGAGGGTGAGAAGACGCTCGTATTGGTGGTTGATGACGGTGGGGACAACTACAACTACGACCACGGCGACTGGATCAATCCCACGCTCGTGTTGCGCGACGGCACCGAGGTTCCCCTCACAGGCACCTACAAGACCCGCCAATATACCAAGTCCTACTTCAACCGCGTGTATGAGAACAAGAACGTGGACAACGGCGGCAAGATGAAAGTGATGGGCGTCACCTACGACCGCGGCTTCTCTACCGATGCCAACGCCGCCATCTTCTTCCAGATTCCCGACGATATGGACGTGGTGCGCTTCAAGGCGATGGCCGCTGCCGATGACTCTGGCATCGGTCAGCAGGGAGCCACGACGACCATCCGCTTCATGGTGTTCGACCAGAACCCGCTCACCGACGAGCAGGACGATGCCGCTGCCCGTTCAGGACTCATCTGCCGCACAGGCACGAAGAGCAAGACCTTGGAGGCCGACGTTACTGGCGCCGAGCAGTTGAAGATTGTGGTGAACAACTGGGGCGATGGCTTTGCCTACGACCGTGCCGACCTCATCAACCCCGTGCTCATCGATGTCGAGGGCAACGAGACCTCGCTGACCACGCTAAGGCAGACCAGCTACCAGTCGGAATGGGGCAGCCTGCATGTCAACCAGAATGTGGAGGGTCAAACGCTGCGCGTAAATGGGCAGTCATATACCACCGGTCTCGGCATGAACGCACAATGCACCCTCATCTACGAACTGCCTGCAGGACACTCATGGAAGACTTTCCGCGCCCTCTGCGGCTACGACTCGTCGTGCGATACCGACAATCCCAACACGACCGGCACCACGATGGAGTTCATCTTCTACGTCACCAAGAAAGAGGCTTTCGACTTCGACCTCACGCAGCTTGGCTATAGCGCCACCGAGCCCGTTCCCGTCTATGACATCTGGGCAGGCGAAGACCTCGACACCGCCACGGGTTCCTTCAGCACCACCGTGCCCAGCCACGGCGTCAAGTTGTTCCGTCTGGGCGACAAGGCTACTACCGGCATTCAGGACGCGAAGAAAGGTCAGGCAACAAATCGCCCCTCCTTTGGAGGGGTCGGGGGAGGCCCCCTCATCTACAACTTGCAAGGACAGAGGGTAGGCGCTGACTGGAAGGGAATACAGATACAAAACGGAAAGAAACGGATTAAATAACAAATACGATTATGAGTAAAGTTTTGATTTTACAAGGCTCTCCGAGAGCTAATGGTAACACCGCTTGGATGGTGGAAGAGTACAAGAAGGCTGCCGAGGCAGCAGGTCATGAGGTGACGCTGGTCAACGTGGCCCGAAAGAAGATTGCGGGCTGCTTGGCCTGCGAGTATTGTCATAATAAGGGCAATGGCGCCTGCATCCAGAAGGACGACATGCAGGAGCTATACCCGCTGATGAACGAAGCTGAGGTGCTGGTGCTGGCTGCACCCATCTACTACTTCACGCTCTGCGCCCAGATTCAGGCTCCCATCCAGCGTATGTACTGCGTCAACAAACCCGCCAACGTGAAGAAGATGGCGCTGCTGATGTCATCCTATTCGCCTGGTGTCTATGACGGAGCCACGGCCGAGTTCCGCGACATCTGCAACTACTGGCAGGTGGAGAACATGGGCTTTGTCTCTGCGAAGATTGACGAGCAGAAGACCGAGGAGACCAAGCAGAAAGTGATAGCACTGGCATCGAAACTATCATGACAGAGAAAGAGAAGATGCTGGCGGGCGAGGTGTATTCCGCCGTTGACCCGCAGCTGCTTGAAGAGTTGACGGAGGTGAAGGAGATAATCCACGACTATAACCTGCTGCGTCCGTCGGAGAAGGAGAAGGCAAGGGAGATCCTGAAAGGACTGTTAGGACACATCGCTGATGACGAGATACTGATTGTCCAGCCCTTCTATTGCGATTACGGTAAGCAGATTAGTGTGGGCAAGCGTTTCTTTGCGAACTTCAACTTCACCGTACTCGACGAAGCACCTGTCACCATCGGCGACGACTGCTTTATTGGTCCCAATGTCAGCATCTATACGGCCTGTCATAGCACCGACCCTGTGGAGCGCAACAGTCGCAGGGAGTGGGCAGAGCCTGTCACCATCGGCAACAATGTGTGGATAGGCGGTGGTGTCACCATCGTGCCAGGTGTGACTATTGGCGATAACGTCACTATCGGCGCAGGCAGCGTTGTGACGAAGGATATTCCTTCGAATTCTGTTGCTGTCGGCAATCCCTGTAGAGTTATCAAAAGCATCAGATAGTATGAAGAGGATTGATTATAGCAGAACATGGAAGATCAGAACTACAGGGCGAAATATAATTTATGGAAATTAGAGAAGCAACAATATCGGACGTAGAGGCGATGCTTGCCATCTATGCGCCATATGTGGAACAGACGGCCATCACCTTCGAGTATGATGTGCCGACAACAGACGATTTTCGTCAGCGCATGTTGAACGTGCAGGCAAAATACCCCTGGATTGTGGCTGAGGAGAACGGACGGATAGTCGGTTATGCCTACGCCAGCGCCTTTAAGGAACGGGCTGCTTACCAATGGGCTGTCGAGACCTCCATTTATGTTGACAACAGCATGAAGCGATGCGGAATAGGTCGTCAACTCCACGAAGCCCTTGAGCAACGGTTAAAGGCTCAGGGCATCCTTAATATGAATGCCTGCATCTCCTTCATCGAGACCGAGGATGAATACCTGACGCTGGACAGCGTGCGCTTCCATGAACAGCTTGGCTACAGTCGTGTGGCCCACTTCCACCTATGCGGCAAGAAGTTCGGACGCTGGTACGACATGATCTGGATGGAGAAGATAATCGGCGAACACAAATAGACGGCGTTGTTCCTGCCATGGTTCCCGTAATCTGCTAAAATAGCCTCATGATATTCTGCAGGGCTGCGTCGGGCATAGGTTTGCTAAAGACCATGTCGAATATGTAAGGGACTTTGGCAGCGTAGTAAGGCATGAGGCGCTTGGTGGCCTCGTCGATGGCCTGCGGGTCGGACGTGCCGAGATAGGCAGGGAAGAAAAGGTCCCAGTGGGTCTTCATCTGTTCGTGTGTAATATGGAAGATGTGGTAGACCCGATCTGCAGGCATATTGTGGCACATAGTCCACAGCAGCGCCAGGTCCCACTCTGGGACGCCATAAGAAAATTCACCCAAGTCGATCCATAGGTCGCGCTGGCCATCGGTGATGATGTTGCCGATGTGCAGGTCGCCATGTATGCAGCGTGGCGTGTCTGGCACGGTATCCAGAAACTTTAGGGCACGCTGTTTGTAATCCTCCGGCACCATGTTCTTCTCACGATAGAAGTGCTCTATTCTCTGTTTGTAGGAACAGAGCTGCGTGGTGTCAGCCTCCTTGTCGTGCAGCTCTCTGGCCATGCGCGCGAATTTGATGGAAATTTCCTTCAGTCGCTCTGGCTCCTGCGAGATGATGCGCGTGTACGAACGTTTGTTCTTTATCAACTCATACTCAGCTCCACTCCTTTCGCCGTCGGTAATCAGACGGTAGGGCTTGGGCGATGGGATGCCCATCTCGAACACGGTGCGGGCGGTCAGGAACTCGGCCTTCGCTCTGTCGGCCTCGAAACCAGGCTTATAAAGTTTTGCCAACGAGAGACCGTCCTTCTTAGTATAGGTTAGAGAGGTTCCGCCCTCGCCAGTCTGGATGTAATCATCCAGATTGATTCTCTGTATTTCTTCGCTCATCATCTTATTATTCTGCAGCCACGACTTCAATCTCTACCAATGCACCCTTAGGAAGCGTCTTGACAGCAACCGCAGAACGGGCGGGGTAGGGCTCTGTGAAGAACTCGGCATAGACAGCGTTCATGTCGGCAAAGTCGTTCATGTCTGCCATGAAAACCGTTGTCTTTACCACATTAGTCATTGTCAGACCAACTTCTTCGAGAATAGCCTTCACGTTGGTCAATGACTGGCGAGTCTGTTCCTTGATGCCACCCTCAACAAAACTGCCTGTGGCAGGATTGATGGGAATCTGACCAGAGGTATATACGAGATTACCAACTTTGATGGCCTGACTATATGGGCCGATGGCAGCCGGAGCAGCCTTTGTACTGATTACTTCTTTCATATTTCCTAAAAAATCTCAATTTCAGGTACAAAGATACGCATTTTCAAAAGAATAATCACCATGCTTTGGAATTTTTTGCGTATATTTGTCGGCATCAATCAACTACCTGTGACACATACAAGTGATAACTATATAAACAAATCCTATTTACAGCATGGAAGAACTGAAACAAAGGATTCTGCGTGATGGCAGTGCCAAGGCTGAAGGAGGGATAGTACTGGTCAACAGTTTTCTTAACCATCAGATTGATCCGCAACTGATGATGCATTGCGCCGAGGAGCTTGCACGACTCTTCAAGAATCAAGGCATCAATAAGATTGTCACCATTGAAGCCTCTGGCATCGCCCCTGCCATCATGACGGGCTACCTAATGAACCTGCCTGTGGTTTTCATCAAAAAGAAGATACCAAACACGGTGGACGATACATGGCGGTCGTGGGTGTGGTCGTTCACTCGTAATGACAACACTACGGTATGCATCGACCGTCGCTTTCTGACCGCTGACGACCGCATCCTCTTTATCGACGATTTCTTGGCCGAAGGCCATGCTTCAGGTAGCGTCATCCATCTCTGCCGACAATCAGGTGCACGGATTATGGGTATGGGATTCCTGGTTGAAAAAGCCTTTGCCGGTGGAGGCCAGTTCCTACGCGACCACAATATTTCGTATCATGCCCTTGCCACGATTAATCGCATCAGAGAAGACAACAGCTTCGAACTAATTTAAAAGACAAAAGAAATGATGATCCGTTTAGAACTGCCCAAAGATTATCGTGAGGTGGAGAACCTGACGCGTGAGGCATTCTGGAATGTCTATCGTCCTGGATGCACAGAGCATTATGTGCTCAATCAGTATCGGACGAATCCTGACTTCATCCCCGAGTTGGACTTTGTGATGGAGGAGGATGGCAAGATTATAGGTCATGTGATGTTCTCCAAGGCAGAGATTGTGCTTGACGGGGGTGGGTCTTTCCCTTCGTGGACTTTTGGCCCCATCAGCATTCATCCAGATTACAAACGCAAGGGCTATGGCCTGAAGTTGCTGAAGCATGCAATAGAGAAAGCCAAGGAGATGGGTATAGGTCTGCTGCAAATGGAAGGAAATATCGAGTTCTACAAGCATGCTGGTTTCGACCTCGCTAGCAAACTAAACATTCACTATCATGCGGAGCCGAGAGATTCAGAGGTACCGTATTTCCTCGCCCAAGAACTGATACCTGGCTATTGGGGCAATCGCGAGGGGACCTATTGCCCGCCCAAGGGTTATTTCGTAGCCGACGAGAATCCTGAGACGTTCGAGGTTTACGAAGCCACCTTCCCTCAGAAAGAGAAAGCATTCCGGGAGGGCCAACTGCCTCAGTTCTGTCAGAGTTGCGGCATGCCGTTGACTCGTATTGAGGATTGTGGCACAAATGCCGCCGGCAGCACGAATTTCGATTACTGCCAATACTGCTACAAAGATGGCAAATTCCTACAGGATTGCACCATGGACGAAATGATAGAGCATTGTGCTCAGTTTGTTGATGAAGTAAACAAGCAGATGCCTAAGCCCATGACCAAGGAGGAGTACAAGCAGATGATGCACGGCTTCTTCCCGATGCTAAAACGCTGGAGAAAATGAATAAGATTAAGTTTAAGTGAGCTTAACTTTCCCCTCGCTTAATCGCAGCCTTGACTTGCGCCATGTTGCTGCGCGAGACGGGGAGCGATTCGTGGCAGTGCTTGATGAGCAGTTGCGTGGTGCTGGAATGTGAGACAATCTGTTCTACCTGACCAAGGTTGACCAAGATGGCGCGATGGCAGCGCACAATCATCGGGTAGCTCTGCAACGTTCCTTCCATTTGTTTCATAGTGGCGCGTAGCATGTCGGTATGCACTTGATTGTCGCGCAGATGGCTGACCTTGACGTAGTTGCCAACGGCCTCAATATATAATAGGTTGGAAATCTGGAGCGTCACAGATTCGTTGGTCGTGCCACGAAGAAGAAGCCCACCCTCTTCCCCTCCCCAAGGGAGGGGGGAATGTTTACTCTGTAATCCTTGATTTTCTGCGAAGGAAGAATCTGAACTCTCCTCCCTTGGGGAGGGGGTGGGGGTGGGCTGCTTGGGCTGCTTCTGGGGGAGGTTCTTTAGCCTCTCATTCAACTCCCGTATCTCTTCCAGTTCCATCGCCAGATACTTGCTGCGGAACTTGAAGCGCCAATAGAGTCCGATGGCGAAGGAGCAGAAGGCAATGATGACAAGGGTTTCAAGAAAATTGACGACAGAAAACACATTGGAGGGGATTTGTAATCCCCAACGGTCGCTCAGTACAAAATGGCGATAAAGACAGATGCCCAATGCCACAAGCGGTGTATTGATAAGTTGAAACCATAGGTTGCGACGGATAATGTATTCGGCGCCTAGCTTAAACGACCTCGGCATCTTGATGACATACTTCAGAATGACATCTGTCATTATGCAAATCGAGAAACCGATCACGCCCAAAGCTGCCAGATGTATGTAAGCCTGCCACTGCCACGCATCCAACCCGAAGGGCTTAAACACGGCCAGCGCCACCACCACAAACGTGGTGCTGATGATTCTCGTCGTTATCGTTTCTAAATGTCCTTGTTTCATACGAGGTTCGCGGTTTCAGGCCGCAAAGGTACAAAATAAATATAAATTTTCTACACCATTCCTCACATTTCTGCCATTTGTCACACCATCCGTCACATTTTCATACTGTTTATCCCAGAAATTTGGAGGGATAAGCGGTACGCCGTACCTTTGCGGTCGAAACCGCGAGGACGAGCTGCGCCTCGGCAATTAAAGCGAGCTTTATTGCACTCGGCATGCACCGTCCTTGCAGCAAGTTTTAAATCAAGAAAGTTATGAAAACAATGAGATTCGCAGCGTTGATGGCTGCAATGATGATGACGATGACAATGACCGCTAAGACACAGGACTGGGGCGGACGAGTGATTGACGAGAAGGGCGAACCGATACCTTTCGTGAATGTAGTGCTGTTGTCGCTGCCCGATTCGGCCTTCGTGCAGGGAGCGATGACGGACATGGACGGCGTGTTCAAGATTGTGACGGATGTGAATCAAGGATTACTGAAGGTAACCAGCATGGGCTATCATACCTTATATTTAAATGCGGATCAGGACTTGACTATCCAAATGAAGGAAGACACGCAGCTGATTAGTGAGGTTGTGGTAAAGGGTCAGTTGCCGAAGACCTATGTGAAGGGCGATGCCATGCGCACTACCGTCACCGGAACAATACTTGAGAAGGCGGGAACCGTCTCAGATGCCCTGTCGAAGATTCCTTCGTTGGAAGCTGAGCGCGACGGCGGCGTGAAGGTGTTGGGCCGTGGCGATGCCGAGGTGTATATTAATGGACGCAAGGTGCAGAACATGAAAGAACTCTCGCGTTTACGCTCCGACCAAATTCAACATGTCGATGTGGTGCAGAACCCTGGTGCCCGTTATGCAGCCTCAACAAAGGCTGTCGTCCGCATCACGCTGAAAAAGGCGCAGGGCGAAGGCATCAGTTTTCAGGACAACACCTCTGACTATTACCAATATGGCTACACGCTGACCAACAACCTCGACGTGAACTACCGTACGGGTGGTCTTGACGTCACCGCCTCGCTCTGGGCAGGCCGATACGGCCACAGCAAGTCTCTGCAGAAGAACAACCTTACCTATTATGTGGGCCCCGACTTCTACCTTGGTCGTAGCAATCAAGAGACAAAGAATGTGTGGAAGGGGTGGTCGCCACAGCTTCAGGTGAACTATATGCTTGACGAGAATCATAGCTTCGGTGCTTTCTACAAGTACGACCGCCATCCGGGTGGTGATTCCGACGGTTTCTTCTATACCGACAACTATGTCAATGGTGTCTACACCGAGCGCTCGGAGAGCCACATCAGCGGCGACGACAACTTCCGCAAGCACATTTTCAATGCCTACTATAACGGCAAGGCGGGCCAGCTCGGCATCGACTGGAACGTGGATGGTCTCTTCGACAAGACCGCTGAAGACAACAGTACGAATGAGACGACCATTGATGCCAACAACGTCCGCTCCAGCCACAGCGTGAAAAACGGCACCAAGAGCAGCAACAACTTCTGGGCTACGAAGCTCATCCTCAGCTATCCCGTGTGGCAAGGTAATATCAGCATCGGCGGCGAGTACAGCTACAACCACCGCACCGATGCCTACTCCTTCCTTTCTGCCGAGATGCTGCCCGTGAAGGCTACCGACACGGAAATCAACGAGAAGTCGGCAGCCGCCTTCGTGGAGTACGGCCGACAGTTCGGCAAGCTATATGCCCAGGTAGGCCTGCGCTATGAGCATCTGCAGAACGACTACTACAACTTTGGCCAGCGGGAGGATGAGGTGTGCCGCGACTATGGCGACTGGTTCCCCACTGCCACGCTCTCCATGCCTGTAGGCAAGGTGCAGCTCTCGCTTTCCTATCGCAAGGACATCGAGCGCCCCAACTACTCCAGCCTCACCAGCTCGACGGTCTACATCAACCGCTATACCTACCAGAGCGGCAATCCCTACCTGCGGCCCACCTATACGCACAACCTTGTGCTCAATGCAGCTTACAAGTGGGCAGGCATGGTCGTGACCTATTCGCGCACCAAGGACAACGTGACGATGGCCACCGAGCCCTTTCCGGGCGCTGATAATCCTATGGTTAGCCTAGTCCGCTCCATCAACGGCAGCGACGGTTACAACCAGTTGAGCCTTAACCCCTATGCCAGACCTGTCATTGGTTGCTGGCATCCCACATGGTTTATCTATGCCCAATTCCAAAACTACAAGTCGCCTTGTGCCGATGGCAGGGAGATTACCCTCAGCCGTCCGTATGTCAACTTTGGATGGGACAACACCATCGAACTGCCCGGTAGCTGGCGCTTGAATGCAGGCATGCGCCTATCGTCGAAGGGCGACGTGAACAATTTCCGTCTCAATCGCAATTCCTTCAGGAGCGAGCTCGGCGTGCAGCGTGACATCAACCTGCGCCGCCTCGGTACCCTGACAGCCGACTTACGCTGCTACGATATGTTCAACACCAACAAGAATGGAGGTATCATCTATGGCATCCGAGAGATTACCATCAACAACCCTGCCCGTCGCACTTTCATGCTCGACCTCACATGGAAGTTCAACGAGGCCCGCTCAAAGTACCGCGGCAGCGGTGCCGGCGAGAAGCAGAAGGCAAGAATGTAATTCAATTCGTCACAGAAACGTGCAGTTTATCCCAGATATTTGGCAGTCTCGTCAATTTTGCGTACCTTAGCAGCGTCAAACGGATAAATCGAACAAATACAAATATGGATAAAATGATTGCTTGCTGTGGCATCAACTGCGAGACCTGTGAAGCTCGTATTGCCACAATGAAGAACGACGACAAGATGCGCGTCGAAGTTGCTAAGAAATGGTGCGAGATGAATCACACGGACCAGATCACACCTGAGAGCATTAATTGTACAGGCTGTCGTGTGGAAGGCATCAAGTTCTACTTCTGTAGCCATCTGTGTGAGGTGCATCAATGTGTAGCCGCCAAGGGCTTCGAGACGTGTGGCGACTGCCCTGACAAGAACACCTGCAAGAAGGTTGGCGCTATCTGGGAGAATTGTGCTGAGGCGAAGGAGAATTTGGGAGGAAAGTGAATTTGTAAAAAAGTTAAGGACGGACGTCACCTTTTGTGTTTCTGAACTGTTATGATAATGAATCGGTTCAAGAAAGAAACAAAAGTTTAACCCTTTAAATAAAAGAAAAATGAGTGATAATGCAGTTGGAATCATTTTTATTATCTGTGCTTTTGCACTTCCCGTCTTAATCGTATGGCTGAACAACCGCAAAAAAATCAACGAGACGAACCAACGCACACAGATTGTGCTGGCAGCTATTGAGAAAAACGTTGAGACGGACGTTGAGGATTTGCTCAAGAAGATGGCTCCGCAGAAGAAGTTGCTGAAGGAAAAACTGTTGAATAAACTACTTTGTGGAGGAATCATCTCGCTAGTAGGTTTAAGTTGTATTGCCATCGGTCTCTTCCTCGACTTCAAAGGCGGAACTTCCACTAAGGACCTTGCCATGCAATACTGGTTTGGAGTTAGTATCTTTGCCATAGGTATCGCCTTCCTCGTCAACTACGCTGTTGGCAAGAAATTTTTAGCTAAGGAGATTGAGGCAGAAGAAAAGAAAATGACCATACAGGCATAGACCGTGATCCGCGAAGATTTCATCACCCAGGTAGAGCATGAGCAGGAGGCCCTTCGTAGTTTCCTGCTCGCCCTCTGCTGTGGCAACAAGAGCGATGCTGACGACCTGGCACAGGATGCGCTGGTCAAGGCCTACCTCTCGTCAGCAGGCTATCAGGAGCAGGGGAAGTTCCGTTCGTGGCTCTTCAAGATTGCCCACAACACCTTCCTTAACCACAAGGTCAGCTGTCGTACGATGGATACACTCGACGATGCCCGTACGCTTATCTGCAGTACCACAGCCGACAATGCCTTCGAGCATCAGGAACTCTACCTCGCCTTGCGCACCCTGCCACCCAAGGAACGCTCCGCCATCACGCTCTTCTACCTCAATGGTTACAGCATCAAAGAGATTGCGACCATCACAGAGACCTCGGAAGACGCCGTGAAGAAGCAACTCTCACGAGGACGCGACAAGCTCAGAGAACAATTGAAAATTGATAATTGACAATTGATAATTGAAAAGGTTATGGAAAAAGATAAAAAACTTGAGGAACTGTTCCTCTCTCAGAAGCCAACGTTTGACGATAAGGCTGAATTTATGGCACAGCTTACCCGTCGTCTGGATGCCGTGGAGTATGTCCGCCAGCATCAGGAGGCTACCCTCCGTCGCTATAAGCTGGCGATGATTGCCGCCTTCGTTGTGGGCATTGTCAGCGGTGCCGTAGCTATGGCATTTGTTCTTTCCTTGCCTGCCGACGTCCCCTTCCTCACTTTCAGCATCGAGAGTAGCATCCTGTTTTGGATAGCCGAGAATTCCCGCCTCATCGCTACCATAGTCCTTGCGCTGCTGATGAGTTTTGGCATGATGAGCATCATCAGTAATGTGCAAGATATACTTGCCCTTCGTCACAAAACCTTTGAATACATTCATTAGACCATATCTACACGAAAGGGTATATGTAAAAGTTTGATATGTAAAAATCTCAAATTATCATAAATCTCAAGGCAGAATCAACCTGCTTTGGGATTTTTTCGTATATTTGCAGGGTAAATTTGCCCGAACAAACCAACAAACAGATACAACGATGCAAGGTAACTTTTCTTATTACAATCCCACCAAGCTGTATTTTGGTGATGAGTCATTGAACTTCCTCAAGGACGAACTGAAGGGCTACGGCCCAGTGGTGCTGCTGAACTACGGTAGCGGCAGCGTGAAGCGTAATGGTATCTACGACCAGGTGGTGGCCATCCTAAAGGAGGCTGGTAAGACCATTGTGGAGAATCCGGGTGTGATGACCAATCCTACGTTGGAGAAACTGAACGAAGGCGTGAAGATTGCCCGCGAGAACAACGTTGACTTGATTCTTGCCTTGGGCGGCGGCAGCGTGTGCGACTACTCGAAGGCGGTGGCAGCCTCGGTCTATTACGAGGGCGACTACTGGGATAAGTTTTGGCTAAAGCAGCAGAATCCTGCAGAAGACCAGAAGCTGTTGCCTGTAGGATGCATCCTGACAATGGCTGGAACAGGCTCGGAGATGAATGCAGGCACGGTGATTACCGATGCAGAGCACACGTTCAAGGTAGGCCATGTGTTCGACAGCCGACTGATGCCGAAGTTCTCCATCCTGAACCCGAAGTACACAATGACCGTGCCTGACAACCAGATGAAGGCGGGTATCTACGACATCATGAACCACATCATGGAACAGTACTTCTCCGACTTCGACGACAACACCAGCGACTATCTCTCCGAAGGCTTGATGCGCTCTGTCATCCATTCCGCTCGCATCGCCGTGAAGAATCCGCAGGACTACGAGGCCCGCTCGAACATCATGTGGACGGCTACTTGGGCGCTGAACACGCTCGTGGGCAAGGGCAAGCAGCAGGACTGGATGGTACACATGATTGGTCACAGCGTGGGTGCTTGGACACATGCCCCTCATGGCTATGCGCTGGCCTCTGTATCTATGGCGTACTATCGCAGAGCGATGAAGAACGGGCTGCCCAAGTTCGTGCGCTTCGCCAAGAACGTATGGGGAATCAGCGGCGACGGCCTGACTGACGAGCAGATAGCTGAAAAGGGACTCGAAGCCCTGAAAGCCTGGATGCTGGAGATAGGTCTGCCCCTCACTATCAGCGAACTCGGTGCCACCAACGAGATGATTCCCGGCATCACCGAAACTACCGTCGTCTATCCCGCAGGCTATCTGAATCTGTCGAAAGAGGATGTGGCGGAGATTCTGAAGGAGAGCATGAGTCAGGCATAACTGGATAAGTACATCTAGCGACATGATACATCTGGAAAGTGATTACAACAATGGCGCACACGAGGTGGTGCTGCGACATCTTGTAGAGACGAATGCAGAGCGGACGCAAAGCTATGGCGACGACCGTTTCAGCGAGCAGGCGCGGAAGTTGATTCGTGAGGTCTGCAAGGCACCTGAAGCCCAAATCTGGTTTCTTGCCGGCGGTACGCAGACCAACGCCACGATTATTGACTGTGTGTTGCAGCCTTACGAGGGCGTGCTGTGTGCAGAAACGGCACACATCAACGTACACGAAGCGGGAGCTGTTGAGTTCACGGGGCATAAGGTCATCGCATTGCCGGCTCGAGAGGGGAAGCTTTCTGTCGTGGACCTGCGGGCGTGGCTCACGGCCTATTTCGCCGACGAAACGGCCGAGCACATGGTACGGCCGGGAATGGTCTATATTACGTTCCCCACCGAGCTGGGCACGCTTTATTCAGCCGATGAGCTGAGAGCGTTGCATGAGGTCTGCTGGCAATATGGTCTGCTGCTCTATGTGGATGGTGCGCGACTGGCTTACGGGTTGGCGGCGAGCAAGGACGTGACGCTGCCGTTGCTGGCACAGCTGGCGGACATCTTCTACATCGGCGGCACAAAATGCGGTGCGTTGTGTGGTGAGGCGGTGGTGTTCCCCCGTGGCGATGCTCCCGGCCACATGCTCAGCCGCATCAAGAGTCACGGGGCTCTCCTGGCCAAGAGTAGGGTAGTGGGCGTGCAGTTCGATGCACTGTTCACGAAAGCCGATGACAAGCCTTTGTATATGACCATTGGCAGCCAGGCCGTGGCGCTGGCTATGCGACTGCGCAGCCTTTTTGTGGAGCGCATGGGCTACCGGCCATTCATCGACTCGCCCACGAATCAGCAGTTCTACATCATTCCCAATGATGACTTGCAACGGCTTCGCCAATACATCGGCTTCGAGGTTTGGTGTCCTGTAGATGAGAGTCATACCGCCTGCCGCTTCGTCACCAGCTGGGCAACTACCGAGGAGGAGATAGATACATTAGAAAAAGTTCTTTAAATATGTTTCGTGATAGACAGATGAAGTACATTGCTTTTATATTTGTTTTTTTAGCCTTGTGTTTATGCTCTTGCCATCATAATTCGGGTGTATCTCCGTCCTCAGATGTACAAGCGGAAGATACGCTTAGGGCCATTACGGAAGATATGGCATACGAAGGAATAAACAACTACTGCCATAGTGCGTATGACTGGAGCGTGGCAAAGGACAATCCTGACATCATGTCTTTGACGATGGGAGAAGAGACGGATGCTGCGTATCAGGTGGTATTCCGAAGCTATACTGGCGCGTTGGTTCATTTCTATGTCGATAAAGCAAGTGGTACCACAAAGATAGTAGAGAAAGTGCCGTCCCTCAATGTCGAAGAGGAAGCCGGAACCATTGAACTGTATGATTATTTAGAGAAGCACAAATAATAACCATATAAACAATCATATTTGCAATATGGAGGAACTGAAACAAAGGATTCTGCGTGATGGCAGTGCCAAAGCAGAAGGAGGAATAGTACTGGTCAACAGCTTTCTTAACCATCAGATTGATCCGCAACTGATGATGCATTGCGCCGAGGAGCTTGCACGGCTCTTCAAGAATCAAGGCATCAATAAGATCGTCACTATTGAGGCCTCTGGCATCGCCCCTGCGATCATGACGGGCTACCTAATGAACCTGCCTGTGGTCTTCATCAAAAAGAAGATACCAAACACGGTGGACGATACATGGCGGTCGTGGGTGTGGTCGTTCACTCGTAATGACAACACTACGGTATGTATCGACCGTCGCTTTCTGACCGCTGATGACCGCATTCTCTTCATCGACGATTTCTTAGCCGAAGGCCATGCTTCAGGTAGCGTCATCCATCTCTGCCGACAATCAGGTGCACAGATTATGGGTATGGGATTCCTGGTTGAAAAAGCCTTTGCCGGTGGCGGTCGGTTCTTACACGACCACAATATTCCGTATCATGCCCTTGCCACGATTAATCGCATCAGAGAAGATAACAGCCTCGAACTGACGGATGATTAACCTTTGAATGATGACTGCGCGTACTTCAGCAGCGTGCCCGTGGGACATACGAAGCGGCAGTAGGGGCGCATGATGACGGTGGAGAGGATGACAAACACGATGGCTATGGTGATGACCACCCACGATGCCGACTGGAAGATGAAGGCCGAGAAGGGTTCGTAGTCGATCCAGTCGAACCATAGGCCCGTCCACAGGCACAGCATCAGCACCGCCCACAGCACCTGTCGCAGCAGGCCGAGTCGCTTCATAGTCTGCGGCTTTATCTTTACCTTATAGCCTCCGCAGCGTCCTGCCAGTTCCTGTAGCGCGCCGAATGGACAAACGTTGGCGCAGTAGTACGTCTTCTTACCGAACAGCGGATAGACGAAGGCTGTAACAAGCAGGATGACGGGAGTGAGGAGTTTCACGACGTTGATGCCGTTCGACATATAGCTTATCAGCATAGAGTAGTTGATGAACGTGCCGCACCAGAATCCCAGCACCTTCCCGTCCCTGCGGATGCTGACCGCAGCGATGAGTATCAGACAAGTGATGAAACTCAATAGTTGTTGAATATTTACTTTTTTCATATTTACACGATATTTGTGTTTTTGTTCAGTAATTATTTTCGTACCTTTGCAACGTGATTAGGAGATAGGATATGACAACGAAAACGATAATTAAAACCTAGACCAAGACGATGAAAGTTATTGTATCGGAAGAAATAGAGCAGGTGTGTCCCGAGTTTGTGGGGGCTTGTGTGGAAGCGCAGGTAGTCAATACACCATACAACGAGGAGTTGTGGCAGGAGATAGAGTCCCTTGGCCTTCACTATCGTGCTGAGCTGACCACCGAGTCGTTGAAGGAGATGACGAGCATAGCGGCAACGAGGCGGGTGTATAAAGCCTGTGGCAAGGATCCGTCGCGTTATCGTCCTGCATCGGAAGCCCTGATCCGTCGCGTGCTTCAGGGCAAGGAACTCTATCAGCGCGACACGCTGGTTGACCTTGTCAACCTGGCTTCCATTGCCTTTGGCTACAGCATCGGCGGCTTTGATGCCGACAAGTTCGTCGGCGATACGCTGACGCTGGGCATCGGACGTGAAGGAGAACCTTATGAGGGTATCGGACGTGGAATGATCAACATCCATGGCCTCCCTGTCTATCGCGATGCAGAGGGCGGGGTGGGCACGCCTACCAGCGACAACGAACGCACGAAGATGACACTCGACACGCGGCACTTGGTGGTGCTCATCAACGGCTACGACGGCAATCGGCAGCGAGTGTGCGAGAATGCTGAATACATTCAGACCTTGCTCCGCAAGTACTGCCAGAGCGACGGCGGTAGCTATTTCGTGTACGAGTAGTTCCTTCCACCTTTTTACAGGGCCACCTGATACATGACGAAGGAGTAGGGGGGCAGTTCCACCTGCATCTTCTTCTTCATGGTGACAGTCTCAGTCTGGGGCTTAATGGGCTCCTGCTCATAGTTGTTCTCGTCCTCGGCCTGGCCGCTGATAACGGTCTTGGTGGCGGTCTTCTTCATCGAAGAGAAGCGCGAGAGGTTGATGTTGGCAGTCTTGGCCACGTCGCCTGCGTTGCAGAGCTTGATGAAGAGCTGGCGCGTCTTGGTGTTGAGCACCACAGACTGACCATAGTGAACACCCTCTTCCGGCTGGCATACGCCGGCTTTGTCGCCCTCGAAGCTTACGCAGTCGCCATAGTAGTAGTTGCCGCTGGACAGACCGAACATCTGCTGGATGTAGTAGCTGCAGGTGAGGAACGGACGCTCATTGTCGAAATAGATGAGGTCGGGGTTCCAGTTGGTGGCATTCTTGCGGGCGAAGAGAGGAGCATAGCTGGTCATGGTGACCACGTCGGCGTTGCGCTCCACATGGAGCAGGTACAGACCTTCTGCCAGGGCGTCGATGAGCTTCTTGTCCTTGGCGGCATATTCCCCGAGATAGACCTTCGTCTTGCGGTCGCGCGGGTAGCTGTCATACTGGCGGCTCTTCAGGAAGTAGTCCCTCTTCTCATAGTAGTGCTCGTCCATGATGGGCATGCCGAGTTCGTCGGCAAGCTTCCATCCGTTGTCGTAGTCGGAGTTGCCCTTATGCGAGCCGGGACCAGCCGTGCCCACGATGATGACCTCTGGATGTGCTTTCGTCACCTTGTCATAAATATAGCGGAAACGCTCTGCAAACTCAGGCGAGATGCGTTCCTCGTTGCCGATGCCCACATACTTCAGGTTGAAGGGGGCTGGATGTCCGGCCTCGGCGCGCAGCTTTGCCCACTTGGAAGTGGCAGGGTCGCCGTTGGCCCACTCGATGAGGTCGAGGATGTCATCCACCCATTCGTCCATCTCGCTCATGGGCACCACGTCCTGAGCCTGTCCGCGCATGCCCCAGCCGCCGTTTGCACCCTGGCAGCTCACGCCGCAGGGAAGGATGGGGAGAGGTTCCATGCCCAGATCCTCACAGAACTGGAAGTACTCGTAGTAGCCGAGTCCCACAGACTGGTGGTAGCCCCAGGTGTTCTTCTGCTGCAGTCGCTCCTCTTTCGGACCGATGGTGGTCTTCCAGCGATAGGTGTTCCAGAAGCCTTCGCCGCCGCCGTGGACGACACATCCGCCCGGGAAGCGCATGAACTTCGGATGCAGGTCGGCGAGTGCCTGGGCAAGGTCCGGGCGCAGGCCGTGACCCTTATAGGTATCCTGAGGCATGAGTGAAACCATGTCGATGTCCATGTCGCCCAGTTCCATCACCAGCAGCTGCAGGGCAGCCTTCTGGCAGTCGGCATTGGGCGTGAGCACGGTCTCGAATTTGTGCCAGTCCTGGCAGTCCACGTTGATATATGCCTCGTCCAGAAGTTTCGGGTCTTTGCCCCATCCCTGCGGTTCCACCAGCGCTATGCGCACCATTTTGGCAGCACCTTTCACATTGCGCATGAAGACGGAGAAATCGTACTTGGCACCGGCTTTCACCGAGATGCCCTCGAAGCCATTGTTCTGGAGGCCGAACCCTTTCCATCCCTTATAGTCGTAGTATTCCTTCACGCGCTCGGTATGCAGGCGCATGTAGGTGGGGTTGTTCGGATGGATGCTCTCACTCATGCGCACGTCCAGTCGGCCGAGGGAGTGGCCCGGACGTATAATCTGCCAGGCGGTGGCAGGTCCCCATCCCTCGTGTTCATTGGCATTGTATTCAAAGGAACCGTTCTGGATGAGTTCGGCATAGAGTCCGCCGTCGGCGCTGGAGCTGATGTCCTCGAAGAAGATGCCGAGGAGTTCATTGCTGATGGCCTTCCCTCCGGCGGGTGCCTTCATCGCTTTCTGAGCGTGGGCGCTCAGGGTGGCAGCCAGCAGGATGGCTGCGAAAGATGATAGTCTGTTCATATTGTTGTTGTTTTTAAAAATAATGACATCGTTAAGTCGAGCGCAAAGTTACGAACTTTAATTGTAGCTTCCAAGCTTTTGTTGCTTTTTTGAAGTCTTTCATTCAAAAACGTGTTACTTTTAATAAATCTTCGTATCTTTGCACATGAATCACCTAATGTCGGGCAGCCTGCCACTTCGCGCGTGGAAAAGGTTAAATGAGATTAAAGGAATGACAAAGCACAACGTGGAATGTGATGGCTGCAGATAAGATGAGTCAAAAAGAAACGACATTTTGGTAGTTTTGAAAAATAGTTGTATATTTGCAGCAAAATCGGAATTAATTATGAACAATGCAGACTTTTGGGCATCCGTCCACACCATCATTGCAGAGGACTTTACGTCTGAAGGCCTGCTAAAACTCGATAGTTATGCAGAACAATTCATTAGCGGACGGTTGGTTTATCAACGATTTTCACCGCAGGAACAGCATGGCTGCGCAGCGGGAGGTGCTACAAATGTCATTGCATCCCTGCTCGCGGGAGCAGAAGCTGGCCCAGATAGCCAGGATTCGTCAGCACGCAGCGACTACCAAAAAGAGTGCCAACTTGGAGCGCAGCAAGAAAGCGTAATTTGTGACATCCGTATCAATACGCCTAAGTTAAGGCAAGGAGGAACAAGGGCTATCACGAATAAGATTGTTTGTAAATAAGAATTTATAGGGAGTCAAGGGAATCTTATTCACTTGTTTTGTGATGTTCTAAAATTTTTCTGTTCAAAATCATATTTCATTCAAGAATTCTTCGTATTTTTGTGGTCGGTACGACTACTTGATGGGCAAGAATAACTAAAAGCGATATAGAGATGCAACGCAATACATCTGCGGAACCACTCTACGAGTTTGCCCGCCACCTTGAGCGCAGAAAAGGTCAAATGGAATATATGGAATAATAATCGAATACACAACGATCTAATATGGACCTAAAAGAATATATCAGCACCGTTAATCAGAAATATCGCGCTGGCAATGCCACGGAACACAGCTACAGAGGCGCATTGGAGCAATTGATGCAGACGCTGTTGCCTAAGTTACGCATTGTGAATGAACCCAAGCGAGTGAAGTGTGGTGCGCCTGACTATATCGCCAGTCGCAAGGACTGCATGCCAGTATTCTACATCGAAGCAAAGGATATTGGCGACAACGACCTCGACGGACGCAATCCTCATGGTCATAAGAAGCAGTTCGATCGCTATAAGCAAGCCCTCGACTATATCATCTTTACAGACTATCTGGACTTCCACCTCTATGAGCATGGCGATTTTGTGGATAGCGTGCGCATAGCAGAAGTGAAGGGTGACAAGATTGTGGTCATCCAGGAGAATGAAGACAAGTTCCTGAATCTCATAGAGCATGTTGGCAACAACGCCATCCAACGCATTACGTCCGCCTCACGTCTGGCCAAGCTGATGGCAGGCAAGGCGCGGCTGTTGGAGAACATCATAGAACAAGCAATGAACGATGATACAGAGAGCTATGACAACAAAAACCTCCATGGACAGTATCAGGCTTTCAAGGATGTGCTTATTCAGGAACTGAAACCCTCAGACTTTGCCGACATCTATGCCCAGACTATCGCCTATGGTATGTTTGCCGCCCGATTGCACGATGAAACGCCTGAGGACTTTAGCCGTGAGGAGGCTGCAAAGTTGATTCCAAAGACCAATCCATTCCTGCGTCAGATCTTCAATAATTTGGCTGGCAACGACCTTGATGAGCGCATAGCATGGGTAGTTGATGATTTGGTGACGGTATTCCAAGCTACTGACCTCAAGAAAATAATGGCCTCGTATGTGCAAGACAAACGCCATCATGACCCGATGATTCATTTCTACGAGGACTTCCTTGCAGAATATAACCCCAAACTGCGTAAATCAAAAGGTGTTTGGTACACGCCGCAGCCCGTTGTGGGCTTCATCGTAAGGGCGGTTGACGAGATTCTGCAGAAGGAGTTTCATCTGCCCGATGGCCTTGCAGACTATTCTAAGATTGAGCGTGATGTGGCTGTAGAGCAGAGCCGAGACCTGCGTACCAAGGATGGTATGAAACACAAGATGGAAAAGATTCATCGTGTGCAGATTCTTGATCCGGCTACAGGCACAGGCACGTTCCTGGCAGAGGTGGTCAATCAGATATATGACCGCTATCGAGACAACCAAGGTCTTTGGCAGCAGTATGTGGAACAACACCTGTTGCCTCGTTTGCATGGCTTTGAAATTCTGATGGCTTCTTATGCCGTGGCCCATCTGAAGCTCGACATGTTGTTAGGAGAGACTGGCTATCGGCACCAGTCAGATAAGCGCCTACAAGTCTATTTGACCAACTCCCTCGAAGAGAGCAACAACGAGCCTCGCACCCTCTTTGCCCAATGGCTCAGCCTTGAAGCATCAGAAGCCAACGTCATCAAACGCGACTGCCCTGTTATGGTCATGATTGGAAATCCGCCATACAGCGTTTCGAGCCAAAATAACGGCAAGTGGATAACGAATCTTGTAGCAGATTACAAGAAAGACCTAAATGAACGAAACATTCAGCCGCTTAGCGATGACTATATCAAGTTCATACGCTTGGGACAACACTATGTTGAGAAGAATGGAGAGGGGGTTCTTGCATATATCAGCAACAATTCTTTTATAGATGGCATTATTCATCGGCAGATGCGTAAATCGTTGATGAAGACGTGTGACAAGATTTATGTGCTTAATCTTCATGGCAATAGCCGCAAGCAAGAGTCAACACCTGATGGCGGCAGTAAAGACGAGAATGTCTTCGACATCATGCAAGGTGTTAGCATCAGTATATTCTGCAAGAATGGTGCCTCTCCAAAGGATGTATGTGAGGTTTATTATTGTGACCTATATGGGAATCGTGATCTTAAATATGAGTTCCTGAATAGTCATAGCTTATCTGATATAGAATGGAAAGAACTGAAGCCACAAAAGCCATATTATTTCTTTGTTTCCAAAGACTTTTCTGTTCAGGATGACTATGAAAAGGGATTCAAGATAGACGAGTTAATGACCATAAATTGCATTGGTGTAGCAACTGGGAATGACAATTATCTAGTTAGTATGAGTAAAGAAAAGTTGGTTTCAACTATACCAGACGTCAATCCAGATTTAATAATGAACTATGCCTATCGTCCTTTTGATAATCGATATCTATATTACGACACAAAGTTAGTACAAAGAGCAAGAGAACAGGTAATGAAGAATATGAAGAATGAAAACATTTCATTGCTTTGCACCTCTAAAAACAGACAATTAAGTACTTTGTACTTTTCTGTGTCCTACGATATATCAGATAGGCACTATTTGGATTCTTCCTCAGACAGTATGAGCGTATTCCCTCTTTATATCTATAAGGAGAACATGGGCCAAGAAGAGCGCATTGTCAACTTCAACAAGGAATTGTACGACAAGATAGCCAAATACTTGAACTACCTTCCCTGCTATGATGACAATGTGTTGATAGACCCAATAAGCGATTATAATGGCGTGCTCTATCCACAAGACCTCTTCGATTACATCTATGCCGTGCTGCATAGCCCCAGCTATCGCGAACGCTACAAGGAATTCCTGAAGATAGACTTCCCACGCATACCTTATCCGACGGACTGGGAGCAATTCCGCGATTTGGCAGAGAAGGGAGAAGAACTGCGACAGCTGCATCTGATGGAAGACCGGCCTTCAAAGACAGATGTTAACTTCCCTGTGGTAGGCTCGATGCAAGTGGACTGCTACCGTTGGCAGGATAATCGCGTCTATATCAACGCAGAACAATACTTCGAGAGTGTGCCGGAATCTGCTTGGCAGTTCTTCATCGGCGGCTACCAGCCCGCCCAGAAATGGCTCAAAGACCGCAAGGGCATGACCTTGAGTTTCGATGACGTGAAGCACTACGGCCACATCATCTACGTCCTCCAGCAAACAGAGCGCATCATGCAGGAAATTGACTATTTTGGTGTAATCAAATCAACAGTGTAAAAAATGAATCAAGTCTGATGATGCAAAGTAGATGCTCAAATGTACATAATATGGAAAAACACCAAGTTTTTAAGATCCGCTTGTTATGGGATAAAATAGACAAGCTACTTCACTTGAAAGACAGTCATGTGAAGGGATTGAATTACATTCCTATTAGTAATTCCGTACATTTAGGAGAAGATCATAAACTTCATTTAACTTTCAAAAGTAAGTATAATTACGATCTTTATAACGATTTTGGTCGCGTACTTCCTAACATAGAGCTACAAAACAATGATGATACTTATGTGATTCCTCATGGTCATGCCGCATATGATGATAATATGATGACTTTATCAAATAAAGAACAAGAATTGGACATTAAAATCAATAGGATATATTATGGTAATTTGAGAGAAGGATCAAACTATTATTGGCGTTATATCTATCCAATAAAGTTAAGTAGGTGGTTCCTGCAAATAGAATCCTTAATATATATCGATGAAGACGGTAAACATGTAGGATCATCTTATTTAAAAACAATACTTGGAAATAGTGACATGCATATTTTCTTGACAGAACGAAAAGACGATTGTTACATGGTTATTCAGTCTGGAAGCAAAATTGATTCAGACGAAATGTATAAAAGAGTTTTTGCTATTACGACAACTATTGGTTTAGTTACTGGAAATATTGTTGGTGATTACAATATTCAAATGACGAGTGATGATAAGGATTTTGATGCTATAAAGAGTATGGTATTTGGTACTTTAGAAGAAACTAAATATTCTTATTACCGTATTGTGAATAACAGATGGAAAGACACTTACGAAATGTTGGGGCAATATGGGTATCAGAAATATGCACAAAAGATGATAAAAGACAATGTATATGACCCAAAATCGGACTACGACAACAAACTTGTAAAAGCAACTGTTATTGATAGACTTATGAACTTATGTTATAGTAATAATGACATCGTTATTTCTGCATCAATGTTATTAGAAGGCAGTATGTTGAAAATGATATATCAACCTGCATTTTTCCATATTGTTTTGGAGACTATAACATCTGCCTTGATGAGAAGTGAAATGGTTGAAAAAAAATCTGTCATTGAAAGCAAAGAATACAATAGAATAGTAAAACCCGTTCTTCTGAATGCGTTAGGGAGTATAAAAGAAATACCCAATGATGCCAAGAATATATACACTCATAGAATTGAAAGTAGTCTCAACAGTCCTGCAAATAAAGATAAGTTGACTCTCTTCTTTGAGAAATATGGATATGTTTTAACGAATGGAGATAAAGAGGCTATAAGTCAGCGTAATAGCACATTACATGGTCATCTATCCAATATGAAAAGAGAGTTAAGCGAACAAAGATGGAAAATGTATGCTGTTGCATTAAGATTACACAAACTTTGTTGCATACTTTTGCTAAAAGCAGCAGGGTTCACAGGTGATATATTGAATAATGAAGTAATATTGGGAGTAAAAGAAGCTTGTGAAAGGAAAGATTCGCCTTTTCTTAATATATAAAGATTGGGAATAATGAAGGTTAGCATAAAAGATAAAGAAGAACTATATGACAGACAATCAATGGCAATGGCAGGAGCCGGGAACGGCGTGGAGAGGTGTCTGCACTTATCATATCACGCTGACGGTGCCGTCGCGCGAACCGTTGTTGGGTACGTTGGTGATACCTCAGGGTGACCCTTCTCAGGCGCGAGTGGAGCGCACGGCACTGGGCAATGCTGTTGTTGATGAGCTGTATGTGATGTGCAAGCATTATCCTGCCATTCGCATTTTCCAGTTCTGCCTGATGCCCGACCACCTGCATGCCATCATTCGGGTGACAAGGGCCATGGACACAAGCATACGCAGCGTGATTCGCGGATACTGGCAGGGTGTGAAGAAGCTGGGGCGGGCATACACTTTGGCGATTTCTCCCGAAGCAAGCACTTGGGCGGTTTCTCCCGAATTAAATTCGGGGACAATAACCAAAGGAAGGACAACAGACCAAGGGGGAGCAATAACCAAAGGAAAGACAACAGACCAAGGAGGGACAATAACCAAAGGAAGGACAACAGGGCAAGGGGGAGCAATAGAGCAAGGAGGGACAATAGAGCAAGGAGGGACAACAGAGCAAGGAAAACCAACTGACCAAGGGAAGCCAGCTGCGGAGGAAAACAACGGCTGGGCCTTTCCTGTCTTCACGGAGCGGCCATTTATTCGCCCTTTGTCGCGGCGCGGTCAGCTGGAAGCGATGATGCACTATGTGCGGATGAACCCTCAGCGGTTGGCTACGAAGCGCCTGATGCCAGGCCTCTTCAAGGTGCAAAAGGGCATCGAGGTTGGTGGCCGCAGCTTTGACGGCGTGGGCAATGTGGCCCTGCTGCATGCCGAGCACTATGATGTGGTGCATGTGCGCAGCGTCTGGGTGAAGGCGGCAGAGCATGGTGACAACCAGACACTTCGGGACTATATGAACGGCTGTGTGCTGAAGGCTCGCAAGGGGGTGGTGATGGTGTCGCCATTCATCTCGCAGCAGGAAAAGCAGGTGATGCAAGTATTGATCAACGAGCAGCATCCCTTCATCCTGCTTGCCGACAATGGCTTTCGCGATTATTACAAGCCCTCCGATGCCCTCTTTGATGCCTGCGCTGCCGGAAGGGTGCTGATTTTAAGTCCTTGGCCTTATGATGCTGGAAAGCGTCACATCAGTCGTGCGGACTGCGTGAGCCTGAACAATATGGCTGAAGAGATGTGTCAAGCAATGGAACAGGACAAAGAAAAGAATCAACCCTAAACGCTGTCCTTTTTCGGGCTAAACGCAGTCCTTTGTTACCCTAAAGGCAGGCCTCTTCCAGGCTAAAGGGAAAGCTTTTCCAGTCTAACCCCAGACCTTTTCCGGCGGAAGGGCAGGCATATCCATGCGGAAAACGTCTGCCCTTAGCGTATAAAAGCTTTGCCCTTAGAGGGTAAAAGGATAAAGAATGCGGTCGGAAAAGAGGTCCAACCCCCTCCCGACCTCCCCCCTAAAAGGGGAGGAGGAAAAAGCCTCACCCACTCTACAAGGAGCCAAGAAGTCAAGGAGTCAGGGAGAAGGCCTCACCCCTGACCCCTCTCCACAGGAAAGGGGGACTTTAGAGAGTTAGCCTTGACTCCTTGGCTTCTTGACTTCCTGACTCCTTGACTCCTTGGCTTCTTGACTACTTGACTCCTTCCCCTCCCCCTCGGGGGAGTTGGAGGGGGGTACCTCACATGTTCACACGAATGCGCTACAGCCCCGATGGATAAAGGGGTTGAGGCGTGTTAAGTATAGCTGCGACACCTCACACAGACGTAACACACACTTAACATGGACGAGGAGACAGGAAGTCAAGGAGGCAAGGAGTCAAGGAGTCAGGGAGTTGAATTAAGATTATTTATATTTGTCGGTTGCTTGAAGTGATGGTTTTTTTTGTACTTTTGTCATCAAATAAGTGTAAAAAGGTGTAATCTATCAATTAATGTATCGGAAAATGAGAAAATTCAGAATTTCCTTCTTGCTGACGGCGCTGCTTGCCTTCTGTATGGGCTTGTCCGCCCAGAACCCTTTTGTGCAGACATGGTGTACGAGTGACCCTGCTCCGATGGTGAGCGGCGACCGCCTGTATGTCTATACCGGCCATGATGAAGACAAGGCCGACTTTTTCTGGATGCAGGAGTGGCGCGTCTATTCCACCACGGACATGGTGAACTGGACGGACCACGGCTCTCCCTTGGCGCTGGAGGACTTCAGCTGGGCTGACGACCGGGCGTGGGCGAGCCAGTGCATAGAGCGCAACGGCAAGTTCTACTGGTATATCTGTGCCCACTCCAAACTCTCTCAGGGTATGGCCATCGGCGTGGCTGTGAGCGATACGCCTGTGGGCCCGTTCCGCGATGCGATAGGGAAGCCGCTCTACGAGAATGGCAGCTGGGATCATATCGACCCGACGGTGTTCATCGACGACGACGGCCAGGCATGGCTCTACTGGGGAAACCCGCGTGTCTATTACCTGAAGCTGAACGAGGACATGGTTTCCTACTCAGGAGAGCTGGGCATGCTTCCGATGACGGAGGAGTCGTTTGGCTCGCCTGCCATGAGTGAGCGCGAGAAGGGCAAGCAGTATAAGGACAGCTATGTGGAGGGCCCGTGGATCAGGAAAGCTGATCGCTCAAGGTTCAAGGTTGAAAAGAAAAAGGCCTATCAGCTGCTCTATGCGGCAGGCGGCGTTCCTGAGCATATCTCCTATAGCACGGCTCCGACGCCCACGGGCCCCTGGACCTATGAGGGTATCATCATGCCCTTGGGCAACACCAACTCGTTTACCAACCATTGCGGCGTGGCCACATATAAGGGGCACGACTATTTCTTCTACCACACGGGCAAGCTGCCCGGCGGCGGTGGTTTCGGACGCAGCGTGGCTGTGGAGGAGTTCCGCTTCAATGCCGACGGCACCTTCCCCACCATCCTTCCTACCGACGAGGGTGTCAGTCCCATCGGTACGCTCAATCCCTTTGTTCGTACGGAGGCTGAGACGATGGCTTTCTCGCGTGGCGTGAAGAGTGAGCAGAACGCCCAGACGGGTGTCTATGTGAGCGAGACCCACAATGGCGACTATATCAAGCTGCAAGCTGTAGATTTCGGAGAGCGTGGTGCCAGCCGCTTCACGGTTAGTGCTGCCAGCGCCCTGCGCGGCGGAGCCATCGAGGTGCGCACGGACAGTCTGGGCGGTGCCGTCATGGGCCGTCTGGAGATAACAGGAACGGGAGGCTGGGAGCAGTGGAAGACGTTCTCTGCCGAGATGACCGCCCCTGTGACGGGCGTTCACGACCTCTATCTCTGTTTCACGGGACGTAAGGGGCCGAAACTCTTCAACCTCGACTGGTGGCAATTCACGGAAAAGTAAAATCATCCTTTATCTCTTAACTTTTTTACTTTTTTACTTCTTACTTTTTAAAAAAAATCGTACCTTTGCAGGCGATAAAACGTTAGAAGCGTGAAAATAAAAGAAGTGCTGAGCGCCCTTGAACGATTCGCGCCTCTGCCCTTGCAGGAAGACTATGATAATGCCGGCCTGCAAGTTGGACTGACAGAGGCGGAGGTTTCAGGGGCCTTATTGTGTCTGGACGTGACGGAGTCGATTGTCGATGAGGCGGTGCGCAGGGGATGTAATCTCATCGTTGCCCATCATCCGCTCATCTTCCGCCGTCTGAGTTGTGTGTCCGACCGCGACTATGTGCAGCGTACGGTCTTCAAGGCCATCCGAGAGGGCGTGTGCATCGCCGCCATGCATACCAACCTTGATAATGTCAGGGGCGGTGTGAACTGGAAGATCGCCGAGAAGCTGGGCATGCGGCACCTGGAGGTTCTGGGTGAGCAGCAGAGCTACCGTTCTTCCCAGGGCGACTACAGCTATGGCTCCGGAGTGGTGGGGGAGTTGCCGGAGGCGATGCCGGCGGTGAACTTCATCCAGTTGCTCAAGGACACCTTTGAGGTGAAGTGCATGAAGACCAACCAGTTGCTGAGCAGAAGGATTCGCCGCGTGGCGCTCTGTGGCGGTGCAGGCTCGTTTCTCCTTCGCGATGCCATTGCGGCAGGGGCCGATGCCTTCGTGACGGGTGAGATGGGCTATCATGAGTTCTTCGGCCACGAGCAGCAGATACAGGTCTGCGTCATCGGCCACTACCAGAGTGAGCAGTACACGCCGGAGCTCCTTGCAGAGCTTCTTGCCAAGAGCTGTCCCGAGGTGAAGACAATGATTGCGGAAACGTGTACCAACCCGATCATTTATGTTTAATCCCGCCCAAACGAACAAACTTTTAAATATTGACTTTCGGAAGTTCAAGGAGTTCAATGAGTTCAATGAGTTCAAGACAATACTCTCCTCGCTTCCTGCAACTTGCAACCAAGGAAATAGTGGGACAAAGCATTCGTCTTGTACTCCCTGTACTCCCTGTCTACTTGTCTCCCTGATGTTGAGCGAATGCGAAACTTAAATAAATAAAACAAAACAACTATGGCAAAAAAAGAACCCACGGAAATGTCCGTAGAAGAGAAGCTGAAAACCCTTTATCAGCTGCAGACCATCCTGTCTGCCATTGACGAGAAGCGCGCCCTTCGCGGTGAGCTGCCCTTGGAGGTGCAGGACCTGGAAGACGAGATTGCAGGTCTGGATACCCGCATCGAGAAGATTGAGAACGAGATTGCCGACTTCGAGGCTGCCGTGACCATGAAGCGCGGTGAGATAGCCACGGCTCAGGCAAGTGTTGACCGCTATCAGGCTCAGCTCAACGAGGTGAAGAACAACCGTGAATATGACACGCTGACCAAGGAGATTGAGTACCAGAGCCTGGAGATTGAGCTCTGCAACAAGAAGATCAAAGAGGCCCTTGTACGCATTGAAGAGCGCAAGGCCGACCTTGCTCACAACAATGAGCTGAAGCAGGAACGTGAGACCATCCTCAAGGAGAAGAAGGAAGAGCTCGACGAGATCATGCAGGAGACCAAGGAGGAGGAAGAGAAGCTGAAGAACAAGGCCAAGGAGCTCGAGACAAAGATTGAGGAGCGCCTGCTGAACAGCTTCAAGCGTATTCGTAAGAACGCACGCAACGGCCTCGGCCTGGTGTATGTGCAGCGTGATGCCTGCGGCGGCTGCTTCAACAAGATTCCGCCCCAGCGTCAGCTTGACATCAAGATTCACAAGAAGGTGATCGTCTGCGAATACTGCGGCCGCATCCTCATCGATCCTGAGCTGGCCGGCGTAAAGGTCGGAGCCGCTGCCGAGGAGAAGCCGAAGCGCAAGCGCCCCATCCGCAAGACCGTCAAGAAGGCGGAAGAGCCTGCTCCCGAAACGGAAGAGGCATAATCTTGTAGGAGAGTGTGTGAGGAGGCGTGTTAAGTCTGTGTGAGGTGTCGAGACTAGACTTAACACGCCTCAAACCCTTTGTACGACGGCGTTGCAGGGGTGTCGTGTGAACATGTTAAGTTCTTTTCAAAAATGAGAGAGAAACATATTGATGAACTGGACTTCCTGAAGTGCGTGATGATCGTGCTGATGGTGAGCTTCCACCTGGTGTATTTCAGTGAACTCCATCCCTATGCCAAGCAGGTGGTGTACACGTTCCATATGCCCGTGTTCCTGATTATCTCAGGCTATCTGATGAATGTGGGGAAGCCGATAGGGGAGTTCCTCCAGAAGATGTGGTGGCTGGCGCTGCCTTATCTGGTGATGGAGAGCGGCTATATCGTAATGGCTTCCATGTTGCCGATACGCGAACATATCGACCAGCTGACACCGGCCCTGTTCTTCGACAAACTGTTTCTCCATCCGCTGGGGCCCTACTGGTACCTGCAGGTGATGGTGGTCTGCGGATTAAGCTACTACGGAGTGTTCTGCCTGAGTAGGCTGCCGCTCCTCGGCAGGCTGATACTGCTGGGACTGCTCTTTGCCCTCTATGCACAGGCGGGAGTGATTGCACTCTCTGCCTCGTTCTATTTCCTGGCCGGCATCGTGGTAGGGCAGAGTGGAGTGGGCTTCCTGAAGGTGTTCCGTCCGGCGTGGCTCGCCCTTGTGCCGTTGGTATGGCTGGCGACCGTTCCTGACAATCTCCATTCCAACAGCATCGGCGGCGCGATGATGGTCTATTTGGTTATCAGCCTGCTGTTGGCGACCTATCCCTTTGTGGGCGGCATGCTTCGGCAGGGAATGCTCTTCCTGGGGCGCAACACTCTGCAGCTGTTCCTGTTCTCGCCAGTCTTCACCATCTTGTGCAAGCCGCTCGCCCCCGTTCTGGCTTTCGATCCGTCAGGAATGCTTTTCCTCGTCATATCACTGGCGATTTGTCTCTCCGGCAGTCTGCTGATAGGCTGGCTGATGGACAGGCTGCATCTCTCTCCGTGGTTCTTCGGCAAACGAATAACCAACTAACCCATTAACCTAATCACCTAATAGGCTATTAATCTAATAACCTATTAAACTAATAATCTAATAAACTAATCAGCAAAAAATGGCAGCAGGAAAATGGATAGACGGATTTCTCGGCTTTATGGCCGGAGGACCGCTCGGAGCCTTGGCATGCTTCGCCTTGGGCGCTTTGTTTGAAATCGGCATGAAGGCCGTGAACACGCCTGATCAATACACTCGGCAGCAGACCTATGAGGGGCAGCGCAACTCGTTCCGCTTCTCCTTGCTTGTGCTTGCTGCCTATATCATCAAGGCCGATGGCAAGGTGATGCACTCCGAGATGGAACTGGTGCGCCAGTTCCTGCGTATGAACTTCGGGGAGCAGGCAGTGGGAGAGGGCGACGGCATCCTCCGTAGGCTTTTTGACCATCAGAAGCAGGTGGGCGATAGCGAGTACAGACAGACCATCCGCTCTGCCTGTCAGCAGATGGCGCAGCACATGAACTACAGCCAGCGGCTACAGCTCCTCAACTTCCTTGTGCAGATAGCGCAGGCCGACGGGCAGGTCCATCCGCTGGAGATACAGGCCTTGCGCGAGGTGGCCATGAATCTGGGACTTTCTGCCCAGGATGTGGACTCGATGCTTAACCTGCGGAATGGCGGTAGCAACCTTGATGCGGCCTATAAGGTACTGGGCATTACGAAAGATGCCTCCAACGACGAGGTGAAGGCAGCCTACCGTAAGATGGCGCTGAAGCATCATCCCGACCGTGTGGCAACGCTTGGCGACGACGTGAAGCGTGCTGCCGAGAAGAAGTTTCAGGAAATCAACAACGCCAAGGACGCTATTTTCAAGGCCCGTGGCCTTTCTTAAAGAACGTGGGAAAAGGGTCAGAGCAGTTTCCCTGCCCTTTTCCTGTCAAGCGTATATTGACCGTTCGTAATCTCTTCCAGCGTGAGCGGCCGGTAATCGATATTATACCATGTGGGACCTTCCTCCCAGAGGAAACCGAAACGACCGTCGGCCTGCAGGGTGAAGGTGGAGTAGGCGGAGTCGATGGTGCTTATCTGAAGTCCTTTCGTCCAGTTGGCTGCGAAGGCGGCCGCCGGCTCATGGTCGGCAGTAAGCTCGTGGAAGAAGAATCCTACATTGGTGCGTCCTGGGCCAAAAGGAATGCTCTGCAGGGCCACCCACACGCGCTTCTGGTCGCTCGTGCGAAGGGCAGGGACAAGCATGATTTCGCCGTTGCAGGCGTTCTTTACATCGCCCATGTCTTTGGCTACGGCACGGTCGTCCCATTGTCCAATGGCGTTTTTCGCATCTATGAAGGTGAAGATGTTGTAGAGCCTGCCGTTGTAGCGTGAGCTGAGGATGACACTGCCATCGGGCAGTTCCTCACATTTCGGCTCGTCGCCGTCGCGGGCTGGTGAGACGTCGGAATCGCCCAATACTTCCCAGTTGTTGCCGAAGTCGTCGCTATAGATGACGAAGTTGCCGGAGAGCGTGCACAGGGCGGCATAAAGACGATAATAGTGCCCTGCCTTCACATAGCGGCTCTGGTAGAGTTTGCCGGAGCCCACGAAGAGGCTGTTGACAGGACCTTCCTGACGGCCGTCGAAGAGGGCGTAAATCTGATCTGTTATCTCGCGTCCGCTGTCCCATGTCTTGCCGCCGTCACGGCTGTGGAAAACGGCCACGCGGTTGGGATTCTCGCGCGTGGCACGGCTGTAGACGGTCTTTCCGCATACGCAGAGCACGACCATTTCATTTGACTTGCGGTCGGCAGCCAGCGCGCAGTCGCCGAAGGCATAGTTCCATTTGACGCCGCCTTCTTCCTCGATGCCAGTTCCGTCGGCCAGTTTGAGTTCCTCGCCCCATGTGGCACCGTTGTCGTTGCTCAGACGATAGTGGAGGTCAACGGCTCCGTAGCCGATGTCGCTTCCGCAATAGCGGTAGTCGCTCACGGCGATGAGGCTTCCGTCCTTTGCTTTCGCAATAGCCGGAATGCGATAGGGTACCTGACCGTTCACGGTCTCAAAAAGTCGTTGCTGTTTCACTTCCCCGTTGTCGGCAAAGGCTACAGATGCCGCCATTGTCAGGGCTGTCAGTAATAGAAAGATTTTCTTCATATTGCTTAGGTTTTTATTGGGTTTTAGGGTTCTTATAGGTTTCTATTGTCTCTATAGCTCCTTGTAGAGCGGAATCTCTTTCAGGAACACATGGCTGTGGTGCTCGAAGTCCATGCGACAGCAGTAGTGTTTCAAACCGTTGGACACCACCAGATAGTCCACATGCAGGAGCAGATTGTAGGCGGAGGCCTGCTCGAGTACCCGCTGGGTCAGAGAGATGGTCGGAGCCTTGTACTCGATAATCATCCGGGGCTTCAGCTGTGTGTCATAGACCACCGTGTCGGCACGCAGGACTTTGTCGCCCATCTGCAGTTTCTTCTCGTTGGCCAGCAGGGTCGGGGGGTAGTCCATGTGCTCCGTCAGGAAGTGAACGAAGTGCTGCCGCACCCATTCCTCGGGCGTCAGCGCCACATACCGGCGGCGCAGGATGTCGAAGATCGTGGGCTGTTCTTTTGTCCCTCCGATTCTCACGTCATAGGGTGGCAGATTCAGTTGCTTCATGTGGCGACCTTGGTATGAGTTTCTGCAAAGATACGAAAAAATATGTAACGTGTTCATTTAATCTGGCAAAAAACTTCTTTTTCTCAACGTTTCTTCGTAATTTTGCATCCATAAACACTGTTTTTCGCTATGGCAAAAGAAAACTCCGGCGCATCCTATGACATGATTATGCGCGATTTGAAAGCAGGGAAATTCTCACCTATTTATATATTAATGGGGGAGGAACCGTATTTCATTGACAAAATATCGGATTATATTGCCGCGAATGTGCTGACGCCTGATGAACAGGCATTTAACCAGACCGTTTGCTTCGGCTCTGACGTCACTGGATCGCAGGTGGCCGATATGGCCCGGCGCTATCCGATGATGGCGGAACATCAGGTGATTATCGTCAAGGAAGCACAGAACCTGAAGGCCTGGGAACCCATTGAAAAATACGTCGAAAAAACGCCTGTTGCGTCAACTGTCCTCGTTCTTTGCCATAAAAACGGCGTTCTTGACAGGAGAAAGAAGAGCACAGCCTCGCTCCTGAAGCTGGCTGAAGCCAACGGAGGGGTCGTTTTTGAGAGCAAAAAGAAGCGCGATTATGAGCTTCCGGGCTTCATTGAGGGCTTTCTGAAGCTGAAAAATGCTTCTATAGACCAAAAATCGGCCCAGATGATAGCCGATCATATCGGTGCAGACCTCAGCCGCCTCTCTTCTGAGCTCGATAAGGTGCTGATTTCCCTTCCAGAGGATAGGAGAGTGGTGACGCCGGAGATTGTGGAGCGAGAAATTGGGGTAAGCAAGGAGTTCAATGGATTTGAGCTCCGTGATGCCATTATCCGCCATGATGTTTTCAAGGCAAATCAAATTGTGAATTATTTTGACAATAATCCGAAGGCCGGATCACTCTATTCGTTTCTCCCATTGCTCTTTAATTACTTCCAAAATCTGATGATTGCCTGCTATGCACCAGACAAATCGTCTGAAAATAGCATTGCGCAGCAGTTGGAATTGAAGTCTTCGTGGGGTGCAAAAGACTATATCGCAGGACTGAGAAAATATAGTGCGGCGAAAACCTTCGAGATCATTTCCAAAATTAGGGAAATAGATGCCAAAAGTAAGGGGTTGGACAACCCAAGTACGGGTGCTGGAGACCTGATGAAGGAGCTAATTTTCTTCATTTTGCACTAAAAATACCCCTAAAATTTTCTAGAATGAGTGTTCCGCTGGAGCACTTTTTTTATGCTCAAACACCGATACACAAACAATTTTTGCCTGTTTTTGGGCCCTCAAAACTCGCGTTTTTTCAAGCAGTTTGACCCTCGTGCGTAATTCTTTGAAAAATGACTGAATTTTGATTTTTCGCTCATCTCGTGATTTGCTGTTCACATTTATTAGCATTTAAAATCTGAAATTCAAACTCTTGAATCGTCCTATTTTGTTTTGAAAATTAAATTTTAGAAACCAATATCTTTGTTTGTAAATATAAATTTGTAGATTTAAAAACACGTTTAAATATCTATATTTTTAAAGTTTTAAATCCAAACACATAAATATACTTCTCTAATTATGTTCTTATAAATTACTATTAATCAATCATTTATGAAAAATAATAAAAGTATCTGTATAGGAAATTGAGGGTGTAAATCATCAGGCTTTTTGCAAAATAATACGTTTTTAGTCTCCATTATTTTATATAAACAATTAATATTCAACAAGTTACATAATATAGATAAACATTTTTATATCGACGATTCTTGCATAGACTCTTCAATTGTATATATTTTTTAGAGAACTAAACGAATTTGCCGTTAATATTTGTAGATTTAAATTCGCAAACACAAAATTGTAAATTCAAAATTATTTTCCACATTTGTTGCGTGTTTCATTTTTTTGTTTTACCTTTGTAAAGTCAAAGTAAAAATCACAAAAGGTCTAAATTGACCCCCTGAAAACAACTTGTCAACTACTTTTTGAGATATGAAAGATAGAATTAGAAAGATCATGGAGAGTCAGCACATGGCTCAGCAGACATTTGCACAGTTCATTGAAAAATCACCTGCTACCCTCAGCAGCATCTTCAACGGACGTACCCGTCCTACCCTCGACATTGTTGAGGCTATCAAAAATAAGATACCAGCCATCTCCACCGACTGGTTGATGTTTGGTCGTGGACCGATGTATCTTGATCAGTCAGCGACCGATCAGGATGCCCCCGCGGCACCCTCTTCCGGTGTCCAGGATATGGTCTTCGACTTCCCAGAACTCTCTTCTGCCCCATCGGGTGATCCTGTGCAGAGGTCTGAGAGGCAGAGTGTAGATTATACACCAAGGAATTCTGAGAAATTAATCGTGAAAAATGTTGACAAAACACCTCGAAAGATAACAGAAATCCGTGTTTTTTATGATGATCAGACCTGGGAATCGTTCGTTCCGAAGTCTTCTAAGGTGTAATTTTGTTGTTTTTTATGGCGTTTATGACCGAACAGTTGACAACCTATCTTCTTATTATTAATATTGTGACCTTTCTTGCCTATGGTTTGGATAAACTGAAGGCACGGCGCAAGATGTGGCGTATTTCTGAGAACACTCTCCTGGGACTTGCCGTCATCGGCGGTAGCGTAGGTGCCCTTTTGGGCATGAGATTATGGCATCATAAGACCCTGCATAAGAAGTTCCGTTATGGTCTTCCGCTGATTTTTCTCATTCAAATAGCTCTTTTTGCCTATTTACAGGGATAGACAAAGAGGGCTATTGCAAAGTTTTTCGCCAATATTTTTCTTCTTATAGTCTTTTTTTGTAAATTTGCAAAATAATATAATAAGACGACAAAGTAAGAAAAGAATATAGGCATGAAGCAGATTCTTGACCTCAGAGTGGTGGCGGCGGAGAGGCTGAACAGCCGCTATGTGCTATTGCGCCTAACAGCAGAATGCAGGATGCCCGACATGGAGCCTGGACAGTTTGTTGAGGTGCGCATTGACGGCAGCTCTTTCATCTTTTTGCGCCGTCCGATCTCCATCCACTTTTTCGACCGCGAGAAGAACGAGTTGTGGCTGTTGGTGGCAGCTGTAGGAGAGGGAACGCGCTGGCTGTACCAGTTGGAAGCAGGGGATATGGTGAATGTGGTCCTACCCTTGGGCCACGGTTTTTCCTTGCCCAATGCGAATAGTCAGGGGCAACGACGCTTCCTGCTTGTTGGCGGAGGAGTAGGGGTTGCACCCTTGCTCTATTTGGGCGCATGCCTGAAGGAGCGTGGTGCAGAGCCCACGTTCCTGTTAGGAGCCCGCACAGCTGCTGACCTGTTGCAACTGGAGCAGTTTCAGCAGTATGGCCGCGTTCTACTGACCACGGAAGACGGTTCGCAGGGTGAGCGCGGCTTTGTTACTGATCATTCCGTGTGGCAGCAGGAACGGTTTGACATGATTTCCGTCTGCGGCCCAGGCCCGATGATGCATGCTGTGGCGCGCAAGGCCGCTGAGAGCAAGACGGAGTGTGAGGTGTCATTGGAGAACATGATGGCCTGCGGATTAGGTGCCTGCCTCTGTTGTGTGGAGAAGGTAAGGAAGGGAGTTCAAGGACAGGAGTCTTTCACGAATGTATGTGTGTGCAAGGAAGGACCGGTGTTTAACGTAAAACGCTTGTTATGGCAGATTTAAGAGTAGAAATAGGCGGGCTGAAGATGAAGAATCCCGTGATGACGGCATCGGGCACCTTCGGCTATGGCTTGGAGTTTGCCGACTTTGTGCCGTTGGAGGAGATTGGCGGCATCATTGTGAAGGGGACAACCCTTCATGCCCGTGAAGGTAACGACTATCCACGAATGGCAGAAACTGCACAGGGCATGCTCAACTGCGTAGGATTGCAGAACAAAGGGGTGGATTATTTTGCCGAGCATATCTATCCGGAGTTGAAGGACATTGACACCAACTTCATTGTGAACGTCAGCGGTTCCTCGCCAGAGGACTATGCTGCATGTGCAGCGCGTGTGGATATGCTGGAGCGCATTCCTGCCATAGAGCTGAACATCTCCTGTCCCAACGTGAAGCAGGGCGGTATGGCTTTCGGCACCAGCTGTGAGGGTGCGGCCTCGGTAGTGAGAGTCGTGCGCCAATGCTACAAGAAAACACTCATTGTAAAGCTTTCGCCCAACGTGACCAACATTGCCGACATTGCCCGCGCGGTGGAGGCAGAGGGGGCGGACAGCGTTTCGCTCATCAATACGCTGATGGGAATGGCCGTCGATATAGAGAAACGCAAACTGGTGCTGAGTATTGGCACGGGTGGGCTCTCCGGCCCTGCCGTCAAGCCCGTTGCCCTGCGCATGGTGTGGCAGGTGGCCAAGGCAGTGAAGATTCCGGTTATCGGCTTGGGAGGCATCTGTTCAGCCAAGGATGCTATAGAGTTCTTCATGGCAGGTGCCACGGCTATTCAGATTGGTACGGCCAACTTCCTTGATCCTGCTATTACCATGAAAGTGCGCAATGGTATCAACGAATGGCTTGACCAGCATGGATGCAAGTCTGTAGGAGAGATTGTCGGCTGTTTGTAACCTCCAGTCTCCTTGAACTCCATATAATAAAAGAGAGGGCTGTCAATCGACAGCCCTCAACCAACACAAAAACTAAACTAGACTTAACTAAAACGATCAGGGATTTTCGCAAACCCTTCGGTCGTCGTATGCAAAAGTACAAATTTAATTCGTAATTCGAGCAAAAAAAACGAAAAAATTCATTATTTCTTGCATATTTTTTATATAAAGACCGTTTTGTTCTGTAAATAACAGTCTAAAATGACCATCGCAGCCATCGCTTCAACAATTGGAACGGCACGGGGAAGTACGCACGGATCGTGGCGGCCGCGAGCCTTCAGTACGGTGGCGTTGCCTTCCAGATCAACGGTTTCCTGCTCCTGTAGGATGGTTGCTACGGGCTTGAACGCTACGCGGAAGTAGATATCCTGTCCGTTGCTGATGCCGCCCTGTATGCCTCCGGAGTGATTGGTCTTGGTGGTAAGGGAAGACGGGGCGGAGGGCAGGAATACGTCGTTCTGTTCGCTTCCGAGACTCTCCACGCAGCCGAAACCTTCACCATATTCAAAACCCTTGACCGCGTTGATGGAGAGCATGGCACAGCCCAGTTGGGCATGCAACTTTCCGAACTCCGGCTCTCCAAGTCCTGCGGGACATCCTCTGATGACGCAAGTGATGATGCCGCCTATGGTGTCGCCCTTTGCCTGTACGTCGGCAATAAGCTCCTCCATGCGCCAGGCAGTGGGAGCGTCTGGACAGCGCACGATGTTACTCTCCGTCTGGGAGAGGTCGTAACGGCGGTAGTCCTTGTCCAAGGCGATGTTGCCCACTTGTGAGGTGTAGGCCTGCACGCTGATGCCCAACTGCCTCAGTGCCAGCTTGGCAAAGGCGCCCGCCACTACGCGACTGATGGTGATGCGGGCAGAGGAACGGCCGCCTCCGCGGTGGTCGCGAATACCGTATTTCTTGAAATAGGTGTAGTCTGCATGTGAGGGGCGAAACAGACAGCGCATGTTCTCGTAGTCTTGGGAGTGCTGGTTGGCGTTCCTTACGATGAAGCCGATGGGGCAGCCTGTAGAGCGGCCCTCGAAGACGCCGCTGAGCAGTTCTACTCTGTCTGCTTCTGAACGGCTGGTCGTGATGCGACTCTGTCCAGGGCGCCGCCTGTCCAGTTCTGCCTGAATGAAATTCAGGTCTATCTCTATGCCTGCGGGCATTCCGTCGATAACGCCGCCGATGGCCTCACCATGACTCTCGCCGAATGTGGTGAGCGTGAAAAGTTTTCCGAAAGTGTTGCCCATACGTTGATGTCCTTATTTCTTACATCCGCCTTCACCGCAGTTTCCTTCACCGCAGTTTCCTTCACCGCATCCGCCTTCTCCGCAGCTTCCACCACAGCCACCACAGCCACCACAGCCTCCGCATCCGCCGCTGAGCTGCTTGATGAGCTTGCTGACTTCCTCTTCCGTTGCTTCGCGCATTTCTACCACAGTACCTTTGAAGTTGAGGCTTTTGCCTGCCAGCGGGTGGTTCAGGTCCACCTTCACCTTGTTGTCGCCAATCTCCACAACCTGTGCCATGAAGCGCTGACCCTCTTCGTTCTGTAAGGGAATGATGGAGTCCTTGCGGATGTGCTCATGGTCGAATTTCCCATCGATGCAGAAAATCTCTTTGTCAAGGTCGAGCACGCGCTCCTGCACATACTCTCCATAAGCCTGCGCCGGGGTGAGGGTGAAGTCGAACTCATCGCCCTGAGCCAGGTTTACCACAGCGTTCTCGAAGTCTTCCAGGGTCAACCCGAAGCCGCTGATAAAGTCAAAGGGCTTGCCTGCTTCTGTCTTTTCTGCCATGTGGCGCTCACCGTCTGCGATGGCGAAAAGTTCGTATGCAACGGCGATGTACTTGTGTTTGATATCGTTCATATAGTGTGATTTGTTTGTTTCTTGGCTGCAAAAATACAAATTATTCCGCAGAATACTCTCTTTTCGTTCAAAAATCATTGAATTATAATATAATAATGTACCATTTATATATTGTAAAAAGCACACTTACTTTTTAAAACTTTACACTTTGATTTAGGTCAAGAAAGAAACTGTTTGCGCAAACAATTTTACGATTTCTCTTGTTTGGTGTAAAAATAGTCCTTACCTTTGCACCGTCAAAAAGACAAAAGGATAACAAAAAAGTAAAAACACAGAGAGGGCCGTGAGGCTCAGACGCCCGAGGAAAGAAAAATGATTTTCCGAGGGAAAAGAAAAGAAAGGTAAAAAGATTATGAAAAAGATTTTTTTGACAATGGTGGCAATGCTTAGCATGACTATGGCATACGCCGAGACAGAGAATGTGAACAGTGATAACAACATGAAGGCTTACGACATGACCGTCAACTACACGAAGCTGGCAATCTGCCTGGGCCTGGACCTCGACCAGATGGAGGTTGTAGAAAATATACATGAGACCTTCCGCGAGGAGATGTTGAACGCTGCTTCCGCCAAGGAAGACAAGAACGAGCGCCTGAGCAGTGCTGTGAAGCGCGACTTGCAGTATATGCGCTATGTGCTCAACGACAAGCAGTTCAATAAGTATCAGAAGCTGTTGAACGTAACGCTTGACAACCGTGGCCTGAATGCGATGATGGCCGCCAAAAAGTAAGGAAAAAGTGAAATAAGGTAAAAAGGTTTAGTTTTTAGGTTAAGTTAAGAATTAATTTTGTAGTGGACCGCAGGCATTCCCAGCATCTGTTTGGGAGCCTGCGGCTCTTTTTTGTGTTCTTTTCTTTGGTGGTCTCATTTATTTTCGCTTACTTTGCAAATCTATCAACAAAGCAGATAAAGGAATGAGAAGACTACTGGCTGTTTTCCTGATGATATGTTGCTCGTTGCCGATCATCGCGCAGCGCACGGGGATGTATAAGATGTCTCCGATGCTGAGGGAACTGGTGAACACCCAAGAACGCAGCGTGTGTGCCTTCATCCGAATTACGGAGGATGGCAGCAGTGTGCTGGAACAGCATGGATGCCGCGAGTTGGCGCGTTTTGGCAACATCTATATTGCAGATATTCCTGTAGGGCAGCTTCGCCGGCTTGCGTCTCTCAGTAGCGTGAGCAGCATAGAAGCCAATGGTCATGCCACCACCCTGATGGACACCACGCTGACCATTGTGAACGCCCATGCAGCCCATGAGGGTAGAGCACCGCTTCCGCAGGCTTTCGCAGGCAAGGGAGTGGTGATGGGTGTGATGGACGTTGGTTTCGACCTCACGCATCCCACTTTCTACGACAGCGATATGCAGACCTATCGTATCAAGCGCCTGTGGGACCAGCTCTCTCCCGATACGGAGGAGAGCAGTCTCTATGTGGGACGCGACTATAAAACGGAAGAGGAACTGCTGACAGTCGGCCATTCCTATGACGGCCTGATTATGAATCACGGCACCCACACGCTATCTACGGCTGCCGGCAGCGGCTATGACTCTCCCTATAGGGGTGTAGCCTATGAGAGCGACATGTGTGTGGTGGCCAATGCGACCACGGAGAATGTCCGCCTGATACCACAGGATCTGCGTGACAAATATACCTACGCCGTTGATGCCCTGGGCTTCAAATATATCTTCGACTACGCCGAAGAGGTTGGAAAACCATGTGTCATCTCTTTCAGCGAGGGTAGTACGCAGGACTTCCTGGGATACGACAAGCTCTATTACGAGGTGTTGGACAGCCTGACGGGGCCAGGACGCATCATTGTTTCCTCTGCAGGCAACAATAGCCTCTATAACACCTATTTCCATAAGGTACGCGGAGAGGAGTCGGCAGGCACCTTCCTTTGGACGGGATCGGATCATGTCTCGATGGCGATGAAGTCGAAGGATGACTTCCAAATACGCCTGAAGGCATTTATGGAAAATAAAGACACAACCATTCTTATTGCCACTCGTGCTATTCTGGAACTGCCTGATTCGCAGTATGTGGACACGACAAAGATTAACGGACGGCAGTACGTCTTCCAAATAGATGCCTATCCTTCGTGCTATAATGATGACGAACTGGTCTATGACGCTTACTTCAGCATGCTGGGACGCTTTGGCTATGACGTGCCGGTTTCTATGGAAATTATCGGACGCGAGGCAGATGTCGAGGTGTATAAACTGAGTGGCTATTGGGTTGCCAACAACCTCAATCCCGCTCTGACCGCAGGCGAGAAGACCCATAACATCAATTCGCCCTCAAGTGCTCCCTGTGTCATCAGCGTGGGGGCCACGTCCTATCGCACGGGGTTCACCAACCATCTGGGCAATTATGTAAGCTACCATCAGGGGGAGAAGGGCGAGCGCGGCTTCTATTCCTCTGTGGGGCCTACTTTCGACGGACGGATGAAGCCGGAGGTGATGGCACCTGGTACCAATATCGTGGCTGCCGCCAACAGCTTTTTCAGGGAGAATAACCCTGAATCCACAAGCTTGGATTCCGATATCGCCTATTTTGAGTTGAACGGCCGTACCTATGGTTGGCACAGCAAGGCAGGCACCTCAATGTCCTCGCCTGTGGTCGGAGGAGCCGTGGCTGTATGGCTGCAGGCCAATCCGGAGTTGACACCAGATGATGTCCGCCGTGTCTTCAGCCGCACTTGCAAGCATTATGACGAGTCCCTGACCTATCCTAACAACGAGTACGGCTATGGTGAGATAGATGTCTATCACGGGTTGCTTGATATCCTCGGAGTAACTGCCATCCAGGGTGTTTCTACCCGTCAGCCGCAGGGAGTCCGTGTGATACCGCTGAGTGGGGGCTGCATCGGCGTCAGCTTTGACGAGCCCATGCCAGAAAGCTTCCGTGTCAGGCTCTATAGTGTTGGTGGAGTCCTCATTGACGACGTAAAATTCTCTGGTGGCCAGCAGGATTATACCCTTTCGCTTCCTTTGGCATACAGGGGTGTTGTCGTCGTTCAGGTCTCTACGTCAGAGCCCAGTACAACAGGCTCCACATTGATCAGAATAGATTAGCATAGGATGGAAACGGGCAAGATGAGGACAGCCATTGTAGGCGGTGGGGCGGCAGGCTTTTTCCTGGCAGTCAACCTGAAGGAGATGATGCCTGAGATGGAGGTCTGCATTTTTGAGCGTTCCAGCAAGGTGCTCGCCAAGGTGAAGATATCTGGTGGCGGACGCTGCAACTGTACCAATTCCTTTGCTCTGGTGAAAGATATGAGTCAGGTCTATCCGCGCGGCCACAGACTCATGAAGCGTCTTTTCAATGTCTTCAGCCATGAGGATGCATATCAGTGGTTTGAACGACACGGAGTGCCCCTGACCACTCAGGAAGACGAATGTGTCTTCCCCAAGGCTCAGGACTCGCAAGTAATCATCGACTGCTTCCTTCGCGAATGTTGCTGTCGGGGTGTAGAGATTCAGACGGGCAGGGCGATACAATCTCTGGAAGAGCTCTCTGCCTACGATTTCGTATGCATTACTACGGGCGGCTCTCCTCACGGAAAGGGACTGGAGTGGCTACGCCAATGCGGGCATGAAATCGTTTCGCCTGTACCCTCCCTTTTTACGTTTAATATCACTGATCCCTTGCTTCATGAGTTGATGGGAACCGTCGTTCCGCATGCCTCTGTACAGTTGGCAGCGACCAAGTTCCGTGCGGAAGGCCCTTTGCTCGTCACCCATTGGGGAATGAGCGGTCCTGCCATCCTACGGCTCTCAAGCTATGCCGCCCGTCATCTTCATGATGCCGGCTACCATGCACCACTGCTTGTCAATTGGACGGCGATGACGGAGAGTGAGGTACGCGAAGAACTTGGTAAGCATGCACTTGCCAACGGACAGAAGCAGTTGGGTACCATCGCACCCTTCGGCCTTCCGCAACGTCTGTGGAACTACCTGTTGCAGAAGGTGATGAGCAATATCCTTTGCCGTTGGGCAGAAGTGGGAAAGAAAGACATGAACCGCCTGGTCAATGTGCTTTGTAATGACAGTTACCAGATAGACGGACGTGCCGCTTTCAAGGACGAGTTTGTTACCTGTGGCGGCATAGCTCTCAGTAGTGTCAATGCCTCCACTTTGGAAAGCAAGTCGCATCCCAATCTCTATTTTGCGGGTGAAGTTTTAGATATAGACGGTGTTACGGGCGGATTTAATTTCCAGGCAGCATGGACAACTGCCTACACCGTAGCAAAGGCTATTGCCCTTACAGATATTTGCAGATCAGATAGGTGCCGATAATTTGCAAGAGCAGTCCTGGCCAGCCGATTGTGAAGTCCAGAACAGTAGCTGCAATGCCTCCCGTCAGGACGAGTTCACCAAGTCCGCCGAGAACTTCCGCAGCAAGTACTACGCCAATAATTAACGGCAGTGTCACCTTCTTGAAATACTGTGCGGTGAATCCTGCTGCCAATGCGAGAATGGCAAGTTTCAGCATCATCACCTGCAGTACGCCCCAAGCTGGCATTCCCGTTACCAGGTGGTTAACGATGGGTGATGCCACGGCCGCCAGCAGACCAGTTTTCCAGCCGAACTTATAGGCTCCTGCGAGGATGACCAGTGAGAGCGGAGCGAAGATGATGCCTCCTTGTGGAATGAGGTGGAAGAGCTGAGGCAGTAGAAGGTTGCAGGTAACGAACACCGCAGTCCAAAAATAGGTCTTTGCCTCGTTGTAGTTCAAAGTGTAAAGTCTTGCGTTTGTTTCCATGTTGTTTTTTGTATGAGTTGTTTCTTTCTTTGGCAAAAATACACATTTTTTTGGAACTACCCAATAAAAACCCGGAAAAATGTTATCTATCTCAACGATTCTTCTTACCTTTGCATATCGTTTCCAATATGAAGAAATCTATAAAACATATTACAATGAGACATTTAAGAGTTTATCTGGTGGCTTTGGTTATTGCTTTGGTCGCCTCTTCGTGCGGCACATCGCGCACGGTGCCCGTAACGGGTCGCAAGCAGACGCTGATGGTCAGCGACGAGCAGGTACTCAGTTTGAGTGTTGAGGAGTATAATAACTACATGAAGACTGCCAAGAAGTCCACAAATGCTACCAACACCGCCCTTGTTCAGCGTGTAGGAAAGCGTCTGGCTTCCGCTGTCGAGACTTATCTGACCGAGAAGGGTTATGCTGACGAGTTGAGCCAATATTCATGGGAGTTCAACCTGGTGCAGGATCAGAGTGTAAACGCCTTCTGCATGCCTGGAGGAAAGATTGTTGTCTATGAGGGACTTCTGCCTGTTACTCAGGATGAACCTTCGTTGGCTATCGTTCTTGGACATGAGATTGCCCACGCTGTAGCCAAGCATTCTGCTGAGCAGATGAGCACACAGGTAAAACAGCAATATGGTACGCAGATTCTTGGCGGTGTGCTCCAAATGGCGGGTGCCGGCTCCAATACTGTCACCCTCGCGCAGGCGGTTGCACAGATGGGCTTCCAGTTCCGTAGCTTGAAATACTCGCGCAACCACGAGACAGAGGCCGACCACATGGGACTGATCTTCGCAGCAATGGCAGGTTATGATCCGCAGGTGGCTGTCTCCTTCTGGCAGCGCATGGCAGCCTCTAACGGCAATAGCAACAGCTCAGACATCTTCAGCGACCATCCCTCTGATGAAAAGCGTATTGCTGCCATCCAGCAGAGCATGCCAGAGGCACTGACCTACTACAAGCCCGTTGCCACTACCACCACTAAGAATAGTGCCACCACTACTAAGAAGACCACAACGGCCAAGAAGACTACCACGAAGAAATAGTGTCTTGTGACTTAATTATCTTTTCCCGTTCATTGCAGAAATGAGCGGGATTTTTTGTATCCGGGAAAAACTGAAGACAAAACGATTGCGAACTTTTGCAAACCGTTTTATAACTTTTGCAAACATTTTTTCTTGTTTATCTCGTTTTTTCACTTTATCTTTGCAACATGATTCAGGCATTGACCATACTCAGCGACCGCGAATGGTTCCTGCTCATCTTGGGCAGTATCACCTACATCGCCCTGTTTGTACTTACTGTGCAGAACAGCCGGCGCAAGATCCTGCTCTTGCAGGAGAGATTAAATAAGGTGCGCGCGATACAGGACGAGCAGCAGGCGAAGAGTCTTGAACGCATAGAAGAGAACAAACAGAAGATTGCAGAACTGGAGCAGCTCATCCATAAGCTGGGTGACGAGAACTCTGTTCTCCGTCTGGAACTTGAGGAGCGCAAAGTGAGTCTGGATTATGCCAACACGCTGGCACAGTTGGAAAGTGAGAAACGCGCACAGGCAGAGACCGTTATCTTCGGTAGTGACATCTACCTGCGAATGAAGGGACTTCTCGCTAAGGGGCAGCCGATGAACGATGGCGACTGGATGGCACTGGAGCAGGTTGTCAACACGGTCTATACCGGCTTTACGGAACGGCTCTACAGCCTCTATCGGATGACGGATCAGGACTATCATGTGTCTCTATTAATAAAGGTACACCTGCAACCCAGAGACATCGCAATCCTGACCATACACTCCAAGGAGAGCGTTGCTACCACCCGCAGCCGCCTCTATCAGAAGGTGTTCGGCAAGAAGGGTTCTTCTAAGGATTGGGACGACTTCATCCTGTCGTTATAATGGAGATTCTGACTAATTTTAATATTCAAAGATATGATTGACTACTTAGCACAACACTTGTGGCAGATGTGGGCGGTGATAGCCGTTCTCTGCCTGATTTTGGAGCTCACGGCGGGTGACTTCTTCATCCTCAGCTTCTCTATCGGAGCAGTCTGTGCTGCAGCCTGTGCCGTTCTTGGACTGGGCTTCTACTGGCAGCTGTTCTTCTTTGCCGTGTTTACGCTCATCAGCATCTTCATGGTGCGTCCCGTTGCCTTGCGCTATTTCCATCGTAATGATCAGAATAGGGTGAGCAATGCCGATGCCATCATCGGCCGTCGTGGAAAAGTTATCGAGGCCATTGAAGGTGACGGCTTCGGACGTGTGCAGATTGACGGTGACGTGTGGAAGGCGCAAACAGCTGATAGTACGCCGATTCCTGCTGGCGAATACGTCACTGTCGTGAGACGCGAGAGCATTATCATCACTGTTGAACAAATCTAACAATTCATCATTATGAAAACAATTTCTGAATACAAGGACTTGGCTCTCCAGTCACTGGAGGGCAAATGGGGCAAGAGCGCCATTGCAGTGTTGATTACCTTTTTTATTTTTGATGGTGTAGGGATGGCTCCCTCTTTCCTTTTCAGGGACAACCCAGTGATTGGCTCAATCACACAGCTTGCGCTTACACTGGCTCTGATTCCGCTCTCCTGGGGTCTCATTGTGTTCTTCCTGCGACTCATCAGAGAAGAGGACATTGCTTTCGAGCGTCTCTTTGATGGCTTCAGCCAGTATGTCCGTATCTTCACCGCTGAGCTACTGAAAACCATCTATGTAATGCTCTGGACGTTGTTGCTTATTATCCCTGGCTTCATCAAGCAATACTCGTATTCAATGACAGAATTCATTCTTAAGGATCATCCGGAACTCAATGCCGAGCAAGCCATCTGCATGAGTATGCGCATGATGCAAGGACATAAGATGCAGCTCTTCCTGCTTGACCTAAGCCTGATAGGCTGGCTCCTCCTCTCATTGCTGACGCTGGGTATAGGTCTCCTGTTCCTGTTTCCTTACTACTATTCTGCCCACGCTCACTTCTATGAAGATCTGAAAGAACTGGATGCGGAAATAATTGATTAAATTTAATAACAAATAAACGTTTCTTATTATGGACATCATGACTTACATTCTGATAGCTATTATCGTCTTAGTGGCTATCTTTGCCAAAATGGCACTGGTGATTATCCCGCAGAGTGAAACCAAGATTATAGAGCGTCTGGGACGCTACCATGCAACGCTCGATCCTGGTATTAACGTCATCATCCCCTTCATTGATGCTGCGAAGTCAATTGTGGTGTTGCATCATGGACGATACACCTACAGTAATTCTATTGACTTGCGTGAGCAGGTTTACGATTTCGACCGCCAGAACGTGATTACGAAGGATAACATCCAGATGGAGATCAACGCACTCCTCTACTTCCAGATTGTCGATCCTTTCAAGGCCGTCTATGAAATCTCCAACTTACCCAACGCCATTGAGAAGCTTACGCAGACAACATTGCGTAACATCATTGGTGAACTGGAACTTGACCAGACGCTGACTTCGCGCGACACCATCAATACGAAGCTTCGTGCCGTGCTTGATGATGCTACCGACAAGTGGGGTGTGAAGGTGAATCGTGTGGAACTACAGGACATCATTCCGCCGTCGAGTGTGCTCAATGCCATGGAGAAGCAGATGCAGGCAGAACGTAACAAGCGTGCCGCTATTCTGACCAGTGAGGGTGACAAGCAGTCACAGATTCTTCAGTCAGAGGGTGAGAAGGCTGCCACCATCAACCGTGCAGAGGCTCAGAAGCAACAGGAGATCCTGCGTGCTGAGGGTGAGGCACAGGCTCGCATCCGTGTTGCCGAAGCTGAGGCAAAGGCTATTGAACTTGTCACAGAAGCTGTTGGCAAGACGACGAATCCTGCCAACTATCTGCTTGCTCAGAAATACATTGAGATGATGCGCGAACTGGCTGAGGGTGACAAGACGAAGACCGTCTATCTGCCTTATGAGGCTACCAACCTGCTCGGCTCTATCGGCGGCATCAAAGATCTTTTCAAGATGGATTAATCAACTCTACGATGCGTGCCATCTGATTGGGAATACGTATCTGCTGAGGACATTTCTTCAGACATACTTCGCAATCCATGCACTTATCGGCCCATTCTTTTTTGCTCAGTGCCTTCTTGTATCCTTTCTGGAAGGTGCTGAGCGATTTTTTGTAGTCGGGGGAAGACTTCTCAGGCAGCGGCAACAGCTTGGTGTTCACCATCTCGTTGTAGTAGGAGAAGTTACCGGGAATGTTCACTCCGTAGGGACAAGGCATACAGTAGCTGCATGCTGTGCAGGGAATGGTAGGATAGCCGTTCATGCCGTCGGCAATCTGTGCCAGAATCTCCTTCTCTCGGTCTGTACAGGGATCAAGCGGCGAGAAGGTATGTATGTTGTCTTCTACATGTGCCATCATCGACATACCGCTCAGAGCCGTCAGGATATTGGGCAGGGAGCCAACCCAGCGGAACGCCCATGCTGCCATGCTGTCGTCCGGCCGTAAGGCTTTCAGTTGGTTGGTAAACTCTTCAGGAAGGTTGGCGAGACGTCCACCCAGTAGTGGCTCCATGACAACGGCCTGGATGCCAGCTTTGTCCAGCTTGTTGTAGAGGTATTCGGCATCGGCATCTTTCTTCCATCCTCCGTTTCCGAGTGAGGCATGACGCCAGTCCACATAGTTCAGTTCTATCTGCACGAAGTCCCAGTGGTATTTGTCATTGTTGTCAACGAGCCAGTCAAAGACCTCTACATTGCCGTGATAAGAGAAACCCAGATTGCGGATGCGGCCAGCCTTCCGCTCTTCTAAAAGGAAGTCGAGCAGGCCGTTGTCCAGAAAGCGTGGATTGAAGTCTTCCATGCCGCTGCCGCCCACAGCGTGGAGCAGATAATAGTCGATGTAGTCAATCTGCAGCCGTTCAAAAGAGCGCAGATACATCGCTTTCGAGGCTTCGAAACTGTGGTTCCTGCGGTTCTGGTTCGACATCTTCGTAGCCACATAGAAGCTTTCGCGCGGATGGCGTTTCAAGGCAATGCCCGTTACCACCTCCGAATTACCATAGACAGGGGCCGTGTCAAAATAGTTTACGCCATGCTCAATGGCGTAGTCCACCATCCTGTTCACCTCCTCCTGGTCTTTGGGCAGGCGCATCATGCCGAAACCCAGTAGGGAAACCTTGTCTTTGGTATGGTGGTTGATACGACAGGTCATTTGAGAAGTGCCTGATGTTGGATTCTCGTTAGTAGGATGTTCGTCAGCCAATGCTTTCAAGGGCTCCATTGCCATGAGAGCCATCGCGGAAGCTGTACCCATGCCGATGCGCTTCAGAAAATCGCGTCGGTTCATGTCGTTTTTCTTATCCATCTTGTTTAGTTTTTGGTTAGGTTGATATTGTTCTTCTGTTCTTTAATCCTTCACTACGATTTTCCTCGTTCGTCCACCCTCTTTTTTGATGGCGACACCGCTTGAGGGTTGTTCCATGCAACGGCCCTGCAGATCATACCATTTCCCCGTCTCCTTGGCTTCCTGTCTCCCTGACCCCCAGACCCCCTCGATGTCGCTGGTAGGGTCAAAAAAAGGTGCTAATTGTGCGCCGGGACGTCCCTGCGAGGTGAAGGCTCCGTTTCCATAGGCTCCCCATCCCCAGGTGTTGTAGATGGCAGGCTTCCAGCCTCCGTACACCTCCGGCTCCCAATAGAAGATGCCGGCACATGCAGAGAGTTCCTGCGTCTTGTTGAACAAGTCGGCCATCACACTCGCAGCGCGACTCTCATCCCAAGAAGAATATCCCGTCTCCACAATCATTACAGGCACGCCGAAGGTGGTGTTGAGAGCCTGTATTCTGCTGGCCACACTTGTGTTGTCGCTGCTCCAGTTCGTCCAGTCGGGGTAGTGGGAGAGGCCAATCATGTCAAACTTCCCGCCATACTGCTTGAAGGCTGTGAAGAACCATGCATTGTCTTCCTGTCCTTTGTCGATGTGAACGATAACTTTCGCATTGGGAAAGACGCTCTTCACAGCATCATAGCCAGCATTGCTCAGCGCAATGTATCCGCTCCATGCCGCTGCTCCGTTCTTACTCCAGTCAATCTTTCCCTCATCGAAAATCATGCCCGGACGTGTCTCATTTCCCACCTGTACCCACAACGGCTCTATTCCCTCTTCCTCGAGTGCAGAGAGTACCTCTGTAGTGTGGTTGGCAACGGCAGTTTTCAACTGATCCATCGTGTAACCGCTCCAAGCGGCTGGCTTATACTGCTGGCCTGGGTCAGTGAAGCGGTCACTGTAGTGGAAATCGATCAACAGCTTTAGTCCTTGGGCATTCGCCCTCTTTGCTTTCGCAACTACGTCGGCTTTGTCACACCAAGGGCCGTATTCGTTCTCGGGATTCACCCATACACGAAGGCGTATGGCATTCATGCCGATTTGTCTCATCAGCAGGAAGAACTCCGTTTCCTGTCCATCGTTATTGTAGAACTTCTTTCCATCGTTTTCCATTTCCGTTACCCAACTCACATCAGCACCGCGTGCAAACGTGGAAATTTGGGCATGGGTGGTGCTAAACAAGAAGAACAACAGTAGTGAAGTAAAAACAGCTTTCATTATAGTCTTATAGTTTTGTTATTTGTTTCATCAGTTTTCTTTTCTGACTGCAAAAATATAGATATTTTTTCATATAGCCAAAATACTTATGATTTTTGAAGCAAGAAAAAATGTTTTTTCCTTTGTCCTGTCCTCGACTTTTCGTATTTTTGCAACGTCTAAAAAAGAACGAAAAAAGAAATGAAGAATATATGTATTGTTGTGGGAGCGCGTCCAAACTTCATGAAGGTGGCTCCCATCATCAGGGCCATCAAGGAAAGTGGCAAGGAAAAAGGTCTTGCGTACCAGCTCGTTTATACAGGTCGTGAGGATGACCCTACATTGGAAGGCTCGCTTTTCGAAGACCTGCAGATCGCCCGGCCAGATATCTGCTTAGGTGTGGAATGTGAGAACCTGAACGAATTGACGGGACAGGTGATGTCGGCTTTTGAGCATTATTTGCAGATGCGTCCTGCCGATGTCGTCATCGTGGTGGATGACCTCGCCTCGACGATGGCCGTTTCCATTGTGACGAAGAAGCAGGGCGTGAGGCTTGCCCATATTGCAGCTGGCACGCGTTCTTTCGATATCAACATGCCGAAGGAGATCAACCGCTTGGTTATTGATGGTCTTTCCGATGTGCTTCTTACGGCCGGCATCAGCAACAATTCCAATGCCAACCGCGGAGGCACAGAACTGTCAAAGGTCTATATGGTGGGTAACATCCTGATGGACACACTGCGCTTTAACTATCACAGGCTGAAAGCTCCACTGTTGGCTGATGGTATGAGAGTGAAGGAGGGGGACTATCTCCTGTTCACCCTAAACCGTAAGGCGCTCTTGGCTGACAAGGAGAATCTGAAGCGTATGTTGGAGATGATGCTTGCCCAGGCAGGTGGCCTGCCCATCCTTGCTCCCCTGCGCGGTCGTGCTGCCGCTGTGGTCAAGGAACTTGTTGGCGACAGGATAAAACTTCAACCGCCTTTCGGCTATCTGGAGTTTGGATGGCTCATGGCCCATGCAAGGGGCGTGATTACCGACTCTGGCAATGTGGCAGAAGAGGCTACGTTCTACGGTGTTCCTTGTATCACCTTGAATAGCTATACGGAACATATTGAAACCGTGAAAGTAGGTAGCAACGTGCTTGTTGGTGAAGACCCCGAACTGTTGGGTAAGAGTATGGCTGATATGGTAAGCGGCCAGTGGAAGAAGTGCGCTATCCCTGACCGTTGGGATGGACGCACGGCGGAGAGGATCTTGCAGATTATTGTAGAAGGAGATAGAAGAAGATAAAAGGAGTCATAACCCAATAGATTTATTATACAAATGGGATTTTTGAAAGTTTTGTTCAGCGGAAAGGTGGAGAGTACGGAGGATCAGGTAAAGGAAAAGGAGGCCAGAAACTTCGACGTGTTAAAATATGACGGTGTGCGCGCCATGCGTACGGGACAGTTAGCCTATGCCCAAGAGTGCTTCCAGCATGCCTTGGAGTATCATGACGATCTGGAGGTGCGCGAGCATCTTTCAGACGTACTGACTCGCCAGGGTGACATCAGGGGAGGCCTTGAGCAGCTGCGCAGGCTGATTGCAGCGGAGCCAGACAACATAGACCTGTTGTTGAAGGCGGCCTACCTCTCTTTTATGGAAGAAGAATATGAGCAGATGCTGGAGTTCTGTAATCAGGTACTGGCCTTGAATGCCAACTATGCTGAGGCTTATTACTTGCAGGCTCGCGCACAGGACGGTATGGGCAATTCTGTGGCTGCTGTGGCATTGCTCACCCAGGCCATCGCCCTGAACGAGAGTTATGGCAATGCTTATCTGCAGCGTGCGGGACTGCTTTTGAAGATGGGTGATGCTGAGTCGGCACAGAAAGATGTGGCCTATCTGTTGGAGCATGTTTCTGACAATGAGGATGTTTTCCTAATGAAGGCTCGCGTTGAAAAAGCTTTGGGCAATGGCGAGGAGGCGCTGCATTATTATAATAAGGTAATAGAGACCAATCCTTTCTGTGTGGAGGCTTTCCGCGAACGTGGTGCCCTGCGGTTGGAACAGGGCGATAAGGATGGTGCTACGGAGGATATGCGTACCGTTCTTGAACTCGATCCGGATACCACAGCCGGTGTGACGGGTGACTTCACGGGTGAGGGTATCGAGGAGAAGGTACGTCAAGCCTATCGCAATGTTGATCCGCTCGGAATCTTCTGATAAAGGAAAAGAAAAATGTAAGGGGAAGACGAAAAAATCTTTCAAAATGTTTGGAGGATTCAGGGAAAAGTGATACATTTGCACCGAAATTAAAGAAAAAACAGATCATGAATCAGTTGAATGCTTACTTTTACGGCTATTATTTTTACTTTGCAGGAACCTGTGGAGCGGATAGTCGTATGTAAGAATTTAAGAAATCATTGAAGAATCGAAATACAGACTCCGCTTCACATCAAGGTGAAAGCGGAGTTTTTTATTAAGAACATAAAAGAAATTAAGAAATAAAGGAAGTTAAAGATGACGATGAACAAGATACAACCAGCAGAGAGATTAAGCTTAGTACAGGAATACTACTTCAGCCGCAAGCTGAAGGAGGTGGCCCAGATGAACGCCGAGGGCAAGGACATCATCAGTCTGGCTATAGGAAGCCCTGATATGCCCCCGTCAGAGCAAACCATCAACAAGCTGTGCGAGGTGGCTCATCAGCCTCATGCCCATGGCTATCAGCCCACGATGGGAACGCCAGAGCTGCGCGAGGCGATGGCAGGCTTCTACAAGCGATGGTATCATGTGGATTTGGATGCCAAGACAGAGGTACTTCCGCTGATAGGTTCGAAGGAAGGCATCCTGCATGTGACGCTGGCCTTCGTGAATCCTGGCGATGCCGTCTTGGTGCCCAATCCTGGCTATCCCACCTACACATCGTTGTCCAAGATATTAGGTGCGAATGTCATCTACTACAACCTGAAAGAAGAAAACGGTTGGCAGCCTGATTTCGACCAATTAGAAGATATCATACATCATACATCTAACATCAAACTTCTCTGGACCAACTATCCGAATATGCCGACGGGTGGTCGGGCACAGCGCGAGACCTATGAGCGGTTGGTTCGCTTCGCACAGGAGCATAATATTATTGTCGTCAACGATAACCCCTACAGCTTTATCCTCAGTCATGAGCATCTGAGCCTGATGCAGGTGCCTGGTGCCAAGGATAGCTGCATAGAGTTCAACTCCATGTCGAAGAGCCACAATATGCCCGGATGGCGTGTGGGAATGTGTGTTACCAATCCGACATTCATCTCCTGGATACTGAAGGTGCAGTCGAACATCGAGAGCGGAACCTTCCGTGGCATCCAGTTGGCAGCTGCCGAGGCACTGAACACTAATAGTGAAGAGTGGCATGAGGAATACAACTTCAATGTATACAGCCGTCGCCGTCACATAGCCGAGCAGATCATGGATGTGCTGAGTTGCAGCTACGACAAGAACCAGGTGGGTATGTTCCTGTGGGGAAGGATACCTGATAGCGTCCGGAATGTGGAGGACCTGACGGAAAAAGTCCTTCACGAGGCCCGCGTGTTCATTACCCCTGGTTTCATCTTCGGCTCCAACGGCGAGCGTTACATCCGCATCTCCCTTTGTGCCAAGGAAGAAAAGTTCGAAGCTGCGCTTCGGAGAATTGAAAAATTGAAAGATTGAAAAATTGAAGTTGTTGCGCTGATGAAAGAGATTGTGATTGCAAACTTAAGTATGGATTTTGCATTACGCATTGTTAACTTATATAAGTATTTGTGCAATGAGAAAACAGAGCATGTGATGTCAAAACAGTTACTATTTGACAGATGTTGAGTGTGAATCTATGTTGAAGGATTTACGTATAATAATAGGAACATTAGTTAATACAATAAAGAAAACAAAAGATAATCTGTAAGAATGGATGATGTGAAGGATTTCAATTCTTCAATTCTTCAATTCTTTAATTCTAAGAAAGTATGGAACTGGAATTAGAACCTTTAAAGTTACCGAGTGACAATGAACGTCCCTTCGTGATTGCAGGCCCTTGCTCGGCCGAAACCGAAGAGCAAGTGATGACCACAGCCCGTGAGCTGAGAGACAAAGGCTGCCACAACTTCCGTGCCGGTGTATGGAAACCGCGTACCAAGCCGGGAGGCTTCGAGGGAAATGGTGAGAAGGCGCTTCCCTGGCTGAAGCAGGTGAAGCAGGAAACTGGCATGCTCGTTGCCACGGAGGTGGCCACACCTGAACATGTGGAACTCTGCCTGAAGTATGGCATCGACATCCTCTGGGTGGGTGCGCGCACCACGGCTAACCCCTTTGCCGTACAGGCACTGGCTGACTCCCTGAAGGGTGTTGATGTGCCGGTCTTTGTGAAGAACCCCGTCAATCCCGACCTGGAACTGTGGGTGGGGGCGCTGGAGCGTCTTAACCAGGCTGGCGTGAAGCGGCTGGGAGCCATCCATCGTGGCTTTTCTTCCTATGATAAGAAGATCTACCGTAATGCTCCCCAGTGGCAGATTCCCATTGAGTTGCGCCGTCGCTATCCGCAGTTGCCCATTATCTGCGATCCCAGCCATATCGGCGGTCGTCGTGAACTGATTGCCCCGCTCTGTCAGCAGGCGATGGACTTGGGTGTTGATGGTCTTATCGTGGAGAGCCATTGCGACCCGGACAAGGCGTGGAGCGATGCCAAGCAGCAGGTGACACCTGATGTGCTCGACTATATCCTTTCGTTGTTGGTCATTCGCGATGAGACGGTGACAACAGAGGGTATCACCCAGCTACGCCATCAGATTGACGAGCTCGACAACCAGCTCATGGATTTGCTGGCCAAGCGCATGCGTGTGTGTCGGGAGATTGGGCAGTACAAGAAAGAGCACAACATGACCGTTCTGCAGACCAACCGCTACAACGAGATTCTGGAAAAGCGTGGTGCCCAGGGTGCCCTCTGTGGCATGGGGCCAGAGTTCGTGGCCCAGGTCTTCGAGCATATCCACGAGGAGTCTGTACGTCAGCAGATAGAAATTATCAACAAGAATTAATTAAAGGATGAAGATATTAGTCATGGGTGCAGGAAAGATGGGAAGTTTCTTCATCGACCTGCTGAGTTTTGAGCATGAGGTAGCGGTCTTCGAGAAAGACCCCAGGCGCATGCGGTTTACATACAACTGTCAGCGTTTTACGACCTACGACGAAATCAAGGCTTTCCAGCCAGAGTTGCTTATCAATGCCGTCACACTGAAATACACCATTCCTGTGTTCAAGGAGGTGATTCCCTTCCTGCCGAAGGAGTGCATCATCAGCGATATTGCCAGCGTGAAGACAGACATGAAGGAGTTCTATGAGCAGACGGGTATGCGCTACGTCTCCACCCATCCGATGTTCGGTCCCACCTTCGCCAACCTGCAACAGCTCTCTGAGGAGAACGCCATCATCATCAGCGAGGGCGACTACATGGGACGCATCTTCTTCAAGGACCTCTATCAGAAACTGGGACTGAATATCTATGAGTACACCTTTGAGGAACATGACAAGACGGTGGCCTACTCCTTGAGTATTCCCTTTGTTTCCACCTTTGTCTTTGCTGCTGTTATGAAGCACCAGGACGCGCCTGGAACGACCTTCAAGCGCCACATGCGCATTGCCAAGGGCGTATTGAACGAGGATGACTATCTCTTGCAGGAGATTCTCTTCAACCCCTATACCCACGATCAGGTGGCACAGATTCGTACGGAGCTCAAGGAACTCCTTGAGATTATCGACAACAAGGATGCCGATGGCATGAAAGGCTACCTCACGAAGATTCGCAACAACGTGAGGAAAGATATCGAGGTGAAGGGTTAGTGATTAGCGGTTGGAAGTGAGAAACTTCTGTACTCTCTTCTCAATGTTCTTACGCAGACTCTCACGGTAGAACCAGATTTCGCGGCTGTGGTAGTTGCCCTCGCAGTCCATGAGCGGCAATACATGGTCGTTACCCGTATAGCCTTTTACGAAGAGCGTGTGTGTGGCATTGTCCACATGCACGCTCAGCGTGTCTATGGGCTGTTCCTCTGCAGGCTTGAAGGGCGATCCTACGGTCAGCACTTGGGCAGGTACGGAGTCGGTGCGCCAGTTCAGCGGGTTGATGCAGACCACATTGCCCTTGCTGACCATCGAACCTGCACACTCTGCACCTTTCACCGAGTTGTAGCAGATGATGACACCTGTGTCTGTCTCGCCTTTGGCGGGTCGCAGGGTCGGATAAGTGTCCAGCTCCTCTTGAGAGACGCTATAGCCGAAGAGATAGGTAGCCACGATGCGGCTCATCACGCTGTCGGGCATCGCTTTCAAGAGTTCTTTGGCAGCCCTCGCACCTTGGCTGAATCCTGCCAGTACAATGGGACGTCCGTTGTTGTAGTGCTTCAGGAAGTAGTCCCACGCCCGTCGTACGTCTTCCATCGCTGTCTTGAAGCATTCCTCACCCAAGGAGTCATTCTCCCAAGTGTTCATTGTCACCTGCCGGTAGTAGGGCGAATAGTAGTTGTTGCTTTCGTTGAGCAGTGCGTCAACGCCCGTCATCTCGCTCGTCATGTTCTTACAGACTTCAGGGCTATAGGTGTCTGCGAAATGGCTCACCTGTCCCGATACGCTGTCCGTCCAGTCGGCAGTCTCCGTGGAGACGATATAGAAGAAGTCCGCCCCTTTTCCTGCTGTGTCCCGCAGGTTGACAAACCATTGCGAGGCATCGCTGTAGTCAGGTGCCTGTGGCACAAAGAGGGTAGGGCTGCCGCTCTTGCAGCCACTCAGACATAGGAGATTGATGGCAGCCGCGATTGTTATGACAATTGTTTTCTTCATTGTAGTAATTTGTTTTCGCAAAAAAACTTCACCATATCGTTTTGTTGCCGGCAAAGTTACGAAAAAACGAGTGCAGAACAAAATATAGATGTTTGTTTTTTTATATCGAGACGGAGTAACTAACGCTACTCTGTTGGAGAAGACAGAAAAGATATATAAAGGAAAAATGAAAAAAATAATCGTTTTGCTTAGTTTTTCTGTTCGCAGAATCGTTCTTGTAGTATATGACAGATTAAAATGACGAAAGAAGAATTTGAAAACCTATACCGTCAGCATTATGCTAAGATGTACCGTCTGGCAAGGACGATGCTCTATGATGCCGACGAAAGCAAGGACGTGGTGAGTGACATCTTCGCCCGATTGTTACGGGAAAGGCTACGGGTAGGCACTTCAGCGGGAATGGGTGAACATCCACAAAAGAATCAGATGGAAGGCTACCTGATAACTGCCGTGCGCAACCGCTGCCGTGATGTGCTCAGCCACAAGTCGGTGCGGGAACGGGTGGAAAAGCTTTTCTTGCAGGAGTCGATGCAGAGCCATGTCATCTCTATGAATGATGACGACCGTCTGGAACGGCTAATGCAGTTCATAGAAGCAGAGTTGTCACCGCTAAGCCTGCAGATCTTCCGACTGCGGTTCCTCCGTGAGATGAGCTATGAGGAAGTGGCACAGGCTACAGGCGTGAGCAAAGTGACGGTCTACAACCATCTGTCACAGTCGCTACAGCGAATCAGAGAGTATTTTGAAACGAACGAGCAGCGAGAGCCGTCAAGCTTGCTTGGATGGCCGAATCGTGAGGGCGTTCGGCGAAGTCAGAAAGAAACAGCAAAATGATAACCAGTATGGAACAGCAGGAGAAAATGGATCAGTTGGAAGCAGAGAACCTGAAACTGCTCGCACTGACGAAGCAAGCCTTTGTGAGGCGCGAAGTCGAAAAGGAATCCGTCCCCATGGACGAGGAGTGGGAGAAGTTCGCAATGGAACACGCTGATGAATTAGAAGCCCTTGATGAAGGGAGCTGCATACCTCGTTCGAGGGGCAAGAAACTGATGGGAGGAATCCCTTATCAGATTGCAGCCGGCATAGTAGGTGTTCTCTTTACTACAGGAGTGGCTTTTGCTGCTGTCCATATCGTGCGTATGGTCAGCAATGCCAAACCGCAGGCTATGCAGGCAGAACAAGCCTTGTCTGTCAATCCTGCCATGGCGTTGCCAACAGATACCCTCAAGACGGACACGACAACCTGTACGATGCCTATTGTTTTCGACAACATGCCATTGGATAAGATGCTGCCTCAGATAGCTGCCTATTATAGTAAAGAGGTGGACTTCCAGAATGCTGATGCTCGCCGGCTCCGTTTCTATTTTGTGTGGAAGCATGACGAGACGCTTGAAGCAGTGCTGCATAGGCTGAACCTCTTCGAAAGCATCACCGTAGAACTGAAGTCGGATAAGATAGTAGTAGAATAAGCCATGAAAAGGATTATGTTAATGCTCGTCTGCTGTCTTGTCTTTGGCGGAGTGCAGGCCCAGAGAATTACGCGCGTATATAATAATGCATCATTCAGCGAGGCCCTGCGGCAGTTGAACGAGCAGAGTAGGGAATACACCATCAGTTTCCTCTATAATGAACTGGAGGACTTCCGCATCACAACCTCGGTGCATCGCAAGACCGTGCCCGATGCCATCCGTCAGATGATAGGTTTCTATCCCATCCGCATGACCGTTGAAGACAGGGAAATCATCGTGGAGTGTCCGCAGAAGGCCGTTCCTCGATACAAGGGAACCCTTATAGACGAGCAAGGTCATCCCATAGCCTATGCCAATATTGCCCTGCTGTCGCCTTTGGACTCCACGCTGATTACTGGCGGCGTATCGAACGAAAGCGGTCTCTTCGTCATTCCGTGTGAACAGCGTCCTGTTCTCGCCCGTATATCCTTCATCGGCTATAAGACGGAGTATGTCACACTTAGCACAAGAAATATCGGGAATATCCGCCTCAAGCCTGAAACGATTATGCTGAATGGTGTGAAGGTGACAGGCGAACGCATTCTCTCAAAGTCGGAAAACGGACATCTGACCTACAACATGCCGATGCTCCTTGAGGTCTATCCTGCCGATAATGCTTACGAGGCTCTTACACATATTCCCGGCGTGATTGACATGGGGGAAAGCCTTACGTTCTGTGGACAGTCGGTGACCCTCATCATCAACGGCAAGGCAACGACGCTCGATGCCGACAAAGTGGTGGAACGATTGAAACAGATGCCCGCCGCCATGCTGGCCAAGGCAGAGCTGATGCCGTCGGCTCCTGCGAAATATCATGTCCGGGGCATGGCCATCAATATCGTAACAAAGGACTTCACAGGGACAAACCAGCTCTCGGGACAGCTGATGGAAGGTTGGCGACAGGGAAAATATGGCACGGACCATGCAGGTGGTAGCATCATCTATAACCACGGCAAATGGAGCATGGACGCATCGTACAAATTCACCGATGGCATTGTCAGCGGTAAGGTGGAACACAAGGCCAACCATCCCCTCAACGGTCAGCGTATGGCGTATAGCGACAAGACACGCAACCGTGGTGAAGGACTCGACCATGACTACCGCATAGGCATGGACTATGCCATTGCCGAGGACCATCGCTTCGGCCTTGCCTATACGGGTCAGTGGAACTCCACCCGCTCAGTCAATACCACGACAGGAACGGCTCAGTCCACGCAACATTCCCGTCAGCACACTTACCTCCACAATGTCGATGCCAATTATGCGACTCCCTTCGGCTTGCAAATCGGCGCTTCCTATACCAATTATCAAGAGCCTCGCACACAAAACCTTGAGGGAGAGTTGTACGGTATCAGCCGGAACCTGTCTGTCGATAGTCGCCAGAAGGTCAGCAAGTGGCTCTTCACTGCCGACCAGACCCATGAACTGCCCAATGACTGGGAGCTGAGCTACGGAGCAAAGGCGCAGTTTTCCACCAACAACAGCTATCAGGCGACACTCGATGAAAGTCGCCGGCCACTGCCCGATGCCACCTCGCATGTTGACTACGATGAACGCATCCTGAATGGCTATGTGGGAGTTAGCAGGCAAATAGGCAAGTCGCTGAGCCTGGAAGCCTCGGTGACGGCAGAGCAGTATCATGCCACCAAGTGGAACGAATGGCGCCTCTACCCGCAGTTCAACGCGATGTGGGACATCAACCCGAAGAATATGTTCAGCCTTTCGTTCAGCAGCGAGGCCGTCTATCCGAGTTATTGGAGCACGATGAGCAGTATCTATTATGCATCGGCATACAGCGAAATCTGGGGTAATCCCGGTTTGAAGCCCATGTCGAAATACGACATTAACCTGATGTGGCAACTCAACCACAAATATACCTTCACTGCATTCGCCATGCTTGAACCTGACTATTTCGTGCAGCTCGCCTATCAGCCTGCTGACCGTATGGCAGTGGTGATGAAGGAAACGAACTTCGACTACTCCAACTACTACGGACTGCAAGCTTCGGCTCAGTTCCACATTGGCAGTTGGCTCAACGGTAACGCCATGGCCACCGCACTCTATCGCCACGATAAAAGCAACAGTTTCTTCGACCTTCCATTCGACCGCACTCAACTCTCATCTATTCTTGGCGGCACGGCTGTCATCAAACTATCCCAGCACCACAACGTCCAGCTCATCCTGAATCCGTTCTTCCAGTCGAAAGCCATCCAGGGCGTTTATGACATTGACCCGATGTTCCGCCTTCATGCTACGCTCCGTTGGACGTCTGACAATGGCAAATGGAGCCTCATAGCCCAAGGCACGAACATCCTCAACAGTCATACCAACGTCCGCTCAACGCTTGCTAACCAAGACTACACCATGCGCGTTTGGAATACTAACACGCCCAATGCAATGCTCACTGCCATCTATCGCATCGGCAACTTCAAGGAGAAGAAAAAGAAGGAGGTGGATACTTCGCGTATGGGATATTAACTTATGCGGGAAAAGGGCAGATTCTTTCGAGTGAAGGCCTTGGGATGAAAAAATATTCGTAACTTTGCAGTAAACTTTAAGAACAGACGGATGGGAATAGGATTATTACTGGCGGGGTTCTTCACTTTGGTGGAGCTGAACTGTGAGAACCTCTTCGACTGTATCGATGATACGTTGAAACAGGATGAGGAGTTCCTGCCAGAAGGCAGCTACCAATGGAACCGCACGCGCTATTGGCGAAAGCTGAATGCCATCGGGAGGGAGATTCTTGCCTGTGGGGAGGTGTCTTCAGAATCCTTTGCAGGTCCTGTTGAGGATAACGACTTCCAACTGCCGGACCTCGTTGCTCTCTGCGAAGTGGAAAGCGACAGCTGCCTCTACGACTTAACCCGCCGCTCGCTGCTCCGTAACGCCCGCTATGAGTATGTGATAACCGATTCGCCGGATGCACGAGGCGTTGATGTGGCATTGTTGTGGTCGCCGTTCACATTCAGGATGCTGGCTCATCACTCCCTGCGGGTGACTCCGCCGGAGGGCATGCGCCCGACGCGTGACATTCTCTATGCCTGTGGCAGAGTGAGGGGAGGCGACACCCTCCATGTCTTTGTGGTGCATGCACCGAGTCGGTCGGGTGGGGCAGCCGCTACGGAGCCTTATCGTCAGAGGGTGGCAGAGCGCGTCTGCGTAGCCGTTGACTCCATTTGTCGGGAACAGCCCGAGGCGAAAATCGTCGTTGCCGGCGACCTGAATGCCTATGGTCAGGACAAGAGTCTGCGCCGACTGCTTGGCTGTGGCCTTTCTGATATTTCCGAAAAGGCTTCAGGAAGGCATGGGGCAGAGGGCACCTATCGTTATCATGGAGAATGGGGAAGCCTGGATCATATTCTGGTGAGCAAGCCGATGGCTTTGCTTCTCAACGGCTGTTATGTTTTCGACGCGCCGTTTCTGATGGAGGCAGATGACACTTACGGAGGCCTCAAACCCTTCCGCACATATCTCGGTCCGCGTTATCTGGGAGGCTATAGCGACCACCTTCCCCTCGTGGCCCGATTCAGGGAGTTTGGACGTTAATACTTAAAATGTTTTAAATCACTATCGTTTTACACCTTTTTTCCGTAGGAAATGAGTAATTTTGCACCCCAAAAAGAAAAGGAAAAAAGTAATAAGGTAAAAAAGAAAAGATGTTTGAAAATCTAAGTGAGAGACTTGAACGGTCTTTTAAAATACTGAAGGGTGAAGGGAAAATCACCGAGATCAACGTGGCCGAAACCCTGAAGGACGTTCGCCGCGCATTGCTTGATGCCGACGTCAACTACAAGGTGGCCAAGCAGTTTACCGACACGGTGAAGCAGAAGGCGCTGGGTATGAATGTGCTCACCGCCATCAAGCCCGGACAGCTGATGGTGAAGATCGTTCACGATGAACTGGCTGAACTCATGGGCGGCGAGGCTGTTGAGCTGAAGCTGCAAGGACGTCCGAGTATCATCCTGATGTCTGGCTTGCAGGGTTCTGGTAAGACTACCTTCTCTGGCAAGTTGGCCAACATGCTGAAGACCAAGCAGCACAAGAAGCCATTGCTCGTGGCCTGTGACGTCTATCGTCCCGCTGCCATCCAGCAGTTGCACGTTGTGGGTGAGCAGGTAGGCGTTCCCGTATGGTCGGAGCCGGAGAGCAAGGACGTCATCAGCATTGCCAACCACGCCATCCAGGAGGCTAAGGCCAAGGGCTATGATGTCGTCATCGTCGATACCGCCGGTCGTCTGGCCGTTGACGAGGAGATGATGAACGAGATAGAATCTCTGAAGAACGCCATCAACCCCGAGGAAACGCTCTTCGTGGTGGACTCAATGACCGGTCAGGATGCCGTGAACACCGCCAAGGAGTTCAACGACCGTCTGGACTTTGACGGCGTGGTGCTCACCAAGCTCGACGGTGATACCCGTGGTGGTGCAGCCCTCTCTATCCGCACCGTTGTCACCAAGCCCATCAAGTTCGTGGGAACAGGCGAGAAGATGGAGGCCATTGATGTGTTCCATCCTGCCCGCATGGCCGACCGCATCCTCGGCATGGGCGACATCGTCTCTCTTGTTGAGCGTGCACAGGAGCAGTTCGACGAAGAGGAGGCACGCCGCCTGCAGAAGAAGATTCAGAAGAACAAGTTCGACTTCGAGGACTTCCTCCATCAGATAGAGCAGATCAAGAAGATGGGCAACCTGAAGGACCTGGCTTCTATGATACCCGGCGTGGGCAAGCAGCTGAAGAACATCGACATCGACGACAATGCCTTCAAGAACATTGAGGCCATCATCCATAGCATGACGCCCAAGGAGCGTCAGAATCCTGAGATTCTGAACACCAGTCGCCGTCAGCGCATCGCCAAAGGTTCTGGCACGAAGATTGAGGAGGTGAACCGCCTCATCAAGCAGTTCGACCAGATGCGTAAGATGATGAAGATGATGACTGGCGGCGGTATGGCTGGCATGGCCAACATGATGAAGGGAATACCGGGGATGCCGAAGATGTAGGGAGACAAGGAGACAAGGAGTCAAGGAGACAAGGAGTTTAAGGAGTTCAAGGAGAATAATAATATGCAATTAATTGACGGAAAGGCTACAGCCGCACAAATCAAGGCTGAGATAGCAGAGGAAGTAAAGAAGATGGTGGCCGAGGGAGGCAAGCAACCTCATCTGGCTGCCGTGCTCGTTGGTCACGACGGAGGTTCCGAGACCTATGTGAAGAACAAGGTCATTGCCTGTGAGCAATGTGGCTTCCAGTCGAGCCTCATTCGCTTTGAGGACGATGTGACGGAAAGGGAGCTGTTGGCCTGCGTACATCAGTTGAACAGCGATGAGGATATTGACGGCTTTATCGTGCAGCTGCCGCTTCCCAAGCATATTGATGAACAGAAAATCATCGAGGCCATTGACCCGAAGAAGGACGTTGACGGCTTCCATCCAGAGAACGTCGGCCGCATGGCCATCGGACTGCCCTGCTTTATCTCTGCCACGCCGCTCGGTATCCTCACGCTCCTGCAGCGCTATGGCGTTGAGACCTCGGGCAAGAAATGTGTCATCCTCGGACGCTCCAATATCGTGGGCAAGCCTATGGCGCAGCTCATGATGCAGAAGCAGTACGGCGATGCCACGGTAACGGTCTGCCACTCCCATTCCAAGAACCTCAAGGAGGAATGCCGGCAGGCTGACATCATCATTGCCGCTATCGGTCGGCCCGACTTCGTGACAGCCGACATGGTGAAACCCGGAGCGGTGGTCATTGACGTAGGTACAACCCGTGTGCCCGATGCTACACGCAAAAGCGGCTTCCGCCTCAATGGAGATGTGAAGTTCGATGAGGTCGCTCCGCTCTGTTCGTTCATCACCCCTGTTCCTGGCGGCGTAGGTCCCATGACCATCTGCTCGCTGATGAAGAACACCCTCCTCGCCGGCAAGAATACAGTAAACCGTAAACCGTAAACCGTAAACGGTAAACACTAAACACTAAACCGTAAACACTAAACCAAAGTGACAGCAGAAGATTGGTACCGGAAAGGAAATGCTTACCGTCAACAGGGTAATTATGCAGAGGCCATCAATTGCTATGCCGAAGCATCACGGATAGACCCTGATAGTCCGGCTGCAGAAGCAAAGAAAATGCTCGACGAAATAATGGCGTTCTATTGCAAGGATATGTATAATCCATGAATAGAACGCCATCGTTCTTTTATACTACCTCGATACCCTGCTCTTCGCAAAGTTTCAGACTCATCTCTTTTAGCTTGAACTTCTGAATTTTGCCTGAGCCGGTCAGCGGGAATTCCTTGATGAAGAACACATACTTTGGAATCTTGTAGCGGGCAATCTTGCCGCGGCAGAAGAGCTGAACGTCTTCGGCAGTCATCGTGGCGCCCTCTTCAAGTATGATGAAAGCACCCACGGCCTCACCGTATTTCTTGGAAGGCACAGCCGCCACCTGTACGTCGCGTATGCCGGGCATATGATAGAGGAACTCCTCAATCTCGCGCGGGTAGATGTTCTCACCGCCGCGGATAATCATATCCTTGATACGTCCGGTAATCTTATAGAATCCCTCTTCGTCCTTCACACCCAGGTCGCCCGAGTGCAGGTAGCCGTTCTTGTCAATGACTTCGGCAGTAGCCTGAGGGTTCTTATAGTATCCCTTCATCACGTTGAAGCCCTTGCAGCACATCTCGCCCTGAACGCCGACAGGACATTCCTCGCCAGTTTCGGGGTCGAGCACCTTCACGTCAACGAATGGGAAGTCGCGTCCTACCGTCGTGCAGCGCTGCTCGAAAGTATCGTTCAGACAGGTCTGTGTCATGCCGGGCGACGACTCTGTCAGTCCATATACGCTGGTGATGGTCATAAACATCTTCTCTGACACCTGCTTCATCAGCTCGATAGGACAGAGCGAGCCGGCCATGATGCCCGTGCGCAGACAGCTCAGGTCGAACATGTCGAACATCGGGTGGTTCAGTTCAGCGATGAACATCGTGGGCACACCATAGACGGCGGTACACCTTTCTTTATGTATGGATGCCAGCACGACCAGCGGGTCGAACTTCTCAACCATCACCTCGGTACAGCCGTGGGTCAGACAGTTCATGGTGGCCAGCACCACGCCGAAGCAGTGGAACAAAGGCACACATACACACAGCTTGTCATTCTGCGTAAAGCCCATGTTCTCGCCGGTAAAGTATCCGTCGTTGGCAATGCCGTGGTGAGTAAGCATCACCCCCTTGGGGAATCCAGTCGTTCCGCTGGTGTATTGCATGTTGCAGACGTCATGACAGTTGACATTCTTCTTCATCTCGTTCAGCGTGTCATCTTCCACGTTCTGCCCTAAGAGCAGCAGCTCGGCGGTATTGTACATGCCGCGATACTTCTCCATGCCTATATATACGACACTTTTCAGGAATGGGAAACGCTCGCTGTTCAGATGACCGCGCTCGCAGGTCTTCAACTCCGGCAGCATGGTGTAGGTCATGTCAACATAGTTGCAGTCCCAAGTGCCGTCGGTGATGCAGAGCACCTCCATGTCGGAGTCCTTACAGAGATATTCCAGCTCGTTCTGCTTGTAGTTGGTGTTTACTGTTACAAGTACGGCACCAATCTTTGCTGTAGCGTAGAGGAAAGTGAGCCAGTCAGGTACGTTGGTTGCCCAGATGCCGACATTAGAGCCTTTCTTTACGCCGATGGATATGAGTCCCTTGGCGAGGTTATCTACGCGCTCGTTGAACTTCGACCATGTAAAGCGGAGGTTGCGGTCAGAATAAACGATATACTCCTTGTCGGGAGTAGTCTCAGCCCAATATTCCAGCCACTGGCCAAGGGTGCGCTCTGAAAGCGTATAGCCTGCGCTGCCTGTTTCAGCGGGATAGGTTCTGTCTGGCAGCGGGCGCCCCGCCATATCGAGTTTTGCCATTTTTCTTTCTTTTTAGAATGGAATATAAACTACTGCGAGAATCTTTGCACTCTTGCCAGGTGCGCCGTGCACATGGTGTTTCACGATAGAATCGTAGAAGATGGAGTCGCCTTCTTTCAGCGTGTAGGTGTCCTTTCCGTAAACAATCTCTACTTTGCCTTGCATGACATAGATGAACTCTTCGCCTTCGTGAGCCGACAGTTGGAACTCAGGACTCTTTTCCGGGTTGATGTCAATAACAAACGGCTCCATGTGTCTGCCGGCTTTCTGTTGTGCCAATGGGTGATACTCCATGTGCTTGCGTGCATCGGTCGCTCCGTTGCTGAAACTGATGCTGCTGTCCTTTTCGCGCTCAGCAGCTCTGCACACCACGGGACCAAGCTCATCGTTGTCGTCGAGAAAAGTACCCAGTCTTACTCCTAAAGCTCTTGCGATTTTGATTAACGGCCCTAATGAAGGTAGGTTCTCGTCGTTCTCGATGGAATTGATTTGTTCGACTGACAATCCGCTGCGCTCAGCAATTTCCTCAACTGAGAGCCCTTTTGATTCTCTGAATCCCTTGATCTTGTGTCCTACGATTGTGTTGTTGCGCATAAAAAAATATTATGAAATGTTTCCTGATTAAAAAATCCGACGCAAAAGTACTAAATTGTAATGAATAAAAGGTAAGTTTTTAGAAGATTAACAAAAAAAGAGTGTAAATTCTCACAATTCCTTTGCTGTTTCGAATTAAATTACTACTTTTGCCTTGCTTTTATAAAAGACATTCCATTAAGTACAATTATTATGGCAAAATTGAAAGGCGCTATTGTTATTGATACCGCTCGCTGTAAAGGCTGTGTGCTCTGCGTTAAGGCATGTCCGCAGGACGTTATAGCTCTCTCAGGGAAGGTAAATGTTCATGGTTATCCTTATGTTGTGGCTGTGAACGAAGAGAGTTGTGTCGGCTGTGCGTCATGCGGCATTGTGTGCCCTGACGGGTGTATAACGGTTTATCGTAAGAAGATTGAGTAATATGGCAGAACAAAAGATTTCCGACAACAAGGAGAAACAAGAGGTTGTGTTAATGAAGGGTAACGAGGCCATCGCCCGTGCCGCTATCCGTTGTGGAGTGGATGGCTATTTCGGATATCCTATTACCCCTCAGAGTGAGGTGATTGAGACGCTGGCTGAATTGAAGCCTTGGGAGACGACTGGTATGCAGGTCGTGCAGGCTGAGAGTGAGCTGGCATCTATATATATGGTATATGGTGCTGCCGGCGCCGGCAAAAGAGCGATGACCTCTTCGTCAAGCCCTGGTGTGGCATTGATGCAGGAGGGCATTACCTACATGGCAGGAGCAGAACTGCCGGGTGTGTTCGTTAATGTTCAGCGTGGCGGTCCTGGCCTGGGCACGATCCAGCCCTCACAGGGCGATTATTTCCAGGCGACCCGTGGTGGCGGTAACGGCGACTATAATGTCATCGTGCTGGCTCCCGCCTCCGTACAGGAGATGGCTGATTTTGTTGATCTGGCATTCGAGCTTGCCTTCAAGTATCGTAACCCGGCCATGATTCTTTCCGATGGTGTTATCGGTCAGATGATGGAGAAAGTGGTGCTTCCTCCGTTTAAGCCGCGTCGTACTGACGAAGAAGTGATTGAGCAGTGCCCATGGGCTTCTACCGGAAAGAAGAAGGGTCAGATGAAGCGCATTATCACCTCTCTTGAGCTGAAGCCGGAGGAAATGGAGAAGCGCAATTTGGCATTGCAGGAGAAATATCGCAAGATCAAGGAGAATGAGGTTCGCTTCGAAACGCAGCAATGCGACGATGCTGAATACCTGATAGTAGCCTTCGGCTCTGCTGCACGTATTGCAGAGAAAGCCATCGAGATGGCACGCGAGGAAGGTCTGAAGGTGGGCCTCTTCCGTCCGATCACCTTGTGGCCGTTCCCTGAAAAGGAGATTGCCGCTATGGCGAAAGGAAAGAAGGGCGTGCTCGTCGTAGAGATCAATGCCGGTCAGATGGTGCAGGATGTGCGCCTGTCAATCAATGGTGCTGTTCCCGTAGAGCAGTTCGGCCGTCTGGGTGGAATCGTTCCAGAGCCCGATGAGATTGTGGAAGCTTTGCGAACAATGCTAATTGATAATTGATAATTGACAATTGATAATTATGGAAAACGATCAGATAATTTCACCTGAGAATATCGTCTACAAGAAGCCAACGCTCCTGAACGATACCAATATGCACTACTGTCCTGGTTGTTCGCATGGCGTGGTGCATAAGCTTGTAGCTGAAGTGATAGAGGAGATGGGCATGGAAGAGAACGCTATCGGCGTTAGTCCTGTTGGTTGTGCCGTCTTCGCGTACAAATATATTGATATCGACTGGCAGGAAGCTGCCCATGGTCGTGCACCCGCTATTGCTACCGGCATCAAGCGCTGCTGGCCCGACCGCCTGGTGTTCACCTATCAGGGCGACGGCGACCTGGCCTGCATCGGAACGGCAGAGACCATCCATGCCCTGAACCGTGGTGAGAACATCACCATCATCTTCGTCAACAACGCCATCTATGGCATGACGGGCGGACAGATGGCTCCTACCACGCTTATCGGACAGAAGACATCCACCTGTCCTTATGGTCGCGACCCGGAAATTCATGGCTATCCGCTGAACATCACGGCACTCGCCGCCCAGCTGGAAGGCACTTGCTATGTCACCCGCCAGAGCGTGGAGACGGTGGGCGCCATCCGCAAGGCAAAGGCTGCTATCCGCAAGGCCTTCGAGGCTTCTATGGCAGGCAAGGGCTCCTCGCTCGTGGAGATTGTCTCCACCTGCAACAGCGGTTGGAAGCTCTCACCCGTGAAGGCCAATGAGTGGATGACGGAACACATGTTCCCCTTCTATATCAAAGGAGATTTAAAGGATACGACGAATGAATAATTGTTTAGTGTTTAGTGTTGAGTGTAGCTGCGCATGGATAAATTTAGTTTTGAAGAGTTAATCTCAGGATTGCGCGCATCACTCGCCAAAACACTAAACGCTAAACACTAAACATAATCATCATGAAGAAAGAGATAATTATTTCAGGTTTCGGAGGCCAGGGCGTGTTGTCTATGGGAAAGATTCTGGCTTATTCAGGACTGATGGAAGACAAAGAGGTAACCTGGATGCCTGCCTATGGACCTGAGCAGCGTGGCGGAACGGCCAACGTTACCGTCATCGTGAGTGATGAGCGTATCTCGTCACCCATCCTCAGCAAGTATGATGTGGCCATCGTGCTCAACCAGCCGTCCCTTGAGAAGTTCCTGCCCCGTCTCAAGCCCGGCGGGATACTTATCTACGACGGCTTCGGCATCGCTGAGGCTCCCCAGCGCGACGACATCACCGTCTATCGCATTGATGCTATGGACAAGGCTGCAGAGATGAAGAACGCCAAGGTCTTCAATATGATTGTCCTGGGCGGTCTGCTGAAGGTCTGTCCCGTGGTGAGCACCAATGGTTTGCAGAAAGCACTCTACAAGAGCCTGCCCGAACGCCATCACAGCATGATTCCCCTCAACATGCAAGCCGTGGAGGAGGGAATGAAAATCATACGTCAGGTGAACGCCTAAGGATTGACGTTCACCAGTTGTTCAAGGCTGTCAACCATGCTGCTGATTTCCTCGGCGGTCGTGGGGACAGCCTTGAATGCGTTCAGGGCCTGACGCAACTCCTTGTCTCCCTGCTCCATCAATATCCTCACTTTCTCTGCCAACTGCACCCCTTTGATGAAACTCTCGAAGCGCACGGAGGAGCGCGGACCCGGATAGATGCAGAACGTGTCACCCGATCCGAATAGCCGGTAGCGCGTGTCGTGTAGCGGGTCGTCGTTCCAGTTCATCCACGACCAGTGCAGATAGCCGTCGTAGCCGTTGGCGATGGCATAGAGCGGAAGGAAGGTCGCCTCTATGGGATGGCTGTTGGAAAAGATGTTGGGAAAGGTGTTTGAGCAGCAGGTGTACATGGTCGTGACAAAACCCTTCTGCCGGCGCTGGAGGAGTTCTTCTTCATCCGTCTTGTCGAAGAAGGAGAAGCAATAGTCATAGACCTTGTCGAGGAGTTCCTGATGCTTGTAGCCTGCCAGTGCCATCTTCATGCCGGGCACAGCTTCTTGAACGATGCGGTAGGCATCCAGCATGTTCTTCAGTCCGCGTTCGTCCATCGCTATGCAGGTCTTCTCAAACCATCCCTTCTCTTTCAGATGAAGGGCAAAGGCCTGCAGGAAAGGCTTCCACAACTCCGCATACTCCTCACTGTCCGTCGTGGTTTTCAGGGTCACCTCCTTGACTCCCTGACTCCCTGACTCCTTGACTCCCTGACTCCTGGTCTCCTTGCCTCCCTGATAATACAAAAACCTCATGTCCCACGGAATCATGGAGTAGCAGTTGATCTGCTGGTTGATGCCGCAGCTGTCGCAGAGCTCTATCCAATGGTCGAAGACGGAATAGTCATATTCCCATGTGCCGTCCTCATGGCGGATGCTCTTGATCATCGCGTCAAACTTGTCGTGGCTCTGGTCGCCCCACGGTTCGTAGAAAAGAATTGCCGTTGCCACCTTCTGCCCGGCGCGGGCAAGCAGTTGCAGATAGGGACGCAGCAGGTCGAAGTGCTGCTGGCTCCAGCGTTCCACCTGATGATAGCGTGAGACGGCATACGGTTGTTGCCAGAAGTCCACATGGAACTTCTGCTCGCCGGGCGGGGGCAGCGTGCGGTCGATGACCTCCACGTCCAACTGGAGGGTGGAGTAGCACTTCCTGCTTTCCGTGCCGATGAGTTCTATCTTGACGGGATGGTGTCCTTTCTTCATGTCGGAAGGAATCTCCACCGTACACCATAGTGGCAAGGGTCCCTCCTTACGGGGAATCAGCGGCGTGTTCTCAATCACGTCATTGACAGGGTAGGGCAGGAGTCCTTCCGGATGCTTCCCGCAGGTGTTGAAACTGTCTGTCAGCACCTCGTTCACGAAGCTCACGGACACATTCTCATCCGTCGTCCTGATCATCAGGTCTTCTCCTCTCCCGGAATCCAGCTCCACCCATAGCTGGGCAGAGAGCCGTTCACCCCGCCATCCTTTCAAGGAAATGTCTTGACTCCTTGACTCCCTGACTCCTTGACTCCCTATCTCCTGATTTACTGCCAGCCAGAGGCTGAGCAGGCAGAAAAGGTATTGTGCCATAACCGTATCGCGTTAGTAGTTTTGTGCTACAAAGATACTACTTTTTTTGTATATCACTTGTCCGTAACCAGAAAATGTACTACCTTTGCACAAAACCGTAAACGGTAAACAGTAAACAGTAAACGGTAAACAGTAAACAGTAAACGGTAAACAGTAAACAGTAAACGGTAAACAGTAAACGGTAAACCGTAAACAGTAAACCGTAAACCGTAAACAGTAAACAGTAAACAATAACCATCATGGATAAAGTAGGAAAATATCAGTTTCTCTCAGAACCGTTCCATTGCGATTTCTCCGCTCGTCTGTTCATGGGGCATCTGGGCAACCACATGCTCAATGCCGCCGACTTCCATTCCAACGACCGCGGCTTCGGCATGCAGTATCTGAACACCATCAACAAGACCTGGGTGCTCTCGCGCCTGGCCATCGAGATGGAGGAGATGCCCCCGATGTACACGAGGTTCTATATCGACACCTGGGTGGAGAGTGCCATGAAGTTCTTCACCAACCGCAACTTCAAGGTCTATGCGCAGGATCCGCAAGACCCCTCTGTAGAGAAGGTGTTCGGTTATGGACGCTCCGTGTGGGCAATGATTGATACGGAGAGCCGGCAGCCTACAGACATCCTTGCCGTCAACGATGGTGCCATCAACCAATATATTGAAAAGGAGAAGCCCTGTCCGATGGAGAAAGGCGGCCGCGTGAAGATGACCGACGGCGCAGAGCTTGTCCGTACGATTGACACCCACTACAACGATGTCGATATCAACGGCCATATCAACAGCATCAAGTATATAGAGCACGTCCTCGACCTCTGGTCGGTCGATTGGTATCGGGAGCATCAGATCCGACGTCTGGAGATTGCCTATGTCGCCGAGTCCCATCAGGGTGACACGCTCTCCTTCTACCGCGAACAGGATGCCGAGGGCAGCGACCTCGTCCGCATCGTGCGTACCGACGGCACGGAGTGCTGCCGTTGCAAGATCAGCTGGACACTTTAGTGCGCACGCTAAAGATGAGGTAACGATGCCACCAGCTCGTCGCTGATGTTGTTGCCGAGTTGGCGGCAGACGTCCTGGCTCCAGCGTTGCGCCATTTCAATTAATTGAGAATTGATAATTGATAATTGACAATTATTTTGGATGCCCGTTGAATTATCAATTATCAATTTTCCATTTTCAATTGCAATCTTTGCGTAGATGAATCCTGCGTTGAAGTTGTCGCCGGCGCCGACGGTGCTGACGGTCTCGATGGGCTCCACGGGGTAGCTCTCGCAGCCGTCGGGCGTGTAGAGGCGTATCGGGCGTGCGCCGTCGGTTAGTATCAGGGTGCTGCAGAGGGGTCCCACTTTCTCGTAGATGGCATCGCCGTCGTGCAGGCCGTAGAGGAAGCCGAAGTCCTCCGTCGAGCCGCGCACCACGTCCGCCAGTCGCATGTTCTCCTCGATGTTCGGCATCACCTCCGGCAGCTCAGCGATATGGTTCTTGCGGAAGTTGACATCGTAGTAGAGCCAGGCACACGCCTCGCGGGCCTCACGAAGCAGTTTCCCCACCACAGGCCGGATGACAGGGTTGATGGCGAAGAACGAGCCGAAGAGCACCACGTCATCCTTGCTGAAGGTCGGCAGCTTGCCGTCCAGCGATACCGATGCATGGTCCTTGTAAAACACATACTGAGCATCGTTATGCTCGTCAAGGAATGCCAGCGAGATGTGCGACTTCACGTTCTCGTGACGACAGACGTATTCCGCCGACACGCCGTTCTCCTGCAGGAAGTTGCAGATGATGTCGCCCACATGGTCGCCGCCCGCCTCCGTCACCATGGCGCAGTTCATGCCTGCCCGTCCGAGCGAGACGATGCTGTTGAAAGTAGATCCTCCCGGCACAGCCTTCTGCGGCTGGTCGTCCTTGAAGAGAATGTCAAATACGGTTTCTCCGATACCGATAATGCGTTTCTGTTTCATAATTCTTGCCTGCAAAAATAACAAAAAAAACGGAAACAACCTTCTACTTTGTCGAAAAAAGAATTTTCAGAAGAAACCTCACATGGTAACACGAATCCTCTGTAAGCCCGACGGATAAAGGGATTGGGGCGTGTGAGATATATGCTGGACACTTCACACGGACATCACATATACCTCACACAGCCCCCTCCCGACCTCCCTCTCTACAAGTAGTCAAGTAGTCAAGGAGACAAGGAGACAAGGAGTCAGGGAGCCAGGAAGCCAAGGAGACAAGGAATCAAGACGATAGCTTTGTCTTATTCTGTTCCATCTGAGCAATCCGTGTTTCCACAAATAAGAACTCCTTTACTTCCTGCCTTCCTGTCTTTAAAGTTCCCCTCACCTTTAGGAGAGGGGCAGGGGGTGAGGCTTTCGCCTCCCCTCGGGGAGGTCGGGAGGGGGTTGTGTGAGGTATATGTGATGTCTGTGTGAAGTGTCCAGCATATACCTCACACACCTCAAACCCTTTGTACATCGGGGCTGCAGCGCATTTATGTGAACATGTGAGGTTGAATCAAGAATTCAAGGAGCCAAGTAGTCAAGAAGTCAAGAAGTCAAGGAGTCAAGTAGTTTCCCTCCCCTCGGGGAGGTAAGGAGGGGGTTTCAGGGAGTCAAGAAGTCAAGTAGTTTCCCTCCCCTCGGGGAGGGAAGGAGGGGGTTTCAGGGAGCCAAGGAGTCAAGTAGTTTTCCTCCCCTCGGGGAGGTTTGGAGGGGGTTGGACTCCTTTTCCACCTGAAATACTTATCCTTTTACCCTCTAAAGTCAAAGGTTCTATACGCTAAGGGCAGACGTTTCCGCATGGAATATGCCTGCCCTTCCGCCGGAAAAGGTCTGGGTCTAGCCCGGAAAAGCTTTGAGTTTAGCCCGGAAAAGCTTTGAGTTTAGCCCGGAAAGGCTTTCCCTTTAGCCCGGAAGAGGCCTGCCTTTAGACTTATAAAGATATGCTTTTCGCACAAGAAAGGACAGCTTTAAGCGTCAGAAAGAAATTTTTCACAAGCCTTGCAAAAATATTATTTCCCCATAACCCTTTTTTTATGTGGAAAAAGTTGTATCTTTGCAGTATCCTAATAATTAACACAAATAAGGCGACGAACATTGAGTTCGCGGCAATGCCGTATCTTTGCAGCAAAAATAAGTTATGCCTACAAACAAGAACGCACTCGTAAGATATAGACACCTGGACAGATTACTCTCTGACCATCATCATTATTATAACATTCACGAGCTGACAGAGAAAGTGAATGAGAAACTTGATTCTGATGGATTTAAGGTTGTGACTCAGCGATGTATAGAGAAAGACCTCGTTGAAATGGAGGGCCTTTTCTCTGCCCCAATCGATCATTTTAATTGGAATGGCAAAAACTGTATCAGATACAGCAAATATGGATTCTCTATATTTAAAGAGGAGATGAGTCGTGAGGAGAGAAGTCTTCTGCGTGAGGTACTGAGTACCCTGGGGCAGTTTGGTGGACTTGACAACTTCCAATGGCTTGATGACTTCAAGATTGGTCTTGGGCTCGAAGAGCGTAGGCCAATTATCAGCTTCAGCAACAATCCATATTATTTATCTGACCCAACGCTTCTTGGAAAACTATTCGATATGATTTCCAACGAGGTCGTCATCTCCTTGTCATATCACACCTTCACAGATCCAACTGTCCGCAGTATAGATTTTCATCCATATCTGCTGAAACAGTATAATGATCGCTGGTTCCTGATAGGTGCAGCGGATAGTGATATGAAGATACTCAATTTCCCTCTTGACAGGATAGATGAGGTTAAGCCTCTTCTTGAGAAGAGATACGCAGAATGTCCAGAGGATTTGTACGAGCGTTTTGAAGATGTAGTAGGTGTTACTGTATATGATAAGGAGCCTGAGCATATTCTCTTCTGGGTAAGTGATGCCTCTAAGAATTATGTTGCCACAAAAGCAATTCATGGTTCTCAAACTCAGATAAAGGGTGAGGCAGAGCAAAATCTCCGTAACCAGTATCCTAATCCTGAAGGAGGTGCATTCTTCACCATTGACTGTATCCGTAATTTCGAACTTATTCGCGAATTATGGTCGTATGGCAAAGAGTTGATAGTTTTATCCTCTTCAGGGACGATAGCTGATGACATCAGGAAGAGAGCACAAGAGATGATAGAGCAATATAAAAGAATAGAAAGGTAAAACAAGATATGGACATTATAACTAATAAAGAATCAAACTCTGAGTTGTTGACGAAGATTGTCGAAGATTGGGGCCAGAAGCAGAACCCATCCTTTGATGAGTTGTCTGCCTCTGTTCTCCAAACTCATCAGACCGCACAGACAACTGCTATTCGTGCTGTCAATCAAATGGCGACCTTGCGCAACTGGCTTATTGGTTGCTATATAGTCGAATACGAGCAGAAAGGCTGTGACAGAGCAAAATATGGCGATCGCCTTTTGAAACGGTTGGAAGAAAGTGTGAATACGAAGGGACTGAATGAAACCTTATTTTTTGCTTCAAGAAGATTTTACATTTTTTATCCGCAAATCAGAGAGTTTTTCCGTCTTCATGGAATTTCGGCGACGCCGTCGCCGAAATTGGACAAAGAAGGTCAAATATCAGCGACGCTGTCGCCGATATTGAATGGAAAAGGAATTGCTCCGACGGTGTCGGACGAATTCACAACATCACCTGATGTGCTTATCAGTAAGCTCTCTTTCTCTCATATACGTGAGATTATGATACAGCAAGATCCATTGGCGCGTTTCTTCTATGAAACAGAGTGCATCAAGGGTACATGGTCTGTCAAGGAGCTGCGTCGCCAGATAGCCACCAATCTCTATTTCCGAAGTGGCGTGAGCAAGGATCCGAATAAACTGCTGGCTACGATCAAGCCCGAAACAGACACCCCATCTCTCGCCATTCGTCAGCCATTCGCTTTCGAGTTCTTAGGACTTAAAGCCAAAGATGTCATTACAGAAAGTGATTTGGAAGATGTCCTCATCGCTCACCTTCGGATTTCCTGTTGGAGCTTGGCAAGGGCTTTTGTTTCGAGGCCAGACAAAAACGAATTATCATTGATGACGAATACTACTATCCTGATCTGGTGTTCTATCACCGCATCCTGCATTGTAGCGTTATCGTGGAATTGAAGAACGATGAGTTCCATCATGAGCATCTTGGTCAGCTCAATGCCTATGTGTCCTATTATAAAGAGAACGAGATGCATGAAGGTGACAATCCTCCCATCGGTATTCTGCTCTGCACCCGCAAAGGAAAAAAGATGGTAGAGTACGCCCTCGCCGGCATGGATAACCAACTCTTTGTTTCCACCTATATGCTCCAGCTCCCTGACAAGAGTACCCTTGAAAGATTCCTGTTGGATGAAATAGGCGACAATAAATCTTAATTGCGAACATTGAGTTCGCAAAGGTAATGTATCTTTGTGGTGTAAATTAAAAAGAATCAATAACATGGCTAAAAGAAAGACAACTCAGCAGTGGGAACAGATTAAACATCGTTATACGAAGTGCTTGTGCTATAGCAAAGAGCGCGGTCTATATACGACAAGTGTTCGCGAGATAGAAAACTCCCAAGACTTCTTGTATCGCCCACAGGGCTATGTGGGCTATGTTGATGATAAGATACTCATTCCAGGAACGAATGTAGAGATTGTAATTATGACTAATTTTGGCTATATGGGAGCCTCATATCACAAAGCAAGTATCAGCATCGATAATCGCAGACTGCTGGATTTTGATCTGTCAAAAATATATGTATTGAACAGATGCAGTGTGATTACGTTTGACGTACCTCTTTATGACTGGGATGGGTTGTTTGATAAGATTATTGATGCATATAAACTTTCACTTACAAATGACTATACAAACTCTTGTATAGCCTATATCGATGAAATTAGTAATATTCTAGACAAGGATGAGATTTTTATTAGAGGTAATATTGATAATCAAAAAACTGTGCGGTGGGAAGGTAATTATATACTTACCTTATTTGCTGGGCAAAAAATCCAAGACCTTTTGAAAGGTTTTGAGGTTGCAAAAGTATCCGACTCTGTATTGATAAAACATACTATGAATCTTTGCAGAATGTATATTTCAGCATTCAAATCTCTGGCTTTGGATTACGAAGATTCAAGAGTGTCGCAGTTATCAGAAGCACTTCAAGCCATTCATTCATATATGTGCAAAAATGGCGCGAGCACAGAGTACTTGAAACTGATATTAGATAAAGTAGAATAAAAAGTTTATTCTACGAACATACAATTCGATAGTTATTCGTACCTTTGCATTGGAAACAAAGCGGTCTTTGATAAGTCTGGAAACTGAAATGGAATTTTGAACTTTGTCCTGCGTGGCGTAAGCCCTGCTTCTTCGGAGGTAGATTCGCAAGATGTCTTCAGTCTCTTCGAAGTTCTGGAGAAAAACAATGTTAGAGCGTTAACGTTGCACTATTTCGTACATTGTACATTTTTATTGTTTTATGTCGGAATAGACTACTTATGCTATTTATTGTATTTTTATTTATACAAAGAAAATACTTTTCAGTAGATAGACCTCAGAGACCGCTTCCTTATAAAAATGAAGTGAAATGGATAGAAAACTAATAGCCCAGCAGGCTTCACAGTTAAAGACGAAAGAAGACCTTCTCAACATTCTCAACCTGATTAAAAAGGCTGAGATTGAAGACATGGGCCTTGATTCGTCCAAGTATCATCCATTCACTGAAAAACAACTCAACTTCTATTGCAACCCTAACCATGCTTTTCATCGCTATAGACAGTTCAAGATAAAGAAGAAATCGGGTAAAGAGCCAAGACAAATTACAGCTCCAAGGACACGGACATTTATGATGATGTTGTCTGCTACCAATGAGTTGTTTCGTTCCATGTATACTCCATCTGAATATGCCATGGGGTTTACCGAAGGACGCTCTGTTGTGACAAATGCTAGCATTCATGTCGGCATGGAGTATGTATATAATATTGATTTGAAAGACTTCTTCCCTAGCATCCATCAAGCACGTATATGGAAAAGGTTACAAGTTCCTCCATTTAAATTCACTCAGCCTATTGCGAATCTATTGGCTGGTCTATGCTGTATGAAGGAATGTCGCGAAGATGAGAAAGGAAATAAAAAGGATGTTTATGTGCTTCCTCAAGGAGCGCCAACATCTCCCATTATCACTAATATGATATGTGACAAACTTGACTATTATCTGAGTAGGTTAGCCAAGCGTTTTAACTTGAACTATACACGCTATGCAGATGACATAACCTTTTCATCTATGCGTTTCGTGTATGGCAAAAATGGTAAGTTCATGTTGGAACTCCATCGGATCATTAAGGAACAAGGGTTTACTATCAACGAATCAAAAACACGATTGCAACGAAGAGGAGATAGACAAGAAGTAACAGGTATTATCGTAAGTGATAAACTCAATGTTACCCAAAAATATGTTCGTGATATCCGTAACATATTATATATGTGGGATAGGTATGGTTATAATGTGGCATACAGCAAATTCTTTCCCAAGTACAAGGAAGAACGAGGACATATCAAGAAAGGTACCCCTGATTTGATAAACGTGATTAACGGCAAACTCATGTACTTAAAAATGGTGAAAGGTGAAGACGATTCTGTCTATACTAGGCTCTATACTAGGTTTATCAAATTAGCGAATAAGGAGGTTTTCGCTGAAAAAACGAATTCTAAGGGCGTAACCTATCTGGAAACAACTAATATAGCCGAATTCGAGAAGAAGAATTCTACAAGAATTATCTTTGCCACTAGTGAAAAAGGGCATCATTATGCTTATTTCATACTAAACGGAAAAAAAATTCTGGTATCCATTAATAAATCTCTCACTATTGAAGAGGAACAAGATAAAGATATTCTTGTCATCTCCACATGCCGAGGTAAGGACGAGAAACCCTTTTGGCTTATCCATAGGAAGGATAAAGTGATGGTACCGCCACCTCGTCCTATAGATATTGACGAGCTTAATAACGATTTGGACTCTTTAATTAATTTACAAGATGGATGAGAAATTAAAAACAACGATAGAAAAAATAGTTCAACTCTCTAAACAAAACCCTGAGTTTGATACAGAGTTGCGAAAAGCATTAAATATAGGAAGTACATCAAATGATGTTTCATCTTCAAATAAGAGAATCGAGCATATTGAAAAATATCTTGGGCTAGATTACTATGTTGACAATCAGCCCTCACTGATAGACTATTCGTTTATACAGGAATCGGAAGTTAGAGCCCAACTTGTATCCGATAACAGGGAAATGATGCGTTTCCGCTATGGAACAAGATATCATGCTATATGTTTTGATGAGTTTTGTAGATATGCGCACTTGCAAGCAGAAATGTTATTAAACTTATATTATGACAAAAAGAATGATTGTATAAGTGATGTTATCGAACATATAAAACGATATAATTCTACTGCAAATTTTAAAGATAAAGTTAAGACTTTGGGGGATATCTCCTATAATTCAAAATTATGGGCGTTTAAATCTGAATTTAGTATGGAATATAAAACTAACACCATATTAGATTACCTTAGACGAATAAGAAATGAATCAAGTCATCGATCGCCAGAAAACGAAGATAATACAATTCATGATTATAAGAAGAAACTTAATAACATAGGTATGCCTCTTAAATCAGATGGTGATGTGGACTATTTTAAGTTGGAAAAAGATGAGTCTAAAAAGAATCTCTATAATAACGTAATTAAGAATGCAGATTGGTACAAAGAATACAAGTATCTACTTTGGTTACATGAAGAATCATTTGATAACATTATTGATGCTTTAGAAGAGTTGAAGCAAACTGTTAAAAATTCATACGAATAGGAATACTCATAGAGATTAACAAAAATAAATGGCGACATTCTATCCTTCATTTGAAAAAATTGTAAAGTTCAAAGTTCCTCCAACAGAAGGGGAACGAACCTTGCTTGACTTTTTGAGCAGAGTGTTGGATGATTCATATGAAGTCTATTTTAATCCATACCTGAATGGCGACCGTCCTGACGTATTGATTATGCGTGAAGGAAATGGTGTGCTTGTTATTGAAGTGAAGGACTGGAATCTGGATAACTTTACCTTGAATGAGAAAAAGAAGTGGGTGTATATACCCAAAAGTTCTGTTGTAAAGTCACCGATAGACCAGGTACTTAAATATAAGAATAACCTCTTTGATTTACATGTTGACAAACTCCTTGAAAAGAAAATCAAGGACATAAGGCACTTTAATATTGTTGCTTGTGCGGTCTATTTTCATTGTGCTACTCAGCAAAAAGTCGAGAATCTACTGGTAAAGCCATTTAAGGATGATAAGAAGTACCAAACCTTCTTGAAATATAATATAGACTTGATAGGGAGAGATGGGCTTGAAGAAGAAAGTTTCAAGACCATTCTTCGCAATCGATATTTGAGTAAGGATAAACATTCTTATTTATTTACAGGAGAGCTATACGAGAATTTTAAGAGAATTCTTTCTCCTTCAATGCACATGAAAGCTCTAGGAAAACCATACATTTATTCTGAAAAACAAAAGGAAATAATTTATGGAAGATGGGAAAATGGTGTTCTTAAAGTTCAGCTAGAGCAGAGAGTGAGAGGAGTCTTTGGCTCAGGCAAAACTACTGTACTTGCGGCAAGAGCAGTTCAAGCTTATAAGCGGGCTTTGGAAAGGAACAACAATCCGCGTATCTTGATTTTAACGTTCAATATCACGCTCAAGAATTTTATCCATGATAAATTGATGAGAGTGGATGAAACTTTTCCTTTAGAGTGTTTCATAATCATCAACTATCATCAGTTCATCAATGCTGAATTGAATAATCTCAATGTTGATGTAATAGTTCCAGAGGACTACCCAAAAGAAAATGTTGATGAATATCTTGAAGATAATTATTACTCAAATGTGTCCCTTTTCGAGAAGCATAAAAATAGAATCGTTAAATATGACGCAGTCCTAATAGATGAAATTCAGGATTATCATCGCCCCTGGATGGAGATTATAAAGAATTATTTTCGAGACCCGCAGGGAGATTACGTTTTGGTTGGCGATGTCAAACAGAATATATACGGGCAACCGACTTCTCAGAAAGATGTTGTTACAAATGTTAAAGGTGTCAATGATTTGAAATACTGTTTTCGTTCTGATTTTAAGGTTAGGGATTTAGCTCAATCATTCCAAAACAATATCTTCCGCGACAAATATGATGTGGATGACTTCAGTGAAAATGGAACATGGAATTTTTTCGGAGAAGAGCAACAGAAAGAGGGATTGATTAACTACATGTATCTTTCTGATACGAATACAATAACAGCTTTGTATAATATCATTCGAGAAAATATACTCAATAACGCAAACAATATATCTCCCAATGATATAACCATTCTTGGTTATACCGCAAATCAATTGCGCACATTTGACTGTTATTATAGATATGCTTCACGTGAGCGAACAAGTTCAATGCTGGAAACCATTGAAGTGATGTATATGACTCACCTAAATTTCATGGGGAAAGATATGACGAATGCTAATGGATGGTTCAAAAACATATATGGTCATTTGTCTAAGACGCTGTTTCCTGAAAGAAACTTTTTATCTGATAAAGAATTGATAAAAGTTCGTCAACATATAGCCAAACTATTTACCATCTACGATTTGTATTCTTCTTATCAAGATACTTTTTTTACCCGTCTTAAAGAAGAATGTGTTATTTGTGGAATTTCAACAGAAGCTTTCTTCGCTTTTCGTAAGCATTATGAAGAAGAGTTGAAAGCATTCAATTCTATTGTCTATAGCGACGATTATAAAACTATCCGCAATAATAAGAAACTGCATTTCTGGATGAATTCAGGTACAATAAAAATATCGACCATCAATTCATTCAAAGGATGGGAAAGTGAAGTTGTCTTTCTGATTGTTGAGCCCCTTTATGATAGAACTACACATTTCAATATGTCATTCGACGAATTGTTATATACAGGACTGACTAGGTGTAAACGAACTCTTATTATTGTTAACTTTGGGAATGCTGAGTATGACAAGAAAATGCGTCCATTAATTGAACGTATGAAATAGTTTCCTCTGACCACGAACATTGAGTTCGTATTGAAGATGTATTTTTGCAGCAGTAGATGTTATCGAGTATAAAAAAGAAATAGAATATACCAAGATTTAAAACGAGAGAATACTTGTCTGAACACTTGTGTCATAAAAGTAGATTTGCTAAAATATGGAACGGATTGAAAAAGTTATAAATGAGGTGAAGAAAGAAGAAATACCCATTGAACAAGTATGTATTTTTAATCCAGCATTCTGAATATGATAAGAAGCTGAACTCTTATAGTGTTTTCAAACAAGTTTTGGCTCCTCAAATTGTAGTCAACAAGAGCGAGAATACCAGTTTTTCATATGTTCTAAACTATAATGAACGGACCTTAGAATTTTGTTATGATATTTTTTCAAATAGATGAAAAAAAGGAGGGAGTATAACATGTACTTTAGTATTCGAGACAAAGGGTTTGAGATATCATACTCACGAGTATGCCATGAGTATGGGAAATACGACAGAGTTACGAGATAGAGAGAAGGAAGATGTATGAGGACAGAAGTGAGGCATAATACTATTCAGCGAATATAAACGTTATAGAAATATGGACAAAGAAAACAATAATATAAACCAACATGACAATAACAATTGAAGGCAAAGAGATGAGAATAAGTCTCATGGAACGCATCGCATTATGGATGACAAATCATGGGATGGGAGATACATGGTTCAGGCATATCCTTTCTCCGAATCAGATAAATGCAATTGGATGGTGCCATTACTATGGTATATGCACAACGCAGAACAGAAGTAAAGGCTTCCAATGGTATTTGGCGGCAGCAAACAAAGGATTGTCTAAGGCGATGGATAATGTTGGACTATACTATTATCTGGGACGAGGAACAGATAAAAACATTGAAAAGGCAAAGGTGTATTTTGAAAAAGCTGCCGAGAAAGAAGCAGCTGATGCACAATTCACTTTGGCTGTCATTGCGGAAGACGAGGGGGATGACAGGAAATCCCTGAAACTGCTAATGGCTGCAGCGGAACAGAACCATCCCCAGGCCTTAAACAGGTTGGGAGATGTCTATACGCAGGGATTACTCGGGGTCGAAACGGATAAAGAAAGGGCCTTCGAATACTATGAGAGAGCGGCAGAGGCGGGCTTTTGGTTGGCGATGATTCATTTGGCCCAGCTCTATAGCGACAAGAAGGAGGTAGAGAAATCAAAATATTGGTTTGGAAGGGCAACAGCTCAAAATCCCAAAGAAGTAGAGTATCTCATCAACAATCTGAAAGTGATGACAAATTACAAGCAGAAAAGTGGGGATAAGTATCTTTCAGAGTTACTACAGAATATAGGAATAAATCAATTGTGATGATGATGAACGCATTCACGGAGTGTGTAAAAGGTATTCGCTAAAGCATCTATTGCCACTGCAAGGCTTGCAACGTTTTTTTATTTGGATGGAAGAAGGGAAAGATGTATCTTTGCATCGTAATCGGAATAAACAAAGAAAATGGGCGCAAACGAACAATTTGAAATGCTGGACATCTTTGGACCAGTGGAAGATAAGATGAAGGGCATCATCAAGGTGATTGGTGTCGGAGGCGGTGGCTGTAATGCTGTGCGAAACATGTTTGACGAAGGAGTGGAGGGTGTTACCTTTGCTGTCTGCAATACTGATAGCCAGTCGTTGGCGGGCTCGCCAGTGCCGGTGAAGATTATGCTGGGCAACTCGGGTCTTGGTGCAGGAGCTAATCCTGAACTGGGACGACAGGAGGCAGAGAACAATCTGGAGGACATAGAACGCCTGCTTTCCGATGGTACGAAGATGGTGTTTGTGACTGCTGGTATGGGGGGCGGCACGGGTACAGGTGCTGCTCCGGTAGTGGCTGGCGTGGCCAAACGAATGGGACTGCTGACGGTCGGCGTGGTGACCATTCCTTTCTTCTTTGAGAAGAAGCGGAAAATCATCAAGGCGCTGAAAGGTGTTGATGAACTGCGTAAGAACGTGGACGCCATACTGATTGTCAATAACGAACGGCTCTGCGATGTATATGCAGATTCGGAAGTTTCTGTGAAGGAGGCTTTCCAACGGGCTGATAATATTCTAAAGGATGCAGTAAAGGGCATTTCGGAACTGATAACGGTACACAGCGACGGGAGTATCAATTTGGACTTCCGTGACGTAGAGATGACATTGAGGGATGGAGGAGGCTCGATAATGGCGATGGGACGTGCCAGCGGCACTAATCGTGTGGAGAAGGCTATCATCGATGCCTTGGACTCTCCTCTGTTGTATGGCAACGACATCGGAAAGGCGAAGCGTATTCTGTTCAATATTTATGCCAGTGACGAGCATCCGATCTTTGTTCGTGAGATGCAGGAAATCGATGAGTTCTTCGATCAGCTGGATCCCAATATCGATGTTATCTGGGGTACGTCGTCTGACAACTCGCTGGGTGCGGATGCTAAGGTAACGATACTGGCTACCGGTCTGGAGGATGACCTGAAGAAAGAGGTTGCCGCGGATGTTCATCAGAATGAGGATGATGTGTATGAAGAACTGATTCCCAAACTCTACAAGCCGCTGAAGAAACCTACGGTTGCGGAGGTGCTGACCAACGAGCCAACACTTGTTGTGAATGAGGTTATTTCGGAGGATGACCAGCCTCAGATAGAAGAGCCTGCAGGCAAGGAGGGGAATAAAACGACAACGACCTTAGAAAGACTTAAGAACTGGCTAACCAACATGATGAAGGATGAGGGATGAGGAGAGAATGACAGCGGAAGATGTTGTTCTGGAGATAAGACATCTGATAGAACGATTGCTGCAGGCTGAACGTAAAGACTTGCTGTTGAAGGCTATTGGCGCCCCCTTGCTGGAAGAACTGCGCATGGAGGCGGCAAGTTCCAAGCTGAGTAGGTTGCTGATAACCAAAGACTACCGCTTCATCCTCGTGGACTATGATAACAAGGAGGTGGAGATGACACCCGTCCACAAGGCCGTCTATCTGTTGTTCCTGAATCATCCCGAGGGTATTGAGTTTAAAAGACTGGGGGATTATCGTGAGGAACTGACACGATATTATACGGCTACGGCAAAGTTCCTGGATAAGGAAAAGATCTTGGAGGGTGTTGACCATCTGGTGAATCCGCTCGACAATGCTATCAATGAGAAGTGCTCGCGTATCAAGAAGGTGTTTTTGGATTTGATGGATGAATACACCGCCTGCTATTACATCATCAGCGGACATACTCAAAAGCATTTCGCTGGTTCTTCGAAAATATGGTATGAGAGGTTAAAGAATATCAAGATTCCAAGGGAACTTGTAATAAGAGAAGACTGTTTGCAAAATAATGATTACCTTTGCGGATAGGTTCCTTATGAATTTACTTTCAGTTTAAGCAAATCGAAATACATCAGACGGGTATTCAGCGGCAGGTGACCTAGGCCAATACCCATGTATTTGGCTTCCAATCGTTCGTCTGCAATAAGATAACGGAATCCGTTCTTCTCGTAGTAATGGAGCGTATCAGGACGGTTCAGCGCATCAACAATAAGGAAACGGCATCCCGTGCGGTTATTGGTGCGGAATAGCACTTTTATAAAGTCCATGATGGCCGTTCCGTAGCCTTGTCCTGCAAAATCTTTGTTTGTACCAAGACGGCCAATGAGTACGGCGGGGAAACGCTTCAACGTCTTATCGCGTAGGTTTGTGTCATCAAGAAACTGCTCCTTGTATTCATCAGCTATTCGATTGGTCAGACGGATGCTGTCGTTGGAAAGTGAAAAAGCGGTGACAATGGTATCAGGCTGGTTCTTCAGACAGAATAAGTAGGTCTTGCCAAGCAGCTTGCGCTGATTGACAAGGCAATCCTTGGCAAAGAACTCATCAAGGTCACCTTCACCACAACTGAAAGGCTTGCAAGCGGCAAGCTTCTCTGCTGTGAGACGCACGAGCTCACATTTGCTTAGAAGCTGTTCAACAGTCATAGGGCTGTGCATGTCTTCAAGTAGTCTGCAACCACCTGGGCCTCGTGGCGATAATCCTCTGTACCAGGGTTTTGCTCCGTGAGCGTGGCTTCGCATTCAAATGTTCTTGCCGTCTCGCCATAGAGAGTCGGGATAGCTCTTATTGCTGTTGCCATAGTCTTAATACATATTAATAATCTTTTTCACGCTGCAAAGTTACAACAAGATTTCGACAACGGAAAGAAATAAGGGAATTATTTATGAAGAATAGTTCAGACTTTTATACAGGGGTTTGCAAAATAATGATTACCTTTGCGGATAGGTTCCGCGGACGCGGATTAATCCGTAGGAAAGGAACGGGACAACAGGAAAGGTACGGGACAGGAGGAAAGAACGGGACAGAGAGGGGACGGGACAACAGGAGGGGCTGCGGATAAAAAAGACGTCATTTCTCTTTGTGCTGCGCTCTTTTTTTAGTACTTTTGCAGTCATGAAACAGGCGATGATATTCGCAGCGGGACTTGGCACCCGGCTGAAACCCATTACCGACACGATGCCTAAGGCGTTGGTAAGGGTGTGTGAGCGGCCCTTGATTGACTGGACCATCCTCCGTTTGCAGGAACAAGGCTATCAGCATTTTGTCGTTAACGTCCACCATTTTGCCCAACAGATTATCGACCATGTGAACGAAAGCATGGAATATGGGCAACAGGTGAGAATCAGCCGTGAGGACGAACAGCTCTTAGAGACGGGCGGCGGACTCAAGAAGGCTGCCCCCTTGTTTGATGAGAACGAAAACATCCTGATCCATAATGTGGACATCATAGACAATGTGGACTATGAATGGTTCTCACGGCAGCATCTGCCTGAGGAGGATGCCGTGCTGCTGGTGAGCAAGCGGAAGACCAAGCGCTATCTGCTCTTCGACGGTGCCATGCGCCTGATGGGGTGGATTAACATTGAGACGGGTGAGATTCGCAGTCCCTATGAGTGGCTGAAGCATCCCGACGACTTGGAGCTTGATACAGACAATCTCACCCTGAGCATCAAGCGTGACGGCGCAGACCTGTCGTTCAGCCTCTTTGCGTTCTCCGGCATCCATAGCTTTTCGCCGCGCCTGTTCAAGCTGATGGACCAGTTCCCGGACAGGTTCAGCATCATGGACTTCTACCTGCAGACCTGCCATCGCCGTCAGATTGTGGGCTGCCTGAAGGAAGACCTCTTTATACTGGATGTGGGAAAACTGGACTCCCTCGATGCTGCTACAGCGTATCTGAGCAAAATGAAACTACATACAACAACATGCAGAAAATCATTATTTTAGACTTCGGAAGCCAGACGACCCAGCTCATCGGCCGCAGGGTGCGTGAACTGGATACGTTTTGCGAGATTCTTCCCTACAACAAGTTTCCCAAAGATGATGACTCCGTCATAGGCGTTATCTTGAGCGGCTCGCCCTTCAGCGTGCATGACCCGGAGGCCTTCCAGGTTGACCTGCGCCAGTTTGTGGGCAAGGTGCCGGTATTGGGCATCTGCTATGGTGCACAGTTTATCTCCCATACGATGGGAGGAAAGGTGGAGAAGGCGGATTCGCGTGAGTACGGACGTGCCCATCTGGAGACGGTTGACACAACGAATCCTCTCTTCAAGGGGTTTGAGCAGGGCTCGCAGGTGTGGATGAGTCATGGGGATACCATCACCGCCATTCCTGAAGGCTTCCATTGCATCGCCTCTACCAAGGATGTCAAGTATGCTGCGTATGCCACAGATTCGTCTGATTCGTGGTCGAAAGTCTTCGCCGTACAGTTCCATCCGGAGGTGTTCCACACCATTCAGGGCTCCCTGATGCTGAAGAACTTCGTGGTGGATATCTGCGGCTCAAAGCAGGAGTGGAGTGCTGCCTCGTTTGTTGACACGACAGTAGCGGAACTGAAGGAACAGCTGGGCAACGACCGAGTGATCCTCGGTCTCTCAGGAGGTGTCGATTCCTCTGTGGCAGCTGTCCTCCTGAACCGCGCCATCGGCAACCGCCTCACCTGTATCTTCGTTGACCACGGCATGTTGCGTAAGAATGAGTTTACTCAGGTAATGGAGGACTATAAGGGGCTGGGCCTCAATGTGATAGGCGTGGATGCCTCGGAGAAGTTCTTCGGAGACCTGGCAGGGGTGACTGACCCTGAACAGAAACGTAAGATTATCGGCCGCGACTTCGTGGAGGTATTCAATGAGAAGGCCAAGGAACTGATGGCCAGCACCTCCTCTTCGGAGAATGGCGGGGGTGCTTATCGCTGGCTTGCCCAGGGAACCATTTATCCCGACCGTATAGAATCGCTGAACATTACCGGTAAGGTTATCAAGAGCCATCATAACGTGGGCGGACTGCCCAAGGAGATGAACCTGCAGCTTTGTGAACCGCTGAAGTGGCTGTTCAAGGACGAGGTGCGCAGGGTAGGGCGCCAGCTGGGAATGCCTGAGCATCTCATCACCCGCCATCCTTTCCCCGGCCCGGGACTTGCCGTGCGTATCCTGGGTGACATCACACCAGAGAAAGTCCGCATCCTGCAGGATGCCGATGATATATACATCCGCGGACTTCGCAACTACAAGATGAAGCTGACGGGCGAGGAAGCGCGCCGCGTCTTGGCAGCAGGCGTTCCTGCCGATATGCAAAACGATACGATTGAAGTGTCGCTCTATGACCAGATATGGCAGGCAGGTGCCATCCTGCTCTCCACGGTACGGTCTGTCGGCGTGATGGGCGATGAGCGTACCTATGAGCATCCGGTAGCCCTGCGTGCCGTCACCAGTACTGACGCAATGACCGCTGACTGGGCACACCTGCCCTACGACTTCATGGCGAAGGTGTCCAACGAGATCATCAACAAGGTGAAGGGGGTCAACCGCGTCTGCTACGACATCTCATCCAAACCGCCAGCAACCATCGAGTGGGAATAAGTTCCTAAATGTTTTTCTGTTACCGCTCTATGAGGATGCGGGCATCGACAGCGATGACATCGTTGGCATCAGCCAGAAGAGGGTTGATGTCAATCTCCTTGATCTCCGTGGCGAAGCGCAGGAGGGTGGAGAGACGGACGATGATCTCCGCATATTTATGTTCGTTGATGCCCTGCTGACCGCGCGTTCCCTGGAGAATCTTGTAACCTCGCAGGGAGTGAATCATGGAATAGACCTCGCCATAGCTGAGCGGGGCCAGGCCGGAGCGGACATCCTTGAGCACCTCGACGAAGATGCCACCCAGTCCGCAGAGTACCACATGCCCGAAACGCTCCTCATACTTGGCTCCGATGAACAGTTCTGTTCCTTGGAGCATCTTCTGCACCATCACACCCGTAGCACCGTCAATCTTCATCATGCGCTCGAACTCCAACGCGAGGTGTTCGGGCGTGCGGATATTCAGGGTGACACCACCCACATCGCTCTTGTGGACGGGACCGACCACCTTGGCGACAACCGGATAGCCCACACGCTGGGAGAAGGCCACCAACTCGTCCTTCGAGGTGCTCACCAGCTCAGGAACAAGTGGTATTCCTGCACAGGAAAGGATGTCGCGGACGGTCTGTGGCGGTATGTAGCCATTTTGCTCAATGCTGGAGATAGTCTTATGGAGACGGGGAATGTCGATGCCGTAGAGCTGCACCTCCGGCGGTGCCGGCTGAGGTGTATGCATGATTTGTGAGAGGGCTGTGGCCAATGTCACCTCGTCGGAGAAATTGACATGTCCTTTCTGAAGGAATTCTGCCACCTCCGGGCCGGCGGTATGCAGGCTGGGAAGGACGGGGAAGATGGGCTTGCGACATTCGAGAATCTTCTTATGCAGCGTTTCGTAGGCCTCGTAGAGCGTGGAGAGGCCCGGCGTGCCATATATGACGGCAATGGCATCGATGTGGTCGAACTTCTTTTCGCAGTAGTCGATAGCCAGTCCGAGTTGGACACCCGTACCCGTGGCGAGAATGTCGATGGGGTTGGCGACGGAAGAGCCCGGAAAGAGTTGCTCCTTCAGCTCCTCGGCATATTTAGCGGTTTGAGGTGAGGAGCTTGAGGTGAGACTGGGAACATTCAGCCCGCCCTTCGACAGCGCATCGGTGAGCATGACGCCAGGGCCGCCGGCATGGGTGACGATGGCGAAATTACGACCTTTAAGCGGAGGGAGGGTGAAGATACAGCCTACGGTGGTCAGCTCCTCTCGGCTGAAACAGCGAACGATGCCTGCCTTGCGGAACAATGCCTCGACGGCAGCATCGCTGGAGGCGATGGCTCCCGTATGACTTGATGCTGCCCGGCTGCCGCTCTCCGACGATCCGGCCTTGATGGCTGCTATGCGACAGCCCTTGCGAATGAGCGAGCTTGCATGGAACAGCAGCTTGTCGGGATTGGAGATGTTTTCTATATAGAGTAGCTTCACATGTGAATCGGTCTCGGCATCGAAGTGCTCGTCCATGTACTGCAGCACGTCCTCGATACCAATCTGCTTGCCATTTCCGATGCTCCAGACGCTGTTGAACTGCAGACCTTTGATGACGGCACTTTCGAGAATGAAGACCGCCGTGGCTCCAGAGCCCGACACGAAATCGACACCCTTGGGATTGAGCGTGGGAATGGGCTTGGTGAATACCGAGTGGTGATGGCGGGTGAGCAGTCCGATGCAGTTGGGGCCGATGAGCGAGGCACCATGCTCGGCGCAGATGTCGAGGATGCGCTGTTCCATCACGGCTCCCGCCTTCGTCTCTTCGCCGAAGCCTGCCGAGATGATGATGAACGCCTTGGTTCCTTTGTCGCGCGCCAGCAGTTCGACGGTATCGGGACACAGCTTGGCAGGAATGACGAGGATGGCCAGTTCGGTAGGCGGCAGTTCGCTGGCATTGTGGAACACCTTGATGCCCTGCACCTCGTCCTCTTTGGGGTTCACCACGCGCAATGTGCCTTGGAAGCCTCCCTGCAGAATGTTACGCACGATGGCGCCACCAGGCTTGTGGATGTTGTTCGACCCTCCGATAATGACGATGCTTTGTGGTTGTAGTAGCTCACGGTTAATCATATTCTTTGTTCTGCTTAATTCGATGGCACAAAGATACAAATAAGCGAGCGAAATACAAATTTTTTCTTTATCTTTGTACCAAGTTTTTAAAGATGCCTGCACAACAGCGAACGTATATTGCCATCGACCTGAAGTCGTTCTATGCTTCAGTAGAATGCGTGGACAGAGGACTGGATCCTCTTGTCGCCAACCTCGTGGTGGCTGACGAGAGCCGCACGGAGAAGACGATCTGTCTGGCCGTGTCGCCCTCACTGAAGGCGTATGGCATTGGCGGACGGGCACGCCTCTTTGAGGTTTACCAAAAGGCGCGGGGTGTGGACTTTATCATCGCCAAGCCGCGAATGGCGCATTATATTGAGGTCAGCACAAAGATCTACAGTATCTATCTGAAATATATCGCGCCGGAAGACATCCATGTATATTCTATTGATGAAGTGATCATGGATGTAACAGCCTATTTGGGAAGTTACAAAATGACGGCCCATCAGCTGGCCATGAAGATGATTCGTGACGTACTGGGACAGACGGGCATCACGGCGACGGCTGGCATCGGCACGAACATGTATCTCTGCAAGGTGGCGATGGATATTATGGCAAAGAAAATGCCGGCTGACAAGGATGGGGTGCGCATAGCCGAACTCGATGAGATGACGTACCGTCGGGAACTGTGGGACTACCGCCCGATAACGAAATTCTGGAGGGTAGGGCGCGGCATTGCAGAGAAGCTGGCATTGTATGGCATTGACACGATGGGCAAGGTGGCACGGATGTCTGTGCAGAATGAAGAACTGCTCTACAAGCTTTTTGGCGTGAACGCAGAACTGCTGATAGATCATGCCTGGGGATGGGAGCCGTGTACGATGGAGGCCGTGAAGGCATACAGGCCGGAAACGAACTCCTTCAGTAGTGGACAGGTGCTGCAGGAACCTTATAGTTTCAAGAAAGCGCGTGTGGTGATACAGGAAATGGCGGAGGGAATGGCACTTGACCTGGTAAGAAAGCGGATGGTGACCGACCAACTGGTGCTGACTGTCGGCTATGATGCTGTCTGTCTGACTCGTGCAGATATCCGTACGAAATATCATGGCGAGATTACCACCAACCATTATGGCAAGCCCGTACCAAAGCATGCCCACGGAACATTTAATTTTAAGACTCCCACCTCTTCGTCGCGGCTTATCATGGATGGTGCAGCGGAGCTCTTTGACCGTTGCGTGAATCCAGACCTGCTCATTCGCAGGATGAGCCTGACAACAAACCATGTGGTGTCAGAGAACGCCTTGGTAGCGCATGGCGATGGCTCACCAATCTATCAAAAGACACTTGTGTGGAAGGAATTGGACCTTTTCACTGACTACGAATCTCTGGAAAAGCAGAAGCAGAAAGAAAAAGCACGACGCGAGAAGGAACGACGGATGCAGGAGACACAACTGAAAATCAAACAACGTTTCGGAAGAAATGCCATCCTTCGCGGTTTGAACTTCGAAGAAGGTGCCACCGCCAAGGAGCGCAACGAACAGATAGGAGGACACAAGGCGTAACAAATAGATAATGGATAATTGAAATTGATAATGGATAATTACGACGATATCATCAATCTGCCGCATCATGTCTCGAAGCGTCATCCTCAGATGTCCATGTGGAACCGTGCCGCCCAGTTCGCGCCCTTCTCCGCATTGACCGGCTTTGACGAAGCTATCGCTGAAACCATTTGATATTCACCATTTCTTTACTGTCCTTCTTTCTCTTTTGAACGGTATTCGTTTCGTTGTATATATTTATATGCATATTATTTGTACCCGAATTCACTAAAAATATGAATTTGGAGATAAATCGAAAAAATATCAAAAAAGGTTGTAGCGATACAACCTTTTCAAATAAATTTTGTATCTTTGCATACAATAAAAAAACATATGAAATCTATTATTACTCTTTTTGCTTTTCTGTTTAGTACAGGACTCGCAGCACAAACAAGCCAGACGTTGTTTGATGACGGATGGACATTTAGCCAAGATGGTAAGACCATCAGTGTGAACCTACCCCATGACTGGGACATCTATACGGCTCCCAATCCCGAAAGCGGTGCTACCGGTACGGGAGGAGGCTGGTATGCCGCAGGTAAGGGCGAATACCGCAAGAAATTCGCAACGCCCAAAGGTGAGATTGTGAAACTCCACTTTGAGGGTGTCTATCAGAAAGCGGAGGTTTTCGTGAACGGCCAAAAGGCTGGACAGCATGGCTACGGCTATACTCCGTTTACCATCGATGTCACACCATATTTATTTAAAGGCAAGCGGCAGAATGAGGTCGTTGTGAAAGTAAATAACAGTGAACAGCCCAACTGCCGTTGGTATAGCGGTTCGGGCATCTATCGCCATGTGTGGCTCGAGACCATGCCCGCGTTGCATATTTCGGAGAATGGTGTATTCGTGACGACACCGAAGATTGAGGCCAATAAAGCTACAGTCAATGTGGGAGTGACCGTGCAAAACGAAGGCAATTCTGAACAGCAGAGTATCGTAGAGGTAGAAGGCCAGCAGAAAACGGTACTTCTGAAGGCAGGCGAAAGCAAGAAGGTAGACTTTAGCTATACCATCAGTAACCCGCATCTTTGGTCACCCGATGATCCATATCTTTATACCGCAAATGTGAAACTCTCAACTCTCAGCTCTCAACTCTCAACGAAATATGGCATCCGCTCCTTCTCGTTCGATGCTGAGAAGGGCTTTATGCTCAATGGTAAGCCTATGGTTCTTAATGGCGCCTGCGTGCATCACGACGACGGCGTGTTGGGTTCGATGGCCTTCGATGCGGCAGAAATCCGTAAGGTAAAACTGATGAAGGAGGCTGGGTTTAACCTCATCCGCACTTCACATAATCCTACAACACGTGCTTTCCTCGATGCCTGTGACTCAATCGGTATGCTCGTTATCGGTGAGGCCTTCGACGGTTGGCGTACAGCCAAGTTGAAATACGACTATTCAACACTCATTGACTCATGCTATCGCGAGGATATTCACGCAATGGTGATGCGTGATCGTAACCACCCCAGCATCATCTCTTGGAGCCTTGGCAACGAGGTTATCGAGCGCAAGGAATTACGTGTTGTCCATACAGCACGCCTGCTGAAGAAGGCTGTCTTGGAGATTGATGACACACGTCCTATCACTGAAGCCCTCTGTGCTTGGGACCGCGACTGGGAAATCTATGATCCCCACTTCGAGGTGCTTGATATCGGTGGTTACAACTATATGATTTTCAAGCACGGCAGTGACCATCAGCGCGACCCCAAGCGCGTGATGTGGCAGACGGAAAGTTATCCGCGTGATGCCTTCCGCAACTGGGCAACTGTGAATGACCATCCCTATGTAGTAGGTGACATGGTGTGGACAGGTCTCGACTATCTGGGTGAATCGGGCATTGGTCGCTATTATTATGAGGGCGAACGGCCGGGCGAGAGCTTTGCTGAGGGGGGACAGCCCGATTGGCACGGTGCTTACTGTGGTGATGTGGACATCACCGGCTGGCGCAAGCCCATCAGCCATTACCGTGAGATGTTGTGGGATGTCAAAGGTCAGTGGTCAAAGGCCAATGGTTTGTATATGGCAGTGAAAGAGCCCAACGGCTATCGTGGAAACATCAAGGAGACCATGTGGAGTGTATGGCCTATGTGGGAGAGTTGGAACTGGACAGGCAGTACTGACTACAAGGGTGAGGCTGTTCCCTCCTGGGAGGGTAAACCCATCGATGTGGAGGTCTATACGAAAGCGCCTGAGGTAAAACTTTATCTGAACGACAAACTTGTAGGTACGAAACAGGTGAGCCGCGATACACAGTTCAAAGCAGTGTTTAGCATTCCCTACGAGGTAGGTGTGCTGCGTGCTGAAGCTGATGGAAAGAGTGTGACACTTGCCACTGCCGGCGAACCTGCACGTCTGCGACTCACTGCCGACCGCAATGTGATTGCTGCCGGAGGTCAGGATTTGGCATATATTACTGTTGAGGTAGTCGACAAGGATGGTCGCGTCTGTCCTGATGCAGCCATTCCCTGTGAGGCTGTCGTGAAAGGTCAGGGCCAGTTGATGGCTTTTGCTTCTGCCGATTTGAAGGACCGTGAACCGAAAACCTCTTCTCGTGTCACCACTTGGAAGGGTCGCGCCTTGCTTGTAGTACGCAGCAGTAAGACCAAAGGTAAGGCCCAGATTAACATCAAGAGCAGTCTTCCTACAGCCACACTGACCATTATCTCAAAGTAAAGATGAAAAGAGTCCTCGTCTTCATAGCCTCCATGCTGACCTTGACAGCTCAGGCACAAACCACACCCGACTGGGAGAATCCCGCCGTGCTGGGCATCAACAAACTGCCCTATCATGCCACGTTGCAACTGCCTTCGAAATGGAAGGAATGTCCGGAGATATTCAGTCTCGACGGCGAGTGGCAATTCCATTGGAGCCGCAATCCGGAGGAAAGGCCTGTGGGATTTGAGAGAGAGGACTATGACGTAAGCCAATGGCACAAAATCAAGGTGCCGGGCAACTGGCAGACGCAGGGCTTCGGCACCCCCATCTATACCAATATCGAATACCCTTTTAAGCGTAACCGCCCCAGTGTGACGAGTGAACCTCCACATGACTGGACCGCCTACGAGAACCGCAACCCCGTGGGTTCGTATGTGACGTTCGTCAATGTGACCAAAGAAATGCTCGCTAAGAACCTGATTCTTCATTTCGGCGGTGTGCATTCCGCCATGTATGTGTGGATTAACGGTAAAAAAGTGGGCTATAGTCAGAACTCCATGTCGCCCGCAGAATTTGACGTGACAAGCTATCTGCGCGAAGGCATGAACAAACTTGCCGTAGAAGTGTATCGCTGGTCAGACGGCAGTTATCTGGAGGATCAGGACATGTGGCGCCTTTCCGGCATCTTCCGCGAGGTGCAGCTATGGGTACGTCCGTTGGTGCATATAGCCGACTATCGTGTGACGGCTGTGCCGAACAGCGACTATAGCGAGGCGGAAGTGTGCGCAAAGATAAGCATCTGCAACACTGGGAAGCGAGTTGCCAAGGTGTTCCCCGTATTTAAAATTGAAGAGAAAATAAATAGCCAGTTACGCCCGCTGACAATCAATGCCGGCGACACCGTTTGCCAAATATATCATTACACATTAAAGATATCAGATGCCACTTACTGAATATGAGACGGAATACATCCATCCGCAGGATAACGGCTGCAGGACAGATGTACGCTGGTTTTGTATTTCAAATGGAGAAAAGACCCTTCGCATCGACGGCTTGCAACCTCTTTGCATTCGCGCCTGGGACTATGGCGAAGAGAATCTGGAGGGAGTCCGCCATCCCCATGAAATCATGCGAGGATGCTATGTCAATCTGAACATCGACCTCAATATTCATGGTGTGGGTGGCATCGACACATGGGGCAGGCGCACCTTACCCCAGTACACCATCGACGGCAATAAGCCTTATCGCTATGCCTTTATACTCAGTTGGCAAAACAATTTATTTGCAGATTTTTGCAAATAGCTGATAATTAGATAGTTATTGTATTTGTTAAAATACTCTAACAAATAGCTGTAACTATCTAATAACCAGTATACTACAACCTATTTGTCCACGCAGAATCTACTTTCCGACGCAGAAGTTACTATCTGCAAATATAAGTAGCTGATAATCAGCGTGTATTTCTCCGGTAATAGTGGATAGATAGTATGCCGAGGGACGGTGGAGGGACGTAAAATATGCAAAAATCTGCAACTGACGGAGCAGCGAGAGCAGAGTCAAGCGGGCTTGAACTCTGCCGAGTCGTGACGGAAGAAAACGAAGTTAAATATGACTGCCGTCAAAAAAAGAAAATGCAAAGAACTGCAAAAACGATTTTCCAGTTTTTGCATATTTACATTTGTTTAACGCAGATTTTTGCACATTCTTGCATTAAGGTTTAGTTTAGGTTATAGATATATAATATGGCGATAAACTAAACCGAACCAAGAAATTCTCCGAGCTATCACCTTATTTTCTTTTGATGGCAATTGTATCTTTATTTATAGTTTTTGCACGTTTTTTACTCCCAAATTCACTAAAAACGCGAATTTGAGAATAAATTTCTATAAAAATCGCCATTATTTGTGGAAAATGTTTGGTTGAACAAAATAAAAAAGCTATGTTTGCAACAAATTTATGCTGGTATTCATAAAATAAACGAAGATGGCTACAAAAATACAGCAAATATTAGAGACGGCGCCCAATGAATCGGTCTTGTTCGGTTCGTGGCTTTCAAGTCAGGGATTGGATGCTCGTGGTCAGTATGCTTATATGAAAAGCGGATGGCTTGACCGTATATCGAAGGGGGTTTATAAGATACATGGAACAGAATTAAGTCTATTTGCAGCTATATCGTCATACAACACGCAACTTAGCAAGAGTTGCAATGTAGGTGCATATACGGCATTGGAACTTCGAGGATACTCCCATTACCTATCAATGGGGAAGCCTAAAGCTTATTTGTTTACAGACAAAAGCAATAAGTTACCTTTGTGGTTACTAAAAGAGGAGTGGGATATGACGATAAAATACATGACTACCTCTTTCTTGGGTGATGAACTGTTGGGTGTAGAAACTATGACTATCAATCAGCATGATTTGCTAGTGTCATCTCCAGAGCGTGCCATGTTGGAGTGTCTGAACTTGCCAGATGCCTCTTCTTCTTTGCTCGATATCTATTATATCATGGAGGGGTTGACTACATTACGTCCCAAATTGGTTCAGACATTACTGGAGGCCTGTACGTCTCAGAAAGTAAAACGACTGTTCCTCTATATGGCTGAAAAGGCTGGCCACGCCTGGTATAAGGCTTTGAAACTGGAGAATATTAATCTTGGCACATCTAGGTTTATGATTACTCCAACAGGAAAGTACATCAATAAGTATAATATGACAATCTCTAAAGAACTTGCAGAATATGAATGATATAAGATCAAGTGTTTACGCTCAGAAGGTTGAGCTGTTGCTCCGTCTCATTCCGATTGTGATGGAAGAGAATGTGTTTGCAATACATGGAGGTACTGCCATCAATCTTTTCTTGAAAGATTTGCCACGTTATTCTGTAGATATTGATTTGACCTATATCCCATTGGCTGACCGTCAGACAAGTTTGGATGATATCAATTCGCATCTGAAGTCCATTGCAGAAAAGGCAAAGAAAGCATTCAAAGGAATGCACATCGTTCCAAACTTCAGTACCTGCAAACTGTTGTGCGAATATCGAGGTAAGCAGGTGAAGATAGAGGTTAACCAGACCAAGAGAGGAATTATAGGCGGTGATGTCCAAACCATATCATTGAGTGAGAAGGCGCAGGAAGAGTTTTCTCTCTTTTGTGAGGCAAGCGTTGTGCCCCTAACTCAATTATATGGTGGCAAGATTGCAGCAGCTCTATCACGTCAGCATCCTCGTGACTTGTTTGATGTGAAGTATATGGATATCCCATTGAGCGAATGCCGTGAAGGTCTCATCTTCTGCCTGCTTGGTAGCGACAGACCAATCCATGAGTCTTTTGCTCCACGCCTGATTGACCAGCGCGAGGCAATGGAAAACCAGTTTAAAGGAATGACAGATATTGCATTTACATATGAAGAGTTTGAAGAAATCCGTTCAAAACTCATTAATGATGTAAAGTCGTTGATGACAGAAGCGGATAAGAAGTTCCTTATCAGTTTCGAATCAAGTCAGCCAGAGTGGGATGGATACGAATTTGAATACTTCAATGATTATCCTTCGGTGCAATGGAAACTTCTCAATCTGAAGAAACTCGCTAAACAGAATCCTCTGAAGTTGCAGGAGGAAGTAGAGTATTTGAGTGACATATTATTGTAAAATTTTCTTGTGGTATTATTAATAAATAAAAGAAATGAAAACGAATCGTACATGCATTGTTCTTCTAGTATTACTTTGTGCTAATGTGTTATTTGGACAAAGAAAAGAGACGGTTTCCATATCATTGGACGAAATAAAGGATATGCCTCAGAAAATAATTACGGCTTATTTCAAACCAGTCTATACGACTACAGGTGTATCATATCCTTTGATGCAATGGTATGCTTATGAAAACAAAATTGATACTTGGGATAAGGATGCCCTAAATAAATTCAACGCTTCAATATATGGATTTAAGGATAACCCAATTAAGGCGGCAGAATTTGCTTTACAATTTTGCAGGTCATTTGGAGAAAGAGATTTTATAGATAATTTTAAAGTTATTGGGTTTAATTCGCTTGAAATAAACTCTATTTTGCGTTGTTATAAGGAAGAAAAGAAATGGCAAGAATTGGATATCCTCAATGAGTGGAAAAAGAACGGCATTCCACGATTTAATAACAAAGAGACATCTATTTCTGCAAAGTATCAAATAAGCATCGATGGTGTAAAAATGAGGAAGTTCCTTTCGGATAATATAAAAAGGAACATTTTTGATGATTATCTGCAATTAGAAATCAGTGCAGAAGGCACATGTTTAAATCAACCCAAATATGAGTTTATTCAAATAAGCAACATTGTTCCTGCAAAAAAGGCATTTACATATGCAGACACTACGTTATATGTTCCGGTATCTTCAAAAATTAAAATATCAGAAGACTTAGAGGACGGAATTGACTATAGAATAGAACTAGTGTATAACAAAAAGGAAAATAGATGGGTATTTAATAAAGGTACTTTTCGTGATGAATACTATTGGGAGAAAATAAAAAAGAGTACACCTTATTTCAACTATATTAATGTGGCGATAGAAAAGCTTCTCAATTGCGAAATGATAGATTCTAATTGTGAGTGTGAATTAGAGTTTTCGGTGGTAAAGTCTGTTATAAAAGTGTCACAGGCAGATAAAGATGATAGCTTTATTCAGCAAGAGGTGGTATATAATAATGAAGAATTCCCATATATTAGGCTGGTTACATTATATAAGAAACGTAAGGGGGAGTATTTTTTGATAAAATTTCATTAGAAGAAACTAGGTCGCGCCGCATTTTCTAGTTTAATACTTCGTCATACTATATGAATATTATTGTCCTACTTCGAAAGTTGGTGGCTTTTGATGCCAACATGAATACTCCGGAAATAGAGTCACGTTTTGAACAAATAGCAAAGATGCTGTTTAATAGTTTTGCTATTCAGAAGGGGAATACCATATACCACTTTAAAGAGATTGAGTTTTACTTCTACAATAAGAATCATCGTGATATTATCACCCATCCACGTATATCTAAACCATTGTGTTGGTATGTAAACGACTTTGGAGGGATTGATTTAAATTTTTCCAGTATTATCAAACGTGAGTCTAGGCCAAATAGTAAGGGAAAGATTGTCGAAAAGTATGTGTTGGATGATAGCGCATACTTTGGTGGTATCCTCATTCGTCAATTAATAAGTGAAGATGGTTGTGAAGTCCTAAATGGACCATGGGCTTGTGCAGAATTGTTTAGATGCTATGATGCCACAGGTGTCGACAATGAATTTCCTGTTCTTTTGGAGCATGATAATGGTATGGTGGGCTATATTCGTGAACCTCGTATCAATCTACTTACATCCAAACAAACAGTAGAGGGTAAGGTTGATTATATTCTTG
>Ga0247611_10000255_pt1 | contig 111507 bp, 113 predicted proteins | sample 177DNAGHGhighgp2_FD_192422 | JGI IMG/M metagenome (GOLD analysis project Ga0247611, IMG submission 192422) | Sheep rumen microbial communities from Palmerston North, Manawatu-Wanganui, New Zealand - 1770 DNA GHGhigh gp2 | ecosystem: Host-associated > Mammals > Digestive system > Stomach >... | reverse complement strand
ATGATAGAGAAACTGAAGAAACAGAATTGGACCTTCACACTCATCGGCACCGACAACCTTGATGTAGAGACCATGGCCCAATCCTTTGCCATCGACGAGCATCTGGAGTTCCAGCAGAGCGAAGCAGAAACCAAGGCCATGTTTGCCCGCGAACGCCGCAGCCGTGAACGCTATAATTGCTGTGTTGCCGAAGATGCCGCCATGCCTACAGGTTCATTCTTCAACGAAGAGGAATCTTGATAATTACGAAGAATCCGCTTCTGCAATTACAGGAGCGGATTCACTTTTTACTATATAACTTGATGGCATCCAGCATGAAACGTTACTAATTAATCCCATCCTTCTTCATCGTTGTTTTCCATATACCGTCGCATACCATTGTCTTCCATGTCATCCTCGGATGCAGGGTCGAAACCACGCATATTGTCATAACCGACTGAGTTGTGAGTGCGTGATGAAGATGAGGATATGGAGCTAACAGATGCTGATGACTTTTCCTCTACCTTGTTACCTTCATTTTGAACATATGTTGATGTGGTATCGGAATCAGACCGTTCTACTACTGGCTGGTCATCATATATGATGGGCTCAGCCTGTCGTGATTTGTTCCCACATGAAATGAATGTCAGCATGAGGGTAATTATGGCAGAAATATGTCTTATACTTCTCATCTCCTATTGTGGCGTTATTCCATTTCATCTGGGCTGTCGTAAAATTCCATTGCTGCGAGAGCTTCGTCATCATTGCTGAATGCTGAATCCTCTTCGAAGATTTCTTCAACCTCCTCTGCGACTTCCCTGTTCTCCAGTTGCTCAATCTCCACCTTTTGTTTCTCAGGTGTAAACGAACCAACCATACCTGCTTTTATACGATGTCTCATAAACTCTATGTACGAATATAAACTATTGTTATTGCTTGCAAATTTACAAATTTCTATTCGATTATTGACTAATTATCTACATTATCTTCAAGAATTCCCTTCAAAATTTGTTTATTCTCTACTTTATCACTACTTTTGCATCCGAAAAAGCATCAAGAGTGATTAGGTTCACACCAACCGAGCTTTCGTTATGCCACGGTGGTAAGATGATGCGAGTTAAGTGAGTATTAACTAAAATAATAACGGTATGCAATACACCCGAATTGTTCTTAATGAACCGCATGCCTCCATCGAGGGGCTTTATGACGAGCATCTGAGTTTCTGGAACATTGACGAGAAGTTCGTCAATGACATTGTGTTGAAGTGGACTGACTGGCACACGGACTATCTCTTTCATGGCTACAGAAAGGAAAATATCAGAACGGTCAGATTCCCTTATTCGCGCTTTATTGTTGATGCGGAGCGTCTTTGGAATGATCCTCTGGAGGCAGAAGGTCAGGGAATTCTGTACAAACAGTTTGATGGTTATTCACGAATGATTCCCAAGGAATATGAGGAGCATTTGTTAAACCTATGGCATAATCACCAGGAGCGATTGAGGGAAAACCTCTGTCCTGATGCCCTCCTGCTGGACTGTCACTCTTTCCCCAGTGAAATGAGCGATGTCGATATCTGTATTGGTTATAATGAAGACTGGTCAAAACCCAACAAGGAAACCATAGAACTGGCAGTCAACCTCTTTGAGGACAACGGTTACAAAGTTGGCATCAACGAGCCTTACAGCAATTCAGAGACACCTGACTGCCCCTTCACATATCAGTCCATGATGTTAGAGGTTAACAAAAAGGTATACATGGAAGATGGTTCTCTTCAATTAAAGAAACCAACTAATAATAGGTCGATTCGTGACTTGATGCTAGTCCTTCAATCAGAGTTAATAGCGTAACGTACTGTATACCTATAACAAAAGCTAAATTCACTATTTTTTTCTCTACTTTTGCATCACAAATAGATGCAGAACTGATACATTGAAAATATGATAGCAGACCTTAACAATATGCCCCATATATTCTGGGAGTGCAACCAATTGTACTTCAACAACAAGTTGCGAACTCCTAAGTTCGGTCTCATTCATACCTATCGTAATTTGGGGAAGTTTGAGTATCGCTGGGGAGAAAAGAAAAAACCTGTCAAGAAACGTCACATGATGATTCTTATGTCCGACTACTTCGACTTCGATGAAGATACATTCAGGAACATCATGGTTCATGAGATGATTCACTACTATTTGTATCTTAATAGCACAAGTGATTGTTCTACTTTCAGCCGTTTTCTTCGGGTTTTGGGATTCAAGAACTCTGACCATGGTCCTGAGTTTATGGCGATGGCAGAGTCGTTGAATCAGAAATACGGTCTGAATATCACGATATCTTATGATGCTTCCAACATCCCCTCTGCTCCCAATGCGCCAAAACGCACTTGACAGTGTCCTTCCTATCTGATATCGATGTAGCCTGTTATACGTATAGAAGGAATACCTTTCTGAGAATTAATCCGTAATTTTGCACCTAGAAAACAATAATTGGTAATTAATAAACAATAATGTGTATGCATAACGGACATATGAATCATCAGATTGACAATTTGCTTCTTAGTACCAACCGACTTGGCATTGAGAACGTCATTAACCATCTTCATCGCAATGACGATGCTTTCTACAAGGTTCCTGCCTCTACAAAATTCCACGACAACTTCCATGGTGGTCTCGCCAAACACTCAATGGATGTTTACTTGGAGGCCAAGGCCATGTACGAGAGACTTGTTGAATCAGGCGAACAACCGTCTTTCGGCATGGATAGTGTCATACTCTGCAGCCTTCTTCATGATGTTTGTAAAATTGACGAATACGAGATGGTGAACGGGAAATCCCGCCACACCCGTCAATATCATCGTGGTGGCCCTCATGGTCTCAAATCAGAACGTCTGCTGCGAAACTGGAACCTCGATCTTAACAATGACGAACGTCAGGCCATCATCTGGCATATGGGGGCTTATGCCCACGATGCGCGCGAGATATACGCCACTACATATCGTCCGGTTGCTTCTTCCTCCAGATTGGTTAAACTGATCCATGAGGCTGACCACCGCGCTGCAAAAAAGGCTGAGAAAGAATAACGTTATACGTATATTTCAAAGTCTTTATTCATGAAATCTCAGTAATTTTGCACCTAGAAAACGATTTAAGTTTAACATTTTAGTATAATTAGATTATGAGTACAAACGCAAACAAGCTTCCAAAAGCTACCGTAGAGATTGTAAATGAGTACAACGAACTTCAGCAGAAGCTGAAAGGCATTGATCCGTCTATGTCTGACCAGGAGGTGAATGCCATTTCTGCTCGATTGACAGAACTTCAGCAACAGTACGACTGGTTTAACGTTGAGTTCACAGATCCCGTCACAGGCAAGAAAGGTCTTAAGACCGTTGCAGGTGAACTGATTGTCCCTGCTCAGTATGATAGCTTCAATGAATTACAGAGCTACCTCTATTCACCTCATGCACCTGTTATCGCTATCAAGGACGGCAAGTGTGGTATTGTGCGTGGTGATGGCTCCGGCCAACAGCTTTGTGACTTCAAGTTCGATGACATCCGCACTTATACCTTTACTACATTGTTCCTGGCTCGCTGGGATGGCGTGAAAGAACGCTTTGGTATCATTGCTGCTAACGGAGATGTCATTTGTCCCAACATCCTGACTTCCTATGACGCTCAGCCATGTAACGGCATCGCCCAGCTCTTCAGTGGTGACAAGTACGGTGTTATCGACCTCGATACCTACCAATGCGTCCTCCCTGAGTACGATGAGTTGGAGATGGACTCAGAAGCTGATATCATCTTCCATAAGGGCGACCAGAAAGGCTATGTCACTGAGGAAGGTGAATTTGTAACCGTAGAACAGTACGAGAATGATGAAAAGTACATCGATGTACCCGTCCTTGCTACTCGCCTGCCTTAAAATCAGGCCATTCCAGCTCTAAACATTTGGGTTTATGCTGGAATAGAATTTAACCAGTTTATTCAAACAATTCAAAAGAAAAATATTATGTCAAGACAAACTTTAAGAGACCGTAACCAGCATGTCATTGGTTACATCGACGTAGAATTCAGTGGACGCCAGTGCCTGCGTGACAGTAACAACCACGTCCTTGGCTATTATGAGCCAGGGCGCAACCAGACTCTCGATTCCAATTACCATGTCATTGGTAATGGAAACATTCTCACAACTCTCCTATAAGAGATGAAAACTCACAAAAATTACTCATGATTCAGATAAAAGCGCCAGGTCATAACGACTTGGCGCTTTTGCAATACGATGCCTATTCCTTGACAGGTAACCACACAGATGCTTTTGGCCTGTAGTTAGCGATTTCTTTCTGAGTTGGAAGGCAGTCCAGATATACCTGAAGTGAGTTGGGCAGTTCAATCTGCGATGAGTCAAGCGATATGGTTGTTACTGCAGACCTTCCTCCGGTACTTCTTAGCTTGAAGGTTTCAAACTCTTCATTAGTCAAGCAACAGGCCTTAATGGCTCTGTTTGCTCCGCTAAAGGCGTTCGAATATCTATAAGGGTTATACGAGCAATAGCCTAACGTTTGGAATTGTTCTGCCCTACGCATGCTTTGCGCATTTTCATCTTCTGCATAAATAAATTCGTCGATCCACTCCTCATATGATTTCGTATCCACTCTGACATCACTTGCCATATCCGATAGGTCATCCCGCATATAGCTAAAGTGCTTCGTCGTCAGTCCGTTTACAGACTTTCCTTCATGTCCTACCAACAGGGCCAGCAGATAAAGAAACTTATTCCTGCCTTGGAACTTGACAACACTTTCCTCACCATCCGCATGGTGCAGAACAACCTGATATTTTTCTCCTTTATGACTATCCTCCCTTACCTCAACATAGCAGTCAACAGTATCACTGATATCTTCTTTCTCCGATTCCTGGATAATCCTGTTGAGGAACTTTTCTGCTGTTTCTTCAGGTCTATCCTCATTGGTATAACCTAATCTGTCAGCCATACGCAGCATTCGTATGGCTTCTCCAGCATTTTTATCTGTGCCGCTTCCTGAGTAGTACAACGTCGCTAACAGAAAATAAGCCTTGGCATAGTGCGGTAAATCCTCTACATCCAGAGGATTTTTCAGGAACATCCGACCGCTTTCGTCTTCACGAATAACCATTGTCACCAGATTCTCCCTGTAACTTTCTTCATCGCCACAAACTGATGCCAGAATCTGATATGCTTTTCCAAAGTCAATGGATGATCCCCAACCTTCTATCAGACTTTCTGCAAAAGATACTTTCGACTGTAGGTCGCCCATGTCCGCTCCTTTTTGATAGAGTTCAAAGGCCTTCTTCATATCCTTATCCAAACCAAGTCCCTTCCTGTAAAGGTCACCCAATGGCCCGTATGCCGATCTCTCGCCATTCTCACAACTCTTTTTCAGCCAATAAGCAGCTTTGGTGTAATTCAACTCCACACCATCACCTTTCATATACATCTCACCAAGTACTTCCTGACTGTTGGCATACCCTAGATTGGCTGCTTTTGTATGATATTCTGCTGCCTTGTCATAGTCTTGTTCTACACCACGCCCCAGATAATAATAGTTGGCCACATTGCTCATGGCCTCCAGATGCATCCTTTCAGCTGCCTGAGAATACCAGTAGAAAGCCTTTTCATAGTTTTGACCGACGCCAATGCCAAAAGCATACAAATTACCAATGTTGTTCTGAGCATGGTCAAATCCGTTCTTTGCAGATTTCTCATACCATTCTGCAGCTTGCGTATAGTCTTTGTTAATACCAATCAATGGCATTCCTGAGAAATATATATTTCCTAACCTGAATTGTGCTTCGCTGTTATCTTCTGTTACGGCCTTCTCATAGTAGAAATCGTATGCTTCCTGGTCTAAAGCTTTTGCTTTTTCGAGGTCTTTCTCAACAACAAGACCTTTTGCATAGAATGTGGAAAGCTGCAACTTTGATGTGTGGTCACCTAATTCGGCACCTTTTTTATAATATTGGAATGACTTTTCCAAATCTTTCTCTACATACTCACCTACGAAATACAAATCGCCAAGTTCCACAAAAGCAGTAGGATATTCCTCTTCGGCTGCCTTCTCTAACCAGTATAATGCTTTCTCGATGTTCTGGCTTACACCATAGCCTCGTTCATAGTTCAAGCCAGTATCGTACATGGCCCTCTCAATACCAGCTTTAGCGGCCTTTTCGTTATAGAAGGCTGACTTCTGGATATCTGTATCTACGCCGTGTCCCCAGAAATAGCACATACCCAAATTGTCCATGCAATAAGGATCTCCAGCTTTAGCTCCTTTCTGATAATAGTCAAAAGCACGCTTATAGTCCTGTTCTACCCCATTTCCTTCAAAATAGAGGTTTCCCAAATCGCAATAAGCCTCTATTTCTCCTTCTTCAAGAGCTTTCTCCAGATACTCTTTTGTCTGTGCATAGTTTTCTTTTTCCATGCACTCCAAAGCCTTATCATACCATCCTAATTCAGCCATAACTTTCTTTTTTCCTGCAAAAATAACTAAAAAAACTCATATTCTGAGGAAATTTTTGTATTTTTGCAGAAAAATGTGAGATATGGCCAAAAAGGAAACTACTAAACCGGAAAAGAATAGCGAACTTGACGATTCCATCCCTTTAAGGGTTTCTCATGGAGAAAGAGCAGATATGGGAGTCACTCGTGGTATAAGAGCTTGTAGAGATGACAAGCCTGAATCACCTGGAAGAAAAAGAGTTCCTAAGGAAGAAGAATTTGAGGTATTGGAAAATAAACTTGATTTCGGCTTTACCTTAAACAATGCTTCTTATAGAAGCCCTGACGCTGCTACAGCAGCACGTTTGAAGAAAATGGTAGAAAGAATGGAAGCGAAGAAGAAGAAAGATGATGGTATAAGGTAATAAAGAGTCTGATTATAACATAAAACTTACGACAATGAATAACAACGAAGATATCGAACTTAGTTACAACGAAGGTTATGAACTCGCTCAAACCGAGTACGACAAGCTGGCTATCAAACCTGCATCCAGCGAAGAGTGGGTAGGTTTTTTTAACAATATTCTTCTTGGACGATCCGGATTGTTTGGCTTTTGTGGCGCTGCTGCGTTTATAACGTTTGAGGAGATAAGGAATCTTAACCTCAAGCAGTTCAACAAAGAGTTAAACGCTCTCGGCAAGCTGTCAAGACAGCATGCCATTGACGCTCGGATAATCGACTCCTTGCTCCCCTTCCCTGAAGACGACTATGAGGGTAAGCACGTTGATATCCCCGCTGACCTGCGTCCTGATTACACCACTAGTTCACCATTCGGATCAGCAACAGGCAAGTTGGGCAGCATCTACCTGAAGGAAGTAGGTATGCATATGTATCTGCCCCATTGCGATATCTATGACCCAGACGATCCTGACGAGCTTGTCTGTGCCGATATGCAGTTTGATGCATCAGGTGTAAAATTGTCCGGACTACTCTCCGTTTTGCAGAGTCTCATCGATTCCAATAAGGAAAATAAGGAACTGACTGAAACCATTCTAAGATGCCAGCAATACGAGGATACACCCTCCACTCTGCCTGCCCTTCTGAAGAAATACGGGATAGGTGTTATTAACCTTTCGCGAAATGGCTGGCATCGTGTCAACTATGCAGCCATACATGCGGAAGCCCTATATGTAGAACTTGACGAGCAAGACCATCTTCAAGTTACCCTGCAGCCCGAAATGTGGGGGTGGGACGATGATTCTGACAATCCATTTGACGCAACCGAGGCCGGCTTCGGGGAACTCTCTGATTTCATAAAAGAAGCTCTCAATAGAGCACGCAATACTCAAAAAGTAAAATAGATGATTTGAATTCTTACTTAGATACTTTGCTTATGTTTATACCGTGTATGTGTTGTGGACGAGAACTACCCGACAATTGGTCTTGGTGGGTATGTGATACATGTGGCTATCGTGTCTGCCCTTCATGTTTCCCCAGTTATAAATGTCCTAAGTGTACTTGGGGGCACATGAAAAAGACATAGGTTTGTTTCTTAGCGTCTCTTATAGGTATAATTCTCAGGTCAAATCCGATTTTTAATTGTACCTTTGCCCCATCAAAACGAGACGAATATGAAGAAGTACCAATTAGACATTGAAATGTTTCAAGGCTATATGTGCCCTGGGATTCCAGTTACAAAAAAACTTTCCTTTGAGGTTGAATTCTCCGACGAAGAAGTGACCAAGATCCGCCGATTGGTCAAAGACTACACAGGCGACAAGAGAGCTGGTCTGATGCCCATCTTAAAGAACGATGCTCCAGAACTGCATGAACGCATTGCTAATGCCGCTTTTCAGGAAATCCATGATTTCTATCTCCTTGACGGTCTCCGGAGCGATGGTATCATGCTTGACGAGGACGATCAACGACGCAACTTCAAAAAGGATTTAGAAAGTGGCGATTTCAATCCCGAGGAATATATCGAGGATTCCGAGTGGTACGAAGAAGTCCCTACCGACGAAGACGAGTTGTTCAATATTTGGAAAGAATGGGAGAGTGTTCAGTTCTTCTCCTGCGATATTGCCTGGGCTCTCGCCCGCTATCCAGACCTTCCCAACCAAATGGACCTCGAAGACGACCAGAATTACATCTGCTTCATCCCCGATACGTTCAATTCTTAAACACCTAAGAATTATCAGGAGCTTTACTTCTTAAGCAGCGAATGTGATGATAGCAACCGTTGATAATATGACCGAAAACTTCAAAATATATAATAAGTTGTATTTTGAAGGCAGGCTGCCGCTTCCCAAATTTGAGGTTATGCATACTTATCGAATGAGTGGTTATTTTATATTTGACCCAGTCAAAAAGGGAAGAATAAGACATAAGAAAATCTATATGACTGACTATTTCGATTTCACTGAAGAAATGTATCGAAATGTATTAGTCCACGAAATGATTCATTATTACATAGCCTATAATAAGATAGAAGATAATGAAGACCACGGTGTCGAATTTATGAAGCTGGCTGAGTCTCTCAACCGAAAATATGGTTTGTCGATTACTAAAAAAATAGATGCCTCCTCGTTCAAAAGAAACGAGAAGGCATCCAAAATATCTTGGTTCTTCACGAAACTATTTGGTTGCTAATTTGGAAACTGTCGTATATTTGTCCAAATCTCCTTCTTCGTCAGGCAGATGGTATAATATGAATTGTATTTCGTTGTTCATACCATATATTGCTTCTATTTTTATATTCACCTTCAGGAAATCTGCGATTAGCATCATGTATTTCACTTTGGTGATGTTTGAGAAATACAAAATGCCTTTGCCTCTTTCGCCCTTTCCTGACACCAGACATAGGAATCACCCTTTGGTTCCGCCTTCCCCTGATAGCATAACACTCTACCTAAGTTGGCTCCGCTGGGGTGGGCGATACCAATTACATCCCCCACTATCTTTCCTTTTGCCTGGAGTCCTTTCAAAGTGTTATATACCCCAGGGCCACAAGCCACATAAAGAACATTGTTTTCATACTTGCTGCAGTCCTTCACAAATCCTTCTTCCAGCATAGTAGTCAGTTTCTCCGACTTAGCAATCTTCTTCACATCCTTGAACATCGTCTTGCTGCCATCCTTCTTCAACTCGTAGGTCGCCTCCTGCAGTAATGAAGTCATATCCACCTTGTCGAAGTCCTCCTCCCAAAGCGAGCGGCACGACTCTATACCTAGCAATCTGTTTATGCCAACATGGTCCAACATATTTATGAGGTTAGGCCTCATGCTCCCAGCAAATGCATTCTTGCGTTTAATCTCCCGCAAGTCAAGTCCCTCACGTTCGCCTTTCAACTGTGAATTACCAGGCGTGATACCCACTATCACCACCTTCGCCTTCGTGTTCTGATACCCAAACCCCGTGGGTTCAAAAATAATCTTATCGTCAATGTTGCTCATAACGTCATTTGTTTATTCCTTATGCTTATTTCTTGCTCTTTCCACCCATTGTCACATAAACATTTTTCAGCCACGACTTAGGCTTCTTTCTACCCAAAGACTCCCATGCTGAAGTTATTTTGTTCATTAAGAGTTTGCTTTGAATAATCCAGTCCATTCAACCAGACTTTTCAGTTTGGAAGCGGACACAGACTAATAGAAAGTTTTTTTCTTGACATAGTTCTTTTGTTTACTTTTATTTTGCACGTTGTAAAATTGGAGATAATTGTATGTTACACTGTCCTCTCAGCCATTTATTTATAATGTTTTACAGCTAGAGGTATATTATTTCATTAATTTGTACAACATTCTTCCTCTGCAATCCAATCGAGTGCAGCCTGAATATTCACATAGCGAATAAATCGCAGAGTAAATTTGTCAAGAAGGAATTCTTTTGAGTTCTTCTTCTGAGCTATCTCTAAAAGCTCCTTTGATTTCTTGAGAACCTTATCCATCATGCCAGGCTTTACAAGTTGGTTAGAATAACCTGCACCACCAGGGTTAGTATCAAAGACACAAAGGTGCCCAAAGGGAAGAATGGAGAAATCTACAGCATTACGTTCCTTACCAAGAATCTCAACAAGTGATTGGGTAAATACTATTCCAAGAGTAAAGAGTAAGTCGCGCTCTGTTGTACGATCATGCATCCATTGATGCCCCTTATGGCGTATTTTGATCTCACTGAAATCCGTCTGAAGAAGTCCTCCAATAATAACATTACGACGTAATGCCGTATCATCATTTGAAGCACCACACTTCATTTTTGTTTCTTTTCCGTTAATGGCCAAATGGTAGCGAGGTTTTGAATAGTCTATAACCTTCAAACCTGTAGTTGGATCAATCTTCTTTGGAGCTATTGTATTAAACTCACGAGGTAAGTCAGTTGTAGCAGCCCCTTGACTTACTTCCGTTTCTAATGCCATACGTCCACAGCGTGTACATAGACAATAACCATAGCCAACGCCCTCATTATAGTATAGAATCTTGGCGTCACCCGAGTCGCGATTGCAACGAACCATGTACAAATGCTTAGTATCGGAGTTTCCATCCGTCCATTCTTTGGCATCGATTAACTGGGCGCTTACATGTGTGTAGCGATTCTTTTCTATAATACGAGTGTTTTCCTCATTAATATCAGGAATGAAACCTACTGGCTCGACAAGTTCTATTGTATATTTCCCAGAGTTTTCCCACCATTCCTTTTTGTTGCTAAGTGTGTCAACCTTGTCGCCCATAACCGTTTCGTCATTATTGCGAGCTATCCGTTTGAAAGCTTTTGCACCTTGGTATTTGTTTTGGAATTCAATACCACGAACAGCATATACAACGCCATCAACAACCACACTATTACCTGGCGCATACTGGGCAATGGCCTCGCGAAGAGTATATGAAGGATTTGAAGATGTTGAATTAAATCCCCAATTCTTGTTCCCGATAGGATCAAGATCAAGCTCTAGCACACTGACGGGCATATTGGCATTTGGAGTAAAACGGTGTGTTGCCCAGAAACTGAGCAACCGCTTCTCCAATATTTCCATATAGTCGAAACTTAGTTTGCGACGGAAACGTTTGTCTCTCTCTGTTTGGCCTGTGCATCCAACCCAGGCACATCTGATATCCTCAAGCCGTTCATTCAGTTCTTTGTAGCATCGCCGATTCTCTTCATTAGCCTTGTCAATTACTTCGTCAGCTTTTCCGTCAAAGAATGTATCCTTCAACAGCTTCTTCATGTTGTTTTTGGTTGCTTGGCCTATTGTTTTTGAGTCGCATTTCTCATTGAACTCACTATACATTGTCCCCCTAGAATCGCCCAATTTAGTGTTTGGATCTTGAGTACGGTTGTTTAAGTCAAGAACGACCCATGAACCTTGACCTGTACGTTCTATATGGAAGGTTGTATAGAAGTCGATAACCTTTTGATTAACACTCCCGTTGCCAAATACGCCGAGCGAGCGAATAAGGAAAGAATTAGCGTGTCGCTGAACAACTTGTGGACTTAGTAAATCAACCTTTGGAACTTCCACTGTTCGGTTGATAATAGTTTCCAGAGGATTGAATAGTGTGCGTAAGCCAATAGCATCAGAGCCACAAAGGGTAATGCAGACACTGCGAACCATCTTTGGATTACGACCACTTCGACCTGCTCTTTGCTTGTAGTTTGCTGGCTGTGGTGGTACACTGCTCAGCATGACAAGTTGCAGAGTGCCAAGGTCGACACCCATTTCCATTGTTGTAGAACAAGCAAGAATATTAATGCGATGCTTCTTAAAATCAATCTGGAGTTGTCGAGAAATCATCTTGTCTACCTGAGCGGTATGCTCGGCCTGAATGAAAAGATTGGGACCATGATGTATATCGTTAAGACGGTCAAAGAATATACCATTCTTTCCCCACAGTTCTTTGCCTTCTATCCATAGGTTGGCACGATTGATCTTTGCCCACTGCTCAATGTCTTCGATACTCTTTTCTTCTCCAGAGCCTAAGAAATATGGATATGGCTTCCATTCTCCGTATGTCTCTTTATCAAGTTCCACAGCAACACCTCCTCTTAAATATGGTGAGAATCCCTTGAAATTTGTTTCTATTGGGCGCAAACATTCTGCATGATTTGTTACCTCATCATACTCAGAATTAGTATCACAGAGATAAACCTTTTCATAGAGTTTGAAGCTCATGTCTGCTAGGTTCATACGAATGCCTCCATCTGCATCATTAGCCCAACGGAACTTTTCCTTGTCAAAGTGACGACCTACTTGCAGAATTTTCGTTGTTTCTACAAGATCTTTCCACATGGCTTCAACGACAACCTTAATCTCATTGAAGTACATATTGTATGCCTCTTTGTCATTTTCGATGGAGGGATTGTCTTTCCTGAGCAATGCACACAGATATCGAACAATACGTGATGTCGAAAAAGTTTTCGGATCAAGTTTAGGTTCGGTTACTGGTTTACGATGCGATTTCTCAACGGCAAAACGTACAGTATCAAAGATATCCAGATTCAAATCTTTCTGTTCTAGATAGACAGATTGGTCTGAACGAACGCGATAGTCAATGAAAACCTGCAAGAGATTCTTCCAGTCTTCATCACCTATTTTGTTATCAGCATTTTGTATAATTCGATTGAATGTGTTCTCAACAGTGGTTGGTACGACAAGATTTTCCAATTTCTTGTAGTATGGAAGGAATAATCCCATCGTTTCTGGAGCTGCAGATGAACGAGGGCGAGATGTCAAATACATAGTCATGATGGACTGTACATATTTGGTCTTTACTTCTTCATCAACATTTCCATCAATATCGGTCTCTTCGCTGTTTGCCGTTCGTTTTACAAACTCGTAACAGAATCTGTCGCAATACTCATTATCAAAAATGAGCTTAGCGATTTGGGACCATGACAGAATGGCTTTGTCGCTTCCTTTTTCACCAATTTCTTTAATTTTAGCACCAAGAGAAATCGCTTCATCCATGTTCCCAGAAGCCATAGCTGCCTGCATTTTGGCTTTTAAGTCTTCAACAACCTTACTATTGTCGCCAGCACTCAGCTCGCATAGTTTATGGTATATCGTGGTATAGAACCACATTCGCTCTTGTTCTTGGTTTTGTTTTAGAGTTGCTTTTGCTGCTAACTGTCGACTGTCAGCGAAACTGATATACTGCTGCCCATCATGCAGGAGTTTTTCTCCATCTTCAGACTCATATTTGTCTAGCTGATCAAGAACAGATGGTGCCATGATACGTGAAATGAATTCTGCCGATAAGCGGAATTTCTTCAATGTTCCTTCGTCGTTGATTTCTTCTGTAGTCTGTGCATCAAGATCACCATCACTATCCTGTCTTTTTGTCAGTTTACAATTACAATAAGGGCACTTGCTGTGTTGGTTAGCTACAAGATGCCATTGCTCGGGATCTATCTCACCCGGAAGTGCTGGCATGAGCTTCTCATCAATTAGTCTGTAAGCAGAATTACCTTGGCCTTTTTTGTTTCGATAGTTTGCTAATGAAAATACCTTTGTCTCATAGTTTCCATCAGCCGCCTCTTCCTCCAAATCGAAAATGTCACTTTCATCAGGCTCAAGACCGTGATAAGTCCCATCATCCTTACTGCGTCTTACAACAGCTACGTATTCACCGCAGTTCTTGCATCGAGTAAGTTCTATTAAAGGAACTTTGCTTTCAGCGTCAAGTTTGTTCTCGGTATATAATTGGAACGTACCATCATCGTTTATTTGGTCTAAACGCACAAAGATACCATTATTTGGCACTCGGTAAAAGTAATGCACTTTCACCTTCAAGTCTGTACAGTCTCCCATACGGTCAACCATATCATCTAAGGCTTTAAGTTGTTTCTCTACACTTTCCTTGTCTGGGAACAAAGATGAAAGAGTAACAAAGTCTTCATGGAAAATGCGTTCCCAGCGATTTTTGTCCTCGTTCTCAGGTATCACTTTCTCGCCAATACGCTCACCTCCTTCAACATCAATTTGATTAATATTGGTTCCCGTGATACCTGCAATAAATTCTTTTAATTCTTTTTCTTCCTTTTCCTTATTTTCTCCATTTCCAAATGTTGCAGAAGAAGTTGCAAAATGAATTTGCTCGGCATCTACATCAAATGCAAGAAGAACACGGCGAAGTAACATAGCGAGTTCTGCTGCGCCTGCGCCTGTATAGGTATGTGTTTCATCAATGGCAACCCATTGCAAACTATGTGCTTTCGGATCAATGAGTTTTTCGTCCTTCTTTCTTAGCAACACATACTCCAACATGGTTGGGTTTGTTAGAAGAATGTTGGGACGCTTTTTGCGTACATCTTCACGTGTGTAGAGAATATGCGGGAAACGATATGTACCTGTTTTTTCGTCCCAGCCTCTAATCTGCCTAATCTGTTTACGAATTTTTTCAGCATCATCTGAGTGATCATTTGGACTTGGCATTTTTTCAGGAAGGTCACCATTATAGACCGCATAAGTTAGGCATGTTCCTGCAAGCAGTTGTTCCAAACGTTCCTTCTGGTCTTCCATCAAGGCGTTAAGAGGGTAGAGAAACAATGCCTGAACATAGCTTTCAGCATCTGGATTTGCCTTCTGCTGACGATCCAAGTCATATACCAGAGGCAACATAAAACACTCCGTTTTACCTGAGCCTGTACCTGTTGTTACACAAATAGACTTTGGCTTTCCATTCACATCTTCCTGAAGAAGGTGTTTCCAGCACTGATACTGATGCTCGTAGGGTGGATAGTATGATTTCTTAGGAATCTTATCCCAGTATCCGCCAACAACAGCTTCGGCTTCTTTATTGGAAACGCTGAAGACTGGCTTATATAGATTCATGCACTGCACAAGAGGTATAGCATTACTTGGTGCAAATAACTCAGGAATCAGTTTTTCAATGCGTTTTGCATATGCACGCTGACTCTCATTAGCAGTTTCGCTGCACCACATCTGCTTCAAAGCATCAATGACACTCTTTCGATTCTCTTTGTATAAATTAAGAAATTTCATATTTCTTCTATATTTTAATTGTTTGTAATCTTAGTAAAAATTTTTGTCCAATCCAGACCACATTCCGTAGCACAGCGCATAAGATTCTGCATATCTTCCTCCGACAAAGAGCCATTTTGTCTACTTCTCAATGGAATGCAGATATCGTTGATGAAATCATTTTCGCTGTCCATGTTGAGCAATGGTGTGAAAATGAAATAATAGGTTTTGTACTTCGTAGCGATATCATAGCAATGTAGTAGGGTTGCATCTTGCTTGCTATTGTCTTCTTGCTTTCCATCCCAATCCCATGCCGAATCCCAATCGTCGCTTGACAAATTATCGTTTGTCTCTGGCGGAATGCAATCCAGATTGTCGTTTATTTGGCGCATATCCTGGAAAAGAATGGAGTTTTCTTTCTGCTCCGTAAAAGGCAAATCAACTTCCTTCGGTGGATTTTCTATGCTGTAGTCCCAATACAACATTTTGATAATGTTTCCATTGTTCTTTGGAATACCATAGGCTAATTGGATGTATTCAGGAATGAGCGCTGTATTATCCTTAGTCTTAAGTGAACTGTCTTCATCCCAATCTCTCCATTTTTGTGTTGAGCCCTTCTCATCAAGCACTCCAACATTGAAGCACTCAAATTCTGAATACCCATTTCTGTTGAAGTCGTGAATGGAGATTCGGTCTTTAAGAAGATACGGAAGAATAAATGGTTCACCATCGTCTAAATATTTGGTGATATGCCCATCCAGATATACCTCTTTTATCAATGTAGGTTGAATGGCATCAAGTTCCGCATATTCGTCATCATTGCCCCATACCCTTAGCGGCATACTGATGTTCAGGGGCGTTTTGTCCATCGGTATTTCAACCTTAGCTTGAACAACTTTGTTGGTGCTGTCCACATAATGTAAACAGCAATTTTCAAAGTCACGAACTACAGGAAGGTCCTTTCCACGCTCAAGCATGCTCGGCAAGTATAGAATAGGATAGATCTTTGTATCTCCCTTCATGGTAAGACGCAATTTTTGCCTGCCATAATCTGGATTGTTATCATCTGTCCACTCCTGATACTCTTCTGCATTAGGTGCATTGAACGGCTTGAATTCTATCTTCTCAATTTTGAGGTCATCCGGTTGATCCTTCATATCAAGCGTTGGATAGTGAGATGCTTTGATGTCAGAACGCTGGAATATGGCAGGATACCATTCTTCAGTTTCAGGCTCTGCATAAATCTCAGGATCCTCATTATACATGTATCTCACTTTGCCTGCCTTGTATCGCAAAACGCTGGTGTAAAGCTTAGGGGAAAATTGAATATATCCCTGTCGATTCCACAGTTTTATTTCGGGATCATTGCCATGCAGCAATACAACATGGTCTGGTATGATAGCGAAGTTCCAAGGTTCTGTCAAACCATTGGTCTTGTCGTAAAAAGGTTTGGTAGTATATTCTATACTTTCATCTATTTTCTGTTCGTAATAGTTTGAATAAACTACAGCAGTTTCAGCCTGGCTATTGCATATTGTACTCCAGCGATTCACTTCGCTCTGCATAGTCCATAGTTGCAGATATTCTTTGTTTTTTTTATCATCAAATTGCTGTACTTCGTAGGCTTTACCTTCATCATCGGTAATGATGACATTGATTCGGTCGAAAGGCACTGTTGGTATCGTTCTGAGTATAGCCCAAGGAACACTGCCTGTAGCCTCGAAGCCAGTATCGTCCTGGCCACTATTTTCAAATGTCATGATGGTTCGACGAGTATCTTCATTGCCAACTACTTCATTGCCGTTTTTGAACTGAAGGCTCACTCTCAATACTCGTTGCTGCATCAATGATGGAATCTTCCATGAACAGGCACGCTCAAATCTTAAATACTGGTGCAGTCCACCCATCTCTTCAGGGCGAAGCCACAAGCGAACCATTCTGCGCATATACGCAGAAGATGGATCATAATCGATAATCCATTCCAAACGGAATTTCTCTCGCATCACCTCGTCATAGGCTTTTTTCACTGCTACAATGAATTGGTTGACAAGTGATGATTTGTTTGCAAGCTCTTCCTCGGCATACAATTCTTTGGCATTGCCCAGAAGCAGTGTCTTCAAGAAATGATAGAGACTATGATACTGATGTATAGACTCTTGGAAAGCTATAGCCTTACCTCTTCCTATATTATTTATAATATCCTTGTCATCTTCCAGACTAGCTTCATTATCTTTGTATAAGGTGCATAAGGCCTTAAGCAATTTCGTGTCATTTCGATGAAGAATAAAAATCATTGGAAGCCCACCAAGCATAAAAATGCTCTCCAGCCATCTACTTGTTTTCTTCGCTTTATATACGAATCTAAATTCAGAGGTGTCAAGACCTGATTCCTTCCCAAGCCCGGATCCCTTCCAAAGATTCTCAGCAGATATGTCAAGGGGACTTGCAACATTGCCGTCATAATCTCTCTTATACCACTCTGCTATATAGATGATGGCAAGGATGGCATATTCCTGGTTGATGGCTCCATTATAGTCTTTTACATATGTCTGCAACTCATCGTATTCGTTTTTTGTCAGTCGAAGCTTCCATACATAAGGTTTAAACCTGTCAATGGATAATAGCCGTTGCTTGAGTGACTCCGTCATATGTTCATTCAGTTTTATTCCGTTCGTTGTAAACGTCTTGTAACTCTTTCAATGTCATTGGTACCATCTTGCGCTCACCATCAATCATCTCGTAGTGACCACCTCTATGAATCATGGAGTGGCAGTTAGAGCAGAGGCAAACCAGCCCCTTTTCTGGATCAAGAGGATCGAACTGATAGTTCTCTCCCATGTTGCAAACAGGATACAGGTGGTGTACCTCGATGTATTCCTTACCTATCTCGCCATAGGTATCCACAAAATTCATGTGACAGATCTGGCATTCATAGCCATCACGTTCTAATGCTTTCCGCCGGTCTTCAGGATTACGCTCATAGTGAGTTACGCAAACCTGAGTGACAGCACCTTCTTTGCGAGGTTGGTCTTCCGCTTCTGGTTGTGAGTTATCTGCATGAGTTGCTAGACCTGACTGATCCTTTTGTGCAGCTCTTTGCTGTTCTCGTCTAATCTTATCCGCCAACATCTTTTTATAGTTGGCGGTCTTGTCAAACTTAATGAATCCCTTGATGTACTTGATGGATTCCATCACCATATGGGCATATTCGCGTTCATCGTCAGTTGATGTCGGAAGACCGTCTGTCACAACGCTATTCCAGAAACTTGGATCGAGATTACTATATATGTCACTGAAATACGGATAGCCGTTTGAGTGCAGGAAAGCAGGTATTTGCTTTTCTGCAAACTCAATCAGCTTTTTCCTACCTTCCTCATTGAACTTATAGTTTGTAGTTGCAAGATAGAGGAGGAATCTTTCGTGATTACTGTATACCATATATCGTTAATTCATTGGAGTAACTTTTTCCTCAATAAATCTTACTAAATCATATCCTTCTCCCGTAGGCTTATCCAAACCGTATTTCTTATACAATTGTTGATCGATGTCCGCTATAGACTTAGACCAATCAATATCTGAAGTGGCTGTAAAATCTTGCAATGGTACATTAGTCCACGTATCACGAGGGTTATGCTGTGTAGCTTTCAGAGTTCCTAACAATGTTCGTACGAACTTTGTTTTGATATATTTTAAACAGGCTTCAGCCTCAAATAATTCTGTGAACTTTCCAATACTCAAAAAGGTGTCTGTATGTCCTATATTGGGGGTGCTTATGAAAGGAGCACTTAATGCTTCTCCAAAAGTTCCGGAGCCATTAGCCTCAGGTACAAGTACGTTATATTTGTCGCAATAGTCACAGGGTTGAATATAATCCTTCTTGATCCATTTGTATAAACGTTTTCCCTCACTTCTTCCTACAAAGCATATTGAATCGTCAAAGAGCTTCTCGTCAGTGAAAACTCTGTTTGCCTTTTCAAAAACTTTTGATGTAATTTTAGTCGCAGTTCCTTTCCCCAATATGTCAACAACTTCAGGATATTTGTCTAATACAGAATCTTGAAATTTGTATAATCCTTGTGATGAAATTAAATTCCCAAACTCACCTGAAACAAAGTCTTTATGATTTGTTACAATATTGTAGATTGAAGTTATTTCGTTAAAAGCTGAGAAAAAACCAATTTTTCCAAAATCTCTTTTTTCGTCACGATATGTAATAGCAATACCTCCTTTGATATCTACCGATGGAAAAACATCCTGCGAATCAGGGAAATACTTAACAACCTTAAAATGTGTGTCGCTCAAAATTTTGTTCATCCATTCTTCTGGGGTTTGACCTGCTTTATATAGGAAACGGCCTGGAGTTATTAAAGTTGCTACCTGAGATAGATTGAATGCTAAATCATAAAAGAGGTGATATATTGGGGTCTTACGGGTACTAACACCTTCTATCTGATATGGGGGATTGCCAACTACTGCATTAAAAATAATATTTTTAGCCATCTTTTTATTATTTGACCAATAAGCTTCATTAAGGAGGTCTGACACGAGAGACTCTTTGTCTTCATTCACTCTCTTAATTAGTTTGTCTTGTTTAACATGTAATACGATCTCACTTCCATCGGAATTCTTGCGGAATCCCACCAATGTACGACGTGTAATCCGTTCTGCCATTTTAGTATTGCAGATTACATAGAGATTGTTCTTAACAACTTCATCCCATATTACCTGCTCATCTTCGGCAGAATATTCTTCAGGATTATCAGCCATTAACCCCTTTTCGCTTGCATAAACAGGCAAAAGGTGACGGAAGAGAGAATAGGCAACATATAAAGGATACAAACCTGTCTTAGAATTGATTTCCAAGATTTTGGTATTTATCTTGCCTGCTTTCTTATCGATATTTCCGAGTGTGCCATCGCCGAATATTTCTTTTGTGACATTGCCTTGGTCTACAAATCGAGGCTCTTGAGTACTTAGGATTTCTCCCGTCTTTTCATCGACCTTTGTGCAAGGAGTCTTGAAATCGTCCTCAAAGAAAGTATAGCCTCCTAAGGTGCTACTCATGTGTCTATTCACGACTTCCCAAGGAGTTAAGACTGTCTCCTTGTCAGGATTCTTAAACCACTTGAAAATCTGTGCTATTCGTGCAATACGCTCCTCAACCTTCATATTGTCGGCTTCAAGTGCTAACTGGCGAATCTTGACACCAGCATCCTTGAACACGTCTGCATTATAGAATTTGCTGAGTTTCTTGAAGAGTTCTCTACTGACGCCCTTAGGCATAAACTCGTTCCACGACTCATCGTCAATGAATCGCTTGTTGGTGAAATTGTCAATAGTGACTTCCTTGAAATCCTCAACATTAGCACCATACATCATTAATGGAATGCGCTTAGAAAGACCAGAAAGCTTGTCCTTACTTTGATGAATGAGCTTAAGTTTACGGGCATGCTCTTCTTTCTCTTTTAAGAAGGCTTCGCGTTCTTCTGGAGTCATTTGCTCCAACTTCTCTTTGTACTTCTTCTTTGCATCTTCACGCGCCTTCTTTGCCTCTTTCTCTCGTTCTTTTCTTTCTTCTTCAAGAGCGGCTTTTTGTTCTGGAGTAAGATTATCTTGTGTATTAACCACGACTTCTTTGCTATCTCCAGATCCACCAGACTTCCCCTCATCACCAAACATGGAGTCTATGTAGTTCAAATTGAATTCATCCTCTATATTCAGTTTTAAGAATTCATTATAGTTGTATAGACTGGGATGATCAAAGCCATTACGAACAACTTTGTCTACATAAACACTATTGAGCTGGCTAAACAATCGATTGCAATCAATGGACTGCATCTTGCCATGAATGATAACAGGACTTCCATTTGTTGTTTCGATGATAGGGCATACATCAATAAGTTTGCTCATCTGCTCCTTGTCTTCTGCATCAATAACGGACTTCTGCTTCTTTTCGCCTTTCTTTTCTTTGCGCTCGAAAGCACGTGAATATTTGGCCGTTTCTGCCATCATGGTCAATGCGCGTTCTGGAGCAAAATCAAAGACATAACATTTACTCTTCATCATACCATTCAGTGTGTGTGGAGACTGTACGCGGAAGATGGTCTGCATATAGGTACTTGCGGATGTCGTATCAGAACCCTTTAGGTAGAGAACTGCAGTCCACGGGCGCACAGTGACTCCTGTCGTCAAGCGACCGCAAGAGAGCGTGATTGTGCGAGTTTGACCAGAATTGTCTATGTTGTTTTTCTCGTCGATATCGATGGCATCCAGCACCTTGTCAAGCGCATTGCCACGTTGCTCATCATCATCACTATTACCTGCAACGTTGACTACCTTGAAACCTAACCTAGTGCATAGTGGAGTGCGCTCTAACAATCTCTTTAATGCCTGGGCTTCTGGCACACCAGGAACGACCCACAGCGTATGACGGAAACAATTCCGATATTCATCGTTAGAGAATGGATAATGAGACACATCACTTTTTTCACAGAGTTTCTTAATAAAAGCAAGAACCTGTTCTTCGTGTAAGAATTTACCACGCTCTTCTTTTGGAACATCATGTCCTTTTTTGACGCGGAAAAACTCGGTGAAAGAGAATTTTCCAGTTGCGGCATCTTGAATAGTCTGTTCGTCTATCATGTCGCCTAACCGGAAAGTTAGGATTTCCATCTGGGGGAGTTCGCGGTATGGATTAACCTCTTCATCTTCAATATCAAAAAAACTTGGAGATGCTTTTGCCTTTTTATTTTCATGGTCTTTATCCCACTGGCGTTTATATTGCTGCTCCTTAATATAGTCCCAGTTGTAAATCTGTTCAGACTTAAACTTATCTAAAAGGTTGAAAGGGGTACCAGAAAGGTGAAGCATGAAGGTTTTATCCTTGTGAAGATAGTTGATAACACCTTCGCCCAGTTCTGTCTGCGTTCCTTCGTGAGCTTCGTCGATAATGATCAAATCCCAGTCATAATTCAGAATATCTTCTTTTTCCTTAGAATCGTCTTGCTTTCCACCAACCAATTTGCTTAAACGCAAATACTGCATAGAAGCAAAAAACAATACGCATTTACCAGATTTCGCATCACGAGAAATGTCATAGAAACCTTTCATGCTCGATTCATCGTCGGTTTCCTTAGCTGTACCGTAACTATACAGGTTTAAGGATTTTTTGAACAGATTTTGAAAATCTCCATACCAGCTTGCATTGACAACAGGGCGATGAGTAACAATTAGAACTTTCTTTTTACCTAGTTCCTTGTTGAGTTTTTCAATGAGCCAAAGAGCGCATACGGTCTTACCGAAACGCATCTTGGCATTCCACAAGAACTCGGCACCTTTGCCATCGTTCTTTTTGAAATACTTGAATGCACGATCTATGGCATCACTCTGTTCTGGACGTGGAGTAAATTTGCCATTTTTCTTGGCATTGTCCGCTTTCACATAAGGTTCGTAAATACCCATAGTCTTATATTTTATATGTTAGTTATTAACGACGAAAATTGTATTTTCTGCAGCTCTTTAGGCTTTCTCCAGTTCCTGATGATGCAGGGAGTGCCTATGTGTCCATGAAACTCACCTTTCTCACATGCAGGGCATGTACGCTTGGTCGTTTCACTAAATAAGTTAGTCTCATATACATTGTCACACGAATTTGGGACGACCATTTTCAACCCATCCATCTGCCATGTGTTCCATGAAATGATGTAGGCCATGTATTTGACAGAACGTTCAAGAGGATATTTCCCAAACTTGTCTTCGTAATAATCCACGAAAGTCATGAGCAAGGATTCTCTGGCAAGTAGCAAATTGTCACCTTGCCACTCATAACCATACGTATTCTTGTAGGCTTCTTGAGCCATTTCAAGCCATTCTGCAGAATCTTCCACATTTTCACTAATAACACGGAGCTTTCTGTCGAGAAGCCCTATGCGGTATTTGATCGGAATAGGATTGCCTGTTGTGGTGTCGTAACGACTAACCAAGTAAGGTGCTTCACCACAAGTTATTTCCAGTCGAGTATCACGGACGTATTTTTTCCAGGTCTTCTGCTTGTCATCTTCAGGGAACTCAATCTTTCCCTCCGTTGGCGTCCAAAAATGACTTCCATCAGGGGTTATAATCTCCTCGTTAAAAACATTCTTCCGACCAAACCAAGCTTCATCTATCAGATTGTTCTGAGCATTACAAACCCAAGAAGGTGTGAATACTTCTGCTTTATCTTTGGCTCGCGCTGTCTGCAAGGCCTTCTCCTTTTTGACTCGTGGCATGATAATATGATTGTTCTCTCCAGTAATAAGTTCTGGAAGAATGGGTTTGTCATAGCCATATGCCTCACCTAACTGCTCATAGTCGTAGGTTGCCCAGAATATATTCTTTTGCGTTGTATGATCCTTCAAGAGAGTATTGAAAACTTCCTCTCCATACACCTCTAGAAGATCATCCTCGATAATGTCTACCTGTTCGGTTAGTTTTGGCTTGTTTCTTTCAATTGTTGTCATAAATTCAACTTTTCTGCATAGAGGATAATACTAAGCAATAGTATTTTATAATACATTATTATCGTCATCGAATAAATATAGTTCTTCAGGTTCGTCATCAGGCTCTGATGTAATGATTACATCCTGATTGTCTTCTATATGACAAACCAGTTGAATCCTGTTCAAAATAGATGTGCCACGTAAGGCGACAAACTCTCTGAAGTTGTCGTCCTTTGCTGCGGCAAACGCTTTCTCATCAATAAAATGAGTAAGAAGAGCTGATCGTATCTCTGAGTTCTCTGTTTCGTACTGATGAAGATAGACACTTGGATGTTTTGCACTAATCTGCTGGTTCAATCGCTTCGTAATGAAAGCGAAGTTAAGCACAGAATTGACCTCGTCCTGAGTAATGCCAAACTGATTCCGTAAGGCATAAGGGAAGAAATGATGGTTCTCCTTAGAGTTGGAACGTGAAGCATTTGTCTTATCTAAAGTGACGATAGCTCCATTGTCAAAGTCTAACGGGCCATTGAGTGCCATCAGGCAAAGGATGCCATTCTTGATAACAGAACGAAGGTTCATTCTGACACGTATAAGTTCATCAACGGTGAGCTTCACAGAGAATAGCCTTGGAGCCATGATGCCATTGGCCAAATCATTTATCCAAAGCACATCTTCGTTCATGCGGGTAAGTGTAGAACTGGAGTAGCGTTGTGAGAAAGTAACCGTCCAGAACCATCCTGATATCAGATTCTTAACCTCGGCATTGATATACTTCTCGCCAGACAAGAAAAAGTAGTGTTGAATGACTGCCAAAATGCTACTATAAGGAATAATAGACAATTGCTGAACACCCAGGTTCTTTACAAAGTCAATAGCCAGCCGGATACATTCCGTGGTCTTCTGCCAGTTGACTTTACAGTCGGCGTTAGTAAGACTCAATTGGTGTCTATTGGTACAATCTTTAGAAACATTCAGAGCAAGTGATTGGGTGAAGATCTCTGAGTCTAACGTACCAAAAATCTTAATGACTGGATCGTCGTTGAATTCTGCAATCTTAGTCCGCAGGTCAAAATCTTCTGACCAAACGGAAGCATGAACCAAATCAAACAGAGAAAGTCGTTTACCACCTTGATTGATTCGCTCAAAGATGGTAACGACTTCATCAAGTTCCATATTCATGGATTTGATAATGCTGACAGGGTAGGTGCTCAGCAGTTCGTGACAGTCTTGTATGAGTTTGCCAAATTCTATCTTGCCAGAACTATAGTACTCCTGTAAGAGATTTCCGTATTCCTTGTCGTCATAAATCTTCCATACAGGTATGTTGTTCTGTTCCGTCTTCAACTTTGGAACCTTAAACAACTTTTTATCGAGATTAAAGCAAATCTTACTATAATCAACGTCGTTCAAGGTCTTTCCTCTCAAAGCTACATATAACGACGTTATGCGCTGCTGCCCATCAAGAATAAACGAAAATTTGCTGGCTTCAGGCTTATTAGGAAATCCCAATTCTGTGATGTCGCGACAGAAACCATCCATTCGCATATCAGTGTCCCAAAGGAAGAACGAACCAATTGGATATTGCTTATAGATACTGTTTAGCAGACTCACAATCTTAGTTCTTTCCCACACATAAGCTCTTTGGAATCTGGGAATGCGCATATTGCCATTCTCCAACTCCTGAAATATTCTAGGCAGCGTCCAGTTATTGATAATCTCTATTTTCTGACTCATCTTTTTTATCTCTCAATTCGTGATTATAGACGGGTAGGCTTAGATTCTTGAGATATTAGATATTGCTTATATTCTCTTACCAACAATTCTTTGATGTCAACTTCAAGCAGATCTGCTATCTTTAACAAACATGCAACATCTGGTTGGGAGGTGTTGGTACACCACTTGCTTACTGTAGATGGGGTTACTCCCAATTGTCCTGCAAGCCAGCGAGAAGTTCGCTTCTTCTCAAACAAGACCATTTTAATGCGGTTAATATCTTCCATATTTGTAGTTTTATTCCACAAAGATAGTGATTTATTATCAATTTATCTGTTTAATTGTGAAATAATTCTATTTCCTGGCCATTTTTTAGGAATTTTTATGTTTTTTCTTGCGAAAAACGGCAAAAAACCACATTATAATATTTATTTTTCTTTGCATATATCTACTTTCTTGGAATCTTCTTTCAACTTCGAGCCTTCTCCGAACCTTCCGACTTGCTACTGTCTTGCTTGCCCCTTCCATCTCCCTTGCTAAGCTATCCCTACGAAAGTGCTACACTATTGGAACACTAAAGGAGCACCCAAGGAAGACCAATGGAACTATCACCATAGAGCACAATGTCTACAGTACCCAAGAACTATGAAGGCATTAGCCATACTCTTGAGTAAGCTTAGAAACAGCCAAGGAGCAGATTAGAGTATGGGTAGAGTATGGCTAACCGCTTTCTGCGGCCTTAAAAACCTATTCTGGAACTATATCTCAAGTTCTTCTGGAAGACTCCACGAATACTCGTCGCCTGTCATCTCAGCTTCCTCGGCCTCTTCGCGGGTGAGATTATAATAGGCCATACCATCCTTAACGACTTGCTTCCAGGCAAGACTGCCAAAATAATCGTCCAGATAGTCAGAGAGTTGTGGGTTGACTTCATCTAAACCTTTACCGCTCTTAATTTGCTCAACCTCTGCATCAGAAAGGATGATGTCAACAGTTGGATGGAAGGTATTCCATTCGCCTCGTATTTCTCCAGTGACGGTATACGCCTTGCAGTTGAACACGGGTTTTGTCTTCTTCTTATTCATCAGTTTGCCGTCTTCATAAGCAAAGATGGGACACGCGGTGCTCACCCGCAGTTCCTTAATGTCTGGATTCTTCTTAGCAGCATTAATATGACGACGCTGTACGCTATCGGGCAGTAGAATGGCCTTGGCATTAATCTCTTCAAGGAATCGTTTCAATACCTCTACATCGCGCCAGCCGCTATTGCCATAGACGGGACCGCAATGACTCCATCCGAGACATACTGCCCATTCCTCTTGGTCAGTTCCAAACTCGGCCTGGGAGATGTCGAGGAAGTCATACTCATACTTCTTCAACATTTCCAAGACACTCAAATTGACGTTACCTGTCAACTGTAACTCTTTGTGAGTTAGTTTACCCTCAATGCTGGGTTGCGACACATTCACACTGAATAAATTCTCCATATTTCTGTTTTTTAATTTTGAATTTGCTGGTGCAAAGGTACATATAAAATGGGACTCTTATGGGGCTGTTATAGGTATAAGAGAATTTTTCTATTGCACTCCAAGAGTGAAATAGTATACGAATGTATCAATCATATCACCTATTTCTTTCAGGTGCTTGACATAGGCTTTGTCATCAGGATCGCCTCCTAATTCGTCACACTCAAACTCTTCAAGATCATCAAGAAACTCTTGTTTCAGGGATTCATAATCAGCATCTTCCTCTTCATCGAATAGCTTTTCACAGATGTCAGAAATAATATAATGAGAAAGCATCCAACTATTATAGGCGGTAAGGACAACCAATACTGCTGTAAGCTGATAAAGGTTGTACATCTGGAAGCACCCGGGCAACTCTTTTTCAAAATATACAGCTATTGCCTGTCTAACAGGGCTGGGTTGGCGAAACATCAAATAATTGTCACCCATTAGCGCTTCATAATTAGCACTATTTGAGAAATCATTGACAATAAACTCATGGTCGTAATTTTCTTTCAAATTACTGTAGGTGTAATGATAGGTTAGAATTGACTTTGGTGAGGTATAGCCTTTGCGTTTCTTCAGGGCTTCCTCCATTTTCTTCGCAAGTTCTTCATTGTCTGTCGTTATAACGATACCATGTGGGTTCGTTAAAGGCTTTCCATCCTTATACAAGGTGTATTTGCCATCTTCCAATTTGTAATTAAATTCTGCCATAACCAATAATATTTTTAAAAATCGTCTTTATATGTACCGTCCAAATAATGACGCTGGGATTCGTTATAGATGCCCTGCCATTGACGGGCAATATCGAGCTTTTCCAATAATTCTGCTAATGACTTATCTGCTTCCTTGGGTAAAGATCCTTTCCTTTGTACTTTGCTCTTTCCGTAGGTAGTGGTAAGTTCGTTAAGGAACAAAACAAGCTCCATAGCACGATCATAAAAAAAGCGCTCAAACTTGTCGGGAACGAAGAATGACACCACCTGTCCTTCAATAGCAGGAACTACAAATCGATGATGAGGATCGTAAGGACTGTGAACATAGATAAACTTGCATTTAACGCTGTATTTTTCTTCGTATTCACGAAGCAAAGCTTGTTTTTGCTCAAGAATCTCCTGCTTTTTAGCCAGCATTTTAGGTCTGGTCACTTTGGTATATCGCTCTCTGGCAGCCTTACTTCTTTTCTCGCGTTTATACTCATTCGTACACCAGGTTATATGCTGCTCCCAATCATGTTGGGCATTGCTTTCTAAAATATCGTCACCAATATCAGGATTGACAAACTTATGATATTTCTTGTATGCATCGTAGAATTTAGCGTTATATCGGGCATACTCCTTCGTAGCGAGAATGGCGTGTCTGATCTGTTCTTTAACTTTTGAGAAAGCTCTTTGCAAATCCGCTCTCTCTTTCTCTCGTTTTTCAAGTTCTTCAAGTAACGTAAGCCGTCGTTGAGTTTCTTCTTGCAGCCAATTATCAGAACAGTAACGCTCGACTAAATAAGCTGCTACAATGTCGGCTGGTGTATGTCGGAAATCCAAGAACTTTCGCGTATTGTTATTGTCATAAAGGAATGCATGATCATTCTGTGAATCGGATATGGTACATAGGGAACCGCCTAATTCGATTTGTGCCCTATGCTCGTCTTGTATCGTTATCTTCTCTGAAGGGAATCCTGCGAGAAGGAGTGCATCTATCAAGTCACGAGCAGAGGTACTGAGACTCCTGTCAACATCAGTTAGCAAACTGATATATTGTTTGCTACCGCTGTTTTTGATCTCGTCCTTTATGATTTCAGCAATTGGACGTTTTATGTTGCTCCAATAGGCTTGCCTACCTATCCATCGGGCTTTAGCTCTGAGTTCTTCAAGCGTCATAATATATCAGATATAAATGCATTTTTTACTTTACCAGAAAATTCTTTGCATACTCGCTAGCGTATTTCTTAAGCTCATCGAGAAGGTTCTTGACCATGAGGTCTAGCTGTAGAGGAATGCGTTTAGTGGTGTCTTGTCTGTCGTAGCCATACTCTTATTATTCAGTCATTTCTTCGGGCATCATATCTTCTGGTATATAACAAATATACGCATCATCGAAACAGTAACCATCTCCATAGGTTTCCATCAGATATATAACATCTTCTTCCTCCCATTCTTTTCCTTCATCACCTGAAATAGGCTCAAACATTTCATCCCTTTGGAAAAGTTCGTAGAAAACAGGTGGGTATATTTCGCTAAAGAACTTATTATATAGATGGGCATCTCCTTCTTTGAGAATAGGTATTAACCCACAGGATAAATCAGAGTCGTACTCTCTAACAAGTCTCTTAATTGTCTCGACCTCATCGTCTGAGAGCATAATCTCAGCTTCAATTTCTTCATCTTCATAGTAATAATTACCGTCAATCCAAACCTTAAACTCATAGGATTTCAGTTCTTTCGATGAAGAGTCAGTGTCCGTAGACATCGTTTTCTCTATTTCTTTTGCGTCTTCAATGATCTCATCGAAAACAACTACATACGGAAGATAGTTCACCGTGCCATCCTGTTTCCCAAAGCTTGACTCAACTTGCTTATCAATAGCCTGGATGATGTCTGGCGCGATGAATAGGATACGGTTATACGTCAAGCCTTCCTTATCATACAATTGAAGAGTAAGAAGGCGAACGTAATCTGTTTCAGGGAGTCTGACATTGAAAGCTGTCGGGCCTTGAACCTGCCCATTTTCGCTATCATAGCAGATATAACTAAACCGGTAACAATCTCGTTCTTCCCCTTTCGAAGACTTCTCTTTATTTTTCTTCGGGTAATATTCCTGAGCCATCGCTTTACATTCGAAGTAACGATCCGCTCCAGAATAGTAAATCTCACTGTAGTATTCTTTACTTGATTTCATATCTTGCTGATTTTATTCACCGTAATTATAGGACTTTGGAGTCTTACCAGCTCTTTCGAGATTTTGGTTCGTTTGTGTAAAAAGTCCTGTCTTTGTTCTCTTCAAACCAAACAGGGAATCAAGAGGTGGAAGCTGGCTAACAAGACTAGTCAACGTTTCATCATCATGAGGGTTATCTTCAATCACAATAGAATCATTTGGCAATCTTGTTCTACGCAATTGCAGGTGGCGACTCTTAATCTTAACTCTTTTGTTCTCTAAGTCACACCAATATTTCTGTTCGTCAGACAAATCCCAATGGTTTTTAATGCTTGTACTTGCATGATTCCGATTAACAGATATCTGATGAGAGTCTTCTGACCAACCTTTTAGCCAATCTGCTCCACCATAGCCAAATACTTTATTGTAAATCTTGATCAGAATCTCTTGTGAAATGTCTGTCGTAAAATAATTTGTAGGCAGCCCATCCACCCTTGTCTGACACAGTAGTGAAAGAAGATAAAGCATCTTTGCGCCTCGATGTGGGAATACTAAGAGATGCTGGCTGTCGGCATCAACAACAGTGATATCGTAGTTACCATCTTTATCGTTTATATTCCTCTTGGCAGGAGATATTACAATCTTGAAATTTGGAATTGGCTGTATTGGCTCGAACCCATTCCTGTCACCATATGGCGCGTCAAAGAGCAAAATACTCTTAAAAAGGAGAATGGAGTCTTTTCTATCGGGATATCCTAGCGATTCGGCCATCATCTGCTTCACTTTCTGTCCCAGGAATCCATGAATTTGATTAAAGAATTTAGATGTAAATTCTGCAGAACGTGGCAATTTCCCAAATTTTGTTTTATCATTCGCATATTCAGCCGACATTTCTTCCAACTTGCTCAAATCGCTGTTATATGCCTTGTCAACCAAATCTACAAACTCAGGATCTTCGTCCTTCATGAATGTCAGCAATGACTCTTCGAGGCTTCTGAACTCCTCATCTCGTAACCTTCGAGTTATTCTTTTGATGATAGACTCAAGCGTCTGCCAGTCACATTCAGGAGGTACAGTCTCAGTGATATATCGGAAATCATCGCAACTTGACGGCATAATACGTACGACAATATCTGAGCGAATAATGTTCTGAAAGAGAAGCTCGTCAATGCAAAAGACTGTGTGATCAATGCGATTTCTTGGGTCATAGTCAATAAAGACAAATTCATAGGAATGCTGATTTTGTGAATAACGCCAGAGTTCAGGCATCAAATCTTTTGTTCGGCTGTTATTGAATACAAAAATTTGTTTTGGATTCAAATTTAAGCCTAAATTAGGATAGGAGCATTCTACAATTGTCATAATGAGATAGTTTTTAAAATTGAAGCAAAGATAGTGATTTTTATTCAAAAATGCTTCGTTTAATAACATTTATTAATCAGAAATGACAGTTCTAGTAGTAAAATCAGAGAAAACTATGATCTGAATGCCCTTATCATTTGGTGAACAGGGCACTCCGGAAAGATTGTAGCGGGCAACTTCCTCTACGTTATTATTACCATTTCCATCAGCCTCAATCCCCCTAACAGCCGATGGTGTGTTCTCTCCATAGTAGATGCCTTGGAGGGAGGTGCAACCAGCGAAGGCATCCTCACCGATGAAACTGACTGTTTCTGGCAGGTAGATCTCCCGAAGGTATGCTGCACCCTCAAAGGCGCCCCGTGCTATACGACGACAGTTCTGATGAACAGTATAAGAGGTATTGCGACTACCTGCTGGATAGCGGACAAGAATCCAATCCTTGGTACCCTCATAGCCTACGGCATAGAGTACACCATCGATAGTTTTGTACTTATTCATGTAGGTGCCGTTGATGTAACCTGACTTGAACTTGTCAACTTTCTCAATCTCTTGTGCTTGGATGTTTACGCTCATGATAAGAGCAGACAACAGGGAAATGATATACTTCATATTTATACTATTATTGAATGAAACGAATATTATTTGATACAGTCTTCTGGCCTGCGCCAGGCCCATGTATATTTGCCACGTGAGTCTTTAAGAAATAATTCGGGGAAGATGCAGTCAGTAACCTGAAACTGATAGGTTGTGTTGCCTTTGGTGAACGTGATGTAGTTGCCATCCCATCGCCATTTGAAGGTCTCTGCGTAATAGGCAGAACCACCCACATCTTCCATAATAATGTCTGCCTTGCCTGAGGAGAACATCCTGACTTCCTTAAACTCCACATTCCCGACATACATCGGATAGTAGCACTGCCACAGCCCCGTAAGCATATCAGCAGTGAGGTGACTGCTAGTAGTCTTACGCAGCTGGGCACGATCCAGCTCGTCCAGATAAGGGCACTCACATGCCAGAAACAGCATGCACGAAAATAAAATTAACAGTTTCTTCATGTCATTGAATAATTTGAGGTGAATCCAATGGGGTTACTAGAATATATATAATCGATAAGGATGGCATCAGAGATTCATAGTCAACCGGGTGGTAGTGCAACGTGATACTTAAGCCTTGCATCCTTGAGCTTTGCTGAGCTTGAGCCGTAAGTCGGCAGGTCGCCCCGAGACCCCAGGATCCATTCAAAAAATCCGATTCGCCCTACAAATTCGGATGCCATCCATGAGAGTGCTTACGCGAGTTCCGTCAAGAAGTTCATACCTTGAATCTCCATGTCGATTTTACGTAGACGAGAAGAGTAATCATCAATCTGCTTGCTAAGCTGCTTGACGTCGATGACGCATTCCTGTCGTATCTCTGTGCGAGAGTAGCGACTTGTGATGTTTGTTGACTCGCTGTAGATGTTGCGCAGTATGCCTATGCGCAGCGTCAGCGTGTCTTTCTTCGCCATCAGCTGTGTAATCGACAGTCCCTCTGCGTTTTTCGTATTGATGTTTGTGAGGTTGATGCGTCCTATGAGTTCCTCGAGTTGAATGAGACAGCTGTGCAGTTCCTTCATGAGCTCTTTGGGATCCTCAAGCGGCTCATCGTCTTCCTGTACCTTCACGTTGCTCTTGATGCGCTGTTCCAATTGTTGAATGCGCTTCTGCAAATCCTTGCGAATACTTAATGCTTCTGCTAGTTTCATATGCTTACCTTTTTATTTTAATGAATATTTTTGTTTTCTGGGTGCAAATTTACGGCTTTATTTTGGAACAGACGGTTTTGATATACGTATAACGAATATTCCCACAGCATTGACTCAGTGAAAAGTGAAATTAGTGGATGTTTTCGATGACGCATACTCTACCGCTTTGGCGCATCCATTCTTCGTGAGTCTTTAACTCCTCCTCTGAACAAAGTACCCAGCATAGAGACGTTCGCATGCCCGTGGGGATCTTTGGTTTTTCTGCATATCCGTCAGTATAGATGAGTGCACCATCGTATTCGGGATGCTTGGCCACGAAATCGATGAAGGGTTGGAAACAGGTGCCGCCACGACCTTTGACCTTGATATTCTCTGACGCCTTGAGCAACGTTTGCACTTCGCCCAATTCGGTATCGAACTGCACGACATCAATCTGCTTGATACCGTATTGAAAGAATCGGTTGATGGTGGAGTAGAAGTTCTGAAGGTCCTTCTTCGAGATGCTTCCACTGCAGTCGACACCGATGATCATCCGCGTGGTAAAATCGTAGCGACTTCCCATGGCATCGAAGCCAAAGCGGCGATTGGGTCGCATGCGTGTCAGTTTGCGCTTCTCAGACAAGATGGTAGCACGGAATCCTGCCAGAATCTTACGGTAGTCGACGCGTGCCTTTGTGGAAGCAATGATCTGCTCAACAAGTTTTCCTGGCATTGATCCCCATGCCTTCACCTGTCGAATGATTTCGTTCACCTGGGCTGCCATCAGTTCGTCTTGCTGCCAGTTGGCTGCCAGGTCGGAATTCTCGTCAGGCTCTCCAGCTTGCCGTTGTCTGTCCTTAGGAAGAAGCTGCTGGATGCAACGGGCATAATACTCAAAGTGTTGGTTGGAAGGCAGCACGAAATCGACAGGCTTTTCTATCTCAATGTGCATGAGACGGTAGGAGTCGCCAATGACACAGTTGCTTCCCAAGGCTCTTGCCTTTGGGCTGCAGCCGTCGGGCTGGCGTTCGTAGGGGTGCTTCAGCAGAATGCGGATGACCTCTACTCGGAGTCGTTCTTCGAGTTCCTTGTCACTGATGCAGCTGCACAAGATGGGGTTCACCTCGATGACTCCCTTTCCCACACGGACGAAGCACTTCATATCCCTGTTTTCTGCCACCCGATGAGTGCAGAAAGCAGAGAACAGGGGCTCTTCACTGAGAAACCAGCGTTCGGTAATCTTGGCTATTCGTTCCAGCATGCGTTAATTGGCATTTGAGTTAGAAGACGAAGGTGCGGAAATCGACAGTGAACCAACGAACTCGTTCAGTGTGTCGTAGACCTCTGAGGCATTGACCACCATGAAGGATATTGCCTTTTCATAGGAACCCTTCTCAAAGATGGTTGCAAAGTTGGCAAGGGCCTCCTTCTTCTTCGTGTCGAGAAAATCGATGTACTTAGCGAGGCTCTCTGCGACCAGTTCCTTCTCACGCTTGTTGAGTTTGGCGTTTTCGAGAAAACGGAACACCGACTCGTTGAGGATGGCAAACTCGTGGAGCTGATATTTCTCCACAGTTTTCATGGTCTTGTCATACTTCAGCAGCAGGTCTTTGCCTGTAATGGCATTGTGCTGCATGGCACTTTGTATGAAGGCTGCTGCAGCACCGACTCCCACAATGCCAGCGATGGTGCGCTTATGGATGTCCTTGATGGTATCCACCTTGAGCATGACGTCGGAAACATGCTTCCACGCTCGACGGTCAGCACTCTTTTCGAGTCCCTTGTATTCCTTGTTGTCGCTGTTGCCATCAAGCCAGGTCGGGTTATCTTGAATGAAGTTGATGACTCGCTCGTCGAGACCCTCACCGGCAGCCCAGTTGAGCCATTCCTCTACGGTGGGTTTGAACTCGTAGATGTTGAAACGGCTGACAAGTGCAGGATCGAGGTCGGTGAGCTGGTATTCTTCACCTTCGTTCACAGCTGATATGACGTGACTGCCTTCGGGCAGGGCTTTACCTGCCAACTTGCGGTTAAGGGTAAGGTCCATCACCGTCTGTAGGATTTCTGGACGGGCACGGTTCAACTCGTCGAGGAAGAGGACTATCGGCTGGCTGTCCTGCGGAAACCAATAAGGGGGCGTGAAATCGGTACGCGAGGTGGCCTTGCCCGCAGCATCCAGCTGCTCTACCTTTGAGGGAATACCGATGATGTCGCCAGGGTCGGCCATCTGTCCGAGGAACAGCGTCACCACTTTCAGTCCCTTACTGCTGAAGTAGCTGGTGAGGATTTCCGACTTACCGATGCCATGCTTGCCTACGAGCATGATGTTCTGTGTGGATGGGGTGAGTTCAAGCAGTTCCTTGAGCTCTGAAATATTAATCGTTACTGCCATATTGATAAAGTAAAAGTGATAAGTGAAAAATGATAATTATTTTCTTTTGTGGTGAATATAGAAACTCTTTAAGCAGCTCTTTCGGTGAGCTTCGAGAAGCATTTTCAGACTCTCAATCTGCTGTGGGAGATTTTTCTTGTATGAACCCCACCAAGCATCAATGTAGACGCCGAGATCGGTATTAGGAATATTCACCCTAATCCTGGCCCGTCGCTTCTGTTCGATGATCACATACTTGATTTGAGGATAGTCTTTCATCGCTTCAGTGAATATAGCCCGGATTCCGAGGAATGCCATGCGGTCGAGTTTGGCCTTCTTGCAGGCCGTTTCCAAGACGGCATCCCAACTATCGATGTACTCCTGAAGCTTCTGCTTCTGACGTATCATCCACAGGGCGATATCCTCTGCACGATAAGACTTCAAGAGCATGAAGGTTATATTCTTCTCATTGATGGTCACTTGCAAAGCGGAATGTGACTGCTCTGCATAGAGCATGCAGGAAGGTGACAATCTGACGACCAACCTCGGTTTCGTCCCTTGGTTCATCTCAAGCTTGATGTCATCATCGTCAACGGTACCATTGCCCAGCAGATGCATCCGTACTTCAGCAGGCAATGGCGCTTTCGTGACGAAGGGTTGCTCGGGACCAAGATCGTTCTGCATATTCATCTTGAGGAAGAAGTCGAGCGCATCGTCATTGCTCTTGCCTTCCTCCAACAATCTGCGGATGTTGTTATTAATCTGTACGTTTGTGTATTGCATCACTAGCTAAAAATATATTATGAGGTAAATCCAATGCGTCTGCCACCCTTGTTGGCAAGAAGTTCAGCTCGACAGTAGTCTTCAATCTCACCTAGAGAGGCGAATTTGCCCGAAAGGATGTAGTCAACTGTGCGCTTACGGGCGATGTTCTCAATCTGACCTCCAGAGAAGTCGAAGTGAGAGGCCAGCTGACGGGCATCATCAGCACTGATATCCTTCAGCATGGAGCGCCAAATCTTGGTCTTCACGTCCGTATCAGGCTTGTGGAACTCCACCTTGTAGAGGAAACGACGCTCAAAGGCCTTGTCGAGATTACTCGTCAGGTTGGTGGTGGCAATGAGGATGCCGTCGAGGTCTTCAATCTCCTGCAGGATTATGTTCTGCATGGCGTTGTCCATCTTGTCGACGGAGTGCTCCACGTTCTCGGTACGTTTGTTGATGATGGCATCGGCCTCGTTGAAGAAAAGAATGGGCATCACCTCGGATGACTGACAGAGTTGACGGTAGCGAGCAAACACCTCCTTGATATTCTTTTCACTCTCACCGACCCACTTGTCTCGAAGTCCTGCGATATCTACCTGCATCAAGTCGCGGCCAGTCTGACGGGCTATCTGGAGCACCGTCTCAGTCTTGCCAGTACCAGGCGCACCGTAGAACAGACAGGCAAAACCTTTGCGCATGCCTTGTTCTTCGAGTCGCTGCTGTACAGAAGGAAGATTCTCCTGACTCAGCAGACTGGCGAGGCGGTCAAGTTGCTGCTGCTCTGAAGCATTAAAGAAGAGCGATTTCTCCTTGATAGCAGTATGACTCTTCAGAAAGCGCTTGTCGTTACGCATTCCCCTACATTTGGAATGACTAGGGATATAAGCGGAGAGCAGTTCGGCCTTGGCTTTACGAGTGAGCATATATTGTTCCGAGTCAGCCTGACCTTCATTGCACTTATGCTCAACAAAACCACACTGCATGAGTGGATGGGTGCCATCTCTCAAATCATGACGCATGAAATTGCAGTCGTATTCCTCTGGATATAGGTCGTTGATAGTCTGAAACTGAAGCCCCTCACCTGGAGAACCTTCCCATTGGGCGTAGTCGAAGACAATCATCAGTAGTAGAGACTGAACATGGATGTCATCGAATCGCAGTATCTCATGACAAAGAGGAAGATGCGGATTCGCCTTGACCAGCTGCAGCATCCACTCCTCATCATCAGCAAAATTCACCTGACGGTCGTCCATATTCTTATCTACGTGGCTCTCCAGCTTGTCAACAAACTGTTGTTCGTTGAGTCCGTCGAGTTTCTCAGGGACAAAAGCCTTATTATGACGCAAAGCTGTCACCACACCGCGTACTAAGGCAAAACCCTCATAGAAACCGCCGATTTCGTGCACTCCCTTACGGATAAACCAACGTTTGGCTACCATTTCCTCAATCTCCTCAGAATAGACCATCATAGATAAACGTGTGCAACCGAGATAGTTGCCGAGACGTTTCCACGATACAGCCTCGCCAAGTTCCACCATAATGGCCAGCACGACAATCTGCATGTCGGTAAGGCCAAGTTCTTGGTTAAGATACTTGAGAGGACACCTGCAAGACTCCCAGAAGCTATCAGTCAACTTACAGTTCTTCGCCAAGTCCAGCACTCTGTTCAAGGCACTGATAACAGTCCAGTTCTCTGACTCAACGAAAATATTCTCCCCTTCATCAAAGAGGGGTACATTCAGTTGGGGACCAGTACTTCTCTTCATTCTCTTTAACGACTTGTTTTCATTACTCATAATCAATACTATTTTGAATTTCTGGGGACAAAGGTAATCATTATTATCCTGATGATCCTTTCTAATATACGTATACCAAACTTTATAGGTTTGCCATCTGATTTCTGAGCGTTGTATCAATAACCACATTCCCTCCTTGGGCTACGAATGGAATAAGCACTTTCCCTTCGTGTGACTGTGGACGATCAATCGCGAAATCTGAAGCATGAGTTGTCGCCTTTCGGACGGCATTACGTGATTGTGCCACGTAATGACTGAAGAAATGCTCAAAGTTGGTACTGTCAATCGTCTTTATAAGAGCTTCGCTGTCCTTCTGATATAACAAGGTGTATAACACACGAAAGGCTTTATAGTCGTTCGCGGTTGACACCCTGCGCTGATATCCTTCTGGGTGTATCAGGGTGTAAATATAGATGAGACGAGAGTACCGGTCATGGAACATAATCACTTTTTCTTTCCCCTCACTATCAATGAGTAACACGTCGTACCGGCACTTTGTGTTGTTGATATCACTAACCCTGACTTCTATGGATACAGGCCGAGGAGCAAGATGTGGATCTGTGCTCATGTATTCTGCAAGACGCAGCTTCATCTCCTCAACGCTCATGGAATCAATACGTTGGTTGATTCCTGTCTTTTCAGTTTGTTTTGCCATAAACATTATTATATATAATTAATACTAAGTCGTTCAGAATAAGTGCATTGTGTTTCTTAAAAAACCAATAACTTTCATAGAAGTACTTGTTTTCCTTTTCTCTCCTCTAAATCTCCAGTCAGGGGAGAATACCTGTATCTCTAATCCATGCTCCTTCTTTATACGTTTGACTTGACGGACGAAATGTCTCCCATGACAGAAGAATCCGTCGAAGAACACACCATCAATAGTACGGACATAATGGTGAATCATCTCATGAACCATTAATTCCTTAAGCATTTCTTCATCCAAATCAATGCTCTTGGATATCCTGATGTGGCCTACCTTCCGCCCGTTGCTTTTGGTATGGGTGGTATATCTTCCAAAGGCATCTCTCATATAATTATAGGAGAAAGTACACGTCGGCAACTCGTTATTGAAGTACAATTTATTGTACTCCATGAACTTGTGTTTCAGTAACTCTTTTGTTATTTCCATTGCCATATATCACTTGTTTTATGATTATGGCTGCGAAATTAGACAATCTTCTTCAAAATAGGCTTTTCAATATACGTATAGTAGTTAACAATAACAATTGAAGGGAAGTATTAAAACTCCCCTTCATGAACATAGTGACCGTCTGTATAGGTACAATATACCGCTCGCTGCATCATCCTATGTCCTTTGTGACAACTTTATCAATGATTGATAGAGCATTTCCGTACCAATGGTTGCAGTTTCCTTGATGTGCAGGAAACCTTCTGGAATCTCAACTTCGCCAGGATCAATGACAATATTGTGACTGGCACCTGAACAGGCAGTAAGCGTGTTGGCAGGAGATACCAAAAGTGATGTGCCGATGACAACAAAGATGTCTGCCTCAAAAGCTGTATTCATAGCCAGGGGCATATTAGGGACGGACTCGCCAAACCAGACAATGTAAGGGCGAAGCTGACTTCCATCCTTGGCTTTATCTCCAATATGAATATCGTCGAATAGTGACCGAAACTCAATACAATCAGCGTTTTCCTTGTCTAATGAAGAACATACCTTGGAGAGTTCTCCATGAAGATGTATAACATAAGAAGAACCAGCCCGCTCATGAAGGTCATCTACATTTTGGGTAATGATACTTACGTCGTACCATTCTTCAAGTTGTGCTAACAACTGGTGAGCTTTGTTTGGCTGTACCTCCAGTAACTGGCGACGACGGGCATTGTAGAAGTCAAGCACAGCCTGCGGATCGTTGTTCCAACCCTCAATGCTCGCCAACTCCATAGCATTCTTTTTTGTCCAAATGCCATCCTTATCACGGAATGTGTCAATGCCACTTTCCTTGCTTATCCCTGCTCCAGACAGAATGACCAGTTTCTTTTTCATCAATATACAATTCTGAACCTAAATCCTTCGGCGTGAGACATTCCTCTCTTATCTTCTGTCACTTTGACGCCTTGTTCTCCCAGTTTCTTAATAGCTTCATTTTCATCACCAAAGATATAAATCCCCTTTTCTCTATTCAAGGAGTATGCGGGTAATGAATTGTTATTCTGGAGCCAGTTAACAAGAGCGGTGAAATTAGTAACAGCTTTTTTGATCACAGCAATCTTTTCCGGATCATCTGTAATATAGAATTTGGCCTCACTATCAGAAGCCTTTGCTGCTTCGTCAGCCAAATCGAAAAAAGGAAATACCCTTCTTAGAAACTCTTCTGCATTATAAACATCAAGACTGCCAACGGTTTTCTTGCGGTTTTCCCGTGCTTCTTCCTTCTTGCCTTCCAAGTAAAAATGATATTTACCCCTTCTCCATTCATAATCAAAATAAAGCACAGGCCGCCCCAATGTCAGCCAAACTTCAAGAACACTCCATTCCTCCGGGGCTTCAGATTCGTTATATACACCACTCATGGTAGCATAACCATGTTCTTTAATCTCATTAATTGCTTTTACTTCGGGTCTCAATGGTCTCATATCTTATATTATTATAGTACAATATCATAGCAATAACTCTATTTCCTCAGAAAGATGTAATATCACCCCACTTTATAATTTGTAACTGGGCTGATTCCAATGATTCATGTTCACATGGAACAAGAATCATTCTCTTTGTTAGACCATAAGTGTATGGAAAGTCTTCTGCAGGGTTGACGTAATCAACATCAACTATTTTCTCTATTCCCCATTTGTCGCCTATACGAAATGCGGCAAGGCAAATACCATCTATTCTGTTGGAAAGAAGAATCTCATCATACGGTAATGCTTCCTTTGTCGGGTTACAGTACTTGCCGGAGCCGCCAAAGAACTTACATGTATCAAGTGTGTATATCCCAAATTTCCCATTGTGGCTGGGAATACACAATTGAGCATGAACACGATCAGTAATTGGAATAAACTTGATGTCATCAAAAGCTACCCATTCTATATTTTCTGGAACTCCATCCTCATGGAATTCCCATTGCTTTTCTGTTTGATATACTCTTCTCATACGTTTATTATTTTACTTCTACAACAAACTGGGTTACTGGATAATAGATAATTCGCGCGGCAACCTTTTTCTTCCCTTCAGCCTCTAAAGCGTGTTGATAACAGTCGAGCTGATTACCATGCCTGCCTGCATAATGTTCGCTGACAGGATTGAACACGAGGCTGTAATTACCCGGACAGGTCTTATAGTCCACAACTATATATGCATCTTCTGTTTCCCAAATGAGATCAATATAGCCACTAACGACGTGACCATTTGAGTCCAAATGACGGAATGGTTTCTCGTGATGCCGCTTAATAGCTTTACTATACCTTGCTTCAAGAATACCAGTCAGATACTTCCATGAGTCCAATAGTCGACCTGGCTCTGGCATGTTCTTGTCGGAAAAGCCATAACTATCACGAAGCTTGACAATCTGCTCAACACTGATGCCGTCATCACAGCAGCAGAAGACCTGATGGATGAAATCACCCATCAGGGCTTCTTCATCTGGCTTGTTACGTATCAGCATTCTGTTCTCCTTGTCGTTGATTAGCAGGATGTCATGTGGAGAGCCACCTGCTTTGGATGGTGAAACATATAGCATATCATCGAGCGGAGAGAATTCTGCTGTCAGATCATGGACTCGACTCATGGACTGTTCTGGCCACTCCAAAAGATTGTCAGCATCAGTACGCTCAATATGGAAGGGCATCTTGATGCCTAACAGATCCTGAAAATCACTTCCGTCCAATAGCTGATTGATGTTGTTGACACCAACCGCATGGAACCAACTAAGACTGACTGCACCATCCTTCTCTTTCGGCGCAAGAATCAGTATTTCGCGGGCACGGGTCACTCCGACATAAAGAAGACGTGCAGCCTCTCCAATTTCATGCTCAGATACGGTATTCCATAGTTGATGCTGTTGTAGCCTTGACGTGACAGCGGACTTTGCGGCATCTGAACTACCATAGATGTTGCGCACCAATGAGATTGTCATGGGGGGATTGGGATTCTCTGCTGTAGGCAACTGCTCCCGATGATGATGGCAGCCAAGCATGCATCGTGTGGCGATCTTTGTAGCATCGGAGGCATCATTATCAAGTGACAACATAATAACTACCTTCCATTCCAAACCCTTGGACTTGTGATAGGTGTAAAGGCGTACTCCGTCCTCATTGGCAGCACCATCCTGTTGCTGGTCAGTAAAGAATTCGATGAAACCTGCCACTGTTGCTGGCTGAGCCAGTTTTGTGGCATAGTCCTCATATCTTCGCGCCAAGTCAATCAATACTTGAAGATTTGTTTCTTCTGCCTGAGCGTTCTCCCAACTCTGCACCATTGCATAAAGGTCGAGTTCAATGACAAGACTTTCCACCAAGGCGCTGATGCTCTGATAGCCAAGCAGATTGGTCGAAAAATCTTGTTCGCCGTTGGAACGGAAACTGCGAAGTTGGGCCAGACGGTTAATAATGGGAATATCCATCAGGTAGTCAGAAGAAGATTTTTCATCATCTGCCAAATAGTCCAGGCGGTCTTCAATAATCTTTGTAACATGATAGCCCGGCTCAGTGAGATAGGCAACTTCTGCACGTGCCAACTGATTTGAGGGCGTATTGACCAACGTAAGAAGTGCTTTTAATAAACGGCCAGAGCGTGATTCCTTGATGTCTGTGGACTCACGGCAGACAGGAACCTTCAATATGCGCAGCTCATCTGCCAACCGGTCAAGATCATCATTGGCACGAGCCAGTACCGCAATATCCCTGGGGGCGATTTGCTCTTTCAGTATAAACTGCTGAATCTGAAGAGCCAATGCCTTGTTCCCAGTATTGGGCCACAGCCGGAGAGGGTTCTCAACAGGCGTATCATTTCCATTTTTCTCAGGCATGGAGAGTTTTACCTCCTTATCTGTCATCTGACTGAATACCTGCGAGAAGATGGCGTTAGAGAAGTTGACCAAAGGTTCTACAGACCGATATGAGTACTCCAGATGTTCCGTATCATTGATACTGTCTGCAACAGCAGCTGTCAGCTCTGTGTCAGAGCCGCGGAAACCATAAATAGCCTGTTTCTTGTCGCCAACATAGCAGGTGTTCAGCAAGCTTGATAGTTTTTGGAAGATACTAACTTGCATGGGGTTTGAATCCTGGAACTCATCGACAAACAGATGGGTGTAGCGAGAGGTAATGTCTTGCTGAACCTCTTTGATGTCGAGTAACTGCAGGAACATCTCTTCCATGTCATTGAAGTCAATGAGGTGGTGCTCATCCTTATACTGTCTGTATTCCTTCTGCCATCTGCTGGCCAGTCTGAATATTAAAGAAGCATACTCCCTTTGGTGCTTTGCCGATTCTGCTGTAAATAGAGTAGAGCCAGCAAGGCTTTCCGAGAAGCGTCTTGTGTTCTCTGAATCTTTGCAACGTCCTTTGGCAATGGCTTCCAAGTCCTTCAGTTCATCGGCGGAAAGATTACGGTTCTTATAGGATCTGATACGTTCCAGTTCTGCGATAACTTTTGATCCCTGCCTCATATTACTTAAGAGATCTTCAAGTTCAATGATAACAGCCTTGACATAATCCATCAATGAACTGTCGTCTTTCGGCTCCAAACATTTAATGATGCTGTCTGTAGTTTCAAGACTGTTTTTCAACTGCTCATCATCGATACCGTACCACTGTATGAAATCGAGAACTTTACAGAGGTCAGCCTTCCAAAACTCATAATTTATGCCGGACTTACGTTCCTTGGCATCATAAATGATATTGTAGGTCTCTGCATATTTGAACAGAAATGAACGGTCTTTCGATTCAAGCAGACCTCGAAGAGAATGGTCGCGATATAACTGGAGTTCGTTTTCCTCCATAGCTGCTGCATCGGGCATAATGCCCAACAGATACCAATATTTGGTCAGGAAGGTGTTTGCTACAGAGTGAACAGTCCCAATCAGGGCGTGTTCCATCTGCTGGGCTTCGCGATGTTTTCCGAGATTCGCCAGTTCTTTCTTGGCTTTCTCGCGTAACTCCTGAGCAGCCGCCTTGGTGAAGGTGGTCATGATAACCTGGTCAGGATTCAACTGGTGGTCAGATACCATCTTTGCCACGTCTGTTGTGATTCTGTATGTTTTGCCAGATCCAGCTCCGGCACTAATGAATGTCTTTGTCATAATACTTTTGCGTCTTAGATGGTGAAACACTTATAGTCTGAATACAGGTTCTCAGCCTTTTTAGGCTCTCTGACCCCTTCTGCATCCAATGGATAGACATTCCCAGCCTGTGCGTAGGTAAGTTCATGAATTGGCTGGTTGTCAGCAGTCTCAATGACTCCTTCACTGATTTCCTTAACCCTTTCTGCATAGCCATTCCGAAGCTGTGCCATTATATCACTTTGTAGTTTCGGAGTAATAAGCTCACAGTTCTCACCATAGAAGCTGTCCGTACTGAAGAGTTTGCCATAAGGCATAACGAAGTATGCAGTACGAACAGACTGTGAATGATTCTCATGATTCATAAGCATGGCTTTGTAGATGGCAAGTTGCAGGGCACGGTTTTTCTCCAAAACTGTCTTGAACTTGTCTTTCTTGGCAACCCATTTCAAGTCAAATACAACATCATTACCAGCCTTGTCACGTAAAAGCATGTCAATATAACCCTGTAGAATGATGCCGTCTTTGAAACCTAAATCCTCCTCTTCCTTCTGCTCACACTGAATGACAGTAAGGCCGTTCTCCTGAATAATAGTTGCCAGTTTTCTTACACTACCCCTAAGCAGATACATCAGACGCTCTCTGTCAAGATGATGTTCAGGTAGCAGAAGCAGCGCTCCTTTCTTGACGAGTGCTCTACGGTATGCCTGCTCATATTGACTGAGAACAAAGTCTTCCAAAGGCGTTCCCTCCCTTTCGGCAGTAAAGAGCGTTTCAACGACTTCATGAGCCACATTGCCATAGGTCAGGAACAGTTTGATATCAGTTTCACTGACATCAGTGTATTGAAGGGTGTAGTTCATGAAATAGTCAAAAGGATTCTGCAGAAGTTTCTCCAAGGCAGAATAACTCTCAACGGCTCTCCAGCTGACAGGATGCTTTTCGGCATCAAAGCGGATTTCGAGGTTGTCCGTATCGCGGTGGTTGTCAACAGCTTCAATTTCCTTTGAAGCCAGATTGTCATAGAGTGAATCTCCATCTTCTTTCTTCGTAATGAACGGTAATTGGAGATACAACGGATGCATCGGAAGCTTAGTGGCTCCCTGCTGGTCACATGTGACAAAGGTCAATTCTCCAGTTGTCTTACAGATAGGCCTGGCAGTCATCAGGTGCATGAAGTCGCTCTCATGCTGTTTATCCCATAACAGCACTCCTTGCTTCTCCAATTGCTCCGTCTCGTGGTTTGAAAGGAAATCAGTTGACAGAGTGGTTGATACATCACCATAGAAATCGCACCAGATAGTTTTCACAGCTTTGTCAATCATGTTAGACGGCTGGTTGATAACGCTTCTGCTGTTTACCTGGGCATGATAAAGGGTGAAGTCTCCATCCTCATAGAGTGACTGCGCCCATTGACTAAGCATTGTAAAAGACAAATCTCCTTCAACCAGTGTATCAATCTGACTTAATAATGCGTCAGTCATCTCTGCTACATTCCTTAACTGAGCTATTCGGGCATCATATGGTTGTACTGCCGTAATTTTAACGGCTCGGTTTGAAGCGTAGGAACTGATGGAAGACAGGAATTTTGACAGTGCCCTGACATTAACAGAGTCAGATTCTTCTGCCAATGATAATGTGCTGTCTTCTTTTCTAAGATCAAAAGGAAGATACTTAATGTAATTCTCCTCGCGTTGCTCTTTGGTACTCTCTTGCGGAGTTTCATCATCTTCAGCCTTGAATTCTTTTTCAATATAGGAATTGATACATTCCTGAACTATCTCATTACAGAAACCTCCCTCACGAACAATCTTTCTCGCAAGTTCTTTGCACAACAGTCTGTCAAGAGGACATTCTGGAAGGAAGAGGTATTGAAGAAGCGTGTTTACGTTCAGTGGGCGCTGGAATAGTTGAATGGCCAACAAGAACATCTGTGTGATTTGAGGGTTCGTATCTTTCATTTCACTGCCGCAAACGGGATTCCCAGACATATGGAGCCAATTGTCAAGACGCTTGTTGTTTGTATTGATCCAAACATCATAAGCATCTCTTTGCTGCTGAGTCAGCCAGGATTCGGCTTTCCATTGCTGGGAGAAGTGTACCTCTGTGATGGATTGCGGTGATACTGCTGTGTCATCAGTGTTTTCCTCGATGATAGTACCGAGGTTCTGCAGTGATTTCAGCAATGGTTTTATATAGTCAGGCAAAAGATCAAAGGCGCAGGGTATTTCAATAATCAGATCTTTGAAGGTTTGAGGAACGTTCGCATCTCCTGATTCCATCGAGTGAATCTGGCTGGCAAGCTTCTTCAACAAAGAGGCATAACCTTCATCAAGGAAATGGTTGTCTATCTCCGCTAAGGTATTGAGACGGGTACATTCTTCTAGTTTGACAAGCTTTCCCCAACCGCACAACGCCAGATTGTCTCTCCATCGAAGCAGGGTCTTGGCAACACTCATACTGTCAATTTTGATGCTCCGATGGAATATGTTGTTCTTATTACTATTGTCATACTCCAGAAGTGCCTTGTGGTAGGAGGTAAGACGTGCCGGGAAGGACGGAATTTGCTGATGAATGCCAGCATGTAAGGCAAGCTGGCTAAGAAGACCCTGGGTTTCCAATACCTGAACATCAAGCGCCACCTGTCTAGCTTGCATGTTCATATAACAACTCCCACTGTAGAAAGGACTATATACAATCTTCATCTTCTCACGCTTTTTAGTTATTTTGTGCAAAAATACAAATTTTTATTCATATAGCAATGTAATTTGAGATATTATAACATAATTGATAATGTGGCAGTTAGGGACTAATGATGAATCAGTCCCTTTGCGCCAATGTATGAAACACTCTCGGAAGCCACTCGTTGAGCCTCCATCAGACAGTCTTCAAGCACGGAAGGCTGAATGTATAAAATGCTTGGAAGGCCCTTCTTGCCGAGGGCATGGATGAAGGTGGAGGAAGTCCAGTCGCCTGCGCCCTCACCGTCAATGGCATTGGGATTCCGTACAGGGGCAAGATACTTCCATTCACCACCCCTCAGACGGTAGCGAAGCCCCTCCTGATTCAGTGTCTGCACGAAGAGTTTGAACTGAAAGTCCTCTGTAAACGAGACATCCGGATGACGCTCGTTAGAGAATTTTACGATGTCGCTGGCAGCCACAGCACGGAGGAAGTTGCGATCAACAGGCTCGTTCGGCTCGTAATACACCAGCACCCCGCGTTCACGGAACAGCTGGGCCAGCAGGATATTACCGGGAGCGCATCGGTCAAAGAAGAACACGTCAGGCATCTCATCCAACGAATCAAAGAGTTCTTGCGCCTGTTTCAAAGTCCAGAAGCGGTGGTTCACAAAGCGCCCCCCACGAGGTGAGTGAGCCATGTAGGCGGTCTTGGGCTTACCGTCACGACCTGTCTTGTGGATAATGTCGAGGATAGTCGTACCCCCGTCTGGTGCATTGCTGACGAGTCGCGTGTCACAGCCATAAGCCTCCATGTCGGCCTTCAGCTGAAAGCCCACCTCAGAGTCATCAAGACGAGCAGCAGGCAGCGTGTGCCAGCCGTACCAAGCGAGGATGGTCATCACATTACCAGCCGTGCCACCCACATGCTGGTATAAGATATTCACATCCTTACCGTTCTTCTCCTGAAGATTATCAAGCGGGAAAGTTCCCGCCCCGAGGCATGTCAGCCCGATCATTTCATTTACCTTATTCATATTTAACAATTAAATTTAAATTCTGCTGCAAAGGTACGACTAATAATCCAAACATGCCTTTGCGTTATAGGTATAATGAGATTCTTTCAACCGAGAATCTCCCGCAGTTCAAGCGGGAGTTTCTCGTATGCGAAGGTGGCGAAGTCGGCAGGTACGTCCATCGAGGCCGCGGCTATGTTACCGGCCATGCAGGCCATCGTGTCGGTATCGCCGCCGAGTGAGATGGCACGGATGACAGCATCTTCGAAGGTCTCGGATTCGAGGAAGCAGATGATGGATTCCGGGACAGTCTTGTCACAGGAGGTCTCGAAGGTGTATGACGAGCGGATGTCGTCGGTGGTGCGGCGGAGGTCATATCCGAAGGTCTGTTCGATGTATGACCTGATATCGGATTTCGAGTGCCCAGTCCTATTCAGGAAGATGGCAGCGGCGATGGCCTGTGCACCACGGATGCCCTCCTCAGAGTTGTGGGTGATTTCGGCTGTGATCTTCGCGAGTGACAGGCATTCTTCGAGTGTCTGGGCATACCAGGCTACAGGGGCTACACGCATGGCACTACCGTCACTGTCGGCTCCGTAAGGTTCACGGCTATCAGAAACGGCCCACTTTTTGAAGGACTTGCCGAAGGAGTAAGAGGCATACCGACGTGCGAAGTGTTTGAAGAGATCGATAAGGGCCTGTTTGTTGTGTGACGGGTCATCACGGAGCCACTTGGCGATGGCCAGCGAGAGAACGGTATCGTCAGTGTATGTCATGGCGATGGACAGTTTCAGGTGGGGTCTGCCTGCGAGTGCCTTCACCTTCTGTTTGTCCTTCTCCAGTTCGTACTTCGAGCCGAGAATGTCACCGATGATGCCACCGATGATGCCACGTTTTGGAAATGTCTCAGGTGCGGATGTGGCAACGGCGGTGACCTGTACTGTCCCGTCAGGTTGACGAGTGAAACGAAGGGTACTACCCAGCCAGTTGATATATGCGTCATTGAGGATGTCGATATCTGCGTTTCCGCCCTGGAGGTATTTCTTCCACTCCTGGCACCACTGACAGTCGGGCTTCTCGAATTCGAGCTGCCTGCGGCATTTCACGTGGAAACGGTCTTCGAGGAAGTCACGACGAATACGCTGGGGATTATTCAGATATCCCTTCTCGGGGGTGAGGATGGCCTGCTGCGTCTTCAGCGCATCTCGGCTGTCATCGAAAGCTGCCAGCAGATATGGCACTTCGATGTCAGAGAAATGCAGTCCGAGGATGTCGATACTATCTGTCCTGGTTTTAAGTTGGAGTCTGTCTCTATATGGCAGTTCTGATGTCGAAATGCAGAGAGGACCATACAGGTTGAAGTCTTCCTGGAAGCTGATGAGATCGCGAAAGGCTCCTTTACTGAAACCGCCCAGATTCTCTGGATCGTTGGGATTGGAGTAACGATACTTCTCACCGAAGTCACTGGTAAAGATGCTCATCTTGTACAGAAGGTCTATGGAACCAAGGGGGGTGTCGATGTCTGTACGGATGATAATGACAGGAAGATGACCAGGCAGACGTTCCAGCAGATTACGGCACACGGCTTCTTCGCGAGGTGTGACCAACAGCACAAGTGCGCAATCGTTCTGTGGGTGTCCTGGACTGCTGATGAAGTTGGAAAGTGAGAGGAAACGACCGTGACATTCATCGCGGAAGTCGGAGATGACACAGGCTGCCAGACCGGCTTCGGTCATGTTGCTCTCCATCTTGTGCGCTACGGGTTCTCCGTATGATCCGTACAGAACGGTGAATTGTGTGATGGTACTGAGATCTGGTGGTGTGGTGACACCGTCGATGCATCGATATGTGTAATTCTCTGCTGACACAGGTGAGAGGGCCAGATTATGCGAGAAGTCTGCATCGCCAGTATAAGATTTATATAATAAGGAGAAGTACGCGAAGGTACCATTGACGCTGATGAACCCGTCGGGAAGATCGAAGGGGTAGTTGATGACACTGTTGGGGTTGGTCTTCTTCATGTGACGGACATTTGCGTTGTCATCTTGTGTCATGGTAAGGACGCAGCTACATGCCGGGTTTGTCCAGGCCATGCGTTGCGAGATGTACACGGCATCCTGATTCTTCAGGGACTTGCTGATGAGCAGGAGTTTGGAGTTGTACAGCGTTTCGTCGGAAAGTGAGTTGGCCTGATAAGGTGTTACGGCTCTACCCAGCCCGCAGTTGGTTCCGTAAAGCAGGGCAGCATAAGCGGCAGAAGAATGTGAACCGCCATGTCCCATCGCAATGAGTGGGCGTTCAGGATTGTTGAGCAGGAACTGGCGCAGTGGTTCTACGTCGGTTCGTTCCGCCTGTTCGATATACATGCGGGTTTCTGTGAGTAACTCGCTCATGAGCTTCTTTCCGCCCCGAGCTTTCGGCTTCTGTTGGTTTGTCTGTTTTGTTGTCATGCTACTATGATTTTGTTTCGCGGTGCAAAGGTCGCAAAATAAAACCATAGTAGCTGTTCTAATATACGTATAACACAAAGTATAGTTATCTGTGAAATCACTAATTTTGCAGCAGTTGAAATGAAAAATAAACACAGATAAAATGCTCGATAGTATGATAGTAAAGAAGAAGATAAACTACTCTGAATACGAAGGGAAGTATGATAAGAGTATTAAGAAAAGACTGGAGAAGACTCCAGAAAGTATTGATGTTGAAACAATGAGGGCTAATCTCTATGGCTATACGTTCACAAAAGAATATGCCAATGGAGAGATTCCTAATGAGCTGTCAATGGATTATTGGGAGGAGTGGAACATGGAGATTGATTTGGAGAATCTCAGCTCTGGGTATTATGAAATATTGGAGAATACGGATTTATTGTTGGGAAATGAGAATGACAGCCCTTATTTTGACGTCTCACCTCAAGAGAAGTTAATCCTTGAGACCATAGATAGTACTGGCGATGGAAAAACACCAGAAACGGCGTTATCCGTAATTGACGTTCATCAGGAGTATGAATATATTCAAAGGGTTGTCAGACTCAGTGTCTTACAACTCGTCAGACAAAGTGTTAATAAGGGGATAGACTGCCTGGAGTTGAAAGACTACGACGGCCGTATTGAAAAGGTATATTTCGATATCAGCCGCCGTTTTGAAGTGGGTTAATTGTAAGCGAACTATTTCAAATACTGAAGGAAACTGAGGGCATCATCAGGAAGATGATAGTCCAGCTTGCCGGTGTCGCGGAGTTCCATGAGGAGGCGACCTAAGAGGCTGGGGCCGACATATTCGTTGCCAACGAGGTTCACGCCCCAGGAATCGGCATCCTTATGCTTATGGGCATTGCGGGCTGTTTCGTCCTCTACGATGAAGAGCCCTTTGCTTCTCTCCAGTTCCTTGCGGAATGCTTCGCATTGCTCGTATTTGGTCTGGAGACAGAACTTCATGGCATCGACCACCATCTCGCCCCAATCATCCCGTATCCATTCGGGATGTTGGCGATAGATGGGCTTCATGTGCATCTTAATGTTCATTCCAGCCTTTACTGCGTATTCACTCTTGATGCCTTCTTTGGCATCAGCAGTAGCACGGAACTTCATGAGGTGGAACAGGCGTTCGGTGCAGTCGATAGTAACACCTTCTACAACGATAGGTGCTTGATAGAAATTACCCAGTATGCCCCATTCTTCTTTTGTCTTGCGGATACAGGCGCATTGGTCTGCCGGGTATCTCTGAATGTCGCTGTATTGGGGATAATATTGCTGGATCTGTTCGTGTAAACTCATAAGGATGTTGGATTAAAAACTGTCTAAAGGAATTTCTTTTGGGGAGCCTTCAACAAGTTGGAACTTCTTAGGGTCAAGTTCTACCTTGTCAATGCGGACGATGCGGATCTTATCGATGTTCAAAACAACTCTGTTTGTCAAACCGTCAGGGTTCGTCTGAGCCTGTGGCCATGCAAAATATTCAAGGCCAATCTCGCTGAAGAACTTGGCTGCGGCTTTCTCAGCATTGAGATCGGCACTGCCAATAAGCTTTTTGACTGTTCCTTCTTTCCCTGTGAGCTTGTTACCAACATATTTGCGGAAATACTTGCCAACAGTAGTCGCTTCAGCAGGTATCTGCTCACCAAGAGCCTTTTCTGTACGTCCGACGACGGATGGATGAACAGGGCGACAGGAGAATAGATAGTTGTCTTCCGTCATATCGGGAATTTCAAGAGTGAAAACATAATAGTCTTTGTTTTCAGGACGCTTCTTATTATAAGCGTAGTGAGCTGCAGAGGTATATGACTCTGTGACATAAGTACCAAAACCAAACTTAGCTTTGCCATCGCCCTCAAGAGCGTGGGCAATGTCGAACTTCTTGAAAAGCACGGATGTGCCATGATAGAATATTTCCATATGTCCTGATATTAATCTTTTGCAAATTTACGAAAAATGTCAGTTATATCTATAACATGAGGGCTTTATTTGGCAATTTTTAGTAAATTTGCAGCATAAAACTAAAATTTATCAGTATGATTGAAGTAATTAAGTCACCAACTCCTGTTACTGAGAAGACTCAGTGGACTGTTTTTTTGGCTGGTCCGATGAATGGAGCACCCTCCTGGCAGGCTCAGGCTCCCAAGGTTGCTGCAAACGTAGGTATTGACAATGTTACGTTTCTGAACCCTCGCAAGACCGATCGGTTTGTAACGGGTACCTATCAAGTGAATTGGGAAACATTCGGACTCCGTATGTGCGATGTAATCTTATTCTGGATTCCGCCTCAGGCCCGTCCGATGAAACCGTGGCGCTACTATGCCATTACCACCAGGCTGGAAATGGCAGAGAATCTGGCTCGTGGACATAAGGTGATAATCGGAATTGATCCAGAGTTCAGGAATGAAAAAGGCGAGGATATGGCGGGTATTCACCATCTGAGACGAATGGCAAAGTATTACGGAGTAGAAATCATCCATACTTCACTCGAAGAATGCATGATGGAACTGAAGGCTTGGATGGAACGTCCTCGTAAGGAGGAAGAGAAAGTTCATCATATGTCAGCTCCATCATTTGAACCGATGGATAAGCTGAGTAGAATAATTAAACCGAGTACGAGTCGCAACGAGACACAGATGGAAAATTGGAATCAGACCGTAGCTCCAGACGATACGGTTTATGTAGATGGTGATTTTGGAGCAAAGGAGTGGATGAAATTCCTGAACGGTAAAATTGAAATAACATCAAAATAGATATTCAGCGGAATATCATACTATTATAACCAAGGGGACGTTTTACTATTTCAATCATCTGTGAGTTGTCCAGACTCAGTAAGATGGAAAGACTAAACGACCTTCCTACAACATGTCTGAGAGCGGTGTCGTCGTTGAGACTCCACCGCCCTTTTTGTTATTATTCTTCCTCTGTTATTTCTCTGGCTTCATCAAATTTAGCCTTCATGGTAGGATTCTTGTATGTCAGTTTACGAATAGTCAAGTCATCAGCCTTGTCATTCGCGAGACGTAAATTGTCAACTGACTTAATAAGACTTTCTCTTACCTTCTGCATGTCACTTATGGATTTGTCAATAGACTTAATGGCCTCTTCAAAATGCTCGCTGGCCAGACGAACGTTCCTTCCAAACTTGTCTTTAAACTCATTAAGCTTACTCTCAAAGTTGGTAACATCAACATCCCGGCTTTGAGCCAGTGCTAATTGTCGTTTGTATTCAAGACTCTTCTTAGAAGCCTGTACAAGGATAGTTATAAGTGGTATGAAGAACTGTGGACGGATGACATACATCTTCTCATAACGATATGAAACATCTACAATCCCCGAATTATAATAGTCGCTTTCTGGTTCAAGAAGTGATACTAGGACTGCATATTCACATCCTTTCTTCTTGCGATCTTCATCCAGCTTCTTAAAGAAATCCTCATTCTTATGCTTGGTAGCTGTGGTGTCGGTCTCGTTTTTCATCTCGAACATGATGGAGATGTATTCAAAGTCACCATCTTTGTCGCGGAATATAAAGTCGCCCTTGCTGCCTCCAGTAACATCGTTGTCTTTCTCAAAATAGGCATTGGGAAGCCAGTTCCTGACCATTGTATTGAACTGTGTGCTGCAATGGATTTCCAGAGTTTCACCTACCATCTTGGTGGACATCCTTGTCTTCAGATCCTTGTAATAGTCAATGAGAGTCTGCTTTTCCTGAAGCTGAATCTCATATTTTTCCTTCAATCCAAGCTCACGAACCTGTGCTTCGTTATCTTTTGAGTTAATCTGATTCTGGAGGTCTGCAATCTTCTGCTCTCTTTTCTGTAACTCATCCTTGGACTTATTCTGTTCTTCAAGGATGGCAACCTTTACTTTGGTTTCACCTTCGGCGATAGCAGCTTTCAATCTGATGATTTCTGTATCTTTTTCTGCCAACTGCTCTTTATATTCGAGTTGTTTGGCCTGTGCAACACTCTTAAGCTGTTCCTGTAACCTGCCAATCTCAGCCTGCTTTTTCTCAATCTCCATATCCTTGGAATTCTTCAGCGACTGCAGTTTTTGTTCTGCTTTCAATTCGTCAGCTTGGCGCTGGATGTCTCTTTGTTTCTCCAGTTCCTTTAGACGACGCTCTATTTCAGCATTAAACTCTGCAGTTTTGACTTGACTGAGAATGTCTGCATAATCAGACTCGTCAACAGTAAATACGCTACCGCAATTTGGACATTTTAATTCTTTCATGTTGTTGGAACTTAAAATTTTACTGCAAAAATACTAATATTTCTCAAATTAAACAAGCAATTAATCAACATCTTTTGCTTTCTGAGGGAATATGAGTGGCTCATGATATGTATAGGTCACTCTAATTCCAGAGTATATCAGTCTGTCGGCGACTTCCAGACAGGTAGAATCACTGTATTCTTCCTTCTTGTGAACAAGCCATTCCAGCTGAATACCTTTTTTTCTCAGTGGCCTAATATCTCCATTTGCCAATCGCCACATGTCGATTGCAAAATAGGTAAAAAGAAACCCCCAAAGGTAATACTTAATGAACTTATAAATACTCTTCATAACCAAGGATTTCTGTTACAGGATTTATCTTTCCCTTTCTGTCAATAGAAAAAGCCGCCCGGCAATCAAGACAGGCAAAATGCTCTGCGATTATCGGACCATCGAACTGTATAGTATGACCTACGACCTGATACGTGTCTGGTAAAGGATTGCTTTTTGCCAATTCTTCGCAATCTGCCCAGACGATACTTCCACTTGTGTAACAGCCACACCTGGCCTGGCCGACCTGAGCAAGCGTGTTAATACCTTCCTTGGTTGCGAGCAGTAGATTAAGATGTCCTGCATCAGGCTCTTCGATAATCTTACTATTTTGCTTAAGCCATGGCATGGTGACTCCTGCATGAGAAAAGAGAAACCGCGTACCATTTATCTTTTCTTCATGGGCAAGCTTGAAATATCCGCTCCATCCACGAAAGAGTTGCTGAATCTCCTCTTCAAATTCATAGTCATATCTGTCGTTTTCTGCTAAGTCACGATAATAATCTGACAAATAGCAAAGGTCATGATTCCCTAACAATAGAATTACTTGGTCAGGATAAATCATCTTTAAAGAAAGAATGTCCTTGAAATTAGAAATCGCCATCAGATTGTCGATACCCTCATAAGCATAAGGATCAACATAGTCACCGAGGAAGATTACTTTCTCGTATCTTCCCGAGTCCAAAGCCGTTCTCCAGAAGGTACGGCCATGAACATCTGGTATGATAAGAATTCTCTTTTTCATTTCTTTGGCTTTTTTAGTTTCTCTTTCAAATCCCTGACCCTTGAATAAAACCCTTTGCTATGAACGGAATCACTCAGTTTCAGGTAGTGGTAATCGTAATGATGCATGAATTCATGAAGTAGTACATCGGCGAAGGATCTGTTTGTACAAGGGGTCATAAAATCCATATTGTTGTAAATGGTAATTATTTTATGCCAACCCCAATATATTCCCATATATGTGTGTCCATAACGGGTAGGATACATTCGGTCGGCCACCCAAACAGTACAGTGTGGGATTTGAAACTTGTCACAAAGATAGTCGCAAAGCGCCTGTGCAGCTTTTTTCCTGTTCTCTGCCTTTTTCCCACAATGTGTGAGAGTGTGATACTCTTCGTGGGAGAAGTCGTCAGAATCGACAGTAGGGTGGCAGTCGCTTTTGACATAATAATAGTTCTTCTTTTTCTTTGCCATATATGTACTACTTATTATTTATGCCCCAAAATGCTTAAACAACATTCTTGATTTGGGACTCTTCCTAACCTTGTCGAGTCCTCGTTCCCTAATCTGGCGGACTCGTTCACGGGTGAGACCTAAATCACTGCCGATTGCATCAAGGCCTCTTTCTGGGCATCCTATACCAAAACTCTGGATGACGATGATTCTCTCTCGGTCATTAAGTACCGTACACAGAACCTGCATCAGGTCGCTGCACATTGACTCTTGATCAACTTTGCGGTCAGTGGCATAGTCTGATGAAGATGCAAGTACATCTGCCATAGTCGAACCTTCATCCTCCGTGATTGGGGCATCGATGCTGCTGACATGAGCCTCTGCCAGAATGGCCTTTTCTATTTTGTTAATCTCTAATGAGATTATGTCGCTCAGTTCCTCAGCTGAAGGATTTCGCTGATATTTCTGCAAAAACGCATTTGTCGCATTCTTGATCTTGTTACTGATTGCAATCTGACTCTGTGGACGGCGTACCATGTTGCTGTATTCTGCTATGGCTTGCAATATGCTCTGTCTAATCCACCAGATGGCATACGAGATGAATTTGAAACCACGCGTCTCGTCGAACTTGTCAGCGGCTGTAATTAATCCGATATTACCTTCACTGATCAAGTCTGCAAGGGAAACACCTTGATTCTGATACTGCTTTGCAACAGATACAACGAAGCGTAAGTTCGCTTTGACGAGTTTGTCTTTGGCAATCTCGCCTTTTTGGCCCCCTGCATGAATGGCTTGGGCCAGTACAACTTCTTCGTCTGTCGATATCAAAGGTACGCGACTAATCTCAGTAAGATACTTGTCGAGTGACTCCTCTGAGCGAGGGGTAATGCTTTTGTTGATTTTGAGCTGTCTCATATTTACAAATTAGCTGATTATTTTGAAAAGAAACTTAGATATCTTTGATGCATGATGACTTGGCTTCATATGAGAAATATCAATCGTCGGTGTTATATTCATACCATAGTCCTTGTTGAAACGTTTGGCCATTGACTTGAAAGCTTTACCGTGATGGCATCTGGTATCTTCACCCGTATAATAGAGATAATAGTGGATCATCTCATGAACAAGAATATTGCGGAACTCATACTCTGTATAATCGTAGAAATCGCTGATTTCAATGGTAGCTGACATTCCATATGGATCATCTATCAGGCACGAGAAATAACCCAGTGTATTGATAGAATGTCGTACCTTGAAATTTGGCGCTGGCAACATATTGCCAAAATAGTCAAAATTGTACAGATGAAAAAAAGTAAAAATATAATCTCTATTAATCTCCATACTCAACAATACTTACCTATTAGATAAAAACCACCCAATACAATAACAAGCCCCAGTATTGCACCTACAAGTCTTCCAATTAAACACTTAATATACTCACCAAAGGAATTATATTCCCAGATGAAACCACCCCAATATTCATAAAATCTCATATTCAATATATTTTTTTAATTTCGAGTGCAAAGGTATTGAAATAAAACGATAGTGGTCTTTCTAATATACGTATAACGAAAACAGTATAAATTTGATGGCTTTACAAGAGTTTACATAATCGAAGATGTTAAATCAATGTTATTCCTGAAACATAATTTGGAAAATTGGATCATTCTTCATACCTTTGCATACATTATTAATATATAGGTTTATGACAATCATTCAGTGTACAGAAGAGAGATATGCATTAAATCTGAACCCTTATCAGATTTTTGTTTTTATCAACGAAAAGACTAAACCATATTTGGAATTGTTTAAGGAAATCCAGGAAAGAAGTAAGTCCTATGAGATAGTCTTGCTTCCTTTTGATTCTTCAGAAGCACAAGAATTCGTGGATGATTCTGTAGATCCTCAACTATATAATGTCATTTCACATTCAGACATTGTGGCCAGGATAATGCCAAAGAAGTATGGAGATTACCGCTATTTGACAGAAACCCTTATAAAACGAAAGAATCCAGATTTTGACTACATGAATTACAAATTGGAGCAATTCATGAACAACCTAAGAGCAAAGAAGAGTCAAAGTTATGTCAATACCATAAGACGATTCTTCCAATATGGAAATCAAGAGTTCAGCGACTTTATCATGAACATATTCGATGGAAACCTTAAGGATCTTCTGGATATGTCAAATCATTATAGTCATATTGTCTGCACTAATGATTTTTCTGTAGCTCAGGATTTCACGAAAGAGTTTCTAAAGAAACTAACCGATGAGCAACGAGAGCAATTGGACACAATTGTCAAGGATGCCCTTGACTATAATTGTATGAAAGAATCAAAGGCGGTATTCAGTGATTATATCTATTCTGTTTTTGATTCAGAGGACAATGTATCACAAGTTTCTTTCGCGAAGAAGGAAAAAAACATAAAAGCGCCAGATTTCAATATCGTCATCTCACCTATAAAGAAGAAAAGACTGGCAGACGTAGGGGGTGACTATGAAATACAGATCGTTAAAGATAGTGGAGAAACCTTGCCACTGGAGTTTGGATATAGAGGGGATAAGATGTTCTACCTACTGACACTTCTATGCCAGAAGATTACTGGAGGACTCCCAACAAAGTTCTTCACTTTTAAAACATCTAAACTTGCCATTAAGAATGTATATGATGAGGTGTTCAGAACGGGTGGTGATGTGTGGGTGGATTCAATGGCGAATGATTCACACAAGCTCTCTGTATGCAGGACTCATGCCAAACTTGCCATAGAGGATAATCCCCAATTGGACTTTAATACCTCTTATTGGTGCAACCTTGATACAAAAGCCTTATATGTAGGGCCCAAAAAGAAAAAACTGAAAGTTCGTCGTGTTAGACTGCCAGAAGAACGAATCATTATAAACGACAACAATTTGTTGACTCATTGTCTTGAAGGACTGCCTTCATTAGAGCAAGTAGTAGGTTATATTACTCCTAATTCTGCAAAACTCATGGGAATGAATCTTCAGATCCCAGGTGGCAGATCCAGTCATGATAGAGATAAGGATCTTGAAGAGTAGTTCGTTATACGTATATTTGGAAGGATGATGTAAAAACATAATCGTACCTTTGCACCCAGAAATCCGAGGACTCGCCGAGGATAATAACTTTAAAATATTTGAGACATGGGTGTAAAGACTACGACAATCGTTGAGAACAAGCCGAAGGCAACAGTGAAGAACCTGCAGTTCGTTCAGAAACTGGACAAACTGATTGATATCGCTGAGAAAGCAGAAGAAGCTGAAGATGCAGTCCCTCGTCAGGGACGTTCTTCCAGCGACTTGCTTACACTTCGCGTATGTTATATTGAACGATACGACTGGTATGACACTATCTTTGAGGAAGGTGGCAAATTCGGTACGAAAGATGTAGCAGGTAAGGTTATCCTACCCGCACAGTATGACGGCATTGGTGAACTTTGCCATCAGATATACTTTGCCAAATTACCTCGTGTTGCGGTGTTGGACGACAAGCGCGGCCTAGTGAAGCCAGACGGCAGTGGAGAGGCCTTGACTCCTTTTGAATATGATGCCATATCGTACATGATTATCTTGCCATATTATACAGTGAAGAAAGGCAACAAGTACGGTGTTATTGGCAAGGATGGCCGTGTTATCGTACCTTGCATTCTCGATGAGATATGCCTCCCTTCTGGGAACTGTGTCGTGTTCAAGGCTGACGGAAAGTACGGACTCCTCGACTCTTCGTGCGGTGACCTCTATGTTGAGCCACAGTTTGACAACATTGAATTCATAGATATGGAGCAGCCTTACACGGTTACTAAGGACGGTGTAGAGGGTGTTGTTAATGAAAAGGGCGAATTTATGACAGACATGGAGGCTCTCGATTACGAGGGCTATCTGGTAGGTGAGTATTATCCAGACTTCTAAATTGAAGGAGCTATCATGACTATAGGGAAGAAAATGAGAAAACCGCCTCGCAGGCTGAAGATACAGGATCAGGCTGCAATGGAAATGCAGCCTGACTTCATAGATGATGGACAGGAACTGACGATATTGTCAGCTATCAACAGCATTGTTACATTGGCTGAGGATTCAGAATTAAGTTCGATGTTCTTTGAACAGGCTGACAGGTTCATAACCTACCTCTCTGAGAGACAGGGCATCACTAAGATGCAGGCAGTGCTGTTATCACTGTTCATAGAATCAAGTGCGTCTGGCAACAAGGCAGACTTTTCTGACTTAGCCCGTTATCTTGACTGTAATAATGTACAGGTGCTGCAATATAAGGGTGAAGTGGATGGTCTTGTAAGGATGGGCATTCTCCGCAGACTTAGAAACAATATGAATGGAGAATTCGATTATGCCGTTGCTCCTACATTGTTTGAATCTTTGTCGAAAAACGAGCCTTATCAGCGTAAATCCTACAAGGATGCTACAGGAATTCAGTTTTTCCAATATTTCTACGACATTACTCATCTTCGCTATGAAGATGAGCTTTCATCGGAACTGATGTTGGAAGAGATAGAACGACTGATGGATGAGAATTCTGAACTGTCATATGTGAAGTCACTTCGCAGCTTCGAAATGTCAGAGATAAGCCGTGCGGTCATAACCCACATGTGCCGACATTTGGTGCTGTCAGGAACAACAAGCATTCCCATGAGCCATCTGGTGTTTTTATTTGATTCACAACACCAAAAATATGATTTTGATCGTATGATGTCTGAGGGAAGTCATTTCCTGATTCGTGAGGGATGGATAGAGAACGCTTTCTCTGAAGGTTTCAAAGACAAGGAAGAGTACCAGTTGACAGCCAAGGCACGTGAGTTCCTGTTGAAGGATTATGACATCAAGATCAGTGAAAACAAGGGATGCGATGTGATGCAGAGTGACAAGATTACTATGAAGCAGTTGTTCTTCGCCAATGATGTACAGCGACAACTCGAGAGTCTCTCAGAACTGCTCCGCGAAGAGAACTATCTCGGTATCTGCAACCGACTAAAGGAACGTGGACTGAGACAAGGTTTCGCATGCCTGTTCTACGGTGAGCCTGGTACAGGAAAGACTGAAAGTGTGTTGCAAATAGCGAGAAAGACCGGTCGCGACATCATGCAAGTGAATATCTCTGAGGTGAAAAGTATGTGGGTAGGCGAGAGCGAGAAGAACATCAAAGCTATCTTCGATCGTTATCGTGCAGTGGCAAAACACTCCAAGCGCATTCCCATCCTACTTTTCAACGAAGCTGATGCCGTCATTGGCAAGCGCAAAGAGGGTGCTGAGCGGTCGGTTGACAAAATGGAGAACTCAATCCAAAACATCATCCTTCAGGAGATGGAGTCGTTGGAGGGTATAATGATTGCAACAACGAATCTTGTGCAGAACATGGATTCTGCCTTTGAGCGTCGATTCCTCTACAAAGTGAAGTTTGAAAAGCCAGAATTGGCTCAACGCACAAAGATCTGGCAGTCAATGATGCCTCGGCTTTCAGCTGACACAGCAGGAAAACTAGCTTCATCTTTTGATTTCAGTGGTGGGCAGATTGAGAATATCACTCGTAAGTGTGATATTGAGAGCATCCTCTATGGTGATGAATATGTGACCGAAGAGAAGATTGAACAGTATTGCCGCGAAGAGAAAATCGTTAAGAAGGGTAGTGCTCATATTGGTTTTGTATAAAAGGAAGTGCGATATGATTACATTTAGGAAAGTCACGGAAACAGACGAACAGCTAAACTCCCAAATAGAGGAGTTAAACAAAAAGGTGTTCCCATCTGCAGAAACAATTGAGAATCTACATTTCCTTGCAGGACTATATAAGGGCGCATCAGTGGACTTTATTGCAGTAGAGGATAATGGCATGTTTGTAGGCTATACTTATGTGATAAACTTCTTCCAAGGTTCTTTCATCTATTATCTGGCCATTGAACCTGAGTATCAGAGTAAAGGCTACGGAACAGCATTATTAAAGTATCTTCGGGAGATTCAAGGCAATCGCCCCATAGCTCTAACCATCTTTACACCTGACCCGGACAATGATGACTATGAGGAATGTCTCAAAAGAAAATGGTTTTATGTAAAAAACGGCTATGTAGATCAAAAGATACCATACCCAGACGAATATTATCATCGATACGATATTCATATGAACGGTTTTGGAATCGGTTATATTGAGCTGATGGCCATGCTTAATAAGGTCAATATGTTTATTAATTCACTTGTCTGCAATGGAAGGTATAATTTATAGAAACCTATATGATGAGGACGGAGCTATCATATCCCTTGACGGAAAGACTCTTTTAAAGGTTCCTGATGCCTCGCGATATCGGGTTCCAGAAGGTATTGAGGAAATTGATATTAAGGCTTTTAAGGATCGGCCCAATCTTAAAGAGATTGACATCCCATATACTGTTGAATGGTATACGGATTATCCCATGAGCAATGATGCCATGCGTTATGCTCCAAAGGGACTAAAGGTAAATTACTGGAACTGGCCATATCCAGAGAACTGTATTCGTAGTGATGAGTTGGAAGAGGAAATATCCAATGGTATTGTTGATGAGTTTGGGGCGGTGTATAGTAAAGACGGTAAACGGCTGCTAAGATGTGCTGACGTAAAGAACTACAGGATAAGAGAGGGAACAGAAACGGTCGAGAGATTGGCTTTTATTGGTTGTGATAACCTTGAATGCCTATATATACCATATACCTGCCCGGAGGAGTCGTTTGATGCTATTCTAGGTGGTTCAGACACTGTAGGGGCTATCTGTTTCTGGGACAAACCGTATGTCCCAGAGGAATTGGATCCAAACGAGTCTTGGTCTGATGACCAAGTATACATTGATGATAAAGATGTGGTCTATACCGTTGACAGAAAGCGTCTGCTTTATGCCCGTTGTGGTTTTACGGATAATGAATATGTCATTCCTGAAGGGACATTAACAATCTGTGACCAGGCATTTTTGTTTCATGAGAATTACTTGGTACTATACGTCCCAGCTTCTATAAAAGTAATCGGTGATGATATCTTTGGTAAGGAAGGTGGAAAAATAGTGTTTCGGGATAAATAGATTCCTTCTCAACGCTTACAGATCCTCGGAAAAACGTCATAAGACTTTATGTAACTAGTTCATTCCTTTTCTATAGTCCTTTAGGAATATATCCGCAAATATCTTGGTGAGTGTATTATGCAACTCCACTGCATTAACGTCCAGTACACCCTGCGCCTCGATTCCCGAGATAACGGCACCTGCGAAGTTCGATATGGCTAACGTCACTATTGCAGGCGAGAAAGATTCCTCTTCGATGCTGACAAACAATGCTTTCATCAGGTTCTGGGCAATCTTTTCTGCCTGAGCAATATCGCTGGCATGCTCCATAATAAACTGGGACATGTCCTTATCTTTGTTTTTTTCAAGGCCTTCCTTGAGCTCTTTTTCTAAATCTAATGTCATTTCCTTATATTTAATACGAAGTGCAAAGGTACACATTTAATTTGAAACAATAGCTGAAGAATGGTTCCCAACTTGTCTTTTTAACTGTTAATAGGCAATAAATATGCTGTTTTAAACGTATCTTTCTCTCCAGTGTCCTTCTTTACCTTGCTATGTCGCCATTGTCTCTTTCGGCATAGCCAATCGGGTTCTTTACGATTTTCTCTGTGCAAAGGTAGCATGCCCTGATGACATGTCAAGTACCTCGTTGCTATTTCTACAGAAAGTTCTGACTGTTACACAGCGAATTTTCAGCAGAAATTCCTTGCTGTTGTCATCTGTTTGGGCTTGCTTTTGTAGCACATAGAAAGTCTAAACCCGATAGGTCATGCCGATGATGATTAAAAAAAAGCTCCTCCGCAGGAGATGGACTTAAGTAAAATAGAAAGTCTTCCCCTCCAGGTAGTCCGATAAAATAACAATTCACAAACAAGCAACATTATGAGATTAATGAACGCAGAGTTGGCGGAATCTCTCAAAAAATTCCCACTTTACAGTCAGGACGGCAAAAAGGCTGATGCCGTCGTAGTGGCAAAGTATTTCTTCCCAGCTACCGCCCTCACTTGGTATGTGACTGAAGGCAGGGAGGAGGAGGATGACTATCTTTTCTTCGGTCTGGTTGTCGGCACGGACACCAGCGCAGAGATGGGCTACTTTTCTCTTTCCCAGTTGTCTGAGCTGAACGTGTGCGGTCTGAAGGTGGAACGTGACATATACTTCCAACCAAAGAAGCTGAGCGAGATCTGCAATAAGTCAGTTAAGGAGTACATCGATCACTATTTCAAGGATTAATCTGTTTTGTTCATGCACCCCGATGTTGGGCAACTGACAAAGGGGTGCCTTTAATATCAAATGAGTTATGGCACATAGAATGAAGAAAGAGACACACGACATCCCGGAATGGGCTATCTATTACCTCGCATATGGGGAGTGTGACGGTTTGACCGAAGAGGAGGTTGACATGCTGACAGCCTTCATAGAGTTCAATTTCCCTTTAGGCTACACGATGGAAGTGCAGTGGGACAACTTCAATGAGTTCGACACGCATCCGGCTTTCGGACTGCCAACAAAGACCTATCAGGTGGACTTCTATACCACCTGATGGCTACATGGGCGGCCTTGTGTGGAACAGATTCTGCTCCACACAAGGCATATTTGGTAAACTATGGTGAACTTCGGTGAACTTCAGTGAATTTCAGTATTCTGAACTTGAATAAACTTGGATAAACTTGAATAAACTTGGATAAACTTGAATAAACTTGGATAAACTTGAATAAACTTGGATAAACTTGAATAAACTTGGATAAACTTCGGTGTACTTTGATGTACTTTTGAGGTGTACTTTGGTGTACTACAATGGACTATGGTGTACTTCTGAGATGTACTTCGGTGTACTTCAGTGTACTACAATGAACTAAGGTGTACTTCGGTGTACAACAGTGTACTTCAGAGAAATTCAGCAAAATTCAGCTAAATTCAGCACCTCTTTTGGCTACTATTCCAGATTGTGATGCCCTGTCCGAAGTCTGCACTGGCAGGTCTTGGCAGTTGGTTTTATTCTCCTTTTGTCTTTGCTTGTTGGTCTTGTCTTTATCCTCTTCCCGTACTTTTTACTTGGTGGCAGATCATTTTGTGTTGTGCATTTTCTTCTTGTCTTACTCTCCTGCGGTAACCTTCGACATCCAGAGTGACTTTGCCGTTTGTGTTTTCTGCTATCATGTCTTTCCTTTGCCTCTGAGGATTGCACGCTTTTCTGTTTGTCTGTTCTTATTCGTGTGTCTGAAGCAGCCTGTCACGGTTTCTGCCGTCACATCCTGTTGTCGCGTTATTGATCTATGGTCAACCTTCCACCAGTCGTTTTGTCTTCACTTCATTTTTTCTGGCGATGTCATATACAATTTTTCGTTGCAAAGTTAGCGACAGCGGCGCTCGTCAAGGGCACACATCCTGTTTTGCTCGAAAAAAATCAAAATAAATTTGGGGAAGGCTTTCCTCGATCCAAATTTGTTCAGAGCCGCGAGGGTTTATTTTTTGTCGGCATTCCCTTGCCTTATGGCACCTTTTCCTGTCTTGCTGTTTTTGGCACCGTAAAATTTAAATATTAACATCTAAAAAAATTAAAGTTATGAAGACAATGAACAACTTCCAGATTTCAGGTTTCGTAGTTAATAACGCTACTATCAACCAGTTCGCAACCGCATCAGTCGCCCGTTTCGGCATCTCTGTAAGACGCACCGAGAAGAATGGCGACGCAGAGAAAAAGGTTTCTGCAATCCTCAATATCGAGGCATGGAAGAACAACGATGACGCAGAGGCCTTCAACCTCCTGACCAAGGGAACACGTCTGACTGTCGAGGGTTACTTCAAGCCGGAAGAGTGGACGGACAAGGAAAATGTTAACCACAACACTATAAAACTCGTTGCCACCAAGTTCTTCGAGATGAAAAACGAGGATAAGAACGACGAGACCCCAGCTGAGGACTCAGCACAGGCAGAGTAATATCTGCCTTCTTCTTTTTCTGCCAGTTGCCTCTGTCTTCGGACAGGGGCATCTTCATATATTATCGGTTTATGCTTTTATCATATTATGTAATTTGTATATTATCATATTCTGGAAATATATATAATTACTAATATATTATTGTGCTATTTTTAAATCGTGTAATTAAAATATATAAATATTTAGATATTTTCTTGTTTGTTTCGATAATTCTTTGTACCTTTGCACCATGATAGTTGACCATCCTGGATGTGTGATGAGAAGTACATCGTCAACGAATACTTATTCTGGGGCCCAACTCCAAGTATAATTGGCCTACCAAAAAGGAGTCTGTTTTTGCCGTCTGTGATGGCTCTTTGAAAGAATAAGTTGAACTTTAATTTGTTTTTTGTATGGTTAAATCTATGTTGATGCCTTTATTGGCTGTATTATCGTGTATTGGCCATGTCTGCCGCTACACAGGTTCTCACCCTTTATCTTCAAGAAAGGAGGCCTGCCAATGGTAATCGTATTCGGAAACCAGAAAGGTGGTGTAGGCAAGACAACTCTTTGTACGCTGTTTGCCAACTATCTTGTTTCTATCGGCAAGCGTACGCTTGTCATCGACTGTGACAATCAGCAGACGATCTCTGAGAAACGGAAGGCTGATGAGCGCAAGTACACGGATGTGAAGTTCCCGTATAACGTGCAGCCGTTCAACATCGCCAATGAGGAGAACGTCCAGAACCTGATGCGTAACCTGAAGGAAATGGATGGCGTGGTGCTGATCGATGCGCCGGGCAACCTCGCCCAGCAGGGCTTGATCCCCATCTTCTCACAGGCTGACTATGTGGTGTGTCCGTTCCAGTATGAGTCAACTTCAGTGAACTCTACTGCTACCTTCATCCTGTTCCTGGCCAAGCTGAAGGAGAACTTCCCTAAGATGCATACCGAGATGTTCTTTGTCGTGAACCGCCATGACAAGCGTTATGGCAAGAAAGCCGAGCTGGCTCTGTGGGCAAAGACGGATGAACGTCTCTCCCAATATGGCATCGTCACGCCTAAGATCGAGGTCAAGGCTGACATGCAGCGGTATAATACGCTGGAGGTGATGCCTAACCAGCGTGACATCGTATATCCTACTTTCAAGTTTATCTGTGACCATATCTTCAAGGACAATGAATAAGAGACTGAATAATGAAACAACGGCTGATGACCTGCTGATGCTGCCGGATATCGACGGCATCGTCAAGGACATCAAAGGCCAGAAGACTGTCTCTGGTCAGTCAAAGGCAGGTGAGAAGGAGCAGCAGCCAGAAGAGGCTCCTGCTGATACGGATAATACGGCATCTTCTGGAGGTGGTAGCAGCTGGGAGGTGTTCCTCAAATGCAGTCAGACCTATGACTATAGGGTAAGGAATGATGACCGTCGTGTCTATCCGATTGACAATGACATCATCAACACTTTCAGGCAGTGTAACATCAACAAGATGTCCACGGCTACGATCATCAACTCCGTATTACGGGCGTTTATAGAACAGAACAAGGATAAGCTCAGGGAGCATAAGTCCATGGGCAGAAGCCTTTTCTGAACTCTCATGTGCTGCTGGCAGTATGTCTGCTGGCAGCACTTTCATTATAATCTGGAAAATTATATTTAATCGAATTAAGGTGCTTTTTTATGAAAATTACAAGAAAAGATATTATGAAAGCTGTGCTGTCGGTTCTGACAACCATGCTGTTCTGTGGATGCCTGTGCTATGTGACAATGAGGTATTTCACTACTTATGACGGTGATAAGGGATATCTGACTCATGGTATGCTCTGCTTCGCCTTTCTGTTTATTGATGTGGTGCTGTGCTCCTTCTATGCGGCAAGGAACATAAGGGTTATTCTGATTAAGTCACAATGGAGAAATACTAAGAAATGGCCGAGAGGTTATAAGAGCCAGGTGGCTTTTATCACCAAGGATGACTGTATCTATAATGGCATATATGATAAGGATTGTGGGGTGTTCCGTGCCTATGATGGACTGAAATTCCAGAAGGACGAGATTGTTTCCTGGTGTTATGACTCCCAGAGGGATCATCTATATCGCTATTTTATCAAGTATTTCAGCAATCCTGTGAGACGCACTGATTGGTAATTTTATGGAAAACAATCGTATGGAAAGGTATATCTTCTGGATAAAGATCATAACATACATCCTGTATGTGGTCATTGGGATAGGAATGCTGCTGCCAGTGATAAAGCTGTATTTCTATATTAAGATACAGTTGCACGATTACTGGGAAAGCAGGCATCTTGATAAGGTTCTGGCTGAAAAATCAGTCACGGCTATGGAATATCTTGGTAAACAGCATGCATTTAGCAGATTCTTCGGAAGGCATGCTGTAAAGACAAGTGGCTTCGGTTCACGTGCCTTATGCAGGCAGCTTGTTAGAAGGGCAAGGCAGGAGATAGCTATCTGTAACCTTGCGAACGACAGGGAAGTGAGATCGTATTGCAGGAACTGTTATTATTGTCCTGTATGTAAGCGGAAATATCGTCTTACGTGTTTGTATTGTAAAGACACCGCCTGTAAGGGCAATTCTACTGACTCGATCTGTGATGATTTTGTTTGTCGGGATAAAAGAGTTGTAGCGCACAATGGCAAGGCCTGAACTGGTTTGGACGGAAGAGATGACAGACACGCTTATATCGGACTATCCTATTACCTTCAACCATATCCTTGCAGATAAGCTTGGCATCAGCGTTAGCACCGTAAGGAGGAAGGCCAAGGAACTGGGGCTTCAGAAGGCTGGAACAGGCAGGATGAACTATAGGACATGGGAGACTGTTGAACGGCTGTTCCCAACACATAGTCACAGGCAGATAGCAAAGGCTGCAGGCGTTTCGGAACGGACTGTCAGGCGCATATGCAGGTCTTTGAACCTGAGACGTGACCGCGAGGAGGATGCCATCATGCGCTCCAATGGTATAAGGAGTGTCTATAAGAGTGAACACAGGCGGAGGATCTTCGGTCTGGAACAGCATACCAACAGGCTTCTGGGCAAGGATAAGGAAAGGTTCAGGATATGCGAGGAGCTGAAGAGGTATGGCTACATCGTCATCAAAGGAAGCAGGACGGTCTATTACTCCTCTGAAATGAGAAGGATCGTTCACGTGGAGTCCTATGCTAAAGCACTCGGGCTGAGGTTCGAGGAATGGGAACTGGAATAGTTTTATTGTTTAACCCTATAAACATATTATTAAGATGAAACTGAAAGGTAAGATTATCGTTGTTATTCCTGCAAAGTCGGGAAAATCGGAAAGAGGTGACTGGAAGAGCCAGCAGTATGTGTTGGAAACCCAGGAGGAGCATCCTAAGAAGCTTCTCTTCGAGGTGTTCGGTGAAGACAAGATCAAGGAGTTCGACATCAAGCAGGATGAGGTTCTGACTGTGTCTTTCGATCCGAAAGTGGACGAGAATGACGGTCACTATTATGGGAAGAACCGGGCCTTTGCCGTGTCAAGGGACTGATTATCTCTTTGGAGCAGGTGGTCTGTGACTACCTGCTTTTTTTTCTTTGTTCCGTGTCGTTTTGACACCTTAATTATATATATGTATTGATATATTTTAAAAATATTCGAGATAAATATTAAATTTCTTATATATTTTGTTGGTTATTTCTAATTTTTTAGTACCTTTGCATCCGATTTTCGGTGGTCAGAGCGTAGGACTGCTTAACGGAGATCATAAAAATAGAGCGTTGAAGAGAGCCTGGTGTGCCGAAATCTGGAAAATTTCTACCGAACATCGAAACGGCTTCGTAAACGACTCACGTTTTGGCTATGTCTGCCTAAGGGACTGCAGGGCTTTCCCGTATGCAGGCAATAGGATATAACGGCGTGGACTGTTTATGTGCTGCATTTCGATAGGTATTTCCAGAACCTCAGGCACCCGCAGCGGATAAGGTCCATGCCGTTTCGTCATACAAAGGTTCGATCATTATATGCTCATCCGCAGTTCCGCACCTCGTGTACGGGCTGCGGGTTTTGAAGGAAAGTATAGAAAAAGAAGATAATATATTATGAGTTTTACATCTGTCATGACGTACCTGTGCGTCTCATACATCTTCGTGTACGCAGGAATGATTGCATATGACCTCTTCTTTACCAAGGAGGCTGTGGACTTGACTCCGAAGGTGGAGGAGCAGGAGATTGACATCAGTGACGAGGCAAAGACCTTCCATCCCGTGATGATTGAGAAGGAGGGCAAGGAGAAGTCCCTTGTAGCATCCATTGCCTCCGAACTGTCTAAGATGACTGGCGGCATTGAGATGGATGACCTGGTTCCCATGCTCAATGAACTGGCAGAGAAAGGAAAGGACAGCCCGCTCGGCGGCCTTGTCAACGACTGGAACGAATACGAACAGGCTGCCTGATGGCTCCTGTAACAGTTAATCAACCATAAACCTTTAATTTGGACTCCGAAGTGACGGAGCAGCGTCCGGCTCTTGCAGCAGGCCGGGCCTCGGTGAGTGCCGTGGCTGGGATTCGGGAGGATCATGCTGTACTTACTTGTAACTTTAATTTGTAATATGCAGGTTTTTCCATATGGGAAATTAAAATGTTACAATTTATCAAATCAACCATTGCCTTTATAGGCGCAATCTTTTTTTCTGCTGTAAACAAGTTGTTTTGCAGCCCGTGTGTTCAGAAATATGTGGCTTACTTCTGGCTGGGCTTCTTCACCGTGAGTGATGCCATGGCTTCCAGTAAGGGTGCTGGTGGCTTCACCAAAGCAACCACTGAGATCCAGTCCTATGAGACACCTGTGGCAAACCTGATGAAGGCCATCGCTGCCGTCATCGTGCTTGTAGGTGCATTCAACGTGTACTTCAAGATGCAGAACGGTGACCAGGATGTGAAGAAGACCGTGATGATGACCATTGGCGGATGTGTGGCTTTCATCGCCATGTCAGAGGCCCTTCCAATGTTCTTCAAGTAAAAGGAACCCCAATGTCGTTTTGGGGAAGGTGCCCTGTCTGCTGATAGGCACCTCCTCCTTTTAATTTGTGCTTTATTTATGGATTCAAATTATGTTGGAAGTCCTGTTTTCAAGGGACTTCAGAGACCTCTTGAGTTTATGGGAATACGCGGAAGGTTCCTGACCTTCGCCGCCATGGCCATCGGATTCTCCTTCGTGGGATTCATCATATTCTCCATCGCCATGGGGAAGCTGGCGGGGTTCATGGCTATGATCATCATGGCCATCACCGGTCTGCTGACCATCTATGTGAAGCAGCGTGGCGGTCTTCATAACAAGAAGAGATACAAGGGGGTGTTCGTCTATCGTGAACTATATGTGCATTAACAAGGTATGTTAGGAAAGAAAAAACCGCTGGACGGTCTGTTTGCTCAGCTGCAGGACATCAAGGATGACAATGGGAACCTGCTGAACACGGTGCTTTTCTCTGAGAAGGGTGACTGCTCTGTCATCATTGAGATCGAGAACCCTGTGCAGCAGTACTGTACCGATGCTGAGCAGTACATGATGTTTACGGATGTGCTGAACAATATCGTCCAGACGCTGGGAGAGGGCTATGCGCTACAGAAGCAGGATATCTTCTGCAAGCAGTCCTATCACCATGAGGTGACTGAGGATATGTCTTATATGATGAAGTCCTATTTCAGGCACTTCGAAGGCCGTCCTTACACAGAGATCCAGACTTATATCATTATCACGCAGGAGGCTGTCAAGAGCACGTTTGTCAAGTATGACCCGAAGATGTGGGCTGATTTCCATGTGAAGGTCAGCAAGGTCGTGGACATCCTGAAGGAGAGAGGAATCTGGCATCATAAGCTCAGCAGGGACGAGGTTGACGAATACCTGCACCGTTTCATGGCTTTCCAGTTCCGGAAGGGCGCTTTCCCCATGCGGAACTTCAAGAGCACGGACGAGTACCTGAACCTCGGTGACCATGTGGTGAAGTCCGTGAACCTCGTGGATGTGGATGTCATCAACCTGCCGACCTATATGAAGCCGTATCTGTCGGTGCCTGTCAACGGCTTTGACATCGCCACCGACCTGCTGGGATTCCTGTCATCCATTCCTGATGCGGACTGTGTGGTGTATAACCAGGTGCTTCAGATTCCCGCACAGCGGAAGCTGCTCAGGAAGCTTCAGGGTAAGTCCAAGCGTCACGGCTCCATGCCTGACCCCTCGAACAAGATTGCAAAGGCTGACATCGATGCTGTCCTGGATCTGATTGCCAAGGAGGGCAAGCTCCTTGTCAACACGAACTTCAATATCCTCGTCAGCTGTGCGTTCGACAAGCTGACTCCTGTGTCCTCATATATGGAGGCCAAGCTCTACGAGTGCGGCATTTCTCCATCTGACACAGCCTATAACCAGCTGGAGCTGTTCGAGAACTCCTTCCCCGGCAATGCCTACCGCTTCAATGAGGAGTATGACCTCTTCATGACCTTGGCGGACACGGCCCTGTGCCTGTTCTACAAGGAGCACATGAAGCATTCGGAGAAGACTCCCCTGAAACATTTCTGTACGGACAGGCAGGGTGTGCCTGTGGCCATTGACATCACCGGCAAGACGGGTGAGGACAAGAAGACGGACAACTCCAACCTGTTCTGCCTTGGCTCTTCTGGTACGGGAAAGTCATTCAACATGAACACCATTCTCCTGCAGCTGATAGAACAGGATACGGATGTGGTAGTGGTGGACACGGGTGACTCCTACGAGATCCTGAATCTTATCTACGGTGGTACCTATATCACCTACTCAAAGGAGCATCCTATATCCATGAATCCCTTCAAGATAACGACTGAAGAATATAATGAGAACTTCGGTGAGAAGAAGAGCTTCCTGAAGTCCCTGATATTCCTTATATACAAAGGGAATGCAGAGCCCACGAAGATTGAGGACAGAATCATCAGCCAGTGCATCGTGGAGTACTATGAGGAGTATTTCCATCCCTTTCAGGGCTATTCAAAAGAGGAGCGTGACAGGCTCCGTGAGCGTCTGATGCTGGAGGACAAGATGAATGGTGAGTATGAGAAATATGAGCAGAAGCTGGAAGAGAAATACAGTGATGACTACTGCATCGACGAGCTGGAGGACAAGCCGGAGACCAAGGATGATAAGGTGTCCGATGCTGCAGAGGATGATGAGATGGATTTCACTGAGGAAGAGAAGGAACATCATGAGAAGGTGAAACGTCAGGTGGAGAAGCTGCATGCTCTGATGCATGACGAGGCTGCCTCTGATGGTGAAAAGGCTGCTGCCAACAACCAGCTGATGCGCCTGATGCCTGAGCTGATTGAGGGCAAATATCTCAAACGTATCGACAAGAAGATCGAGAGGATGGAGGCCCAACGCAAGAAACTGAGGGTCAAGAGCCTTTCCTTCAATACTTTCTATGAGTTTATCATGGAGCGTATTCCTCAGATAACCTCTGAAAAGAAGATCCATTTCAACATCAATAACTTCTCATCGATACTGGAACCGTTCTACCGTGGCGGCGAGCTGGAAGATACGCTGAACAATGACGTGGACAGTTCTCTGTTCGATGCCAGGTTCATCGTCTTTGAGATTGACAAGATCAAGGAGGACAAGACTCTCTTCCCCATTGTCGTGCTCATCATCATGGATGTGTTCCTCCAGAAGATGCGTATCAAGAAAGGTCGCAAGGCCCTGATTATCGAGGAGGCATGGAAGGCTATCTCCTCACCGACGATGGCAGAGTATATCAAGTACCTCTACAAGACGGTACGTAAGTTCAATGGTATCGCAGGTGTCGTGACGCAGGAGCTGAACGACGTGATAGACTCGCCCATTGTGAAGGAGGCCATCATCTCGAACTCGGATATCAAGATCCTGATGGATCAGTCGAAGTTCAAGGACAAGTATGACGAGGTGGCCAAGGTGATGGGTCTGACTGACACGCAGCGTCGCCAGATATTCACCATCAACTCCATGAACAACCACGAAGGCAGGCCGTACTTCAAGGAGACCTGGATATGCCGTGGCCATGACTCTGATGTGTATGGCGTGGAGGTGCCGCCTGAGATGTGCTGGGCTTTCACGACGGAACGTTCAGAGAAAGAGGCCGTCAGGCTGTATGTCCGCTACTATGAGAATGACGGTCAGCGGGCTATACGGCAGATGGAGGAAGACCGTAGGGCGCTGGGTGTCGGCACACGTGATTTCGCAAATATGGTAAATCAACATAAAACAGTCATGAGCTTATGGGAAAGTTAAAGTACATCGTTTGGGTTTGTGCCTTGCTGGTGGTGTCATCGGCAAAGGCGTATGTGAAGATTGCCATCGACCCGTGGGCAATCGGACAGGTGACAGCAAACACTGCCTCACAGACGCTGATAGAGAACCAACATAATGAGCGGGTTGACTCCATCAACGCCAAGCAGCAGAAGATCATGCAGTACACGGCTGCCATGCAGACCATGAAGGAACTGTATGTGATGTCGATGCAGAATGTCACGGGATTCGGGGAAGAGACCAAGTACTACGCTGAGATATTCTCAGCAACCTTGGATATCTTTAATAACGTGCCTGTGGTGCTGGAGTATATCAACAGCAATCCTGTCAAGAACTACATCCTCTGTGCCAATGAGATGGCCGACGTGGTGGCTGAGACGCAGGGACTGGTCAGGGACTTCATCAACATCGTGAACAATGCGAGGATTGATTTTCCCGGGGATTCGTCCATCACCAGACATTTCCCCTTGGACAGCAAGAAGGATGACGGCTATAACTTCCTAGACCGCTATGAGCGTCTGACTCTGGCCAACAATATCTACTCGCGTCTGCTGCAGATCAAATACAAGATGGAGGCGATGGTTCTGACCTGCCAGTTCTGTAACGGCATCAGCGACGTGCTGTTTGCCATCGATCCTGAGTCATGGGCTGCCTATTTCACTGGCAAGAATGCGGTGGAGGGACTGATTAATGACTGGAATAATCTGGGCATATGAGAAGGCTGATAGTTATATTTACGGTTTTTATGGCGTTCGGCTCCAGTTGCCATGCCATTGAATACCCTAAGAATGCGCCCCTGATTGAGGCACTGATACAGCTCCACAAGGATATGAAGCATGCGGAGGATAATGCGAGGGATAACATCGCCATCAGCTTGGGCGAGCAGTCTGCCGTCACAAAGAAGACGGTGAATTTCCATGATGTGAAGACGACGCTCAACACGAAGCTGAGCAATGCCTATTCGTATGTCCTTCTGGCTGCCGCCCTCAGCGGGACGGCCAACAGTCTGTATAAGCTGATTAATGAGTATGTTGACTTTACCAGCTCCATGGCTTCGACGGTGACGAGCAAGCCGATGGTGGGATGGTACTACGCGGAGGCGGTGTATGCCTGTGAGCGGGAGATCAAGAATATCAAGGCTCTGTACACGACGATGACAGCCAGCGGCCTGAACATCATGAAGGCTTCGATGGACGAGAAGCTGAACATGATCTTCCAGATCAAGGCCAGCATTGACAGTATGCTACGGATCATTGAAGATGCCAGTTTCTGGTGTAGCTGTGTGGCTATCGGCGGGTTTGCGCATGACTATATATGGGACATCCTGAACAGTGATGTGACCAATGCGATTGCTGAAGGACTGATTACTAAATGGAATGCGATATGAAGACAAAATTGATGATGCTGGCCTTGCTGATGCTCGTGCCGTCACTGGGCTTTGCACAATATCCGGAAATCCAGCACGACGAACAGAAGGAAAAGCAGTGGCGTTCGATGGAGAACGGCCCTTGGGACTTTGCCCCTGACTGGTACTATTGGCTGTTCCACAAGAACTACAGTGGTGCTTATCTCACATGGAAATGGCGTGGCTTTCATAGCAGCCTGGGCGTGGACTTCGATGAGGGTGATTCCAATGTGAAGCGTATCATGCCCGTACGCGTGATTGAGGAAGAGACACAACGCCTGAAGGTGAAGAAGGTTAACGAGGAGTACGAGAAGATTGAGGAGCTGCATAAGGAGGAGGTGGAAAGGGCTGCCGACCGTAATGTGGATCTCATGTATGCTTCCTTCAAGGATGACTTCAACCGTATGCAGGACAGGATCACCGAAGGGCTTCTGTTCTGCATGACGAAGAGCGGGGGCAAGATGAAGTATCAGGTGAACGAGCTATCCCGTGAGAATGAGATCGTCTGCCAGAATGTCGAGTACATCCATAGACAGGGTGTGGGCTATGAGCTGGAGAATGCCAAGCGGCAGCAGGCCTATTCCGATGCCAAGGTGAAGATGGAGGGTATCGTCAGCCGCGTGGCTCATCTGGTGGGTATGGCACAGTGCTATTATTGAAAAAATAAGTTGTTATATGATATCAGGATTGTTTTTGGATGCCATGGACATCCTTCTGACGATGGGACTGCCTTCCATAGACGAGAGTCTTGACAAATTGCTCGTTGCTATGGAGGCTTTCCCAAAGTCTGCCATTCTCGGTGACACGGTGGCTTATGCCCGTGTCATCGGCCTGTGCCTGGCCTTGTGTGTCGGCTCCTACGAATGCTGGATGATGATGCTGGGCAGACGTGCCATGGACGTGATGAAGCTGGCTCGTATCATCGCCCTGTCGATGTGTATCACCTCCAGCTCGTGGATATGCAATGAGCTTTCCATTCCCGGGAAGTCCCTTGAAGCGACCACGAAGGCCATGGCCAACGCGAAGAACAAGGAGGTGGCTGCCTTGGAGCGTAAGGTGGCAGAGAAACAGGCAAAGTATCTGGACCGGCTTCGCGAGGTGCAGGACAGCATTGAGACGGCCAAGCAGATTCAGGCTATCGGTGAGGATGCCCACTGGTGGGACAAACTCATCTACAGCATGGAGAACCTTGGCTCTACGATCAACAACTATGCGCAGCGGGCTGCCGTTGCCGCTGAGACGAAGGTGTCGGAGTGGATCAATGATGTCATCCGTTTCGTGGGTGAGCTGATCTTCCAGATGAGCTACTACGGCATGCTGGTGGCTCAGAGGATCTTCCTGACCATCATGGCCATGTTCGCACCGATCATGTTTGCCATCTCGATAGTGCCGCCCTGGAGCAGTGCATGGTCGCAATGGATATCGAAGTACCTGTCACTGTCACTATGGGGATTCGTGGTCTATATGTGCCTCTATTATATCGACTTCATCCTGCTGTACAACCTGCAGGAAGACCTGATTGCCTATGACCACCTGCTGAAGGGCAGTGTCAGCTCTTGGGGACAGATAGGCGCACTCGGTCTTCAGGGAATCGGCTCGAACTGTATGTACGCCATGGGCATGCTCGTGGGTGCCTATGTCATCCGCTTCGTGCCTGAAGTGGCATCTTGGCTGATACCCGGTGGTGTAAGTAGTAGTGCTGCAAGTGTGGCTGGTGCTGTGGCTACAGGTACAGTCATCGGTGCTGCAGGTGGTGCTGTGTCTGCCGGTACGATGGCGACCACAGGAACAGCGCGTATGGTAACAAAGTAAACTAATTCATCTATAATTATGCTGATACAAAGTTTAGAGCAAAAGACAAGGCTGGCACTGATGACGGTGCTGGCAACGGTGGCCGGATGTACGGTGATATGCGGCATATGCATCTTCTTCTGTGCCAAGCTGGTGACGGAGGAACGTCAGCAGATATACGTCCTTGACGGTGACATTCCTTTCCTGGCAGAGCGCAGCCTGCAGGAGGCGAACTTCGTCATGGAGGCCAAGGCGCATATCCAGCTCTTCCACCAGTATTTCTTCAACCTGCCGCCTGACAATGACTATATCAAGTGGACGCTGGGCAAGGCGATGTACATGGCTGACGGTACGGCCATGAAGCAGAAGCAGGCCATGGACGAGAACGGCTTCTATTCGGATATCATATCGTCCTCTGCCGTGTGTACGATCATCTGTGACTCCATCAACCTCGATGAGCATGAGCGGAAATTTACCTATTACGGCACTCAGCTGATCAAGCGCCGCTCCCGTGACATGAAGCGTTCCATCATCACTGTCGGGGAACTGGAGAACGTCCCCCGTACGGAGAACAACCCGCATGGCCTGCTGATCGTCAACTGGCGTACGCTGGAGAATAAGGATCTTGACTATTAGCGTATGTGGTTCTTCAGAAGAAAGGAAAAGGGTGAGCCAAGGCACAGCCGTCTGTTCAGGCTGATGCTCTGGTCACTCTTCAAGAAGGCAAGGCTTCGTGAACGGACGGAGAGGGCTAACAGCTGGGCTGAGTCTCATAAGCGACAGACGGCTATGATGACTGTAGGCACGCTGTTCCTGCTGCTGGTATGCGGTACGGCGATGACCTTCTTCGGCAGTAAGGAGGATGAGGAGAACATCCTCAGTGACATCACGCCTGTGAACCCGATGTTCCAGGGACTCCAGCGCATTCAGGATGCCAAGGCTTATCAGACGGCATGGCTTGACAGGATGGCTCTGGACGGTCAGAGGCTCAAACGTCAGCTGGACTCTCTCATCAGGATTCCCGACAAGTCTCATGATGACTCTCTCCAGATTCTCATCAAGCACAGACAGCTGGAGATAATAGTGGATAATTTAGACAACAGATAAGCATGAAAAAGGTTAATTTTAAACAGCCGAAGTATATCCTGCCGCTGGTCATCTTCCTGCCTCTGGCATTCCTCGGATATACGATCACCAATTTCTTCGGAGAGGAGGATGACAGCAAGAAGGGTGTTGTGACTGACAACATCAACATGACGCTTCCTGATGCCAAGAACGGGGAAATGACGGATAAGATGACGGAGATGACAAAGCGGTTCAGTGAGGACGGTGCCTATACGGCCATCGGTGCCCTCGGCAACGAGAAGGAAGAGCTTGACAGCACGCAGGCTGGCTATAAGGAGCATGAGCTGAACAGCATCGACGCGGAGAATGCCAAGCGTGAGGCCAAGCAGAAGGAACTGGAGGATCTGGAGCGTAGCCTAGCTGAGTCCCGTAAGCATATCAATGCGTATGCCTATGAGGGAAACTCTTCTGGCGGTGGCCGTGGCGTTCGTGGTGGTTATGGCGGTCGTGGCAGCTCCCGGCAGGATGAACTGGATGACTATGCCCGTGACCTGGAGTATATCCAGCAGCGCAGCAAGGAACGGCAGAAGGTGTTGGAGCAGGCTTTCGGTGGTGGCAGTTCTGCTGGGGGTATGGCTGCAGGTGATGGCTCAGGAAGTGGCGGTGACGGTTCTGGCGGTGGCGCTGGTAGCAGGAAAGCCGTTGAGAAGCCGAAGCCTGAACTGGTGCAGAAGGTGTCTGAGCAGAATGCCGACAAGTTCAATACCATCGGTGAGCAGGCTCAGGTCGATGAGCCGCTGATCAAGGCGATGATTGACAAGACCACCAAGGCGCATGAGGGAACACGCCTGCGCTTCAAGCTCCTCGATGATGTGGTCATCAAGGATGTGAAGCTGAAGAAGGGGACGTATCTCTACGGTATCGTGACAGGCTTCGGACAGCAGCGCGTGAGGGCTGCCATCACCAGCATCCTCGTGAAGGACAAGTTCATAAAGGTGGCTTTGTCTGTCTATGACAACGACGGCATGGAGGGCTTCTATGTCCCTGAGTCGGCTTTCCGTGACATGATGAAGGATGCCGGGGCTCAGGCCATGCAGAGCAATATATCATTGAATGGCAACAGCGGCAGCCAGATAAGCGGAGAGGCCTTGGCTCTTCAGGCGCTCCAGAACATGTACCAGTCGGCTTCAAGTGCCATCTCTGGGAATATCCGTAAGAACAGGGCGAAGATCAAGTATAACACGATTGTCTATCTGATCAATACGGATGCGCAGTCCAGTCGATGAATCAATTAAATCAAGATAAATATGAAAGCAGTAACAACACTTGTGGCGCTTTGCGCCTTATGCCTGCCTGCCACAGCGCAGGTCAGCGGCAACAGCTCCAACCCGGACTCGGTGAAGGTGAGGTATATCTGGAGCCATCTTGACGGTGATGACTTCACCAGTAATCACTCCAAGCATATCATCCTGGTCAATGAGGAGGTGACGACGCATATTGTCATGCCTGAGAACATCAAGCTCGTGGATATCTCTACGGACAAGCTGGTGGGTAACCAGTGTGCCGACAATATCGTCCGTATCAAACCGTCCGCACATATGCGTAACAATGAGATGGTGGGCACGATCACCGTCATCGGCGAACGTCATATGGCTCAGTATGACGTGGTATATACCACGGGGCCTGTCAAGGCTTGCTCGGTCTATAACATCTCTGTCGATGAGATGAAGCAGTATAAGAATCCTGATGTGCTGATGCCTGAGCGTTCGATGGCGGACTATGCCTATGCCATCTTCTGCAGCAGGAGGAACTTCTATAACATCCACTCTTCCAAATACGGCATCAAGGCTGTGGTGAACAACATCTATACGGTGGGTGACTATTTCTTCATTGATTTCTCGCTCTATAACAAGACGAAGATCAAGTATGACATCGCTGAGCTGCGTATCAAGCTGACGGACAAGAAAGAGACGAAGGCCACGAACTCTCAGACCATTGAGCTTTCACCCGTCTATTCCCTCAACAATGCCAAGAGCTTCAAGAAAGCATACCGTAACGTCATCGTGGTCAACAAGCTGACATTCCCGAACGAGAAGGTCCTGCGTCTGGAGATATCGGAGAACCAGATTTCCGGCCGTGTGGTCTATATCCCCATCGAGTATGAGGATATCCTCAATGCTGACAGCTTCGACGAGAACCTGCTGAAACATATGCCTTATAACATCCGGAAGTAATATGAAGAAGGTTGGTTTGGTTTTAGTGTCGCTGTTATGCGTGACGACGGCTTTTGCAGGTCAGGGGGATGGTTTTCTCGTTCTGAACGGTGGCTTCCTCTTCAACAGTACGCTCAATGCCACGATAGGCTATGAGCGTGAGCTGTCCTATACGGATGCACTGGAGTTCTGCGGAGAGGTGGGCGACCGCTGGGAGGAGGATCCTGTATGCGGCAAGGTGTGCCGTGAGTCGTTCTTCAAGAACTATTACTGGGATGGTGGCGTAGCCTACAAGAAATGCCTGAAGCGTCTGAAGAACTCTACGTTCAGGCTTCGCCTCGGCCCTCAGATGGGTGCTGTCAGGGGCAGCTTCTTCATGGCTGTGGAATGTGGACTGGAGTATAATCTGGTGTTCCCGAACCGTGTGCAGCTGTCCATAACTCAGAAGAATCAGGTCAGCTTCCTGCATGGGGATTCCTTCAGGAACGGCCTGCTTGTCGGTCTTAAAATACCTTTTTGATGATGAAGATGAATGTTGTTTATTCGGCCATGATGGCTGTGTGCCTGATGGTCTTGGTTTCCTGTGAGGAGCATACGGATATCTATGACAACCGTGTGTCGGTGGGGAACATCCTCCTCTCTGACAATACGCTGATATCGCCCTACGGCTATGACAAGGACTGCCATCAGGCTGTCGGTGTGGTGTTCTATACCAGTAGGGACACGGCTCTGGTAGTCGGTCTTCGTGAACTGGGTGAATACGAATATACGGACTCGATGGCTACTGTGTCTGGCGTGAAGAATGATGCCTATTCCATGTGCGGTGCAGAGAACACGGCTGCCATCATGGCCAGCGAGGATCTGTATAGTCCGGCTGTCGAGGCGGTGATGATGTATGATTCTCCTGTCTCTGGGTGGGCTTTACCGTCGGCAGGTGAGCTTCGTGCTCTGTCTGCCAGCCTCCCTGTGGTACGTCATGCGATGGAGGTTGCCGGCGGTGATCCTTTCTCGGACGGACAGTATCTCAGCTCCTCGCAGGACGGTGCTACCTCGGAGAGTTCCCAGATGTACTATTACAGTGTGAGCCTTCGAAACGGGTTCCTGACTTCGACCATGAAGCAGACACCCGGCAGGGTTCGTCCTGTGCTTAGAATCAGATAATTTTTTTCTTTCATACGATAGTGGGTGTGCGCTTTTCTCTCAGGCGCATGCCCTTTTTAAAGACAAACCATGCCTGTAGAAGAGACTAAAGAGCAGCTTCAGATTTACGGAATGTTCCGCAGCTGCATATACATTTTCCTCATTGTCGAGCTGGTCATGAACCTGCCTATCACCTCCGACAGTCGTGTGACGGGTTTCGTTCTGGCTCTGATAGCACGGTTCCAGGTGTTCAACAGTGTGTTGTCCTGTAAGGTCATTGAACTGATATGCATCTTCGTGACGTGTGTCGGCACAAAGGCCAAGAAGAGCCTGAAGTTCAACCTGAAGACGATGGTGCTGTACCCGATCATCGCAGGTTTCACGTTCATCATCCTGTGTATCGTCGTTCAGCAGGGTACATGGGGTGGCATCCTCTATGGACTGCCTACCAACAGGGTGCTGTACGCCCTTATGTCCATCATCGGTACGATGCTCGTCCATCAGGGCGGTGACGCTATCGCACGTTACTATAACTACAAGGTGGGTGAGGACAGGTTCAACTTCGAGAACGAGTCCTTCGAGCAGTCGGAGGAAAAGAGCGAGACGGAGTATTCAGTGAACATCCCGATGGTGTATTACTTCAACAAGCGGATGCATAAGGGCTGGATCAACATCATCAACCCGTTCCGTGGGACGATCGTGCTGGGTACGCCTGGCTCTGGTAAGTCCTTCGGCATCATCGACCCGTTCATCCGTCAGCATGCGGCGAAGGGCTTTGCGATGATGGTCTATGACTATAAGTTCCCGACGCTGGGCAAGAATCTCTTCTATCAGTACTGCAAGAACAAGAAATACGGCCATCTGCCTGAGAACTGCGGCTTCCGTATCGTGAACTTTACGGATGTGGAGTATTCCAACCGTATCAACCCGATCCAGCGGAAATATATCCCTGACCTTGCGGCTGCATCGGAAACGGCTGCCACGCTGCTGGAGTCCCTGAACAAGGGCGGTGACAAGAAAGGTGGTTCAGAGGCTTTCTTCCAGAACTCGGCTGAGAACTTCCTGGCCTCCATCATCTATTTCTTCGTGACCTTCCATCCGACGGGCTTCAAGGACGGCAGGAAACTGACCCGTTACATCCTCTGGGAGAACAAGAAGCTGAAGCTGGTAATCAGGAACTGGAATGACTATCAGGCTATCGATGGGGCAGGGAACGTCATCCTTGACTTCGTGGACTACTCCAGCAGGAACGTATCGACGGATAGCGATGGTATGTTCGTGGAGCTGAACGGCTTCAGCTATACGGATATCCACGGCAACTATATCTTTATCAAGAAGGCCTGGTATGAGGATGATGAAGGGAACATCGTGGAGCCGGACACCATCACGGGTGAGTTCTCGGACATGCCTCATGTGCTGTCGTTCCTCGGCCAGCCGTATGCGGATGTGTTCGACATCCTGATGCAGGATGAGAAGATCATGTCGCTGATGGCTCCCTTCCAGTCGGCATGGCAGAACGGGGCTATGGATCAGTTGGAAGGTATGGTGGGTACGCTCCGCGTGAATGCGGCTCGTCTGGTGTCGCCGGAGGCCTATTGGGTGTTCACTGGCGATGACTTCGACCTGAAGATATCTGACCCGAAGCATCCTTCTTATCTGGTCATTGCCAATGACCCTGAGAAGGAACAGGTCATCGGCTCTCTGAACGCTCTGGTCCTGAACCGTCTGGTGACCCGTGTGAACAGCAAGGGGAACCTGCCTGTTTCCATCATCGTGGATGAGCTCCCCACGCTGTATTTCTATAAGATTGACCGTCTGATTGGTACAGCTCGTTCCAACAAGGTGGCCGTGACGCTCGGCTTTCAGGAGCTTCCTCAGCTGGAGGCAGACTATGGCAAGAACGGCATGCAGAAGATCCTGACCACCTGCGGTAACATCTTCATGGGTGCTGCCCGTAACAAAGAGACGCTGGAATGGGCACAGAACGATGTGTTCGGCAAGGCGAAGCAGACATCAAAATCGGTTACCATCAACGACCAGAAGGTATCCACGTCGATATCGGAGAAGATGGACTACCTCGTTCCTGCTGCCAAGATTGCGGACATGGCCACTGGCTGGCTGGCAGGTCAGGCTGCCCGTGACTTCACACCGACGGACATGAGCACCTTGAACGGCATCAATATCGAGGAGTCGGAGGAGTTCAAAACGACCAAGTATTTCTGCAAGACGAACTTCGACATGGAGAAAATCAAGCAGGAGGAATCCTATTATGTTGACCTGCCGAAGATATATGCTTTTACTTCGGAACGTGAGAAGGAGGTGATGCTGAACCGTAACTTCAAGCGCGTCAACGACGAGGTGAAGGCCATGATCAATGAACTGTTAGGAAAGGCACCAGAGGAATGACAAATAATTATCTACATCCAGCTCACCATTGGGGTGAGCTTTTTTCTTCATTTGATGTGACATATTTGTGTCGTGGAGGTAAAAACCTGTCTCAATTATATAAATTCTTATATATTTTCTTGGTTTTCAAGAAATAATTGTTACTTTTGCATCAAAATTGATAAATTATGGATGAGCTTATCAAGAATGTAGATGTCAAGGAGATGGGACGGCGCTTCAAGCTGGTTCGCCAGCGCCTCGGCCTGACACAGACGGATGTGGCTAACGAGCTGGACACGACTCAGCTGATGATCCACAGAATCGAGAAGGGTGACAATATACTTTCTCCGTTGTTCTTAGCCACGATATTGTTCTATTCCCGTTCTGTCTCTCTGGAGGGGCTTCTGGGTAAGAACTTCGATATCGAGGATGAGTCGCTTTTCAGCAAGGACTATGCTGTCGCTACCATCGTCAAAGCAAAGCTGAATGCTATCAGTGAAGAATACCTCGGAAAGCTGAAGGAGGCTGAGAACGGTTTCAAGGAGCAGATGGATGCTGCCATTGATCTTCTGTAATCATGCTACAGCCAGTTCTGCCGATAGTCTGTGAATCCATGGCTGAGTCTTTGGAAATGCTGGGATTCTCTGATGCAACACCTTTCTGTTATAAAGATGGAGTGTTGGCAGAATATCAGGAAAATTCTATTCCTGCTCCCTCGCTTCAGGAAGTGCAGGCATGGATAGGCAGACGCAAGAGGCTGGACGTTCTTGTTTATCGTGAGGTATTCTTCAATCAGGTCGGAAAGTTCTATGCCGTCATCATCAACCGTAAGGACGGGATAATGCGTGAGACGGCCAAGTGTCCGACATACAATCAGGCGCTTGAAACTGGCCTGAGAGTCGCTATTAACTTTTTGGGAAAGAAAAAGAGAAGACGCAGGAAGGGATGACGGATTGCCTTAGACTGGGTAGCCTGAGCGGAAGCAGCCTGAAGGTGATTGCCATCGTTTCCATGACCATTGACCATCTGGGCTTGTATATGCTGGGCGGTGAGGATGCCGCCAGCGGTTCCGTGACCTATCATCTGATGAGGATGGTCGGGCGTCTAGCTTTTCCCATCTTCGCCTTCCTCCTGGTTGAGGGGTATGTCCATACCCGTGACATCCGCAAGTACATGCTGAACCTCTTCGTGGCCGCCGTCATATCTGATATTCCGTGGATGCTCCTCGGAGGCTCTGACAGCCATAACGTGATGTTCACGCTGCTGATGGGGCTGATGGCGGTGTCTTTCATTGACAGGTTCTGGCAGAAGAGATTCCTGACTCTGTCTGTCATTGCTATGATTGGTGCCTTGGCGGAATGGCTCCAGACGGATTACTCATGGCGGGGCATCTTCCTGATATGCGTCCTGTTCATGTTCAGGGAGAAGCCACTATTAGCCTTCATGTTCGGCCTGCCGCTGATGATGGTCTATGGTCTGGCCGGGTGTGCCGCAGGGCTGTTGATCCCTATGCTGTATTCTGGACAGCGGGGTTTTGCCACCGGATGGGTGGCGAAGTATTTCTTCTACGCCTTCTATCCACTGCACCTGATGGTTATCTGGCTCCTTTTATAGTGTCTTGGCTATCTGATGTAACTTGACGATATAGTCAGGATCCTCCGCATAGCCGATCCTTTTCAGAAACTGCAGGTAGTCACCTCCCTTATACTTGTACTGTACATAGTCCTTGTAGGCTTTCACGCTCTCTTCCCATCGGTCGAACTCATAGTAGCTGCCGTCGGATGGCCGTCTCAGCCCGAAGAGGTTGTTGCACTCCAGACAGACGCGTGAGGTGAAATAGCCGGTCTCTAGCAGTGCCTGGGCTACGACATACCTCTGGTTGGTGATGCCGCACTTGTCCATCTCCGTAACGAGGTTCCCGATATTCAGCTCCTGCTGGGGCTTGATGCCTTCCCTGACATAGGCAATCCTGTCCTGGAGTCTCCTGATATAGTCATTCAGGAAGCCGATGAACGGCTTCGGATCAACGCTCTTGCCGTTCCTCCGCAGCCTGATATGCAGGTGGGGGCCTGTGGACTTGCCCGTGTTTCCTGATATGGCCACCACACTTCCTGCAGGGACAATCTCGCCTTCCTCCACGACGATGGCACTCAGATGGCCATAGAGGCATTCCATGATGCCGTGGTCGAGGATGACATAGTTCCCGTAGCCCTTGTTCCCATGGTGTACCTCCTTCACGGTGGCTGGAAGCATGGAATAGACATAGTCATAGCGGCATCTGAGGTCGATGCCGTCATGGAACTTCCTGCATTTCATGACGGGATCCTGCCTGTAGCCGTACTGGGAGTTGACCTTCAGGAAGTCCAAAGGCAGGCAGACATTGAGCCTGTCGTGCAGCAGGCCTGCCATGATGCTGTCCTTGACGGTGACGAAGACGGGCACGTCCTTCTCGATGCTTACCTTCAGTCCCTCGGTAGGGGAGAACAGTCCGTCATCTGCCGATTCTTCTGTGCCTTCCTCTTCCCTCATCGGTAATTTGTCCTGTGCCGATGGGTGCGGAAGATGGGCGGTATCGGCTGAAATGGTGTAAAACTGTGCCTTGACTGGCAATAATGTCAATTTTAGTGTTAAAAATGCAAGAAAAATGGTTCTATTATTCATTCTTTGATATAATTTTTGTAATTTTGCCGCAAAATTACAAAAAATATATAAGTATTGTAATATTATGATAGGAAAATCTAAGTTTTTAGAGGAAGAAATTCCCTATGAGAAGCTGGAGAAGATCGGAATAACCCGGAAGGGCGTCCTGTCCATGCCGAAGGAAATCATCGGGCCTCTGGTCAACGGTCAGGTGACACCGCTCATCATGACACGCTACAAGGCTGACAACGGCAAGGTCATCGAGATGCCCATGAAGCTCCAGCTTGAAAGAGGGGAGAAGGGTGACGTGCGCCTGATGACCTATCAGGTTCGCAAGGACATCGAGCGTGAGAATCCCAGACTTTCTGACAAGGAGCTGGAGCAGGTAAAGGATGGAAAGGCCGTCAGGAAAGAGGTCAACGAGGATGGTGTGCGCAAGCAGAAGTACATCCAGCTTGACCAGGAGACCAAGTCGCTTATACTGAAAGATGCCGCCGCCGTCAGGATTACCGAGAAGCTCCGTGAGATGGAGAAAATCAAGGACATCGGCCTTGGCGAGAACCAGAAGCAGGCAGCCATTGAAGGAAAACCGGTCGAGCTGACTGTCGGCGACCAGAAGGTGACGGTGGGTGTTGACCTCCGTGAGCCGCAGGGCTTCAAGGTGGTCAACGGTGACATGCAGGAATGGGAACGCCAGATGAAGATCCGCTATGACAACGAGCATGAGGGCTTCATGGGCTATGTCCAGACCGACGAGAACCGCTGGGAGTACCAGAAGGTGGTTGACCGGCTGTCATCCAAGGAAGAGACTTCCGTCTCTCAGAAGAAGGAAGAGAAGAAGAGCTCCGGCCTGAAGCTTTAAGACAACAGGCAAGCCCATTTCAATATAATCTGGAAAATTATATCAATCGAATCAAGTGCCGAAAATGGGTGTCTTTAATTTGAACCGTGCCGCAGCATTCGTAGGCTGACAAGTCACGGAACCTTTAATTTGTTTCCCCTTTTGCCTTTCTGGCGATTGGTCATGACGCATACAGTTGAGTGTCATGGCAATTGACGGTACGTCATTAATTCTTTAAAATTATGGCTAACAAAAAGAAACAGGAAGAGGTGAAGCAGGAATCAGCCCCTCAGAAGCAGCAGGAAGCCGTTTCTGACAAAAAGACTGCTACGAAGAAAAAGAGTGAGTCCGTCAAGGATGAGAAGACCGAAACCAAGAAGTCGGAGAAGTCTGCCGACAAGAAGGAACAGCAGGCTGAGAAGACTCCCCGTGAGCCGCAGCTGGTGACGGTCAACGGCGAGAAGGTGACGCATGCCCATGCCTTCCAGTCTAACAAGAGTGAGGACACCTGGTACTTCACGGCAAAGCTGGACGGTAAGCAGCTCCGTCCGATGAAGATGCATGCCGAGGATGTGGCTGCCTACCAGAAGAAGGAGTCTTCCGTCGAGCAGCTGATGAAGACCTACTATCCGACGAAGATGGAGCCGAAGGTTGGCAAGGAGCAGTACCTGGCAGACAACAAGCTGTCGGACGGTCGTGTCATTGACAAGATGAACGTCTACAAGGAGAAGGACGAGACGAAGCAGGATTCCGGCAAGTACAAGCTGTATGCCGTCGTGGGTGACCAGAAGATGTCAACGACGCTGTCGTTCAAGGATCTGAATGCCTTCTTCGACCGTGTGACGACTCCCGCCCAGCTGGTGGAGAAGAACTTCGGGGAGAAGCTGCATCTGGCGTCTGCCTATGCCAAGTACCAGCTCCCGGAGGGTGCCAAGCTTGAAAATATCCGCATCGCCAAGGACAAGCAGACGGACAAGTGGACGATCTCCGCTGACCTCGGACCGAAGGGCAAGACGGAGAAGAAGCCGCTGTCCTATGATGACGGCTATTCGTTCTTCACGGCCAAGACGGCTACCCGAGAGCAGCTGGCAGGCAAGTACCTGGCTAATGACATCAAGTCACTGATGGCTCCCAAGCAGGAGAAGGCCGTGAGCATGAAGGTTTAATTCACTGCTGGCTGCCGGACATGGCTCTGGCAGTCGGCTATATCATTATCAACATATCAGAAATTATTATGGCAAAGAGAACTTATGAGGAGCTGGTGCAGCTCAGACAGGATGGTAGGATCGGCTGGAAGCAGTTCGTGCTGGAAGGTGATGATGCAGAGGACTACAAGCAGTGGTGTGAAGATCATGGCTTGGAGCCTACTGATGACAATGCGGAGCTGTATGTGGAGATGACCGATGAACGGATGTTCGAGAACCAGGAAGAGCTGTAGTCATGTATAAGAAGAAAAATAACAGCTCTGGCGGTGGCGGGCAGTCGATGGCTGACAAGGCTATCGAGAAGTTCACGGAAATGATGATCGACCGCATGGAGCGTATGAAGGCCGGGGACTGGAAGAAGGGCTGGATTGACGGCTCGGCTGTCTATGGCATACCGCAGAACATCACAGGGCGTAACTATTCAGGCTCCAACTCCTTCTTCCTGCAGATGGACTCGGCCATGCACGGCTACAGGACTCCCGTGTATATGACGTTCCTGCAGATACAGAAGGAGAATGCCCGCATCAACAAGGGTGCCGAGGCGATGCCCGTCATCTACTGGGACGTGTCCATCAAGGATGCTAACGGCAGGCGTGTCGACCGTGATGACTACCGCCATATGTCCAGGGAGGAGCAGGACAGGTGTACCGTCACTCCCTTCATGAAGGCCTACCACGTCTTCAACATGGATCAGACGAACTTGGAAGAGGTCAACAAAGCCAAGTATGACAAAATGGTGGACAAGTTCAAGGCGCCTGAGATGCGTGATGCCAACGGCATGTATGTCAACAAAGCGCTTGACCGCCTGTTCGAGAAACAGGAGTGGGTATGTCCCATCCAGTATGACAAGGTTTCGGCCAATGCCTACTACAGTCCGTCGCGTGACATCATCGTCGTGCCGAAGAAGGAACAGTTCAACATCGGCAAGGACAAGGACGAGATCTACAAGGACGGTATGGAATACTATTCCTCGGCCTTGCATGAGATGGCGCACTCGACGGGAACGGAGAAACGCCTGAACCGTGTCAAGGGTGACAAGTTCGGCGATCCGAAGTATGCCAAGGAGGAACTGGTGGCTGAGCTGACCGCTGCCAACACCGGCTACTCGCTGGGCTTCGACAAGCGCATCCTCGACAATAACGCTGCCTATCTGGACGGCTGGATATCGGTGCTGAAGGAGAATCCCAAGTTCATCGTGTCCGTCATGGCGGATGTCAACAAGGCTTCCAACATGGTGCTGGAGGCTGTTGACAAGCAACGCATCGCCCTTGGTGAGAAACCCATCCTTCAGAAAGGTGATTCCAAGGATGCCTTCGATGATATTGCCTTTGACAACGGGGCTATCATCAAGACCAAGAACGGTGACTATGCCGTCCGTGCTTCATATCATGGGACTGAGTTGGGCATGAAGCCCATCGACCGTGAGACGGGTGCCAGGTACTTTATGCTGCCGGACGGCAAGGAGAAGCAGAACCTGCTGGCTCAGACACTCTCCAGCCGGTTTACAGAGGATGTCAAGAACCTCGGACAGCGTCAGCATCAGAGTGTGAGGATGGCAATGTGAGAATATGGCTATGGTGGATTTCAAGACACTGAAGGATAAGGTGGGCATCGACGACGTGGCCTATTCACTGGGCTACCGTGTCAACCGCAAGGCAGGTGTCGGGAAGTATCTGGAGATGGTTCTGCTGGATGACAGGAGGCTGCATGTCGATACGATCGTCATCAGGCATCCGAAGGATAAACCCAACCAGTCATATTTCCGTCATAACGGTCGTGGTGGCGGTGATGTCATCAGTTTCATCATCGAGAACCTCGGTTCCTTCAATGATCCGGGACAGAACCAGTGGGAAAAGGCCGGACATGTGATGTCTCGATTTGCTGACGAGCCCGTGGAAGAGACTGCCGACGGCAAGTATCTGGAGAAAATGGGGTACAAGCAAGAACCCTTTGATCCGTCCCGCTATGACGTGCAGCCGCTGACTGAGCACCTGAAGAACGGCATGAACTACATGCTTCCAAGGGGATTCTCCGAGGACACCGTCAGGACGTTCGCCCCGTTCATCGTCAGGCTGAAAGACAACCAGTCCGAGAACTTCAAGGACTATAACCTGGCATTCCCTTACAGGGTGGCTGGCAACGATGAGGTGGTTGGCTATGAGATCCGGGGGTATAACAAGTTCAAGAGCAAGGCTACCGGCAGTAACTCCACGACGGCTGCATGGATTGTCGATATGGCTACTCATGAGAACCCGATGGCCGTCCAGAACGTCTATTTCGCCGAGAGCGCCTATGACATCATGGCTTTCTGGCAGGCTAACAGGATGAAGCTGGACAAGGAAACTTCGGCTTTCGTGTCCATCGGCGGTACGTTCTCCGACCTTCAGATATGCACTATCATGAAGCATTACGAACGGGCCAATGCCGTGGACTGCTTCGACAATGACCTGCCTGGCCGCGTCTACAGCCTCAGGATGGCAAGTGTCCTTGGTGACAGGCATCTGAACATCGTCAAGACGGATGACTTTGTCATGGTGACTGCCGACGGAAAGGAACTGAGGATGTCACATGATGATACGTCGCTGGCAGAGCTGTCCCGACACTTCAAGGTGCCGAAACGCCTGAGCCAGTGGAAACCTCCGAAGACCTTCAAGGACTGGAACGACGTGATCATGAACAAGCCGTATGTCCAGAAGGAGGAGGTGAACAAGTTCCAGCGGAACAAGGCTCTGGAGCAGCGCAGGACGAAAAGCTTGAAGATATAAGTCATGGAGATAAAGCCTGATTACAGACAATTCGTAGCAGAGGACAGGGAACTGCTGGCCATGTTGGCATTCCTGTCTGGGGCTGTACCCGTGGTATACGGCAGGTGTGAGCAGCTGATTGCCTATACGGCTCTGGGACTGCTGGCATTCGTGTTCTTGGTCTGTCTGACTCGCTATGTCATGCTCGTGTCGCATCAGTGGATCATCGGGGATGAGACGCTTTGCACCGTCAAGGGGGTGCTGGCTCGGCATACTGACTATATAGAGCTTTACAGGATCGTGGACTACAAGGAGAGCCAGACACTGCTTCAACGCCTCATGGGCATCAAGACCGTCACGGTGTTCTCTACCGACAGGTCTGACTGTATGGTGGACATAAGGGGCGTTTCGGTGGATGAGGATGTCATTGGGCATCTAAGGGATAAAGTTGAGAAATGTAAAACAGATAAGAGAATTTATGAGATTACGAACAATTAGTATTGCTTTACTGCTGGCCGTCACTGGAAGGGTGTGCGCCCAGCAGGTTGACCCGGCCCTGACTGCTGCCGTCGTCGCTCAGACCGCTGTTCTGAACGATATCTACAACACAAGGGACAATACACAGAAGAAGATCATCGCTGCCGAGGCTGCCGTCACGGTGGCCATGGAACGTATGCATCAGGTGGAGAACAAGATACTGGACTATCTCTCCAATGCGCAGGGTGCCATGCAGAATATCTATCAGATCAAGCGTGCTGCAGAGCTGGTGACGGTGGAGATTCCGCAGAACATGACTCTGGTGAAGAACTCGCTGCCCGGACACCTGAAGGGTACGGCCATCGCACTCCTCGTATCGGACGAGGTGACGGATGCCGCCACGCAGATGGCCAGCCTCTATCCGTTCATGCAGCAGCTGGTGACCAGCGGCTCATACAATGTGACCGGCTCGAATGGTGAGCCGGAGAAGCATAAGGTGAACCTCTTGGACTCTGCCGAACGCTACTATGTGGCCAATGAGGTGGTGACGAAGCTGGAGAACATCAATACCGACCTATGGCTGCTGGCATGGCAGATACGGACGATGTCATGGCATGACCTGTGGTTCGGCCTTGATCCTGAAGGATGGGCTACCGTGATGTCCGGCAAGGCTGTGGCCGAGAGCCTGATCTATCAGTGGGAGAATCTATAGTATTAACGAAAAATTTATAATGGAAAATAGTACTGAATCAAGAGTTGTGGGCAGATGCCCTGTTTGCGGAGAAGGAAACATCATCAGGACGGAACACGGCTACTGCTGTGATGCCAGGAAGCCTGCTGGCGGTAAGAAGTGCGGGTTCATCATCCATAACAGACATCATGGCATCGACTTTGACGATGAACTGGCAAGGAAGCTTATTACAGACGGCTCGACGGAGGAGATGACCATGTGGAACGTCAACGGCCAGCCCTTTCAGGCCCGCTTCATCATCGTGAACGGCAAGGTGGATGTGGAGATCAAATCCCACTACCTTCAGGGCAGGTGTCCTGTGTGCGGTGGCCGTATCGTGAAGACTGGCAAGGGCTATGCCTGTGAGAACAGCATCACGCAGGATCCGCTATGCGGTTTCCATGTGCCGGGCATCCTGGCCAACCGTAAGATTACGGACTCCGAGATGGAGGACTTCCTTGCAGGCAGCGCACAGGTGCTGGACGGCTTCTCCAACAATGAAGGTAAGATCTTCTCGTCTGTCCTGACACTGGCAGAGGACGGGAAGGTTGTGCTTGACTCTAGGATTGCCGTCTGTCCCGTATGCGGCGGCGATATCCTTGTCAGCCCGCAGGCTTTCAACTGCTCCAACTACAGTAACCCGCAAGTGAAATGCAAGTTCATGGCATGGCGGAACATCGCCGGTCATGTGATTACGAGGCAGGAGATGGTGGAGATATGCGAGGAGGGGCAGACGCGTGAACCGCTGGAACTGTACAAGAACAACGGGGCTATCTTCTACAAGCGTCTTGGCCTCAGTACAGATAAGAAGAGTATCATTAAAATATAGTGTATATGAACAAATCGGATTTGATACAGGTGGCTGCAGCAAAGACGGGTCTTTCGCAGCAGCAGGCAAGGGAATGCCTCGATGCTTTCCTGGGTGCCATTGGTAAGGAGATGAAGGATGGCGGTGAGGTGGTCATCACTGACTTCGGCAGGTTCTTCACGAAGAAGATGCCGCAACGGACGGTGACGCTTCCTGATGGCAGGTCTTCGGTCGTGCTGGAACGTGAGAACGTGAAGTTCAAGGCTTTCCAGAATATTAAGCTATATAATGTCAAGTACTAGCCCTATGAGAAATGTTTGCTTGGCTGTCCTGACTGTCATACTGATGGCCTCTTGTGACAGCAGGGACAGGGTGCTCAGTCTGGCTGAGTCGGATGTCAGAAACCATACCGAGTGTCAGGGGGAACCTGAGATTCTGGGAGTCTCTGAGCCTGACTCAGCCTTTGGGACTGGTTTTCTTTCCCAGAAAGAGAAAGAGAGTATGATGGCCGTCATGCAGAAGGTGACGGCGACCATCATGAAGCGGACGAACAACATGACGGAGTTCAATCCGGATGACAAGTATGTCATTGACCTGGCAGAGCGTCAGATGAAGGCCATGTCTGAGATACGCTCTACAATCTACGACTCTGACAAGAAAGGGAAGTGGTCTGGATGGAAGGTTCGTGTGGACTATCAGGCCAGGAACCGCAGTGGCATGGAATACAAGTCGGAACGATGGCTATTCATAGACAAAGAAGGCAAGGAGGTCGTGAGGGCTTTTGATATACCGTTACCATAAATGTCATGAAAATGACAGATTTCAGGAAAATATATCTTTTCATAAGACGGCTGAAAGGATGGAGAGATGTCTATTACGATAAGTCCAACACATTGGATGAATTCTATCGGTATTTGCTTCATATGCTGTTTTATGAAGGTACGACGGATTTGGCTTCATGGGCTGAACTTGTCGAGAGTAAGGCTTATGATTATAGTGGTCAGTTGAAAAACGATCTTGATGTCAGAGAACTGGCATCCGATATCAGAAGACTTAATCTGAGGGAACAAAGAATTGCGCATAGGGCAATGGCTATATTGGATAGAAATGGATATTCTTTACCGCCAAGTGACTGGATATCCCACTTGAATGACCTTACGGATGATTTCTTTCAAAATTCCTCTAATAAGGTTCTTCTATTTAAGGGTATGCTGAAAAACTATATGGCTGTGGGACAGTCTGCTGAATTGATAAATAAAAAACGGGGATGGCAGACTGCCACCGTGGAATTTCAAGGTGGATCCTGTTGCTTTATGGTCTTATGCGATTATAGCTTGGAGGTGATAGAAAAAGAATTGGATTATGAGGTGCATGATACAATGTGCAATTTCCATGGCCTTGATCTTATAGGTGATGACTCTGTGAACTTCTCCCTGCAGCAACAGATGATAGATTATTTCATGGTGATGGTCGGGGAAATAGAAAACTTATCCACTAAGGGACTTTCTTATCGGAAAGTTGATGAGAAAGGCAACATTTGTGAGACATCATATCCTTACATGATGGTTTCAAGCGAGTGGTTACATTTATTCTCTTCACAGGCCGAGACGTTGGAGATTGTCAGTAATCATCAATGGAAGATATCTCTAGATGAACTGGATCTCCTTTGCCTTCTGGCTGACTTTGCAAGCGAGAAGCTGAAAATAAAAGGTGGCCCACAAATGATTGGAATGGATGAAATGTTCAACTCCATGAATTGTATTGATCAATACGTCTTTATTAAGACTATAATGGAAGATCATCATGATAAAGTACTGATAATGGATTATGGAGGTACTTATGAGTCATATGGTGATGATGCCATATTCCTGGCAGACAAATATAAAGTTACGCTTTGGTCACGTTCTTCAATGGGTGATCTCGTTTTACCTGCGGTTGTCATAGCAGATGATTTGATAGCGAGAATACGGACAGAAGTTCCCAATGTCGTTGTCTGGAAAGAAAAATTCAGTGACCCATCGGATGTAATGAGCATGTTCCCGAATCCAATGGATCTTGGCTTGAAGGACAAGAACAAATACGATAATGTCAAATTGTCCAAACGAAAAGACGGAAAATATGTTATCCGCGCTTTCCTTGGGAATTCCCGTCTGCCTGTCCGACAGGTTCCAGAAGACTTGGCACAACATTTTCAAAGCCTACCAGATGGTGTGGTAAGAGAGACTGTACTAAAAACCATCTTGTATAGTGTCTATTCACAAACAAATAGTGAACAGAAATAGAAGTTAGTGTGTTTGATGTGTCATAAGTGGATTAGTTTTTTGGTTGGTTCCCGGCTGTTACAGTCGGGAATTTTTTTGTTTATAGGTAACCCCCAAAAGCCGTGTTCCCCTCAGGCCGTCATCATGGATGAGTGGCGTAAGTGGAACACCGCTTTCGCCTTCTGGCAGGGACTCCAGAAGGAAGGGAGAGCGGTTGTGACATTGCCTTCAGGCTACGCACGGGTCGCCATGCTGCCTTTCCGCACAGACGGCATACCTCTGCATGCCGCCACTGCTCTTTTGGCTGGATGGCCTGACCTGTGCGAAGCCTGGAGTCAGAGTCACCGTTTCTTATTGTGTCTTTTCCCGTATGCTCTTGTGCCTCTCTGGCTTCTCGGCTTGGCATAATTACCTTTGACAGAGATGATAGTGGAAGTAAGAATGTCATTTATAACGGTGTCAATGATGCCTTTAAGCTGTTGCTTAAGCTCCTCCATGAAGAGGGCGGGATTATAGTGACCATCCTCAATCTCTCTGAGCTTCTTCTCCCAGAGACCTGTCAGCTCCGGGCTCTTCAGCAGGTCTGTCCTGATAGTGTCTATCAGTGACACACCCATGTCCGTCGGAATAAGCTCTTTCTTGTTCCGGCGTACATAACCGCGCTTGATGATAGTCTCTATGATCCCAGCCCTTGATGATGGCCTGCCGATGCCGTTCTGCTTCAGGGCTGCTCGCAGCTCTTCATCTTCCACGAACTTCCCTGCCGTTTCCATGGCTCTAAGGAGCGTGGCTTCCGTATAGGGCTTGGGTGCCGTCGTCCATTTCTCCTGTAGAGAGGGATGATGCTGTCCTCGCTCTCCACGGGTGAAATGGGGAAGGACGGTGTCCTTGTCGTCCTTCTCCGCTTCATCGGCTGCCATTCCACGATAGACTGCCTGCCATCCTGCATCCGTGATTTCCTTGCCCGTAACCTTGAAGACGACGCTCCCGCTATGCCCGGTAATGACGGTTGACAGGAAGGCGCAGTCCTCGCAGAAGGCGCTGATGAAGCGACGGGCGATGAGGTCGAAGACACGGCCTTCCTTGTCAGTCAGGCCGTGAGGCTCCCTGCCTGTGGGGATGATGGCATGGTGGTCTGTGACCTTCGAGGTGTCGAAGGCCCTGGAACTTTTCCTCAGCGGCTTGTGAATGAGGCTGACGAACGTTCCGTATTGCCCCGATAAACTTTTCAGTATGTCGGGGCATCTGGGATAGATGTCGTCACTGAGATAGCGGGTATCGACGCGTGGGTAGGTGGTGACCTTCTTCTCATAGAGGCTCTGCACGATGGAGAGCGTCGTTTCCGCTGAATAGCCGAAGCGACGGTTACACTCCACCTGCAGAGTAGTCAGGTCGTACTGCTGGGGAATGGATTCCTTACCGGCTTTCGTTTCCGTGGAGTCGATAAAGAATTCCTTTCCCATAATGTCATCCAGGGCTTGCTGGCCTTTGGCCTTGTCGGTATAGTTTCCCTCTGTGCTTGCGAACGTGACTCCTTTGTACTCCGTGGTGAGCTGCCAGTAGGGTTCTGCCTTGAAGGTTTCGATCTCTTTTTTCCTTGCTACGAGCAAGGCCAGCGTAGGGGTCTGCACTCTCCCGATGGACAGGATGCTGCCTTTACCGCCGTAGCGGAGGGTGTATAGTCTTGTGGCGTTCATGCCAAGGAGCCAGTCGCCCGACGCCCTGGCGATGCCTGCATAGTAGAGGTTGTCGTACTGCTTCTGGTCTCTGAGGTGCCTGAAACCGTCACGGATGGACTCTTCCGTCAGAGAGGAGATCCAGAGCCGCTTGACGGGACAGCGGACTTCAGCCAGCTGCATGACCCATCGCTGGATGAGCTCTCCTTCCTGTCCTGCATCACCGCAGTTGACGATGGTGTCGGCCTTGGAGAAGAGCTTCTTAATGATTCCGAACTGTTTTTTTATACTTGCCTCTGGGATGAGCTTGATGCCGAAGCGATTGGGAATCATCGGCAGCTGTTGTAGCGTCCACTTCTTCCAGTCGGCATTGTATTCTTCGGGGGCTTTCAGGCAGCATAGGTGGCCGTATGTCCATGTCACCTGATAGCCGTTGCCCTCGTAGTAGCCTTCTTTGCGGCTGCTGGCTCCCAGTACCTTGGCAATGTCTCCTGCCACGCTAGGCTTCTCTGCGATACATACTGTCATACTGCTTTGCTTTTGCTTGTTCTGGTTATTCCTTGTGCCTGTGCAATCTCTGTAGCCTTGACCTTGTCGATGATGACTCTTTTCCCGAACTTGATGATGGCGGGATCATAGTCGCCCGTACTCCTGTAGTTATAGGCTGTCTTGATGCTGCAATGTAACACCTCGGCAAGTCCGACCATCCCGAAGATGAACCGTTCTGGATTCTGAAGGATTCTCTCTGTAATGTCATTCTTGATGCCTGAATACTTCAATGGGATGGGGTTGGTCTTTGTTCTTACTTCTTCTGAGATGATCTTCCTGAAGTAGGGGAGAATGTCTCCTAGTGTAAGTTCCTGTAACGGACGGTTCTCGATGTCCATAGCCTGATTATCCATATGTCTCTACTTTGTGGAACCTGATGCCAGGATCCTGTTAAACTTAGATGTCTGGTGCATAACGGACTCAGGGTAAAGGACAAATTGAAGGCTTCCGCTATAGCCGTGCAAAGGTAAGGCTTTATCTCTATGGTTACATCTTGAAACGGGAAAAACCGTGTAATTCTGGGTAAATATCAGCTTATAGAGTTGTTGATGTCCTGTTTTGACTGTTTGTTGTCCGTATGGTGAGAAGTGTTTGCTTGGTGATTGGCGAAGGGTGGTGTCTTTGACTCAGGTGGTCTCAGCGGGCAGCTTTCATATAGGCTTCCTGCCGTGGGGTAATGGCCAACATTTTACGTCGCAAAGTTAAGGCGAACGGTCAATGCGCCAAGTACCGGCTGGTGCCTATTTCGGGATATTAAACTGGCAGCCTTCCACAGTTTTCGGTCGAAAACAGGGTATTCCAGATGAATATGCCGAAATTCCTTGTCTTCATTCCCCTGAGGGTTCTCCTTGTGTTTCGCGATGTAAAAGTTTATACCCTACGGCATACAGCCAATAAAAAAAACTGCCCATGAGGGTTTCAAAACGTAAAAGTTTACCCCTTGGCTCCAGTCAATAAAACTTCAAAACATCGCATATATGATTCGATACGCACTATACGACTACCTTCCGCAACGATACCTCAAGCGGGCTTCGTTCGAGCAGATTGACCTCGACAGACGTATTCTTGACTTCAAGAACGGCAGAGGTTATGCCACCCGATGGGCTGCAAGGGAAATGGCAAGGTGCCTTTCTCTGATGGACTTGCACAACACCGTTATCGTGTGCATCCCGGCCAGCTGCAAGCGTACTAACGACATCCGCTACAAGCGCTTCACGGAGGAACTTTCTCAGCGCCTCGGAGCCGTGAACGGGTTCGGTCATATCATCGTTAACGGACATCGGCAGAAAGTTCATATCAGCCATGTGCATGAACTCGCAGACGGAGCAAACGAGTGCTACCACATCGACGAGGATTTCTTCCGTGGCAAAAATGTCTTAGTCGTTGATGACATCACAACCACAGGCAAGACCGCCAACGCATTTATAGAGCGCATGGAGTCGGCAGGTGCACATGTCCGCATGGCCATGTTTCTCGCAAAGACACGCAATTTCAAACATTAAAATATATCAGATTATGAACGCAACAACAGTTAAGCTTAGTGTTAGACAGTGGGCATCGGAAGACCGCCCAAGTAACAAACTCCAGACCCTCGGCGCAGAGGCTCTGACTGACTCGGAACTACTGGCCATCCTCGTGGGTAGCGGCACTCAGCAGCGTAATGCCGTTGAGATTGGTCAGGATATTATGAGCCGTTTCGACCATAGCCTGAGCCGTCTTGCAAAGGCTGACTTCCGTGCCATCAAGGACATCGAGGGTGTCGGAACCTATACCGCCTGCAAGATAATCGCAGCCATAGAACTGGGTAAGCGCAGACAGATGGAAAAGGCTTTAATGGCTCCCGACCTTTGCACTGCCACCGCCATTTATAATTATATGGCTCCTCGTATGCAAGACCTCCAGGTGGAAGAGGCACACGTCATTCTGATGAATCAGAACTTCAAGCTGATTAAGAGCCTTTGCATCAGCAGAGGTGGCATCACTGAAACTGCCGTTGACATCCGCATCATCATGAAGGAGGCTGTCTTGAATAATGCAACAATCCTGGCTTTCTGCCACAATCATCCCAGTGGAAACGTCCACCCGAGCAGGTATGATGATGAACTGACAAGGTCGATCAAGAAGGCTTGCGAGCTGATGAGAATTCATTTCAGCGACCATGTCATAGTCGGGGATTGTCAGTATTTTTCGTATCATGAGCAGGGAAAGTTGTGAGGTGGAACCGCCTCACAACGTCGCGCTCTTACGGAGAAAATCATTCCCCGTAAGAGCGTTTTCCTTCTATGTTACATTTGACAAAGTGCCAAACTTCATCCTAACACCTCCTAATACATCCTAACAATTCGTAGCACCATTGCACCACTATTTTTCCACCATTAGCACCATCCGTTTTTCGGGCTTCAGCGTCTTGGCCATATTAGATCAGCACTCTTGCACCATCTGGATTGCACCATTTTGGACCCTTTTGCACCATTTTGCACCATGTAACATGCGCCTAACTTCATCCTAACTTCATCCTAATATTATCCAAATAGAATCCTAATACGATTCATAACAAATCATAACCTGATTCATAACTAGATTCATACCAATTCATACCCTCATTTCTTGTCGGATTTCATTACCTCCATCCCATACTCATGCCACCAACGGGCAGAGTCGCTCAGGGCGTAGACGATGCTCTTGATGTTGTCGGGGAATCGGCTTGGAACCTCTTCTTGGTTGTAGCCTGCCAGGGCACTGAAGAAACTCAGGTCGCCACGGACGTACTCGTGCAGCTTCTGCTGGCCGATGAACCAGCCCAGCTTGCGGTCAAACTCGCCTTCGTCAGCGGCAAACTGGATGTTCACAACCACATGGGGCTTGGCCTGCTGATGGAGGAGCCAGTAGTCACCATGCCCCTCTACATGCCGCAGCTCAGCCCTGAAGGCCTCGCGCTCCACATGCCTCGGTTCAACACCTTGCTCCTGCAGACGCGGGAACAGTACCAGATCACTCTTTTCAATCTTCTTGATTTCCATAATCGTTAATCTTTAGTGAATTAAACATTCTCACTCGCATCTTTTTACCACCGCTGCCAACGATCTCCTTCAGGCCGGTTGGTGGGCTAATGTTGCCACTCTTGATGCAAAATCTGATGCAAAGATAACAAAAAAAACAATTATTATAGTAAAAAGCAATGAAAAAAAGGCAGGACGAACATAGAATTCGTAGTTTTTTTATATCTTTGCAAAAAATATTGCCTATATGCCAATTAACAAAAATGCTTTTGTGAGATATAAGTATTTGGACAGACTTTTATCTGACCATCATCATTATTATGACATTCATGATTTGACAGATAAAGTTAATGAAATGCTTTTTGAAGATGGCTTTCCCGAAGTAACCCAACGATGTATCGAGAAAGACCTTAATACGTTGGAATATGCACCTTTTTCTGCTCCTATTGAGAGATATAAGAAAAATGGGAAAAGCTGTATTTCTTATGGTAAATACTCATTCTCTATTTTTAATGCTGAAATGAGTTCTGAAGAACGTGCCTTACTTCGTGAGGTGCTCAGTACTCTTGGCCAATTTGGAGGAATTGATAATTTTAAGTGGCTTGATGATTTCAAGATAGGCCTTGGACTTGAAGAACGCAGGCAGATAATTAGTTTTAGCAATAATCCTTATTTGCAAAATTCCAACCTGCTTGGTACGCTTTTTGACAACATTTCCAATGAGGTTGTTATTCGTCTTTCTTACCATACATTTTCTGATAAGACAATTCGAAGTATTGTTTTTCATCCTTATCTATTAAAGCAGTATAATGAAAGATGGTTTCTTATTGGAGCAGCAGATAGTGACAAGAAAATCTTAAATTTTGCTCTTGACAGGATTGATAATGTTGAACAACTACCAGAAAAAAAGTATATCGACTGTCCAGAAGATCTTTATGAGCGCTTTGAAGATATTATTGGTGTAACCTTCTATGAGGACAGGCCTGTTGAACATATTATCTTTTGGGCAAATGATGCTTCAAAAGATTATATTGCCACAAAGCCCATACACGAATCACAAATTATTTACCATGGTGAAGATGAACTTCGTCTGCGTAATGAATATCCCACTTTTGTTGGCGGATGCTTCTTTTCTATAGATTGCATTAAGAATTATGAACTTATTAGAGAGTTGTGTTCTTTTGGACGTGATATCATTATCCTTAGTCCGGACGATATTAGGAGAGAGGTATATATACGTTTTAACGATGCACTTGACAATTACAAAGATACATTATTATAATATTAAGGTCACATAGCGATTATTATGAAGCAAAATATTGATATCAGCGAGACCATGTATAAGTCATTATCTCATAAAAGATTATTCTTCTTGGAGTATAAAGAGAAAAGAGAGTATGACAGGAATGGTCATGAAATAGATTGTTCTACTTGGGACTCACCAGATCCGCGAATCAATTTTTCAATTAATGCTGCTAGCTTAAATAGTAACTTGCTCGATTACGTATTATGTATAATAGATAATGTCGATAAAGTTGATAAAGAAAACAAAGATGCAGAAGAAAAGTATTTTTTGTCCTTTCATGATTTTAATCTATCATCACATACCGATTGGCATATAGTATTTACTGACTATATAGAAAAAAGAAAGAGTAAAAACAGATACTCTTCCATTGCATTAATATGGGCATTTGACAAATACAAATGGAACATTTATAATTTAAAAACAGCTCTTGATTGCTATGATAAAAGAAATTTGCAGGACATCATGGTAATAATAGTAGACATATCGAGATGTCTGTCTTATACAAAACAGTCTCTAATAAAAGAGTTGTTGTTATCATACCAAATTCAATATGATATTTATTTCCCTAAATTTATTGAAGAGGCTGCAAATAGTGTCACACCACGTCTGAATGACATAAAAAACAGGAATCTGTTTCAATTAGTTGACTATGCTTTAATTGATAATTTACTTTATCCTCAATACCAACACGTAATAGATGAATCTTCAGATAATACCTTAATCAAACTATACTCTTGGTTCCATACTGACTGTGGATTGGATGATTATCAGTTCTTGAAAAATGTTTATCCTTGGGTAAATGAACCAATAAGGCTAAAAATAGTGAAGCGATATTTTCATGATGTCAGACATGAAAGAACTGCTTTCGATTCAGATTTGTTATCTCAATTCAAAGATAATGATTTTGATGTTTTAATACGATACAGATATTGCTTAGAGACGCCAGAATCACCTATTGTTTTAACAGTGCCTTTATTATGCGATAGCATTCTAACATTAATTGACACAAAGGGTAATGCATTCCAAACTTTTGATGGAGTGTTAGACTTTGCAGTAGCTCATTGTGATATTAGCAACCCATCTGTTGACTTCAAATTTGACCGGATAATTCCAACGTGTCAAGGAGGTGCTATATATAACTCTTCATTTAAAGGATTTGTTAATTATAGTCTGATATGCTCTCTTGATCAATCACTTTTTTCTGATGATCATGTAAAGTATGTAATTAGATATTTGCTTGATAGATATGGACGAAGGAAATGCTATTTTGCATGTAAATATGGTGATGGGACTCCTTTGGCTGAGGAAGTCTTGACAAAATGCAGATCATTAATAAAAGATGGAAGTTCTTTTCCAAAAGAACCAGATTGCTGTTCTTCCAAGTTTTATGACGATCGATGGGATTTTTGGCTTACAGAGTCGAATGTGGCCATTCTGAACACATTTATGCAAAATGCGATAGTTGCAAATAAAGGTACAGCAACTATCTGTTGGAATCATATTTCAATAGATAAATTTAAACAAACTGTTGTAAAGCTAGCAAATGAGTATGATAAAATAACTGATGATGAGTTTATCATGCCATCATGCAATTCCAGTTCCAAAAGCCCGGAAAGGATTATCGTAGAATTTTTTATTAAGATCTTACGAATGAATGTTTTCCCTCAAAAAGGCGCCTTAGTTAGCCACAAATTTAATGTATTCGGTTTCTTTAAACATGAGATGATTCTTAGGGACCCTCAGTCTGAAGAATATAAAAGGGCATTCGAAGAGTATAAGCAAAAAGAATCTCAAGAAGTATATGATCGTACAATGGCTTCGCTAAGATTATTTCTAAAACAAGAACCTATTGATAATGATTTCTTTGAATTAAATTACAATTCTCAATTACTGGAAGAGATACTGAATAAGTACTATTTTAAAGATGTCATTATGCCAGAAGATGGTTTGATTTATCGTGAATTCCTGACTACCCAATATGTAAAAGGTAATTTCAAACCATTCTGTGCGCCCAAAACTTCTGAAACCAACAATCCTGCAATTGATTTACCGTATTTTTGGTGTAGGGGGAAAGAATGTTTTCAGAATTGTCTAAACAATCAGACTATTGGCAATACTAATAATTGGGAATCATATTCACTATATCATCTAGTGGAAATAATAGGTCTACCAGTATTGGAGAAAAAAGAAGCGGGATATGAGCCGAAGCCCATTGTTAGACAATTCATAGCGGTTACGAATAAAGTCCTTAAGATGTTTAATCGACTTAAGTGTACATCATGTGGTCATTTACTTTTCTCGCAGAAAGGAATCGGATTTAACAGATATAACTATTTCAAATGTGAGAATCCTCAGTGTGATATGTACTGGAAAGATGTTTATTTGAGTTATTGCTATTCTTGTAAAACGGGATTGATAGATTCAAGAGACACAGCTCGATGTCCTAATGGATGGTTTATATGTCCTTCATGTTTGTCATGCTGCGATGATGCGCAATACGAGAGATTACAGCAAAGATATATTTTAGAAAACAAGCCCGTCCCACAAAGAATAAAATCTAAATTGGGGCAAGGCCATAATGACAAAGACAAATATTATTGTCCAACTTGTGGTTCTCAGATAGAATTATTAGAAGATGAGCATGGGAGTAAATATCGGTATTGTAGAAAATGTAATAAGCATTTTGATAGACCAACTGAAGGCTATTATTAAATTTTTTCCGAGAACGAACATAGAGTTCGCATATAAAGTGTAATTTTGCAGCAGAAATAAAAACAAGTGGTATGAACAATTTATATACAATTAAAAACTTTAGGGTCTTTGATGAAAAAGGTGCGACTTTGTCGATTAAGCCTATTACAATCCTTACAGGATGTAACAGTTCTGGTAAAAGCTCGATTGTAAAATCGATGGTATTATTGGATACTTATATAAAAGGACTTCGAGAACGTTTTAAAGCGTTCAATGATCTAAATTTGTTGACACAGAAACTTGATTTCACAAAGGAATCAACTTCGTCATTGGGTAATTTTAAAAGAGTTATCCACAAAGGTTCTGATAGCAACGAAATAATGTTTGAATATGAAGTACATTCTTTGCTTCTCGGTGAGGAAGTGAAAGTTGAATTGTGTTTTAGCACGAATGAAAAAGATGCTCTTAATGATGGCTTTCTCAAAAAGATAACAATTAAAAATCATGATAATGAGCTACTCTATACATCATCTGCCGAACACCCTTGTGTTGCAAATTACAATTTGATCAAGGATAATTTCTTTAAATTCATAAAAGGGCAGACCCTGTATTACTGGTATCAAAAATATGAAGAGGATAATCAGATGATATTTGATGATCCAACTTTCTCTGAATATCAGGATGACACAAAAAAGAAAATTGAAGAATTAATGGAAGATTTTTTCTCTTCCTATGGAAAAGAGTCGATTGTTGATATTATCAGATGGTGTGAACTAAACGGATACTCATCAGCCGAATTAATAGGATCAGGCAAGAAGATTTTATTAGATCGCTATGGAAATGGAAATCTGGATATTGTAAATGTTTCTAAAGATAAAGGGACAATTTTTTATATTCCTATCCTTGAAAACTTCTTTGATTATACAAATGAAGTTTTCTCAATACAAATTAGGGAATTAGCTAAAGGGCTGAATTTATCTAAGGAACTTCTTTTGGCAATAGATAAAATTGCCCAAGATTTTGGTGCTAGTGACTGCACTACATTTGGGGATTATTATAGACAAAAGGAAACAGAATTTTTCAATTATGACATATCAAAGGAGAAATTTTCTTCTTATGCATACAAAATAGCTCCATTCATTAATACCAGTCATTATTTCTTAGATATTTATAGTAATATAGAAGAAGGATATTTAAATAAAACAGTAAGACTTCATGGAAAACCATTCCTCGATGATATGTGTATCCAGATGTATACACCTGAGGAGAAGAAGGAATTTGAGAATTGGCCGTTAGGGTTTAGAGAACTTTATGATGTTTTAATGAACCTCAATTCGCTTAAGAATGGAATTGACAGCCCATTCTTTACCAAAAGGGAAGATAAAGTTGGCCCTTATGATCTTTTTGATCATCATCTTTTGGGAATGTTTAAAGGATTTATTAAAATGGTCTTTGAAAACATTCTAACTACTGAAATTCCTAGCAATATCTCCTATGTTCCAACCTCATTGGTAAGTATTAAGCGTCTTTATTCCTTGGATAGTAACGATACCTTTACGAATCTATTAAAAAAATATTTCGAAGCAAAGAGGACTTGTCCAGATTCGTTTTCGTTGTTTAGGCCAGGAGATTTTATTAATGAATGGATTTCTAAATTTGGAATAGGAGAAAGATTATCCATTGAGGTTAATGAGGATGGATTGGGCGTGTCTCTTAGGTTGTATCAGGATAAAGATGACCAAGAAGGTCGTCTGTTGGCTGAACTTGGATATGGAATAACACAACTTATAACGATTTTAATAAGAATAGAGACTGCAATATTAGAATCAAATGCGTTACCCTATTCTGAAGATGAATATAGTTTAAGTTCTCATAAAAATATAGTATTTGAGATTTGTTCAGATTCTACCATTGCAATAGAGGAACCTGAGGTTCATTTGCATCCCAATTACCAGTCACTGCTTGCTGATATGTTTTATGACGCATTCATAAAATATAACATTAACTTCATTATTGAGACTCATAGTGAATATCTTATAAGAAGATCGCAGGTAATTGTCGCTGAACGTAAATATGAATCCAATGCGGAGGTGGAAAAAGAATGTCCCTTCCAAACTTATTATGTACCCAATGGAGGTCTACCATATTCTCTTGGCTATCGCAAAGATGGTAAATTCCAAGAAAAATTTGGTTCTGGTTTCTATGATGAAGCTTCTAACTTAGCGTTTGAAATATTGTAGTATGGATTTGTATATTGATAAAGAGAACCTCAAGTCATTCATACATTTGAGATCAGAAGACGATTTCGATGACTGCCTACGTATGATAAGACGTCAGCTTCATGTTATATATAATATGGACAAATCGGTATTTCGTGACGATCCGGAGATGACTCAATGGTTATTGAGAATGGGCGAAGGTAGAGGTGCGTCTGAAGAAACTGATACTTTTAACAACGATTTGTTCCCCTTGCGTCCTATTAAGTCGAATTCATATATTGAATGGGACCGAAAGGAATTATCTGCCGTATATTTGATTGATGATTTAAATACCATCAAACTAAAAAATAAAGGATGTGTTCTCCTTGGAGATATTGGCGAAGAACTGCGTGTTTTACTAAAACTGTTCTGTGGCCGTGATTATGATTATCATCATTTGTACGACCTTCAGAAAAATTTCAATTCATGGGAACAATTAGTAGATGAAAATCAAATGTTACCATGTACAGATATTATAATTAATGATAGATATTTGTTCAATGATGACTTTATGCTGGTTGAGTATAATCTCTACCGAATGCTTAAGGCAATAGTGAATAATGTGAAGAACAAAGTCAATGTTGTGGTCTATACTCAAAATGATTCCATCCGTAATTTTGGTATAGATAAGGCAACCTCTATTATAAAAAGTGCAATAGAGAAAACTACAAGTATGAAGCCGAACATAACATATGTTACTAGTGGAGCAAAACCTACAAAAATACCTCACGACCGATTTGTGATAACCAATTATCGCCTGATACGTTCGGGGGATTCCTTCATCTATTTTAACACAAAAGGAGAAAAGATAACCAAAGGAGGCTCGTTAGATATAGATAGTCTTGCCAAATATGAAACTTATGTGTTTGTCAATTCTTTGCTTGAATCTCTCCAAAGTATCTATAATGATTTATATAGACTAAATAAAGACCTGATAATTGGAAGTCGAGTGTCGAATTTTATTAAGTTTAAAAGCGAATAAACCCCATTTTACTACAATAATGGCAGAATTGAATTTATATGTGTGTAAAAACTGTGGATGGAGTATTGAGGCTCCATGTGATGGAATTGATTTCCTTATGAATGGAGGACTCGCATACTTTATTTGTCAAGATTGCAAACACGTATTCGGTTACTCGTTCGAATTCTGCAACGAAAATACAATATATTCTAAGTGTCCTAAATGTGGTGGACATAATACAGTTAATTGGAAACCAGGATTAGTATGTCCCAAATGTGGCGGTATCTTGGAAGATAAAGGTTTGTCTTGTTTAATGGACTAATTTATATTCCCTATGAATATTGAAAATACTCATATCAGAAAGGTCATAGGTCACCATGATAAAATTGATGAAAAGCTCATCATGCCAACTGGCATTGCTGAATTAGATAAGCAGATTGACGGTTTTGGAATGGGTGAACTCGTTACATTATTGGGCTATCCTGGTGATGATAAAATGAATGTGGTCCTTCGCATTTTGGATTTTCAAGCTGTCGGCAATGGCATCCCTTCGGCATACTTTTGCATAAGGGAAACTCCTGAGATTGTTGCACGAAGACTCTTGTGCTATCGTTGTAGCACGTTGCCCAATAAAATGCTCGAATATGAAATTTCTGGTGAGCCATATGAGTGGAGAAGTTGGGTGGATGATAATAAAGAAAAGATAGAAGCATCACCAATCTATTTATGTTCTAATGAGCGATTATCTATAGATGACATCTGCGAGCATATTAGCTCATATGCCAAGAATGGTGTAAAGGTAATATACTTTTATTTCGAAAATGACGTAGTCGTTGATGATGTGGTAAGCAGACTGAAAAAAATAGCCCGTAGGTTGTTGGTTACTATTGTTCTTATGATAGACGTTGTAGGCACTCGTTATGGTATAGAGGAAAAACAACCTTGTCTTCAAGATTTGTCTTGGTGTCAATTGGATGAATATAGTGATATAGTCATTGGGTTTCTAAACTGCGATTCTTTTGGCTATGTCAGCGAAGATGGTATTGATATAAAAGGGCAGATGAGATTTCAGGTGGTGAAGGACAGGTATAATAAACAACATGAGCATTTTTACCTGTCCGTTTTGGCGATGACGATGAAACAATTTTCAGATACTAGTCTGTATTCCAGTATGCATCAGGATCACCATCAAAGATAGTGTCAATATCATCATTGCTATAACCGGCTTCATCGTGTGCCCAAGTACCAGCATATCCCAATGGGTAATCAATAACTGTGTTGTTTGAATCCTTAGGTTCTATCTCACTGTTTTCTGTATAGTCAGTGCCACTAGATTCCTTTAATGCTTCCTTATAGAATCGCAAGTCTGACTTATAGTGTTTTTCCCTATATTTATTCTGCTTTTCGTTCCTTTCTTGTTCCTTAATATTTGTTTTTTCTAATTTTCTTTCATATAATGACAGTAAGAATTCTTTTGCTTTTTCAATGTCTTCTATATATTTGAATACACGAATTTTATATATAGGGAGGTTACGCCCGGTTCTTAAATAGCGGTAGATCCAATCCCTGCAATATGGATTTGCAATTGATTTTGCCCAATTTTCTAATTCAGTATAAAATTCTTCTTGACTTTGATAAAATCTGTTTGTGCTGGCTTCTCGAAGAGCAGCTCGTTCTTCTCTACTCAATCTTACTATTTTGGAACTAGAACTAAAATTCAAAGTATTTAAATCTATTTTGGAAATTACATTGTATTTACTTCTTTCAACAATAGAATTATCCTTAAGTATAGCATCTTGTACATGCTTTAAAGGATTTCCTTTTTTTCTAGCATTAAACAATTTTGAAATGTATATGTCCTTGTTACAATCAGCAATTGCCTTTATTCCATTATCGTCAATAGTTTCATTTGGTCTTAGTGATTCAATCCATTCTGTTAATTCGATAAATTGTTTATTAACAGTTAATGCTATTGTTTGAATTCTTTTTGCCTCTTTTTCTATGTCAAGATCAAACACTTTTTTGAATCTAGGAAACCAACCGGATTCAATCATTAAAAGTCTTTGATATTTTATGTGAGCCAAATATAGTTTAAATTCATTCTCTGCAAATTTCATAAAATGGTCGTAGACTTCGCTGTGAAGTTTATCTTTGACTTCTTCTATTTTATGTTTTATCATTTCTGAAAAACTTCCTTCTTCAGAATACTTGTCTATTAAATGTTGTTTAGTAGATTCAACATCCTCTGAGCACAATTCATGTCTTGATTTAATGTGCTCCCATGCATGGTTTATTTGAGTAGATATCTCACCTATAACATAACTCGGATAAAGTCTGTCTTCTCTAGCCTTCTCAATCCAGAGAGATAATTCAAGAAGTTGTTTTTCTTCTACTTCATTTGGTCTATACATGGAAAATTTGTTTCTAAATATCTATTTTGTGTCCAAAAATACAAAATACTGCTGGAAAAATGGTAATTTTGCAGCATTATTTGAGATTATTTAGGATTTTAATGGGCAACATCAAGATAATCAAAGGTGTATTTGACACCAAACTGGAGCTGGAACATGCTGAGGTAGTTGCCGGATTCCCTGATATCACGGTAGATTATTCGCATGAGACATTGGACTTCAACCGAGACTATATCAAGCACCCTGAAGCTTCGTTCTACGGTGATGTGGAGGGTGACTCGATGAAGGATGCTGGCATCTTTGATGGTGACCGTGTGATTATCGACAGGGCTGTTGAGCCTCATGACGGCTCCATCGTCGTGGCATGATGGGGCGGTGAAGGCTTCACGATGAAGTACCTGGATCTTACTCACAGGAAGGACGGCTATATCGAACTGCGCCCGGCTAATGACGAATATCCTGTTTTCAGGATTGACACCCCTGAGTATTTCGAGGTCTGGGGTGTGGTGATTCACGTGATTAGAACTTTGGAGAAGATAT
>Ga0247611_10000253_pt1 | contig 111781 bp, 94 predicted proteins | sample 177DNAGHGhighgp2_FD_192422 | JGI IMG/M metagenome (GOLD analysis project Ga0247611, IMG submission 192422) | Sheep rumen microbial communities from Palmerston North, Manawatu-Wanganui, New Zealand - 1770 DNA GHGhigh gp2 | ecosystem: Host-associated > Mammals > Digestive system > Stomach >... | reverse complement strand
TAAGTTTTATGCATTTTATTCGCACAGAGCAAAAATTTGAAAGTGTAGATGCTTTGAAAGCTCAGTTAGAGAATGATAAGCGTGTTGTAAATGATAAATTGGATAAAGATTAATATTGATTTATGAAAAAGTCGACTAAAGGTATACTTGATAGCATATTATATGCTATTGTCTTTGTTTTGATACAGCTGTTTGTTCAGTTAGCTGTTGCTTTGATATATAATCAGTTTGAGAATGTTGGTTATGCAAATGTCGTTAATGGTATGGCTAGTGGTATTTACGGAGAAGCATTAGCTATAAGTACAGTTTTGAGTAGTGCTTTGACTATTCTGTTGTTTATACGTTTGAAGTGGTTTCCATTTTCTCTTTCTTATTTGAAAACACGACCTTGGGCAGTTATTATATGGACTGTATTGTTATCTTTTGGACTGATATTGCCATCGGAATGGATTATGGAGAAGTTACAGTTGACAATGGATCCAACATATACAAAGATTTTTGAGAGTGTGATGAAAGAACCTTGGGGTTTTATAGCAATAGGTGTATTGGCTCCTTTAGCAGAAGAAGTGGTATTTCGGGGAGCTATTCTCAATGCATTATTAAAAATATTCCCTAAGAAATATTATTGGGTATCTATATTGGTTTCAGCTTTAATGTTTGGCGCAGTCCATGGTAATTTGGTTCAGTTTGTCTTTGCTTTTTCTGTGGGTATTTTGTTGGGATGGATGTATTATCGTACCAATAGTATAATTCCTGGTGTTGTTTTACATTGGATTAATAATAGTGTCGCTTATGTCATGTTTAATTTAATGCCAAAGATGCAGGATGGTAAACTGATAGATCTGTTTCATGGTAGTGAAAAGATGATGGTGGAAGGACTTTTATTCTCATTATGTGTCTTTATTCCGAGTTTGTTTCAGCTTGCTACTCGTATGAAATCTGCAGACCAACTGTAAAGTTTCCTGCGATAATGGCATATGGCAACTGTATGTTGTAAGCGATTGACAGAAAAAAAGCCCCGCAACTCTCGACAGAGTGGCGGGGCTTTACGTTAGTATGTTATGAAAAATTTGAGAGAATAGAAACTTCACAGTTTCAAGTAATTGTTTTACTAAAAAATGATTTTTATAGAGAAAGCATAGAAATAATCTACTTTAGTATGTTTTCGGCTGCAGTCGTTGTTTCGATACTGCTATGCTGCATGCTATCGATAACGGCAGAGTCACCCATGGCTACAGAAGCTCCCTTATAGAGTTGTTCTGTGGTGCCAGTATTGATGATTTCATCCTCTTCATTAAACGCTACTTGAGATGCATTTCCTAAAGTCAGGAATATAGCTACAATAGCAGCTGCCTTGAATAAAGGCTTCAAGTTGTTTGAAATGGTAACAAATCGAGCTTTGTGCAGATGAGCAATATGCTCGTTGTTATCAATAAGAGTCATCATCTTTTGGTCAAAGTCATCATCCAGCACATCTGTAACCTTTTCGTTCTGTTCATAAATAAACAGTTCCTTATAAGTTTCCAGTTCTGCTGGTACATCCTTTTGACTAAAGAAGGCACGAAGTATTTTCTCTTCTTCAAGAGAAGTTTCGCACTTCCAATAGCGATCTAAAAGTTGATTGATGTACTTATAATCCATATTTGTCAAATTCTTGAAATCTTTTTTTTATTGCCTGTCTAGCTCTGAAGATATTTACTTTTACTTGTTCTTCAGTAATGGCCAGAATTTCGGCTATTTCTTTATACGATTTGCCTTCAAAGTCTCTAAGTTGCATACAACTTCGTTGTTTCTCTGGCAATTCGTTTACTAATTTTTTGATGATGTTAACCTTTTCTTTTCGGTCTATTTCATCATAAGGATTAGATGCATGGTCTGTATTGTCTACTTGTTCCTCATCAATAGATGGATTGTTATTTCCCATTTTCTTATTTCGGTCAAGAGCCAAATTTCGAGCAATGGTTAAACTATAAGCTTCTATTGATTCTATTTTGTCCCATTTATCTCGATTGTTCCAAACTTTAATCAGCGTATCCTGTACAATGTCTTCAGCTTCTGCACGGTTAAGTGTGATTCGAAGAGCTAGCCGATAAAGTATATTCTTCAACGGCAATACATCGTTACGGAAACTGATATTTTTCATCTTGCCTCTATATTAACTGACGATTGTGTTTCAAGAAAGTTACAGTAAATCATACTTTCTTCTCAAATTTAATATTCATTAACGTTTAAGAAGGTGTTACTTCTTTATAATAGTGCCATGTTTGCCATCGATGGCTGAAGCCAGTGTGATAATAACTTGACTCACACCACTGTCTACTGCAGCAAGTGCGTTTTCTAATTTAGGAATCATGCCACCGGCTACAGTACCATTAGCAACATATTGCTCAAAATCTTGACGTGTAATTGTTGGAATCACGCTTTCATCATCTTCAGGATTGCTGAGAACACCTTTTTTCTCAAAGCTGTAAATTAGTGTTACATCATAAAAGCGGGCGAGAGCTTTAGCGGTTTCTGAGGCAATGGTATCTGCGTTAGTATTCAGCATGTTGCCTTTACCATCATGGGTTAAGGGTGCCATGACAGGAGTAATACCTTGTTCGATGATATTACGGAGTGCAAACCCATTAACATGTTCTACATCGCCAACAAACCCATAATCTATGCCGTTTTTTTGTGGGCGTTTATGGCTATGTATAACATCCATATCTGCACCAGTTAGGCCTAATGCGTTAACTCCCTTAGACTGAAGTTGGGCGATAATATTCTTGTTGACAAGTCCACCATAAACCATGGTTACTACTTCAAGCATTTCTGCGTCGGTAATGCGACGCCCATTAACCATCTTACTTTCTATGCCTAATGATGTAGCGACTTTGGTAGCTCTTCTGCCACCACCGTGAACTAAAACTTTAGGACCTTCGATGGCTGCAAAATTCTGAAGCAGCTGATCAAGACTTTGTGGATCTTCAACAATTGCTCCACCAACTTTAACGACTGTAATTTTCTGTTTCATAGTAGTAAGGAATATAAAAAATCAGGCCTCTTGTTCGAGGTCTGATTATATATTTATTCTAGATATGTATATCCATAGAGTCCCGAACGATAATTATTGAGGAATTCTTTTCCTTCTTCAAGCGAAATTTTACCAAGTTTTACGCTTTTCGTAACCCATTGTTCTAGTTGTCGTACGAGTTTTTTCGGGTTGTATTGAACGTATTCGAGTACTTCTTCAACTGTTTCACCATCGAAAATCTGATTGATTTCGTATTGACCATTTTTCACGGTGATATGTGCAGCATTCGTGTCACCGAAGAGATTATGCATATCGCCCAAAATTTCCTGGTAAGCGCCCACGAGGAAAACTCCCAAATAATATGGATCGTTTTTCTTTAATGAGTGTACAGGTAATACCTGGCCCACATGACCGTTAGTAACGAAGTTGGCAACTTTACCATCGCTATCACAAGTGATATCTTGTAATGTCGCATTTCGTGAAGGACGTTCGTTAAGACGTTGTATAGGCATGACTGGGAAAAGCTGGTCTATAGCCCAACTGTCTGGTAGGCTTTGGAACAGAGAGAAGTTACAGAAGTATTTATCTGCCAGTAATTTATCGAGACCTCTCAATTCATCAGGTACATGCTTGAGTCCTTTAGAAAGACTATTAATCTCATGGCAGACACTCCAATACATGGATTCGATTTCAGCACGAGTCTTGAGATCAACCATACCATGTGAGAATAATTCCAAACATTCTTCTCGAATCTGTTCTGCATCGTGCCAATTTTCAAGCATCGTACGAGGACTCAGATTATCCCAAATCTCATACAAGTCTTTTACCAGTTGATGATCGTTGTCTTTAGCCTCAAATTCCTCTGGCATTTCTGGCAACGATGCTGTTTCCAATACATCGATGACCAAGACAGAATGGTGAGCTGCAAGACTTCTTCCACTTTCCGTAATGATGTTAGGATGTGGTATGTTATTCTTGTTGGCTGCATCTACAAAGGTGTATACACAGTCATTTACATATTCTTGAATAGAGTAGTTTACAGAACTTTCACTGTTAGATGAGCGGGTTCCGTCATAATCTACACCAAGACCACCACCACAGTCTACGAAATCTACATTGTAGCCCATTTTGTGAAGATTGATGTAGTACTGTGAGGCTTCACGGAGAGCCGTTTGAATGCGACGAATTTTGGTTATTTGGCTACCAATATGAAAATGAATAAGGCGTAGACAGTCGTGTAGGCCTTTTTCATCAAGCATATTGAGTGCTTCGAGCAATTCTGAAGAGGTAAGACCAAATTTAGAAGCATCACCACCACTTTCTGCCCATTTACCAGAGCCAGAAGATGCCAATTTGATACGGATACCGATGTTTGGTTTTACATGAAGTCGTTTAGCAATTCGAGCGATAATCTCCAGTTCGTTTAGTTTTTCGATAACGATAAAGATTCGCTTGCCCATTTTTTGGGCTAATAAAGCTAATTCGATATAATTTTCATCTTTATATCCGTTACAAATAATTAGTGAGTCGCTTTGACACTGTACAGCGATGACAGCATGAAGTTCGGGTTTAGAGCCTGCTTCCAAACCTAGATTAAACTTGCGGCCATGAGAAATAATTTCCTCTACGACAGGTTGCATCTGATTAACCTTAATCGGATAGATGATGAAGTTTTCTGCCTTAAAGTCATATTCCTTTTTAGCTTTGGCGAAACAGCTAGCCGTTTTTTCGATACGGTTGTCAAGGATGTCCGGGAAACGAAGCAATACCGGTGGCGTCACATCGCGTAGCGCCAATTCATCCATGACATCACGGAGGTCGATTTGTACATTGTCCTTGCATGGAGTTACAAAGACGTCACCTTTTTCGTTGATGTCAAAATACGAAGTACCCCAACCATTAATGTTGTAGAGTTCTTTCGAATCTTCAATTGTCCATTTCTTCATTTACGATTGCTTATATATTCAATAATGCTCTTGCTTGTTTTACTGATATCTTTATTTTGTCGAAGTTGTCCATAAGGCTCACATCAAGGATATGTTTGGCTTTGTTGTAAAAAGGTTCGCGCTTTTGCAACTGCTCTTGGATAAACACTTTTACTTCTTCAGGTGTTTTGTTAAGGAGTAGCGGTCGAACGCTTTTTCCCATTCTCAAATGGCCATATAAAACTTCAGGACTAGCTTTCAGATAGAGTGTTTCTCCCTGTTCATTCATGTAATCCATGTTATCGAAGAAGCATGGTGTTCCACCACCACAGCTAATGATGACATTTTCAAACTCTGCTACTTCATGGAGCATGTTATGTTCTATTTTACGGAATCCTTCTTCTCCAGATTCATCGAAAATTTGCTTGATAGTTTTTCGCATACGATTCTCGATGTACCAGTCTAGGTCATAAAATGTAAGTCCGAGGTCTTCAGCCAGGGCTTTGCCGACGGTGGTTTTGCCAGCGCCCATGTATCCTATGATAATAATTCTTTTCACTTGCGAGCTTTTCTGGTTCTTGCTTTTGGTTCTGGAGCATTGTTCACGATTTTTATGCATTCCTCGAGGGTGAGTTCTGCTGCTTTCTCGTGAAGTTCTTTTGGCAAACGGTAGTTTTTGCCGTCATAGGCAATATATGGACCGTAGCGTCCATTAAGAATCTCCAATTTATCGTTTTCTTCAAATTTCTTGATATGTTTTTTCTTTTCCTGTTCACGTTTATCATTGATAAGCTGTATTGCTTCTTCCAACGTGATTTCCATTGGATCAATGGTCTTAGGTATAGATACATATTTCTTCATATGGAGAACGTATGGTCCGAATCGGCCTGCACCAATGGTTACGGTTTCGCCTTCGTATTCACCCAGTTCTCTTGGTAATTTGAAGAGTTCTAATGCTTCCTCTAGTGATATGGTTTCGATGCTCTTATCTGCTGGCATTTGAGCAAATTTAGGCTTTTCTTCATCGTTAGCAGAACCTATTTGTACTACTGGTCCGAATCGGCCAATTTTGACAAATACAGGCTTTCCACTCTTAGGGTCTGTACCCAGTTCGCGTTCACCTGCTTTGTGCTCGCTTCGAGCTTTCATTACCTTTTCAACAATTGGCTCGAATTTAGTATCGAAGTCCTTCATCATGGTTGTCCACTCTTCTTTACCTTCAGCTATCAAGTCGAACTGTTGTTCTACTTTGGCTGTGAAGTTATAATCCATGATGCCAGGGAAGTTTTCTATAAGGAAATCGTTAACCACGATACCGATATCGGTAGGAACGAGTTTACCCTTGTCAGAACCTGTGTTTTCCTTTTTAGTCTTTTGGGTAATTTGGATACCTTTTAGAGTATCTACTGTATATTGGCGTTCTGTTCCTGGATGGTCACCTCTTAATACATATTCACGTTGTTGTATAGTACTTATAGTTGGTGCATACGTAGATGGACGTCCAATACCGAGTTCTTCCAGTTTGTGTACCAAACTAGCTTCTGTATATCTTGAAGGTGCTTGTGAGAAGCGCTGGGTAGCTGTAATTTCACGACGTTGTAAATTGTCGCCTTCTTTCAGAGAAGGAAGTATACGCAAGTAGTCTTCCTGATTTTCTTCATCATCATTGGTGACGTTATATACTTTCATGAAGCCGTCGAACGCGATAGTTTCACCATTGGCAACAAATTTATCGTCAGCATTGCTAATAGTAATATTTACAGTAGTCTTTTCAATCTGAGCATCTGCCATCTGTGATGCTGCAGTACGTTTCCAAATTAGATTATAGAGACGTTTCTCCTGGGAAGAACCTTCAATCTCAGATTTGCTCATATCTGTAGGACGGATGGCCTCGTGGGCTTCTTGTGCACCTTTAGAATGAGTTGTGAAATTACGTGGTTTACTGTATTCTTTACCATAATGCTTAATGATAGCGTCCTTGCTGGCATTGATACATAGCGTAGACAAGTTTACGGAGTCAGTACGCATGTAGGTTATTTTACCTGCCTCATAGAGGTGCTGAGCTATCATCATGGTTTGACTTACTGTAAAATTGAGCTTGTGTGCTGCTTCCTGTTGTAGAGTTGAGGTGGTGAAAGGAGGTGCAGGAGAACGCTTCAAAGGCTTCTTGGTAACTGATTCAACGGTAAAAGTTGAATCCTTGCACTTCTCAAGTAAGGCAACCACTTCGTCATGGGTCTTCAGGCGCTTATCGAGTTCAGCTTTTACTTCTGTAGCTGACCCGTCAGGAGCAATGAGTGCAAAAATAGCACTTACACGATAGTATTGTTCGCTGTTAAAGTGCTGAATATCTCTTTCGCGCTCTACGATAAGTCGTACAGCGACACTTTGTACACGACCGGCAGAGAGCGCTGGTTTTACTTTTTTCCATAATACTGGAGAAAGTTTGAAACCTACCAAACGGTCGAGTACACGTCTTGCCTGCTGAGCATTGACAAGATTCATATCTAGATGTCTTGGTGTCTTGATTGCATCAAGAATCGCTTGTTGTGTAATTTCGTGGAAAACAATTCGGCTAGTTTTTTCTTCATCTAATCCTAATACTTCGCAAAGGTGCCATGAGATAGCTTCTCCTTCGCGGTCCTCATCGGATGCTAACCAAACTTTTTTAGCCTTTTTGGCGGTCGACTTTAGTTCTGAAACCAATTTGATCTTCTCTTCAGGAATCTCATAATGAGGTTCGAGTGTCTTTTTGTCTATGCTTAGTTCTTTCTTTTTCAAGTCACGAATGTGACCATAAGAAGACATAACCTTATAGTCTTCTCCTAAGAACTTTTCGATTGTCTTTGCCTTCGCAGGGCTCTCGACTATAACTAGATTTTCTTGCATAATCGGATATTTTCTTATTTAGGGCGCAAAAGTAATTAAAACTTTTGCTTATACCTTATTATATGGAAATTTTTTATTTTTTTTAAGTTTTACGGCTCTTTCAACAAAAACGCTTTCTTACTCAGTAGAGTAGGAAAGCGTTCTCTTTATTGTTTTTTGCGTGTTGCTAAAAAACGAGTGACTGCTTCTTTGGCAGATTTTAGTCCAAATAGGTTTGGATTGATGTCTTCCAAATTCATCCAATAATAGGCTTCGGCATCATCCATGGCCTGTAGTTTACTACTATCACTGATATGTGCTTCGTAGAACAAATCTAGTGTAGGAATATCGATGCCGGAGTAATAATATTGGTTAGGTATACTAAAAAGATATTGTATATTGTTCAGTTCCAGACCAGTTTCTTCTTTCACTTCCCGAAGAGCTCCTTCTTCTGCTCCTTCTTCGATATCAGCAAAACCGCCAGGTAAATCAAATGTACCTTTGGCTGGTTCTATCTTGCGTCGTATAACAAGTAGCTGGTTAGCTGAATTGAGAATAAAAGTTGCGTTAGCCGAACTGGGATTCATAAAATATTCGAAGCCGCATGCATCACAACGCAAACTTTTGAAACTGTTTTTCTTAAATTGATGGCTGCCACATTGTGGACAGAATTTCCACTTGTCTATAATGTTCATTATAGTAATGCCTGTATTTCAGCATCAATATCACTAATTTGCACATCTCTCTTCTGAAGTGTGTTGTTACGATCAATCAAGAAGAAAGTAGGAATGTTTTGAACATTATATTTTACAAGACTCTGGCCTTCGAGTCCTCCTTCTTCATGGACACTAATCCATGGTAGGGCAGCAGTTTGAGTCTTCCAAAAATGTTCGTTAGGGTCTACAGAAACTTGATAGATCTCAAAGCCCTTGGCATGATACTTGTTATAGAGATCGCGTAACATCATAATACGCTTGGTAGACTGCTCATTTTGGAAAAGATGGAAGTCGAGCATAACCACTTTTCCTTTGAGTTCTGTAAGATGTCTCAAATTACCCTTATTGTCATACAAAGGAAGGTCAATGATTCCTGATACAGAGACTTTGCTTGCGTCAATATTTTTCTGAGCATTATTGCTGGCGATGATGCGTACATCCTTCATTCCTTCTATAGCGATATTATGCAAGTTTTTGCCACGTTCTGCACCAGGATAGAATGAGTCCCAACTTGTTGCTACAGCCGCAAATACTTGAACATCTTCCTTGTTGTTTCTTGGATTAAAAATCAAAGATGTCTGTCCGCCGATAAATAAGGTTTGGAATAAAGCAAAGTATGAGTAGGCTTTGTAAGGCTCTTTGAATATATAATTCTGCTTAACGTTGGCTTTGTAGTTGTTGAGTAACTGTGTGATAACTACCTGAGCAGAATCTGTACCAATATTTGGATTTTGGGTAATTGCGTTAATTTGTGCCTGTAGGGTCATCTGTAATTGAGACAGTTGCTGAATCTTAGTACAATTATCGCTACCTTCTACTGTATATTTGGCAGACATAGTAGGGTAGGCAGCTTTGAAAGTAACTGTTTCTGTAGAATCGATAGACAGATTGATAATTTGATCAGCAATACGTAATCGATAGAATTCAGGTGTAATGGTGTCGAGAGCATTCTCTTCAAACTGAAAAGAACCATCCTCGCCAAGTTTTATGGAGTCGATGATAACAGGACCGTTAAGGCTGATGTTCTCCAGGTATAGTGTAGAGTCCTTAGCCTCTGAAATAGAGCCATTTACATGAAATTTCTTGTTATTGCAAGATGTTATGGTCAATAATGCGATAAAAAGCGCAGTTACCGATAAAAATTTTGATATCTTCATGATGTTTTATTATTTCGCAAATTTACTTGCAAAGATAGTAATTTTATGACAAAAGTCGAGAGAATTGACTAAAAACTTTAAAAAACAAAAATTCTTCCTTTTTTCTGCTTGTTTTTATTATAAAAGAGGTATCTTTGCCCTAATTTAAATTATTTGATGTTTAGTCAAAACAATAAAGTTTTAATTTTTTAGATGAACGTAATTACGAAAACAGTTCAATTGCCTGATGGAAGAACCATCACAATTGAGACCGGAAAGGTTGCAAAACAGGCTGACGGTTCCGCAGTATTGAGACTCGGAAATACCGTACTTCTCGCAACCGTTTGTGCAGCCAAAGAGGCAGTTCCGGGTACAGATTTTATGCCTTTACAGGTAGACTACCGTGAGCAGTATAGTGCTGCAGGTCGTTTCCCAGGTGGTTTTACTAAGCGTGAAGGCAAAGCAAGTGACGAGGAGGTCTTGACATCACGTCTTGTTGACCGTGCTCTTCGTCCTTTATTCCCATCGGATTATCATTGTGAAGTTTATGTACAGGTCATGTTGCTTTCTGCAGACGGCGTAGATCAGCCTGATGCACTTGCAGGTTTTGCCGCATCAGCTGCAATGGCTTGTTCTGACATACCTTTCGATTATACTATTTCTGAAGTTCGTGTTGCCCGTATTAATGGTGAGTTTGTTATCAATCCTACATTCCAGCAGATGGAAGATGCTGATATGGACTTGATGGTTGGTGCTACCAAAGATAATATTATGATGGTAGAGGGTGAGATGAAAGAAGTTTCAGAACTCGACCTTATTAATGCATTGAAGGCTGCTCACGAGGCTATCAAACCTATGTGTGAACTTCAGGATGAACTGGCTAAAGAACTCGGTACTGACGTTAAGCGTGAGTATGATGACGAAATCAATGATGAGGAACTTCGTCAGCAGATTAAGGACGAGCTTTATCAGCCAGCTTATGATATCAACCATAAGGCTCTGCCTAAGCAGGAGCGTAATGATTCTTTCGATAAATTGCTTGCAGATTTCCTTGAGAAGTATGATGCTGCTCACGAAGATCTTTCTGCAGATGATTTGGAAGAGAAGCATGCTGAGGCTAAGCGTTACTATGATGATGTATTGCGTGATGCTATGCGTCGCTGTATCCTTGATGAAGGTCTTCGTCTTGATGGTCGTGCTACTACTGATATTCGTCCTATTTGGTGTGAGGTTTCTCCTCTGCCAATGCCTCACGGAAGTGCTATCTTCCAGCGTGGTGAGACGATGTCTCTTTCTACTTGTACACTTGGTACCAAGATGGATGAAAAGTTGGTTGATGGTGTTCTTAACCGTAGTTACCAGCGCTTCCTCCTTCACTATAATTTCCCTCCATTCTCTACTGGTGAAGCAAAGGCTCAGCGTGGTGTAGGTCGTCGAGAGATTGGTCACGGTCACTTGGCATGGCGTGCGCTTAAGGATCAGATTCCTGCTGATTATCCTTATACTGTTCGCTTGGTAAGTCAGGTACTCGAGTCTAATGGTTCTTCTTCTATGGCTACAACTTGTGCTGGTACTCTTGCTTTGATGGATGCTGGTGTGCCTATCAAGAAACCTGTTTCTGGTATTGCTATGGGACTTATTAAGAACCCAGGTGAGGATAAGTATGCTATATTGAGTGATATTCTTGGTGATGAAGACCACTTGGGTGATATGGACTTCAAGACCACAGGTACACGTGATGGTTTGACTGCTACTCAGATGGATATCAAGTGTGATGGTCTTTCTTTCGAAATCTTGGAAAAGGCTTTGATGCAGGCTAAGGCTGGTCGTGAGCATATCTTGAATGAGATGATGAAGACTATCTCTGAACCACGTGCAGAGCTTAAACCACAGGTTCCTCGTATCGAGGTGTTTGATATTCCTAAGGAATTCATTGGTGCTGTTATCGGTCCTGGTGGTAAGATTATCCAGCAGATGCAGGAAGAGACGGGCGCAACTATTACTATCGAGGAGACCGAGGGTAAAGGTCACGTTCAAGTTTCTGCTCCTAACAAGGAGAGTATCGATGCTGCGCTATTGAAGATTAGAGCAATTGTTGCTGTTCCTGAGGTAGGTGAAGTATACGAAGGTACTGTTCGTAGCATTATGCCTTATGGCTGCTTCGTAGAGATTCTTCCTGGTAAGGATGGTTTACTTCATATTTCAGAGATCGATTGGAAACGTCTTGAAACTGTTGAAGAGGCAGGTTTGAAGGAAGGTGACAAGATTCAAGTTAAATTGATGGAAATCGATCCAAAGACAGGTAAGTATAAGTTGTCTCGTCGTGCTCTTCTTGAAAAGCCAGAAGGGTATGTAGAGCGTGAGCGTCGTCCTCGTCGTGGTGGCGATCGTCGTAACAACGGCGGTGAGCATCGTCGCTTCGAGCATCAGGATAACAATGATGCACAGGGTGCTGAATAATCGATAACGATTGATCATATATGTAAAAGAGGTGTATTCCAATAGATACACCTCTTTTTTATATTATAACTTTAATGAACTTTCGCAAGTGAATATACATTCATCAAGCGGCTAATTTATACATTTGATATAGGCTCAAGCGAAAAATCATGGGGGTAATCCTTTATTTGGATTAAATTCTTTACCTTTATCGCATGGAAGACAAAGGATTACTGATGCTAGCCCGTATGGTACTGCCTAAGGAGGTGTTTGATCACTTCATTATTGTGAAAATCGAGTATGTTGACACAAAGATTTATATATCCCGTTCCGCTATGAGAACGGAGATACTAAGAAAGAACTGCTGGCACGGAGCAGAAATCTGCTCTTCAAGTCGGCAGACAAGTGGACGGACAGGCAGAAAAAAAAGCCAAAATTCTTTTTGAACTGTATCGCGACTTGCAGAAGGCATACTCGCTCTGCCATTCATTGAGGATGATCTTTGCCAGAAACACCATCAAGGATGCAGCAAGACTCACAATGGCAAAGTGGTACAACAAGGTCGACGAGGCTGCTTTTCATTCTTTCAACGTCATTGCGGCTACTTTCTACGAGCATTATGATGACATTCTTAACTTCTACAATAATCGATCATCAAACGCTGCTGCGGAATCTTTCAATGCAAAGGTCAAGGCTTTTAGAACTGTACTAAGGGGAATTAGAGATGAGAAAATCTTCTTATACAGACTTTCTATAATTTATGTTTATCCCCACTAAATTTCTACTGACCCATTAATATTTTACTATTATTGGGTATGAGATGAAAAGAAAATAAAAAAAGGAATTACCTAAGTAATTCCTTTTCTGCGCTTCAAGATGGGCTTGAACCAACGACCCCCTGATTAACAGTCAGGTGCTCTAACCAACTGAGCTATTGAAGCAATTTGCAATTCTCAACAAAAAAGGAATCACTGGCGTAATTCCTAAAGGCGCTTCAAGATGGGCTTGAACCAACGACCCCCTGATTAACAGTCAGGTGCTCTAACCAACTGAGCTATTGAAGCAATTTGCTTAATTGCGAGTGCAAAGGTAAATATATATTTTAATTCTACCAAATTTTTTAGAAGAAAAATTCAATATTTTTTTGAAATATGTAATTTTTTGACCAATTTCGTTCAGTTTCTGCACATATTATATTATTTTTGCATCTATTACTTAACAAGGCATGGCTGCCTGAAATATACATTTGCATGAAAAAAGTAACATTATATCTCTTATTATGGTTGGCTACTATTCCTACTTTAGCACAGCAAAACAAGGAACACGATTTTGATGTGGCCAAAAACATGGAAGTATTTACCGATATCTACAAATATCTTGATTTGATGTATGTCGATACACTCGATGCTAATGAAGTCATTGGTAATGGTATTAATGCCATGTTGCGAAGTCTTGATCCCTATACAGTATATTATCCAGAAAGTAAAGTGAAAGAACTTAACCAGATGATTACCGGTAAGTATGCAGGTGTAGGTGCGCTGATTCGTTATAATATGCAACTTCAGCGTGTGGTAATTGATGAGCCTTATAAAGATATGCCCGCAGACGAGGCTGGATTGAAAAAAGGTGATATCATTTTGAGTATTGATGATTCTACGATGGTGGGTAAAGATGTTAGTTATGTTAGTGATCATCTGCGTGGCGATGCAGGTACCAGTTTTATTATAAAAATAAAGCGACCAAGTACAGGTAAGACGATGAAGATGAAGATTACACGTAAAGCCATTCAACTACCATTTTTGCCTTATTATGGTATGTGGGATAATAAGGTCGGCTATATAAACCTAAGTCAGTTTACTGATAATTGCTCAAAGGATTTTCGTCGTGCTTTTATTGATTTAAAACGACAAGGGGCTCAGTCTTTGGTGCTCGATTTACGTAATAATGGTGGCGGCTCTTTATCAGAAGCTGTAAATATCATTAATATGTTTGTGCCTAAAGGTATTACTCTAGTGAAAACAAAGGGTAAATTGAAGCGTGCCAATCATGACTATATCACATCCGTGGAGCCTATCGATACGGTTATGCCAATAGTGGTACTCGTTAACAATAATACGGCAAGTGCTAGTGAGATTACTAGTGGTAGTCTGCAAGATCTCGATCGTGCAGTGGTAATGGGTACTCGTACCTATGGTAAAGGCTTAGTTCAGATGCCTGTAGATATTGCTTATAATGGTAATCTCAAGTTGACTACTAGTAAGTATTATATTCCAAGTGGTCGATGTGTTCAAGCATTAAATTATAAACATGGAAAGGGTGGCTATGTGGAGCATGTACCTGATTCTCTAACTCGTGTGTTCTATACGGCTCATGGCCGTGAGGTTCGTGATGGAGGAGGTATTAAGCCAGATATCGAGGTCAGACCAGACTCTTTGCCTAATATAGCTTTCTATCTAGCTGGTGCTCGCGACTCATCTGAAATCTTGTTTAATTATGAATTAGATTATATAGCTAAGCATCCTACAATAGCCTCACCTGAAAAGTTTGAACTTACTGATGCTGACTATGAAGAGTTCAAACAACGCGTAGTAAGTTCTAATTTTAAGTATGATCGTGAAACAGAGAAATATTTGAAAGATTTGGTAAAGCTGGCTAAGTTTGAAGGTTATTACGAAGATGCTAAACCGGAGTTTGAGGCTTTGCAGAAGAAATTGAATCATAATGTGGCTAAAGAACTGGATTATCATAAGCCGACTATAAAGCAAATGATAGAAAATGATTTGGTGACAGCCTATTATTATCAACGTGGAGCTATTCAGAATGCACTTCGTTATGATAAGCAGATGAAAGCTGCAGTAGATTTGCTGAATAATCCTGAAAAATATAATAAACTGCTTCAGCCAACAGAAAAGAAAAAGAAGTAAAATGTTGAAAAATAATTGTGTTTGACGATACCTGTAGAGGTAAATACAATCAAAAATACTTGTTTTTAAGTCAAAATTCAAAGAAAGTTAATAAAATACTTGCTTGATAATAAAAATCTTTGTAATTTTGCAATGTTCAGAGGAATGAGGGGCTCACAAAGAGTTCCTCATTTTTTTATAATAACATTTATATGATAGACAAAAACGTCGTAAAAAAGTTAGTTGATGAATGGTTGGAGGATAAAGAGTATTTCCTCGTTGACATTCAAATTAGTCCAGACGATAAAATCGTAGTTGAAATTGACCATGCTGACGGCGTGTGGATAGAAGATTGTGCAGAATTAAGTAGATTTGTCCAAGAACATTTGGATCGTGATCAGGAGGATTACGAATTGGAAGTTGGTTCTGCAGGCGTCGGTCAGCCTTTTAAGGTAGCTCAACAATATGTTAATAATATTGGCAAAGAGGTTGAGGTACTTGATAATACGGGTAAAAAGATTAAGGGTATCCTGAAATCTGTTGATGGTAATAACTTTGTCGTTTCTGTATCAGAAAAGGTAAAGGTAGAAGGTAAAAAACGTCCTGTTCTACAGGATGTAGATTATGCATTCCTCATGGATCAGGTGAAATATACTAAATACGTAATAAGTTTCAAATAAGATATGGCAGTTAAAAAGAATGAAGGTGAAACCATGAGTATGATTTCGACATTCAAAGAGTTCAAGGAAACTAAGAATATCGATCGTACAACATTGGTAAGTGTACTGGAGGAAAGCTTCCGTAATGTACTCGCCAAAATTTTCGGTAGCGATGAAAATTTCGATGTGATAGTAAATCCAGATAAGGGTGATTTTGAGATTTACCGTAATCGTGTAGTTGTTGCTGATGGCGAAATTGAAGATGAAAACAAGCAGATTTCTCTGACAGAAGCTCGAAAAATAGAACCTGATTATGAGGTAGGCGAGGATGTAAGTGAAAAGGTAGATTTTTCAAAGTTTGGTCGTCGCGCTGTATTGAATCTCCGTCAGACACTTGCTTCTAAAATTTTGGAATTGGAGCATGATTCATTATATAATAAGTATAAGGATCGCGTAGGTCAGATTATCTCAGGTGAGGTATATCAGATTTGGAAACGTGAAGTTCTTATCGTTGATGATGAGAATAATGAACTTATTCTGCCTAAGTCTGAACAGATACCTGCAGACCAGTATCGTAAGGGTGAAACAGTTCGTGCAGTTATCGCTCGTGTTGATAATGAAAATAATAATCCTAAGATTATTTTGAGCCGTACAAGCCCTATGTTCCTTGAGCGTTTGCTTGAGGCTGAGGTTCCTGAAATTAACGATGGTCTTATTGCTATTCGTAAAATTGCTCGTATGCCTGGTGAACGTGCTAAAATCGCAGTTGAGAGCTTCGATGAACGTATTGATCCAGTTGGTGCCTGTGTCGGTGTGAAGGGTAGTCGTGTACACGGTATAGTACGTGAACTTTGTAACGAAAATATCGATGTAATTAACTATACTTCTAACATCAAGTTGTTTATCCAGCGTGCGTTGAGCCCAGCAAAGGTTTCTTCTATTAATATCAATGAAGAAGAGAAGAAGGCCGAGGTATATTTGCAGCCAGAGGAAGTTAGTCTTGCTATTGGTCGTGGCGGTTTGAATATCAAGTTGGCTTCTATGCTTACAGAGTTTACTATTGATGTATTCCGCGAGATAGATGAAAATGAGGCAGAAGACGATATCTACTTGGATGAGTTCTCTGACGAAATAGATCAATGGGTTATTGATGCCATCAAGGGAATTGGTCTTGATACAGCTCGCCAGGTGTTGAATGCTCCTCGTGAAATGTTGGTAGAAAAGGCTGACTTGGAAGAAGAGACCGTTGATAATGTCATAAACATATTAAAAGCAGAATTTGAATAATAAGGAATATTAATGAGCATCAGATTAAATAAAGCATTACGTGAATTAAACATAGGACTTCAAACGGCAGTTGAATTCCTAGAAAAAAGAAGTGACCTGGGTGAGGTCAAAGCTGAACCGAGTTTCAAACTGAACGATAAGCAGTATGAAGCTCTGAACAAGGCATTTAAGCAAGATGCTGAAGTTCGTAGTGAGGCGGAGAAACTTTTCCAGAAAAAACCAAAAGAAAAGAAGCGTTCAAACGAGCAGAAGAGTCATCATGCTGAAGATTTCCTAAAGTCGGATAAGCCACAACAGAAATTTACACCGTTGGGCAAAATCGATTTGGATAGTATTGGTAAGAAACCTACTGCTAAGTCTGCTGCTCCTGAACATAAAGAGACGTCCCCAAAACAGGCTGCTGCCGTCAGCCAAGCGTCTGTAAACAACGCCGCTCCTAAGGCTCCAGAGAGTAAAGTGACGGAAACTCCTAAGGCTCAGAAGGTTGAACAAACTCAGTCTCAGGAATCGGAAGCTCCAAAGGCTCAGTCAGCAGTTCATACTCAGCCTGTTGCTCAGAAGCAAGAGAATTCGGCATCAACTCCAAAACCAGTGGAACAAAAAAATCAGACTCCTGTAGAAAAAAAGCCTGTAGAAAATAAACCAGTACAGGCAAGTAATCAGACTGAAGAAAAGTCTGAAGTGTTTACCCTCAAGAGCGAGCGTAAGATTGTAGCTAATGAACCTAAGGTTCTTGGTAAAATCGATTTGAGCGCTCTTAATCAGAGTACTCGTCCTAAGAAAAAATCTAAGGAAGAGCGCCGTAAAGAGCGTGAGGAAAAAGCTGCTCAGAATGGTCAGTCAAAGAAGAAGCGTGTCCGTATTAATAAGGAACGCGTAGACATTAATGCAGCAGCTAATCAGCAGGGTGGTAATGCTAACAACAACCGCAACAATAATAACAATAACGGCGGTGGTAAAAAGAATAATCGTAACAAGCGTGGCAATAACAATAATAACCGTAATCAGAAACCTTTAGAAGTAGATGATGAGGCTGTTGCACGTCAGGTAAAAGAGACACTTGCACGTCTTACTAGCAAAACTCAGAACAAGAAGGGCGCTAAGTATCGTAAGGAAAAGCGTGAAGCTGTTCAGGAGAAATTGGCTAAAGAGGCTAATGCTATGAACAAGGAAAGTAAGACTCTGAAGCTTACCGAGTTCGTAACTGTAAGTGAATTGGCTACAATGATGGATATCAGTGTTACTCAGGTTATTTCTACCTTGATGAGTGTTGGTATCATGGTATCTATCAATCAGCGCCTTGATGCAGAAACCATTAATATGGTTGCTGGCGAATTCGGCTTCAATACGGAGTATGTTAGTGCAGACGTACAGGAAGCTATCAGCGAAGAGCCAGATGATGAAGAATCTCTGACTTCACGTGCTCCGATTATTACGGTTATGGGTCACGTTGACCATGGTAAGACCTCTTTGCTCGACCATATTCGTAATACTAATGTTATTGCTGGTGAGGCTGGTGGTATTACACAGCATATCGGTGCTTACAGTGTAACCTTGAAGAATGGTCGTAAAGTAACCTTCCTGGATACTCCAGGTCATGAGGCCTTTACTGCGATGCGTGCTCGTGGTACTCAGGTTACAGATATCGCCATCATTATCATTGCTGCCGATGACTCAGTGATGCCTACAACTAAGGAGGCTATCGCTCATGCACAAGCTGCTGGTGTACCTATGGTTTTTGCAATTAATAAAATAGATAAACCTGGTGCTAATCCAGATCGTATTCGTGAGGACTTGGCTAATATGAACCTTCTCGTTGAAGAGTGGGGTGGTAAGTATCAGTGCCAGGAAATCAGTGCCAAGAAGGGGCTTGGTGTAGAGGAACTGCTTGATAAGGTTCTCCTTGAAGCTGATATGCTCGAACTCAAAGCAAATCCAAACCGTAAGGCTACGGGTAATATCATAGAATCTTCTTTGGATAAGGGTCGTGGTTACGTTTCTACAGTGTTGGTAAGCAATGGTACCTTGAAAATTGGTGATATTGTGATTGCCGGAACTTCATGGGGTCGTATCAAGGCTATGTTCAATGAGCGTAATGCTCGTATTGAGACAGCTGGTCCTGCAGATCCATGTATTATTCTTGGTCTCAATGGCGCACCTACAGCTGGTGATAGTTTCCATGTACTCGAAACTGAGCAGGAAGCACGTGAAATTGCTAATAAGCGTGAACAGTTACAGCGTGAGCAAGGCTTACGTACTCAGAAGCGTCTTACTTTGGGTGATATTTCACATCGTATCGCACGTGGTGAGTTCCATGAACTTAATATCATTGTCAAGGGTGATACTGATGGTTCTATTGAGGCACTGTCAGACTCTTTCTTGAAGTTGAGTACAGAGAAGGTTCAGGTAAATGTTATCAACAAGGCTGTAGGTCAGATTTCAGAAAACGATGTTATGTTGGCATCAGCTTCAGATGCGATTATCGTAGGTTTCCAGGTTCGTCCTTCTTCTGATGCTCGTAAGCTTGCTGATCGCGAAGGTGTAGAAATCAATACATACTCTATCATCTATGATGCAATTGACGATGTAAAGGCTGCTATGGTAGGTATGCTTGATAAGGTGAAGAAGGAGGTTATTACAGGTCAGGTAGAAGTTAAACAGGTATTTAAAATTTCCAAGGTGGGTACTATTGCCGGTGGTCTTGTTACTGAGGGTAAGGTACATGCTAAGGATAAAGCCCGTGTCGTACGTGATGGTATTGTTATTCGCACGGCTCCTATTGCAGCATTGAAGCGCTATAAGGATGATGTGAAGGAAGTACCAATGGGTATGGAATGTGGTATCAGCCTCGTTAACTATAATGATATCCTTGAGGGTGATGTTATCGAAACCTTCACGGAAATCGAAGTTGAACAGAAACTATAGTAACAATTGTTACCATCTCTAGGGGTGGTACACTTTTTGCTATCATATATTATAGGGGCGGATGTGGCATCCGACCCTATAAACGTAAAAATAGGTATTGATATATTATGGCAGAAACACAGCAAAATGAGTTTGTACGTGAAGTGGCAGAGAAGAAGTATGAGTACGGCTTCACTACCGACGTGCATACTGAGATCATCCCTAACGGACTCAATGAAGATATAGTTCGTTTGATCTCGCAAAAGAAAGGGGAGCCGGAATGGATGCTCGACTTTCGACTGAAAGCCTATAATTATTGGAAGACATTAGAACAGCCTTCGTGGGGTCATGTTCATGTGCCAGAAATAGATTATCAGGCAATATCTTATTATGCCGATCCTTTGGCAAAAAAGCCAAAGAATAAGGAAATCGATCCAGAGTTAGAGAAAACATTCGATAAGCTTGGTATTCCGTTGGAAGAACGTTTGGCGTTGAGTGGTACTGCTGTTGATGCAATTATGGACTCTGTATCTGTCAAGACTACTTTTAAGGAGAAGTTGGCAGAGAAGGGGGTTATATTCTGCAGTATCGGTGAAGCTGTGAAGAGTCATCCTGATTTGGTTCAAAAGTATTTAGGTACAGTTGTACCTTATCGCGATAATTATTTTGCAGCATTGAATAGTGCTGTGTTTAGCGACGGTTCTTTTGTGTATATTCCTAAGGGAGTACGTTGTCCGATGGAATTAAGTAGTTACTTCCGTATCAATGCTCGTAATACAGGTCAGTTTGAGCGTACATTAATCGTTGCCGAAGATGATGCCTATGTTAGTTATCTTGAGGGATGTACGGCCCCTATGCGTGATGAAAATCAACTTCATGCAGCTATCGTCGAGATCATTGTCATGAATAATGCTGAGGTGAAGTATTCTACAGTTCAAAACTGGTATCCTGGTGACGAGAATGGTAAAGGTGGTGTGCTCAATCTGGTGACTAAGCGAGGCGACTTACGTGGTACTAACTCCAAATTAAGTTGGACGCAGGTAGAAACTGGTTCGGCTATTACCTGGAAGTATCCTTCTTGTATTCTTCGAGGTGATTATAGTCAAGCTGAATTTTATTCAGTTGCGGTAACTAATAATTATCAGGAGGCAGATACTGGTACTAAGATGATCCACATGGGTAAGAATACCAAGAGTACTATTATCTCTAAGGGAATCTCTGCAGGTCATAGCCAGAATTCTTATCGTGGTTTGGTACGTGCTACTTCAACAGCAGATAATGCTCGTAACTATAGTTCATGTGATAGTTTATTGTTGGGTAGCAATTGTGGTGCTCATACTTTCCCATATATGGATATTCATAATAATACAGCTGTTGTGGAGCATGAGGCTACAACCTCTAAGATTAGTGAGGATCAGTTATTCTATTGTAATCAACGTGGTATCCCAACCGAGGAGGCAGTTGGACTTATTGTGAATGGTTATGCTAAGGATGTCTTGAATAAGTTGCCTATGGAGTTTGCTGTAGAGGCTCAGAAGTTACTTTCTGTATCTCTTGAGGGAACTGTAGGATAAACATAAAAACTAGAGAATTATGTTAGAAGTTAAAGATCTGCACGCAACTATCGCGGGCAAAGAAATATTAAAAGGTATCAACCTTACAGTTAATGATGGTGAAATTCATGCCATTATGGGACCTAATGGTTCTGGTAAGTCAACCTTGTCAGCTGTTCTGACAGGTAACCCGCTCTATACCGTAACAGGTGGTGAGGCTATCTTCAACGGTAAGAATTTGCTCGATATGAAACCAGAAGATCGTGCTCGTGAAGGCCTTTTCCTTTCATTCCAATATCCTGTAGAAATACCAGGAGTCAGTATGACAAATTTCATGAAGGCTGCGGTAAATGCAAAACGAGAATATGAAGGAAAAGAACCACTGAAAGCAGCTGATTTTATGAAGCTGATGCGTGAAAAACGCCAGCTTGTAGAACTCGATGCAAAATTGTCACATCGTTCTGTAAATGAGGGCTTCTCTGGTGGTGAGAAAAAGCGTAATGAGATCTTCCAAATGGCTATGCTCGAACCAAAACTGAGTATCCTTGATGAGACCGACTCTGGTCTTGATGTTGATGCTATGCGTATTGTAGCTGATGGAGTCAACAAAATGCATAATGAGCATACTTCTGCTATTGTTATCACACACTATGAGCGTCTGCTCGATATGATCAAGCCAAGTGTTATCCATGTTCTCTATAAAGGTAGAATTGTGATGACAGCAGGTCCTGAACTAGCCAAGGAAATCGAAGTAAAAGGCTACGAGTGGATCAAAGAAGAGGCTGATGCTAAGTATGGTGATTAACTAAGGTAAGAATATGTCAAGCGAGAAACAATATATTGAATTATATACGACAGCCCGAGAGATGATCTGCAAGCATGCTGCAGAGCCTCTTAATGCTATTCGTGACAAGGCCTTCGAGGACTTCAAGAAGCAGGGCTTTCCTTCGAAGAAGGTAGAGCGCTACAAGTATACCAATATGGATAAGTTGTTTGAACCTGATTATGGTTTGAATCTTAATCGTTTGGAAATACCTGTTAATCCGTACGATGCCTTTCGTTGTGATGTGCCAAATTTGAGCACTTCTCTTTATTTTGTTGTCAATGATGCTTTCTATACCAAGGCTCAACCTAAGACGACTCTTCCTGAGGGTGTTATCGTCGCCTCTTTGAGCCATGTAGCTGCTACATGTCCTGAGTTGGTCGCTAAGTATTATGGTAAGCAAGCTAAGACAGAAGAAGATGCCATAACTGCTTTGAACACGATGCTGGCACAGGATGGTCTTATGGTATATGTACCTAAAAATGTCAAGATTGATCGTGCTGTTCAGGTTGTTAATATCCTTCGATCTGACGTGGACCTGATGATTAATCGTCGTGTTCTTATTGTGCTCGAAGAGGGTGCTGAGGCTACGTTCTTGTTCTGTGATGACTCTGCTGATGATCGTAATTTCTTGACTACTCAGGTTATTGAGGCTTTTGTAGGTGAAAATGCTAAACTCGAACTGAATTGTTTGGAAGAAACTCATCTCAAGAATACGCGTGTCAGCAATGTCTACATCGAACAGCAGGCCAATAGTCGAGTTTATCACAATGTAATTACTTTGCATAATGGAATTACTCGTAATAAACTTGACTTGGTATTTAAGGGTGAAGGTGCAGAGTGTTATTGTAATGGCTGTGCCATTGAAGACAAGAATCAGCATGTTGATAATAATACGCTGATAGATCATCAAGTTCCTCATTGTGATAGCCATGAACTTTATAAGTATGTGCTTGATGAGAATGCTGTAGGAGCCTTTGCAGGTAAAGTACTGGTTCGTAAGGAAGCGCAGAAGACAACATCTCAGGAAACCAATCAGAATCTGGTAGCCACCAAAACAGCTCGTATGTATACACAGCCTATGCTCGAAATATATGCTGATGATGTGAAGTGTGCACATGGTTCTACTGTAGGTCAGTTAAATGATGCTGCTATGTTCTATATGCAGCAGCGTGGTATTGACCAAAAAGAAGCTAAAATGCTGTTAGAATTTGCTTTTATTAATGAAGTTATCGATCAAATGACACTTGAGCCACTACGTGACCGCCTTCATCATTTGGTAGAAATGCGTTTCCGTGGCCAGCTTAATAAGTGCGAAGGTTGTAAACTTTGCAAATAATAGAAAGGAGTTTGAAATGTATGATATTAACCAGGTACGTGCTGATTTTCCAATACTATCGCGTCAAGTATATGATAAGCCTTTAGTATATCTGGATAATGGTGCTACCACCCAGAAACCTTTGTGTGTACTCGATGCAATGCGTGCCGAGTATCTTAATGTAAATTCAAATGTTCATCGTGGTGTGCATTGGATGAGTCAGCAAGCTACTGAACTGCATGAAGCAGCTCGTGAAACTGTGCGCAAATTTATTAATGCAAAATCTACTACAGAGATTGTCTTCACCAGAGGTACTACAGAGGGCTTGAATCTTGTTGCATCATCATTCTGTGATGAGTTTATGCAGGAAGGCGATGAAGTGATAGTTTCTACAATGGAGCATCACTCTAATATCGTACCTTGGCAGTTACAGGCTCGTAAGAAGGGTATTGTGCTCAAAGTCATTCCGATGACAGATAAGGGCGAACTTATCATGGATGAATTTGAAAAACTGATAACACCTAAAACCAAACTGGTCAGTGTGATGCATGTCAGTAATGTTTTGGGTACAGTTAATCCTGTAGAAGATATTATTCGTATTGCTCATGAGCACGATATTCCTGTAATGGTTGATGGTGCACAGAGTACTCCACATTTCAAGGTTGATGTACAGGCATTAGATTGTGACTTCTTTGTTTTTAGTGGTCATAAGATATATGGTCCTACAGGTATCGGTGTTCTTTACGGTAAAGAAGAGTGGTTAGACAAGCTACCCCCTTACCAAGGTGGTGGTGAGATGATCGATCACGTGAGTTTTGAGAATACTACTTTTGAGCGTCCACCTTTGAAGTTTGAAGCAGGAACACCTGATTATGTTGCTTCTCATGGTCTGGCTGTAGCCTTGGATTATGTGAGTGCATTGGGTATGGATGCAATCTATGCCCATGAGCAGGAGCTTACCCGTTATTGTACAGAGCGTTTCCAGGAAATAGAGGGAATGCATATCTTTGGTCAGTCCGACCATAAGGATGCGGTAGTAAGCTTTCTTGTTGGCGATATCCATCATATGGATATGGGTACCTTGCTCGATCGTTTAGGCATTGCTGTCCGCACAGGTCATCACTGTGCGCAGCCATTGATGGACCGTTTAGGTATCCTAGGCACAGTCCGTGCTAGTTTTGGTCTGTATAATACCAAGGAAGAGGTAGATATCCTGGTAGAAGGTATCAAGCGTATTAGCAAAATGTTTTAATATCATGCTATTTCTCAACGAATCATATAAGGGGCTGATTATCATGGGATAGTCAGCCCTTATGTCATGTAGGAATAGAATTAGATATCTGCATTTTTGCACTGTATGAAAGTATAAACCATCCAAATACCAAGTGCGAAGCGTAGTAGAATAGACATGTCAGCTGGGAAAATACCGAGAAAGAAAGCTGTTTGTGCTTTAATGAGTAACCAAGTCTGTTGCATGGTTATGTTTTTTCCAAGTATGCCACTATAATATAGGCGTAACCATTCTGCCGGCATTTTAACTTTTTGAGTGATGGATGTCCAGGTCCCAATCATTCTTTTAAAAATGCTTTTAGTTGTTTCGCGGTTGCTCATGTTTACTGATAAAGTCACATTCTTTTCCATAATCTTTGTCTTTAACTAATTACTGTTTGCAAAGATATAGAATGGTTGTGCAATAAAAGTTCACTTAAAATATTAGTGTGTTAAAAACGAAATTTATTAAGAATTATTAAGAAAATAGCCCAATGTTAGAGTCACATTACTATACAGATTTAATTGAGGCCGGTTGTGATGAGGCTGGTCGTGGATGTTTGGCAGGTAGTGTATATGCAGCAGCAGTGATTTTGCCAGCCGATTATAACAATCCAGAATTGAACGACAGTAAACAACTATCGTTGAAGAAGAGATATGCGCTACGTGAGCAGATTCAGAAAGATGCTGTAGCTTGGGCTATTGGTGTTGTTACCCCTGAGGAAATCGACAAAATCAATATATTGCATGCTAGTTTTCTGGCGATGCATCGGGCTATAGAACAACTCCAGGTAAAACCTCAGGCTTTAATTATCGATGGTAATCATTTCGATCCATATAAGGATCTTCCTTATACAACAATAGTCAAGGGAGATAGTAAATACCAGTCAATAGCAGCTGCCAGTATTCTTGCCAAGACCTATCGTGATGACTATATGAAGGCTTTGGCCGAAGAGTATCCTTATTATGACTGGGCAAGCAACAAGGGTTATCCTACTAAGAAACATCGTCTAGGTATTCGCGAGCATGGAGTAAGTCCATATCATCGTAAGAGTTACAATCTTTTGGGAACAGGAGAACTGAGTTTAGACTTTAAAGACGAGTAGTAATGCGACACGATAAAATGGAAAAGGAGCTCCGCCTGATGTTAATTCTGGTGGAGAATCATAAACTTGATGTGAATGCCATTTGTGAGAGAATGGATATTTCCCGTCGTATGTTTTATTATTATTTAGAGAGTTTTCGTACATGGGGATTTAAAGTGGAGAAGGATGAAGCGAGTGTATATAGTATCGATCGTGAATCACCATTTTTGAAGCAACTTTATGAAACCATTAATTTTACGGAGGATGAAGCTATTACGATCCGTAAGGCACTTGATGTGGCTGGTGGCAATAATGCTATTGTAGACCGTATAAATCGTAAATTGGCTAATTTTTACGACTATAAAATTCTATCAGATCCAGAAGCTCGTCTACAAGCGGCTCATAATATTACAGTACTCTATGAGGCTATCAAATATAAACGATTGGTAAAGATAGAAAAATATTCTTCCCCGCATAGTCAGTCGGTATGTGACCGAATTGTTGAACCATTTCTGTTGATGAATAATAATAATGACGTACGTTGTTATGAGTTGAAATCGGAGATGAACAAAACTTTCAAGATATCCCGGATGGGCAACGTTACGATGTATGATTTGTCGTGGGAGCACGAAGAGCGTCATAAGCAGGTGTTTACCGATATATTTATGTTTAGTGGCGAGAAAATATATCCTATAGAGTTGCGGTTAGGACAACTCTCTCACAATTTGCTAGTAGAAGAGTATCCAGCTTCAGCCAAGTATATAACGCAAGAAGACGAACATCATTGGCATTTGCAAATGAATGTTGCCAGTTATCTTGGTATCGGCCGTTTTGTTTTAGGACTCTTATCAGATATCGATGTCCTCGGCGATGAGGCATTCAAGAACTATTTGAAGAATCAGTTGAAGGAAAATGTTAAACGCTTTTGACACTTCTATTTCTTATTTTGTAAAAATTGCGTATAAACCTAATTATAGTATACTAATTATTACATTTTTCATGGATATTCTAACAGTTTTAAAGAGTTTATATGATTTTTACTGCTAATGAATGTTAAATATTTATGGTTTTATACGCAATAATTTGTTTACCTTATTAATATATGGTAATTTTGCCAATCGTTTGCCTGCATGGGTGAATTGTATCTTGAAATGTAGTGTACGACAATATGATACGAGCTGTTTTTTGTGAGAGAAATTAGCAGGATTTTATGAGAATAAATTAGTGTTATATGTCGCAGAAAGAAATTATAACTATAAACATTTTAATTAAAAAAATCGAGAGGGATTTATGGAAAAAAGACTAAAGATGGTTTTAGCTGGTCTTGTCCTGTCTGCAGGGATGGCTATGGCTCAAACACAAATTAGTGGTACAGTGATCTCTGCTGAAGATGGACAGCCTGTTATTGGTGCGTCTGTAAAAGTAGTAGGCACAAAAATGGGTACAGTTACCGATATTGATGGTAACTTTTCTTTGAATGCTCCTGCAGGTTCTAAGTTGGAGATTTCATACATAGGTATGACATCTCAAACAGTTACCTCAAAGGGTGGTAAGCTTAATGTGAATCTTCAGCCTGATCGTCAGAATCTTGATGAGGTTGTAGTTGTAGCTTACGGTACAGCGAAACGCCAGAGTATTACTGGTGCAATCTCAGTTGTTGATGGTAAAAAGATTGAAGACCGTATTGGTACATCAGTAACCGGTGCTCTTGAGGGTAGTGCTCCTGGTATTCAGGTGAACAACTCATATGGTGAGCCAGGTGCTGAGCCTACTATTCATATTCGTGGTGTCGGAACCTTGGTTAATAATGGTACTAGTCATAATTCCGATGGTGTTCGTAATGCAGACCAGCCTCTTTATATCGTTGATGGTACTCCTTACGAAGGAAAGATCTCAGAGTTGAATGCTGCCGATATCGAGAGTATGTCAGTTTTGAAGGATGCTTCTTCAGCAGCTTTGTATGGTAACCGTGCTGCAAATGGTGTAATCTTGATTACTACTAAGCATGCAAAGTCTTCTAAACCAACAGTAACTCTTAATATTAATCAGGGTATTTATCAGCGTGGTATTCCAGAATACGAACGTTTGGGTGCAAACCAGTGGATGGAAGCTTCTTGGAAAGCGATGAAGAACTATGTTATGGATGTAGCTGGCTATTCAGAAGCTCAAGCAGCAGCTTATGCAACTAACAATTTAGTTGGCGACTTTGCCCGTAAGAATATCTATAACGAGGCTGATAATGCTTTGTTTGATGAAAATGGTAAATTGATCGGTACATTGAATCCTAATTATACCGATTTAGACTGGAATGACATTGTTGAACGTACTGGTTATCGTCAGGAGTATACCGCTACAGCAAGTGCTTCTAGCGAAAAATTCAATGTATATACTTCTGTTGGTTACTTGAATGAGAAGGGTTACATCCAGAACTCAGCGTTCGAGCGTTTTACTGGTCGTATTAATGCCAGATACGATGCAACGAGTTGGTTGCAGGTTGGTTTGAACCTCTCTGGTGTTTCTTCAAACCGTGACTTTAACTCAAATGCTTCAGGTAGTGCTTATGCTAACCCATTTAACGTAGCTCGTTATATGGCTCCTGTTTATCCTTATTACAAACATAATGCAGATGGTACCTATGCACTTGATGCAAATGGTAACAAGCAGTGGGATACAGAGTCTTCATATTTGAGCAACCGTAACATTGGTTACGAAATTCGTACAGATAAAGATCGTACAAGACGTAACGCTATCGATGCTACAGGTTTTGCTAAGATTAAGTTGCCTTATGGTTTTGGAATCTCTTTGACCAGCAACTTAAATACAACAACATCAAACCGTCAGGAGTATAATAACCCTAACATCGGTGATGGTGCTGCCAACAATGGTCGTCTTTCAGAATATGATTATAACTATGAAAAGAAGACTGGTCAGGAACTTCTCACTTGGAATCATGATTTCGACAAGCATAACGTTGACGTCATGCTTGGACATGAAAATAATGGTTGGAGACGTAAGTCTCATGAAGTGATGAATACGAATGCTGCTATTGATGGTCTCTTGTCATTGAGTAACTTTGTAACAAACTCTTCTACTGAAGGTTATACTTACGAGTATAAGACAGAATCTTATATGGGTCGAGTACGTTACAATTATGATTCTAAATATTTTGCAGATTTCTCTTATCGTCGTGATGGTTCATCTAAGTTTAAGGATGGTCATCGCTGGGGTGATTTCTTCTCTTTTGGTGCTAACTGGAATATGAAGAAAGAGAATTTCATGAAAGATGTAAAATGGGTAGATGCTCTTCGTCTTCGTGCTTCATATGGTGAAGTAGGTAATGATATGGCTGTAGATTACTATGGTTATCAGGGTCTTTACTACATCACTAAAAATGGTGATAACCCAGCATTGGTTCGCCAGAAATTAGCTGCCGATGATATTAAGTGGGAAACTACTCAGACTGTTGATTTTGGCGTAGAGGGTACACTCTTTGATCGTTTGAACTTCAGTATTGGTTACTATGACAAGCGTTCTAAGGATCTTTTGTTTGAAGTTCGTATGCCTTTGTCTGCAGGTTCATTCCCTTATGACAGCAATATTGCTAATATGACTCTGTATAAGAACATTGGTACTCTTTCTAACCGTGGTTTTGAGTTCTCTTTCAACGGTGATGTCGTAAGAGGTAAGAACTGGACATGGAATTTAGCACTTGATGCAACTACTTTGAGCAACAAGGTTATTTCTCTTCCAGATCACAAGGACATCCTTCATGGTCAGCAGAACTATTCAGAGGGTCATTCTGCTTATGAGTGGTATACTTATCACTTCGAGGGTGTAGATCAGATGACAGGTAACTCTTTGTATACTTTGAATACATCACTTGAGTCTACTGCAGCTGCAGACGGTGCTTTGGTTGAAATCAATGGTAAGAAGTATACTACTTCTACAGCTTATGCTGCACGTGTATGGGCAGGTACAGCACTCCCATCTGTATACGGATCATTTGCTTCTAACTTGTCTTGGAAAGACCTTTCTTTGAATCTTCTTTTCTCTTATAGCCTTGGTGGTAAGACTTACGATGCAACATATCAGAGTTTGATGTCAACATCATCTGCATCATCAGCATCAGCTCTTCATGAAGATGTGTTGAAGTCATGGAATGGTGTGCCAGCTGGTATGACAGAAACTTCTGCTAACCGTATTGATCCAAATGGCATCCCAGTATTGAACTTCAATCGTAGTACAGATACTAATGCTACTAGTGACCGTTGGTTGACAAGTTCTTCTTATTTGATTTTGAAGAATATTACATTGGGTTATAATTTGCCAAAGGCTCTTGTTTCACAGTGGGGTCTTCAGGGTGTTTACGCAAAGGCTGGTGTTGAAAACCTCTTCACCCTTACTTCACGCAAGGGTCTGAACCCTCAGTCTTCATTCACAGGCTCTACAGATGATACTTATGTATCAGCTCGTGTATTTAACTTCAGCTTGCAGTTCACTTTCTAATAGGTAAAAGCAATTATTATAATGAAAAAGTATATTAATAAAATATTTTCAGGTGTAGTGCTGACTTCAGCACTTATCCTGTCATCTTGTGGCAGTGATTATCTGAATGTCTCTCCATCTGAGTCAGTTGAAACTGATCAGGTATATGAAACAACAACTGGTCTTCGTAGTGCCCTTAATGGTATTGCTAAAGAGATGACCACACAGCAGTATTATTATGGTTCTCCTTTTGTAGGTGAGAGTGGTATTATTCGCCTCTATGAGAATTTGCCAAGCCAGAACTATAATTATAACTACTATGCTTCTGGTTGGTCACCTCTCCATAATCAGACCTTCCACCTTCGTGGTACATCTATCTATGATAGCTATGCTTGGGCATATTACTATCAGCTTATTGTTTCAGCCAATGCTATTATCAATCATGCTGATGATGCCGAGGGTACTGAAGACGATAAGAAGTTTGTGAAAGCTTCTGCACTTGCTTTCCGTGCATTTGCTTATGAGAAATTGATTCATTATTATTGCTACCGTTGGCAGGATAGTAACAATGGTGCTAGTCGTGGACTTCCTTTGCGTCTAGATGAGTCTACCAATGAAATTGCAGCTTCTACTTTGGCCGAAACTTATCAGCAGATCTACAAAGATCTAGATGAGTCAATTTCACTTTTTGGCTCAACTAAATCTAATCGCAATGCAAGTGAGGTTTGGATACCTAATGTAAATGTTGCACATGCTGTATATGCTCGTGCTGCATTGACCAAACAAGATTATAGTAAGGCTTTAGAGCAGGCTAAGTTGGCTCGTGAAGGTTTTGAGTTGATGTCAAGAAGTGATTATCAGCAGGGCTTCTGTGATCCTACTAGCGAATGGATCTTTGGTAGCTATGGTAGTACAGCTGAGAATAACTGGTATTGGGCTTTTGGTACCCAGGGCGCATGTAATGGTTACTATGCTACTACTCAGCCTACTGGTGCTGGTACTATTGGCCATGAGCTCATCGAGCGTATTCCAGATAATGATGTACGTAAGCAGATTTTTATCACAGAGGATAAAGTATTCCCTGAGTTCTCAGAGAAGTTGACTTTGGCTAAGGAAAAATTGGCTGAAGCTAGAAAATCAGGTTCTGCAGATTTGAAAGCTTTGATCGCTGATTCTACCAAGTGGGCTGATTCTATCAATGCAGGTGTAAATCAAACTTATGGTATCATCGGCATGGGTTCAGGTGAGGCTTATGACAAGGCATGGGAATCTGCTGATTCTGTTATCAAGGCTCATAATGTAAAGGGTAAGTCTGCTGCTTATCAGTCAGAATATTATTACCTTGATGGTCAGATGAAGTTCTGGGTAAACGATCAGCCAGGTGTTGGTTATGTACCATTTATCCGTTCAAGCGAAATGTATCTTATCGAGGCAGAGGCAAACTATTTCTTGGGTAATGAAGCAGCTGCCAAGAGTGCTTTAGAGGCTCTTAACGTGGTAAGAAATCCAGAGTACACTTGCAATAAGACTGGTAAGGAACTCTTCAATGAAATCAAAGACTATCGTGAGGTTGAACTTTGGGGTGAAGGTTTCGCATGGAGCGACTATAAGCGCTGGAATATTCCTGTAGTTCGTCACAGCTTTGCTCAGGGTGGTAATGCCCATACTGCAGTTGCTGTAACGGTTACTCCAGAGTCTGGTAATAAGTGGACTTGGGTTGTTCCTAATGGTGAGGTCGATTACAACTCATTAATCAAGAATCAGGAATAATTTTTGCGTAGCAAATTCGTTATTCAATATATGGAGTGTCATAAGTTTATCTTATGGCACTCTTTTTTTACATAAAATCTTCTATATATAAGGAGTAAGTAAAACTCACAAATCATATCATGGATAAGAAATTGAAATTTACATTTGACATGGTGCCACCATCGTGGCCTTTATGTTTCGTTCAAGACTGTCCAATGGCTACAGCCTGTATTAGTCATTTAGCAGGGGAGCATGTACCTGCTAACGTATCCTTTGGTCCTGCTGTTTATCCTACAGCACTTCATGATGGGCGTTGTGTACATTTCAAGCAGATACGTATTATGCGTGGTGCCTGGGGAATGAATGAACTCTTCCGACAGTTAACACGAGCGGATAGTGCTACTTTGCATAGGCGAGTAAAGGCTTATCTTGGGGGTAATGGTACTTATTATCGCTATAATAGGGGAGAGCGAGTGCTTACTCCTAACCAGCAGGAGAATATCCTTGCGATGTTTAAAAACTTTGGGTATACGAAATGTCTAGAGTTTGATCATTACCAAGATGTATATGACTTCTCCTAAGTTGTAGCTATCCTTGATTTGAAAACCTTAATTTATCCTCCCATCCTCCATCTTGATGTAGAGTGAGAAGAACAAATCATCTTATTACCATTATGTGGTAATGTCGTTACCAACCTTTGGTAACGTTGTTACCACATATTGGTAATCATGTTACCAAAGATTGGTAATTGTTATTTGTACCATGCGTTTGGTGTGAATAAGTAGTAAAATTTACATAAAAATAGCGTTTTACCTATTAGATTATTACTTTTTTATTCAGAATAGTAACTTTTTGGTTATAAAATTTGTTTAAATTTAAAAAATAATATAACTTTGCACCCAATAAGAGGGAAATATTTTATTTAAGATATTTTGATTTGTAGATAATTTAATTTTCGTATTTATTATAATTTTTAAAAGAGAGAGATTTTTATGGGAAAAAGACTCATGACCTTTTTCGCCTGCTTGTTCCTTAGTTTAGGAATGGCATTGGCTCAGACCCAAATCTCAGGTTCTGTTGTTTCATCAGAAGATGGAGAACCTGTTATTGGTGCATCCGTTTTAGTAGTTGGTACTAAAACAGGTACTGTTACTGATGTGGATGGTAACTTTAGCTTGAACGTACCTGCTGGATCAAAATTAAAAATCCAGTATATTGGTATGAAGGCATCTGTTGTTAATGCTAAGAATAACTTAAAGGTTATCTTGGAGCCGGATGCGAAATCTATTGAAGAAGTTATTGTAACAGGTTATGGTAACTACAAGAAGTCAAGTTTTACAGGAGCAGCTTCTACGATGAATACTAAGTCATTGGAAGATGTACCAGTCATGTCGTTTACCGATAAACTGGCAGGTGGTGTTTCTGGTGTAACAGTAACTTCAAGTTCTTCATCTCCAGGTGCAGTTGCTCAGATTCGTGTACGTGGTATGGGCTCTATCAATGCTAGCAACAATCCATTGATTGTTATTGATGGTACTCCTGTATCTTCTACTAATATGACTGAATTCTCTTATAGTGATGCTGGTACAAGTATTTTGGCAACTCTTAACTCTAATGATATCGAGAGTATGACAGTTATCAAAGATGCTGCTGCAGCTTCTTTGTATGGTTCTCGTGCTGCTAATGGTGTTATTGTTATTAAGACTAAGAGTGGTTCTAAGGGTAAGACTCGTGTTGGCTTCCGTAGTGACTGGGGATTTTCTAATATGGCGATCGATTATCGTCCACAGTTGAGTGGTTCTGATCGTCGTGCTTTGTTGCAGAAGGGTCTTGAAAATTATTATCAGTATGAAGTAGGTCAGAGTGCTACTGAGGCTGCAGCATCTGCCGCTGCGGAAATTGATGATTATGCTGCAGAACCTGAAACAGGTTGGACTAATTGGAAAGATTATATCTTCAAGACAGGTCATCATTCTAATTATATGGTAGACCTTCAGGGAGGTAACGATAAGACACAGTTCTATACATCTTTGGCTTATGCTAAACAGGAAGGTATTGTTCCTAACCAGAGTTTAGACCGTTACACAGGCAACATAAACCTTACTCATTCTTTTGGACGTTTCACATTGAATTGGAATTCTCTTCTTTCTAAGATGGAGCAGTCTGTTGCTGATGAGTCTACTTCTTATGATGGTGCTATTGCTAACTATGCTTTCTTCCAGAATCCATCAAGTTATCCTTACAATGCTGATGGCTCTTATGCTACAAACCAAGGATTTGCAGGAGTAAATCCACTGCACGAGTGGAAGCATCAGTCAGATAAGAATAATGTGTTGCGTACTTTCAATTCCATTCGTTTAAATTGGAACATTTGGGATAATTTGAACTTAAGTGAGAAAATCACTTATGATAATACAAATGGTGAAGAGGATGTACTCTGGGATAGAGAGTCTAATAATGGTAGCCCAAGTGGTGTATTCCAGCGTATAAAAAATACGAATGAGCAAATTAATACTCAGACACAGTTGACTTATAATAAGAAATTCGGTCTACACGGTTTAGATGTACTCCTTGGCTTTGAAACAGAAGATAGCAAGTATTCTTATAATTATATGAGTGGTCAGGATTATCCAGGCGACTTGTATGAGTTGGGTAATGCTGGTACTACTTCTGCAGAAAGTCAGAAGTATAGAGCTAAGATGGTTTCTTATTTGGGTCGTGTAAATTATACATATAATGACCTTTATTATTTGAGCGCAAGTTTCCGTCGTGATGGTAGCTCTCGTTTTGCTAAAGATTCTCGTTGGGGTAACTTCTGGTCTGTATCTGGTTCTTGGAGATTCACAGGAGAAAAATTCTTTGATAATTTAAAGAATGTATTATCAGATGGTAGACTTCGTATATCTTATGGTACCAATGGTACTCTTCCTACTAACTACTATGGTTATATGAGCATCTATAAATACGGTGAATACTATAATGGTGAGTCTGGTATGGGTATCGTAGGTGTAGGTAATCCTGATTTGAAATGGGAAAAGAATAAAGCCTTTAATATCGGTCTTGATTTGACATTCCTCAATAAATACACAGCAACATTTGATTGGTATAATCGTACAACATCAGATTTGATTTACAATATGCCAATCTCAGCAGTACCAGGTTACTATGATTCTTCTTACAATGCAACAACTCCAATGAATATTGGTTCTTTGAGAAATACAGGTTGGGAATTGACATTGAATGCCAACTGGTATAATAAGAAAGATTTTTCTTGGTCAACTTCTGTTAATATAGCTCATAATCATAATAAGGTTATTAAGTTGAATGGTTCTACAGATGTAATCATGGATAACACATACTCTCGTGTGCTTGCACACAAGGTAGGTGAAACTTACAATTCATATTATGCATATGAGTATGCAGGTGTAGACCCAGAAACAGGTAATGAGTTGTATTATATTAATAACGGTAAAGAAAATGCGCGTAATACAACTACAGACGCTACTAAGGCTCAAAAGGTTATTATCGGAAGTGCTGAGGCATCTATTGAGGGTGGTATCTCTAATACAATTAAATATAAAGATTTCGACTTCAATATGAACTTTACCTATCAGATAGGTGGTGATGCTTACGATTATCCTCGTTGGCAGCATTCTAATGGTGGTGATGCTTTGTATCAAAGTGCAGTACCTTCTTACTATGATCTTTCTAAGATGTGGACAGGTCCTGGTGATACAAGCTGTTCTCTTCCTAAATTCCAGTATGGTAGTTCATTTGTTTATTCATCTCGTTGGATGATGCCTTTGGATTATCTCCGTCTAAAGAGTATGTCTTTGGGTTATTCGTTACCACGTGAGTTGGTTAGCAGATTAAGTCTGTCTAAGGCTCGTGTTTACTTCTCTGCATCTAATTTGTTTACCATCAAGTCTTCTGATCTTTACGTAGATCCTGAAGTTCCAACAAATGGTATTGCAAACTTTGAGACACCTGCTATGAGAACATTTACATTTGGTATTGAATTAGGTTTCTAAATAGAAAAGTCGAAAATTATGAAATTATTGAATAAAATATATAAGGTAGCTTGTGGGGTAGCTTTGCTGTCAGCTGTATCATCTTGTAGCAGCGATTGGATGGATGTTACACCTACAAATGGTGTTCCTGCAGAAACAGCATTGTCTTCTTTATCAGCTCTGGAGAGTGCCCGTGTAGGTATGTACAAGTCATTTAAGGGTACATCAAGTATGACTGATTACTATGGTAGACAGATGTTTGTTTATGGTGAGTTGAGAGGTGAGGACTTGCAGTATGATGCAGAAAATGGTAGTAGCCGAGGTGAATTCTATTATTTCATGGAGTTTAGAACAGCTGATGATTTCACTTCTAGTACGGCAATCTGGCAATCTCCATTCGTTGTAATTGGTCGTGCCAATCGTATTATAGCAGCTGCGGATAATAATAGTATCGCTGATGCAGCCGATAATCCACAGGAAGTTGCACAATATAAGAATGAGGCTAAAGTGCTTAGAGCTTATTGTTTGTTTGATTTGACTCGTATCTATGGACAGCCTTATCAAAAAGATAATGGTGCTTCTTATGGTGCGCCTATTGTAACTGAAGCTTTAGAGTCTAATGCTCAGGTAGTACGTTCTACTGTCGCTGAATGTTATACACAGGTAATTAAAGACCTAACAGAGGCCATTTCTTCTGGTGCTTTGGCAGAGGATAAGACTCAGGGTTACATCAATGTGTGGGCAGCTAAAGCTCTGTTGTCACGTGTTTACTTGACGAAGGGTGATTATGAAAATGCTCTTTCAGTTTCTGAGGATATCATTAATAATTCTCCTTACACACTTTGGACTCGTGATCAGTATGTAAATGCTTGGGGCAATAGTGATGCTAATCATACCAATGAGCTTCTTTTCGAGTTTGCAGTAACCAATTCTACTGATTGGGTAGACCGTGAAGGATATGCTTATCTTACTATTGAAAATTATAATGGTCTTGCAGATCCTGGTTATGGTGATATTGTAGCTACAAAAGCTTTCACAGATTCATTGCTTAAGGATACTAATGATATCCGTAATGATATCTTTGCTGAGGCTCAGAATCCTAGCTCAACCAAGTTCTTGGGTCGTAAGGTATATCTGAAGAAGTTCCCAGGTGGACGTTTGAATAATATTCCTATGCTTCGCCTTTCTGAGGTTTACTTGAATGCGGCAGAAGCAGCTTTCCAGGCAGGTAATAAAGAAAAGGCTGCATCTTATTTGAATGCCATCATCAAGAATCGTACCACTTCTGATACAGAAGTTACGGAATCTAATGTAACAGCACAGCGTATCTATATGGAGCGTCGTAAGGAGTTAGTTGGTGAAGGTCAGCGTTACTTTGATGCACTCCGTAGAGGTGAAACAATTGTTCGCTATACTTCAGAAGCCGATAAGGGTTGGCATTCTTCTTTGAATTCTGATGCTCAAAAGATTGATACATGGAATGATAAAAAGGCTCTTCCTTTGATTCCTTCTTATGAAATCAGTGCGAATCCAGATATGCAGCAAAATCCTCTCTATTAATTGGGGAGTATAAATATATACAAAAAGAGTGTTCTGATTTCAGAACACTCTTTTTGTATATAGGGTATAGCTTCTTTATAGATAACATATTTATCAAAAGATGCAACTTCTTTATAGATAACTAACAGAATAAAAGAATAAATGTTCAATAAAACAATAATATGAAAGAAAAATAAGTAAAAAAGTTGCTTTTTGTTTATATTTTTTGGGTAATTTCAAAAATATTAATATCTTTGCACTCAATAAGAAAACAAAATACTTACCGAGAGAGAATTCAAAATTTATCTATTTATAAGAGTGATGTTCGTAAATTACCAATAAAACAAGTTCATAGTTATACCATTTTCTGGGATTGAAAGTGGAGAAGTCGTATCATGTGTTCAGAGTCTGCTTCTTCAAGAAGCACGCTAAATACTTCTAAATACGACTATGTTTTTAAGTACACTACATTACAAATACATAAAAACAACACAGATTGCAGCAGTTGTAATCTGTAAGTTGTTATATAAGGAAATATGGTTAATCTTCTATGATTAACTAATTTCTCTCTCGACACGGGCTAGCAGGCGTGCTAGCCCTTAATTTATCTATAAACAGTCGCACATAATCGCAAAAAAAGAAGTAACTTTGCATATATTATGAAAAGAATATTATTAGCTTGGTTTTTGTTGTGTGCCCTGTTTACTCAGGCACGGGTTAAGACGACTATTGATGAACATTGGGTAGGTACTTGGGCAACGGCTCAGCAGATACCTGTAAAATCGTATATGCCATACAATAATGACATGTCTAATCGTTCGGTTCGTCAGATCGTTAAAGTCTCAATAGGTGGTGATATGATTCGCCTTCAATTGTCAAATGAATTAAGTTCTGAACCGGTATATATACGTTCCGTATATGTTGCTACTTCTGTAGATTCTTTTACGATTCTGCCAAAGACGGCAAAATATCTAAAGTTTGGTAATCAGTATAAGGCTGTTATTCCTGCAGGTAAGACTTTAACAAGTGATGCTTTGCTCTTTAAACTGGCCCCATTGCAAAAACTGGCTATTACCATCAATTACACGAAAGCTCCTTCTAAACCTACGGTACACATGGGGTCTCGCACTACTTCTTATATCATGAAGGGTGTAACCAATGCGCACAGCAATTTTGCACCATCTTTTCGCGAAAATCACTGGTTTAATATCTCGGCCATAGATGTCTATTCTAACAAAGCTCATGCTATCGGTATTATTGGCAATTCGATTACAGACGGAAAGGGTAGTACCGATAATGCGCAAAATCGCTGGCCGGATATGCTTTCTGAATATCTACAGTTAAAACATAAAGTAGATAACGTGGGTATTCTGAATATGGGCATTGGTAATAATCGTGTAGCTACTACCGGTGGCTTCGGAACAATGGCCAAGTTGCGCTTCAATCGTGATATTTTAGAGCAGCAGGGTTTAGAGAGCGTGGTGATCTTTGAGGGTGTGAATGATATCGGCAATAGCAAAGGTAATAGTGAGGCTGTAGCGGCGTTGCTTATTGCTACCTACGAAGAAATGATAAAAAAATGCAAAGCCCGTAAACTGAAAGTGTATCTAGGTACCATAACTCCGTTTAAGGGAGCTGGCTACTATTCTCCATTCCACGAGGCCGCCCGACTTACGGTGAACGAATGGATAAGAAGTCAGAGAGGTAAGGTGGATGGTATACTCGATTTCGACGAACTGCTACGCGATCCGGTAGAGACCGACAGAATGATGAAAAACTATCAGAGTGACTGGCTACATCCGAATGCAGAAGGCTATAAACTGATGGGACAGTATGCTGCTGAAATTCTGCGATAGAAAACAGGCGTTTTGTTTCGCTATTTGAGTGATTATTGTTAATTTTGCACGAAAATAAAATCTTAAGATAATAATTTTTATATAGTTATGGCAAAGAAAGCTTTATTGATGATTCTCGATGGATGGGGAATCGGTAACAACGGTGCTGGTGACGTTATCTTCAGAACTCCTACTCCTTATTTGGATTATCTGAATGCAGTATCAGCTCATTCTGAACTCCAGGCTTCTGGTGAGAACGTAGGTCTTCCTGACGGACAGATGGGTAACTCAGAGGTAGGTCACTTGAATATCGGTGCAGGTCGTGTAGTATATCAGGACCTCGTGAAGATCAACAAGGCTTGTGAAAGCGGTGATATCCTTAAGAATAAGGGTGTTGTAGAGGCTTTCTCTTATGCTAAGGAAACCGGTAAGAAAGTTCACTTGATGGGACTAACTTCTACAGGTGGTGTTCACTCATCTTTAGATCATCTCTTCAAGTTTGTTGAAATTGGCAAGGAATATGGCTTGAAGAATCTCTTCGTACACTGTTTCATGGATGGTCGTGATACAGACCCTAAGAGTGGTAAGGGTTTCATTGAGCAGCTTCAGGCAGTTTGTGAAAAGAACGATGCTAATATCGCTTCTATTATCGGCCGTTTCTATGCTATGGATCGTGATAAGCGTTGGGATCGTGTGAAAGAAGCTTATGACCTGCTCGTTGAGGGTAAGGGTAAGCAAGCTACTGATATGGTTAAAGCTGTAGAGGAAAGCTATGCTGAAGGTGTAACTGATGAGTTTATCAAGGCTATCAATAATGCTAACGTAGATGGTACTATTCAGGAAGGTGATGTTGTTATCTTTATGAACTTCCGTAACGACCGTGCTAAGGAACTTACTCAGGTGCTTTCTCAAGAAGATCTTACTGCAGAAGGTATGCATACTATTAAGGACTTGAAGTTCTACACCATGACTCCATACGATGCTCACTTTAAGAATGTAACTGTTCTTTTCCCAAAGGAGAATGTTGCAGATACTTTGGGCGAATACTTGAGCAAGTTGGGTAAGAAGCAGCTTCATACTGCAGAGACAGAGAAGTATGCTCACGTAACCTTCTTCTTTAATGGTGGTCGCGAGGAGCCTTATGAGGGTGAGGATCGTATTCTTGTTCCTTCTCCAAAGGTAGCAACATACGATTTGAAGCCAGAAATGAGTGCCTTTGAAGTTAAGGATAAATTGGTAGCTGCTATCAAGGAAGATAAATATGACTTCATCGTAGTTAATTTTGCTAACGGTGATATGGTTGGTCATACAGGTGTATACAATGCGATTGCTAAAGCAGTATATGCTGTAGACCAGTGTGTACGTGAGGTTATAGAAGCTGCTAAGTCTACAGGTTATGAGGCAGTGATTATCGCTGATCATGGTAATGCTGATAATGCTATCAACCCTGATGGTACTCCTAACACAGCTCACTCATTGAATCCGGTTCCATTCATTTATGTTACAGACAATAACTCTGCTAAGGTAAAGAATGGTCGTTTGGCAGACGTAGCTCCTTCTATTCTCCATATTATGGGTTTGGAAAAGCCTGCTGATATGACAGGTGAAAATCTGATAGAAGATAAATAATCAAGATATGAACGTAAAGATTGAAGACAGTTGGAAAGCGCATATTGGTGAAGAATTTGACAAACAATACTTTGTTAATTTGACCAATTATGTTCGTGAGGAGTATTTGCATTATCGTTGTTTTCCTCCAGGCAACAAGATTTTCAATGCCTTCAATCTTTGTCCTTTTGATCAAGTGAAGGTGGTCATTATTGGTCAAGATCCTTATCATGAGATGGGACAGGCTATGGGATTAAGTTTCTCTGTGCCTGAGGGTATCCTTATGCCTCCTTCACTGATTAATATATTCAAAGAGATCCAGATGGACCTTGGTAAGTCGATGCCTGCCAATGGTGATTTGACCAGATGGGCTCAACAAGGTGTACTTCTGCTTAATGCTACTTTAACGGTACGTGAACATCAGGCGAATAGCCATCAAAAATTGGGCTGGAATCAATTTACGGATGCGGCTATCAAGGCTCTTAACCGTGACCGTGAGCATATCGTATATTTACTCTGGGGAGGATATGCACGAAGCAAAGCGGCTTTAATCGATTCTTCAAAGAATTTAGTATTACAGTCGGTTCATCCCTCGCCATTATCAGCTAACCGTGGAGGTTGGTTTGGTAATCATCATTTTTCTCGTTGTAATGAATACTTGCAACAGCAGGGAGAAACACCTATTGAATGGTAATCGAATGGTAAACCTGAATTCTTATGGTTTACCTTCTTTTTTATATACGCAATGGATAATCAACAACTTCATATTTTACAAGTAGGTAATGTGCTGGTGTCACCAGATATATTTACTGAAAAATTTTGTTGCGATCTGGAAGCCTGTAAGGGGGTATGCTGTATCGAAGGGGATGCAGGTGCTCCGGTAACTATGGATGAGATTGCAGATATCGAGGATGTTTTAGACGATGTATGGGCTGACATGGCAGCTTCTGCTCAATCTGTAGTAGATAAGCAAGGAGTGGCTTATGCAGACCAAGAAGGCGATTTGGTGACTAGTATTGTTCATGGTAAGGACTGCGTCTTTACTTGTTACGAAAATGGTACGTGCCTTTGTTGTTTAGAACGCGCTTTTAGACAGGGTAGAACGAAATTTGTAAAGCCTATTTCGTGTGCATTATATCCAATACGAGAAAAGAATTTTGGTAATAACTTGTATGGTATTAATTATCACAAGTGGAAAATCTGTAAGGATGCTGTTAAAAAGGGTAGAGAACTTAATTTACCTCTTTATAAATTTCTTGAGGGACCTTTAAAACGCAGATTTGGTGAAGAATGGTACCAAGAACTGTTAGATATTGCAGCAGAGCTTAAAAAAGAGGGTTTGATTGATGTATAGAAGGCTAATGGAGCCTTCTATACTCTGTAGGTGACATGCCTACGTGTTCTTTGAAAAACTTTCCAAGAAATGATTGGTTAGCAAAATTCATTTCTAGGGTTATTTCTTTTATGCTTTTTCCAGAGTTTTTGAGTAATACTTTAAGTTCTCTAGTGACGTAATAGTCTATCCATTCATTAGGTGTGCGATGGCTTACCTGTTTGATAATCTCAGATAGATATTTTGGGGTTATACATAGTTTCTGTGCATACCAGCTTACTCGTCTCTCACTTTTGAAATTCTGTTCTACCAAATAAATGAATTTTGCTAGTATAATTTCTCCTCTTGATTGTCGCTTGATATTGATGTGCTGTATGCGATAGATAGCGTTGCTGACATCGTATATCATAGAAGAAATCAGCATTCTGACAGTATCTTTGCGAAAATGATGGTTTTTATTTTGAACTTTCTCTTTGAGCAGTTGAAAGTAGTTAATGATAGCATTAACTTCTTCAGGTTGCAGGCTGAGGATAGGGTGGGTGCGTGAGAATAAAAATAAAGATGAAATCTCATTAACTCCTTCGATGATTTCTTGTAAAAAGTCTTGTGAAAGCATTATTGCAATGCCACTGCAATCTTCAGAAAGTTTATAATCTTCTGTTAATTGTCCTTCGTTGATAATCATCAAGTCATTCGGATGAACAATGAGTTTATCTGTATCTACAATATATTCCGCATGACCTTTTAGGCATAAAGCTAATAGTATGCACCCCATTTTACGGCTTTCTGCAGGCAACGGTAATTCGTTGACTTCGTCAAAGAGGATGAGGTCATTTTCAATATATAAATCCTTTTTACTGGCTATTTTTGCAGAAAAAATTGTAATAGGCTCTATTTTATCCAATATCATTTATAAAAGAATCTTATTTTATTTCTCTTTTAATAGAGATAACTATTATGAATATATGGTACGATTTCTAGACCTTCTATAGACTGTATTTGTTCTGGTTTAAAATCGCTGTCACCCGTTATTAATACAGTTTTCTGGGTGTCATAAGTAAATTTTCGACAAGCTTGTTCATCCATTTCACCTGTACAGATGTAGGTAAGGCCTCCTATTTGGATTTCTTCACCCATTTTGGCCTCCCTTAAGGTAATTCGAATCCAGCCTGTGAATGTTCGACCGAAATCTACGTGAGTACCAAGGTTGTCAGTACTGATATTTACAGGTTCCAGATGCTTTACGATGTGCTGTGATGGATATATGGATGTGTTTAAGATGTACGTAAAGTGAGTTGTATCAGAGGAAGTGCATGGATTTTTCCAATCGAGGTTCCCTGTATCTGTACTTTTCCATAAGGCATTTTTTCTTCTTCCGTCTATATATTCTTCGTTGCCCGGTAAAGTATACATTCCTGTAGTCTTACAGTTCCAGCTTCCATCAGCAAAATGGCTGAATGGTTTGCCATCGTAATCCAAGCCTGAATAACATGCTGATATCTGTTTGTCAGTCTTAATCCCTTCTATAGGTGAATACCATATAGCAATGGTGTTATACTGTTCATCTAAAAAGCGTGTTATGTCGAAACTGATAGCTTGTGCAGTATTGTTAGAATGCGCCATGGATGGTAAAAGAACATCCCTGGATACATTTCGCTCGTTCACAAAGACTTGAAACCGTCCTGTACTGGCAACAGTCAGTGATGCTTGTTGGGGGCGTTTTATCGATCGGTAAGTGTGCTGAAATTGTATTTGCGATGAATCGTCAGCTTCTGGATGACATATCCAGTAACAATTAAATTCTTGAGCCTGTAAGTGGGTAAATTGTAAAAGTAAAAATAATAGTAATGAAATTCGCATGGGAATGCATAAAAAAATGATAGGCGGACGGAAAGCCGTCCGCCTATATCTATTATTGTTATGCGTCGATATTTGCATAGGTTGCGTTCTGCTCAATAAATTCGCGACGTGGTTCAACATCATCGCCCATAAGCATAGAGAACGTTTCATCAGCTTCTGCTGCATCTTCAATAGTTACCTGCTTCAGTAATCGGCTAGTTGGATCCATTGTCGTTTCCCATAACTGTTCAGGATTCATCTCACCAAGACCTTTGTATCGCTGTGTGTGAATACTCTTGCCATCATCGATACCATTGCCATATTTGTCAATAAATGCTTGTCGTTGTTGGTCTGTATAGCAATATTCACTCACTTTATTCTTGAAAGTACATTTATAGAGCGGTGGAGTAGCTATGTATAAGTGTCCCTCCTCGATAACTTTAGGCATAAAGCGGAAGAATAGTGTCATGATCAGAGTGTCGATGTGAGAACCATCGACATCGGCATCGGTCATGATAATAATCTTGTCATAACGGAGCTTATCGATGTTTGCCTCACGGTCTGCCTCACCTTCTACGCCAAATCGAACACCAATGCTCTGAATGATATTCATAACAGATTCAGCTTCGAATACTCGGTGCCATGGCACTTTTTCAACGTTCAAGATTTTACCGCGTAGTGGAAGGATAGCCTGTGTATAACGGTCACGGCCCTGTTTAGCAGAACCACCAGCCGAATCACCCTCGACAAGGAAAATCTCACATTGTTTTGGGTCTTTGTTAGAACAGTCTGCTAATTTACCAGGAAGACCGCCACCGGTCATTACACTCTTACGCTGAACACTTTCACGTGCTTTTCTAGCTGCGATACGCGCTGTAGCTGCAAGAATCACCTTTTCGCAGATAGCTTTAGCTTCAGAAGGATGTTCTTCAAGATAATCGCTTAATGCTTCTCCTACAGCTTGCTGTACAGCACCAGCAACTTCACTGTTACCAAGTTTAGTCTTAGTCTGACCTTCGAATTGAGGTTCTGCTACTTTGATAGAGATAACAGCAGTTAAACCCTCTCGGAAGTCTTCACCAGCAATTTCAATCTTAGCTTTTTCTATCTGTTTTGAGATAGCAGAATCGTTATCTGCATAAGCTTTCAGCGTTCGAGTAAGTGCAGTACGGAATCCTGTGAGGTGTGTACCACCCTCGATAGTGTTGATATTGTTAACATAAGAGTGAATATTCTCAGAGTAGTCAGTATTGTACATTACGGCTACTTCGATAGGCACACCCTGTTTTTCAGTTTTCAGATAAATAACATCATCGAACAAATGGGTACGATGACGATCGACATAGCGAACGAATTCTTTCAAGCCTTCGACAGCGTGGAATACTTCTTGACGAGTTTTTCCTGTTTCAGCATTTGGACGAAGGTCAGTCAGTGTAATGCGGATACCAGCGTTTAGATAAGCAAGTTCACGCATACGTCGAGCTATGATGTCCCACTGGAATGTTGTTGTTGTGAAAATCGTAGGGTCTGGCCAAAATTGCTGACGTGTACCACGTTTATCTGTTTCACCGACAATTTTTACAGGATAAAGAGGCTTACCCTTTTCGTATTCTTGCTGATATATCTTACCGTCGCGAAATACTTGAGACTTCATGTGTGTAGATAGTGCGTTAACACAACTTACACCTACACCATGGAGACCACCTGATACTTTATATGAACCCTTGTCGAATTTACCTCCAGCGTGTAGAACTGTCATGACAACTTCAAGGGCAGATTTGTGTAATTTTTTATGCTCGTCAACAGGAATACCACGACCATTATCTTCTACAGTAATAGAACCATCTTCGTTAACAGTAACTTGAATGTCTGTACAATAACCAGCCATAGCTTCATCAATAGAGTTGTCTACCGTCTCATTGATCAAGTGATGGAGGCCTTTTTCGCTTATGTCTCCAATGTACATAGCAGGACGCTTACGTACAGCTTCAAGTCCTTCTAGAACTTGAATATTACTGGCCGAGTAATTTGCCTCGTTATTCTGATTTTCTGCCATTTGTTTTGATTAGTATTATTTACGTGCAAAGATACTAAAAAACAATGAAATAGGGAATAAAAGACGACTAAAATAGCCCATAAAATATGCTAAAAAAGTCTTTAAAAATGGTTTCTTCGTGATATGGATAATTGAAGGATATGTAAAAAGAACAAGGCTGAAATCTATATAGACTTCAGCCTTGTTCTGACAAAATAGCTAAATTAAGCTAATTTGTTGATATGAAGTGCTAAACCTGATTTGAGGTTTGCAGCCTTATTAGCGTGAATAATATTGGTTTTAACCAACTTATCTAACATCTTCTGAACCAATGGATAGAGCTTAACTGCTTCATCCTTTTCAGAAGTAGCGCGCAACTTACGGACAGCATTGCGCATAGTCTTTGCATAATACTTATTGTGCAAAGCCTTCTTCTTATCCTGACGGATTCTCTTGATTGATGATTTGTGATTTGCCATCTTTGTTTCTTCTTTTTATTTTTCGTAGTCCCTAGGAGAGTCGAACTCCTCTTTAGAGAATGAAAATCTCTCGTCCTAGCCGATAGACGAAGGGACCTTGGCTTTATTTTGCGGGTGCAAAGTTAAGATATTATTTTTATTCCTCCAAACTTTTGAACGAAAAATTTTAGAAAACTGATGTTTTTTTGTATTTTTGCCCTAAAATAATTGAATTATTCGAGATGTTGGTAAAAACTAGAGCTATTGTGCTCCATTCGATTAAATTTAAGGAATCGCAACAGATTGTGGATATGTTGACCGAGGAGCAGGGAAGAATTTCATTTATTTGCCATGTTTCTTCTTCTAAGAAAGGCAAATACAAAAAGCAGTTTTTCCAGCCTTTAACGCTACTTTTGGTTGAATATGACTATCGAAGTAACAGTAAGTTGCAGCATCTTCAAGATATTGCCATTGAATCTCCTTATTGTTCAGTCCCTTTTGATGCATTCAAGTTGGCTATTTCAATGTTTATGGCTGAATTTTTGCTATATGCTACTCGTGATGAGCAGCAGAATATCCCTTTGTTCTCTTATATACACAACAGCATGAGGTGGCTTGATGGTGCAGTTTCTTCTTTTTCAAATTTTCATTTGGTGTTTATGATGAAGCTTTCTTTATTTTTGGGTTTTTATCCTAACTTAGAGGATTACCATCCGGGGGATATCTTTGATCTTAGAAATGCGTGTTTTTCTTCTTTGGTTCCTATTCATAAAGATTATGTATCCTCGAAAGAATCTAGCTTGATAGCTTTATTGATGCGATTGTCCTATAAAACAATGCACCTCTATACGATGTCACGCGAGGAGCGTAATCATTGTACAGAGGTGATACTTTTATATTATCGTCTTCATATTCCGGGATTTCCGGAATTAAAATCTATAGATGTCCTTAAAAGTCTTTTTGCTTAAGCAAAGCTAATGACTCCTGGTGTAGGTGAATCTGGTTTGTCATCGTTATTATTTTCCATAACTAGTCCTGTTGCTTGTTTACGGATTTCCTCAAGCATTTGGTGAGTACGCTTGTAGGTTGGCGTATTCTCTACAGATATGATAACATCTTCATTATCAAGATCTTCAGGACGGAAGAGATAGATGTTAGGTCTGCGTTTGTATAGATTTGTTTTTCCGTCTTTGCCATAATAATGGATACGACGTTGGCGCATTTGCTCTGCTTTTTCTTCTTCTTCTGCGCGTTGAGCTGCTTCTTCCTGAGCAGATTTATTGAGACGTGTACTCATTCCATCTACATTTTCCAAGCCAAAACCTGTTGCTAAGATGGTTACTTTTACGCGTTTGCCGAGTTCAGGATCAAGAGCAAGTCCCCATTTTATTTCGAAATCGCTGCCAAACTTCGCCATGAAGTCGTTTACATCGTTCATTTCTTCCATCATCAAGCCTGCGCCTTCACCATTATTTTTGTCGCTGCTAAAGTTGATGCTTAACAAAATTTTCTTGGCATTGAAAATATCGTTGTCATTCAACAAAGGAGAGTTGAGTGCATCTTCGATAGCTTTTTTAACGCGGCCCTCGCCTTCACCGTATCCAGTACTCATGATAGCTACACCACCATCTTTTAATACAGTCTTAACGTCATTGAAGTCAAGATTGATAAGACCATGGTTCGTGATGATTTCTGCAATACTTTTTGCAGCTACACTTAGAGTATCATCTGCTTTGCCAAATGCATCGAGTACAGTAAGAGCAGGGTATATTTCGCGGAGTCGCTCATTATTGATGACCAAAAGAGCGTCTACGTGTTTAGACATCTGTTCTACGCCGTCGAGAGCCTGATCTATTTTCTTGTCTCCTTCAAATCGGAATGGTATAGTTACGATACCCACAGTAAGGATACCGAGTTCTTTTGATTCACGTGCAATTACTGGAGCTGCTCCTGTACCAGTACCGCCACCCATTCCGGCTGTTATGAATGCCATTTTCGTGCCATCGTTGAGCATGTTTTTGACATCTTCGATACTTTCTTCGGCAGCAGCTTTTGCTCTTTCTGGTTTATTACCGGCACCAAGACCTTCTGCACCTAATTGAAGATGTACTGGTACAGGTGAGTCGTTAAGAGCCTGTGCATCAGTATTACACAATACAAATGATACATCATGAATACCTTCGCGGTACATATGGTTAACAGCGTTTCCACCGCCACCACCAACTCCGATTACTTTGATGATGCTATGTTCCTGTTCTGGTTCTCCGAAATCAACGATCGGACTATTTATATTATTATCAGCCATTGTCGTACTATTAAATGTTTTAAACTATTTCTGCAAGAAGAAAGATTATTCATCTTCGGGTTCTATCATCTTTTTGAAGAATCCTTTGATATTGTTCATAGCCTTATGAGTGAAACTATTTTTTCTTTTCTCTTCAGCGATGCGTTTTGCTTCTTCTTCCTCAGCAATGCGTTTTGCTTCATCTTCAGCTTCTTTTTTCTTTCGGGCATCTTCTTCTGCTTGTTTTTTTTCTGCAGCTGTTGGAACGATACCTGTGGTTATGGTTTCATTGATGTTACGTGTGTTGCGATTGTCTGTATTGTTTGCATTTACCGGTTTCTGATCGATTCCGCTAAAGAGATCATTTCTGATTTCATCGCCAGCACAGTTCATATCACCTTTCGCTAAAAGACCAAGAACGGTATTTAGTCTTCCGTCTTTTTCTGTGATGAGTGGATCTGTTGAGTGAATCGTGGTGTTTACAAACTTTGCTATTCTGATTTTCTCTATCTGAATATGATTGTTAAATGTGCGGAAAGCTTTCTCTATGTTAGGCATATTGGCACCACCACCTGTAAGAATGAGGCCACCTAACAGTTTGCCACTGTATTCATTTGGTACTTGGAACCATACGTTCTCAACGATTTCCTGTACTCGACCTTCGATAATCTCGATAAAGGTTTTGCTATCAATTTTGCGATCCTTATCGATAGAGTAGGTGAGCGTTTCATCTATAGCACTATTATCCGTATAGGCACATGCATATTTTAGTTTCATCTTTTCTGCATCGAGCTCGTCCATTTGGAGCGAAGTGATGTCTTTAGTGATATTGTTGCCTCCTAACGGAATGACTGCAAGATGGCGGAGGATATTTTTGTAATATACTGATACAGTCGTAGTTTCTGCACCGAGGTCAACAAGGATACAGCCAGAGCGTTTTTCTGCATCTGTTAGTACAATATCTGCCAAAGCTAAAGGTGCTAGATACATTTCTGCAATAGCGATACCTGCGTTATCGAAGCAAGTATTCAGGTTACGATAGAAATTTTTACGCCAAAGGATGTTCAGGAAGTTTCCTTCCAATCGAGAGCATTGGATACCTACAGGATCAGCTTGATATTGATAGTCTACTTTATATTCTTGAGTAGCAGCATGCAGTATTTCCTGATCTGGATAACTCATATTGCGATTGGTATCCATGAGTTCATCTATCATTTCTTGTGAAACAATAGTGTCAGTAACAAAGTCTTTTACAATAACGTTTTTCATGCTTCGGATAGATTGGCCGCCTACTCCGACATAGACTTGAGCAATATCAGCTTTCAGGATATTTTTCAACTTGGTTATGATGTGTGTGAGACATTGACCTGTCTTGTCGATGTTATAAACCACACCTTTACGAATGCATGACTCTGCGTTTTCCTGGACGGTAGCAAGTACGGTAATACTTCCGTCAAGGTTTTTTTGCCCTGCAATTCCTGTCATCTTAGATGAGCCAAGTTCAATAGCTACGATAAATTCCTTTGCCATACTTATTATATGATTTTCTATTCTTTATTCTGTTACTTGATTCATATCCTGAACTTCAGGTTTTTCCTCAACTTTTGTTTGTATTTTCTTACAGATAATCTGATTATCGAATTCGAGGCTTATATGAGAATATTTGTTCCATCCAGCCTGAGATAATCCATATTTGTAGAATTTTTCTAGACGTTCCATTTTGGTCTTGGTAAATTCCGCAATTTGCTGATTTCTTTCTGCTTGTTTGTTACTTGTAGGAAGATACCCAAGGAAGACAATATGGTGTCCTATTCTCGGAATAATTTCGATTCCACGATCGGGGAGTACATTGATTTGTTCAACCAAATTTTTCCACAAATCGTTATTCATTAATTCTTGACAGAGCACTGATATATACTTCTGTGCATACCATTTGCTAATATATCCTGTAGCGATGATCATGTCGCTTGTATATTTAGTATTTGGCATAATTTGGTGGTGATCATCGACGTAATAATCATCACCATTAGCAGCTTTAATGCGAACGATAGGCATTCGTTGGGTCAGACTGATATAAATGTGCCCATCTTCTGTCTTATAACATTCGGCAGTTTTTACAAATGCGCTTGATTTAAGCATTTCTTCTATATTTCTGCTGCTAATGTATTTCATTGGCTTGGCCAATGGATACATATTATTCTGTTTCAGTCTATGCTTGATTTCATTGACGTCAAGAAAGCCATTGGTCGTTTCATCTTGTATATCAATCGTGACTTTTGTGCATATGCGATTGCTTTCATCGGGTTTGTTAAACGCGGTGAAAGCAACTACGATATATACAGCTAGTATGATATCAAAGAATATTATTAGAACTTTCTTCCAATGAATTCGCATTGTTTGTTATTTGTTTTCTAGAATTTTTGCAATTTGTGGTACATAGTTGTCTAAGTTTCCTGCACCAAGAACAACTAAGACATCGAAGTCTCGATTCTTTACATAGTCGAGAACGTCGTCTTTTAAAATCATATCTTTTTCAATACCTTCTTTTAAATTGTCGTATATCAGCTTACTGGTTACGCCAGGGATTGGTTCTTCGCGTGCTGGATAGATTTCTGTTAGAACAACTTCGTCGAATAAACTTAATGCTTCTGCAAAATCTTTATAAAAGTCACGTGTTCTTGTATAAAGATGTGGCTGAAACATGGCAGTAATCTTTCTGTTTGGATATAATTCTTTCAGACTCTTTGCGCTCTGCATTACTTCCTTAGGATGGTGTCCGTAATCAGATAAGAAAACATGCTTGTTGTTCTTAATCTTGAAATCAAAACGGCGGTCTACACCTGTATAGGTCTGCATACCATATTTGAGTTCTTCTGCAGTACAACCGTTAAGTTGTGCCATAGCCATAGCTGCGATACTATTCTCGATATTGATAGGAATAGGTTGTCCTAATTGAATACCTTTCACATTTTCGATAGGTGAAACCAGATCAAAAGTAATCTCTCCATTGTTTATGTTAATATTCTCAGCATGGAAATCACCTTCGTCACGACTGTAAGTAAATGTTTTTACCTTATCGCTAACGTTTGGTTTTACTTCAAGATTGGTGTGGATAATGAGAGCACCGCCATCTTGAATTAACTCGGTATAATGACGGAAACTTTCGAGGTATGCTTCTTTTGTGCCATATATATCCAGATGATCTGGGTCTGTGGAAGTAATGACACTCATCCAAGGACGTAGCCAATGGAAACTTCTGTCAAATTCATCAGCTTCAATTACTACATAGTCGCTCTTATCTGAAAGGATATAGTTTGTACCATAGTTCTTAGAGATACCACCTAAGAAAGCGTTGCAGTCTAGATGACTTTGATGCATGATATGTGCGCACATGGTAGAAGTAGTCGTCTTACCATGTGTACCGGCAAAGCATAAACCTTTGTGAGTACGTGTTAGTGTGCCAAGTACTTGTGCACGTTTTACGACTTCAAAGCCATTTTCTTGGAAATATAATAGTTCCTTATGACTAGCAGGGATGGCAGGTGTATAGATAACCAAACATGAATCTTTTTTTCTGCAGGCATGAGGAATTTCGTCAAGATTTTCTTCGTAATGTATCAACATACCTTCTTTCTCTAACTGGTGAGTTAAGTCTGAAGGTGTCTTGTCGTAACCTGCTACAACAAGACCTCTGTTGATGAAATAGCGGGCGATAGCACTCATGCCGATACCACCTGCGCCTATAAAATATACAGCCTTAATATCTTTAAGTTCCATATTATTTATTTTGTAGCCAGCTTGATAACTTCATCTGCAATAATATCAGCAGAATTTGGTAAAGCCATTTTTTTTATGTTTAAACTAAGTGAATTTAGTTTGTTATTGTTGCTAACTGTGTCGATTGCCTTTTTGAGCAAAATGTCTTTAGCTTCAGAGTCTTTAACATACAATGCTGCATCTTTATTAACCAGTGCCATTGCATTCTTGGTCTGATGATCCTCTGCAACATTTGGTGAAGGTACTAGAATAACGGGTTTACCAATTAGGCAGAATTCAGAGATACTACTTGCACCAGCTCTGCTGATGACAAGGTCTGCAGCCTGATAGGCAGCACCCATATCGCTGATGAAATCTGTTATGATGAGCTGAGGCATTTCTTTGCCTTTCATTTGCTCTTGGATTGCCGCTGAATAATATTTTCCAGTTTGCCAAATAAATTGTATGTCACTGTTTTGAATAAGATCAAGATGATTGAGCACACTTTCGTTAATGGTACGTGCACCGAGACTTCCTCCAACAAGAAGTATCGTCTTTTTTTCTGGATCTAAACCAAATTTTTTGCGTGCTTCTGCTGGTGTCATTTCTGAATTCAATACATTCTGACGAACAGGATTACCAGTTTTGATTATATGTTCAGCAGGGAAAAAGCGTTCCATGTTATCGTATGCTACACAGATTTTACTTGCTTTTTTTGCTAAAATCTTGTTGGTTACACCGGCATAAGAATTTTGTTCTTGCAATAAGCATGGTATACCCTTGCTTGCACATACATTGAGAGTAGGTCCACTTGCATATCCTCCTACACCGACAGCAACCATTGGCTTAAATTCGTTTACGATTTTTTTTGCCATTCTCTGGCTCTTCCAAATCTTGTAAAGAACTTTAATATTTTTCAGTAAATTCTTGCGGTCAAAGCCGCAGATAGGGAGTCCTTTGATCTCATAACCTGCAGCAGGAACACGCTGCATCTCCATACGTCCTAAAGCTCCGATAAATAGTATTTTGGCGTCAGGACGTTTGGCTTTGATGGCATTGGCAATAGATACTGCTGGAAATATATGTCCGCCAGTTCCTCCTCCACTTATTATGATTCTAAGTTCATTTTCCATATCTTCTTTTATATTTTATTGGCAAAAGTAATCAAAAAATTCGTTTTTTTATAATTTTTGACCACTTATCTTTTATTGATTTTCCACCTTTGTAAAACTAGTTCCTTACTGGAACGTCTTCTTTGTTTTGCTCTCGTTTAGCAGCAGATCGACTTATACTCAAAATAACGCCTATATATACGCAATTGATAACAGTAGAAGTACCTCCTTTGCTGACGAGTGGAAGTGGTTGTCCGGTTACCGGAACCAATCCTACTGCTACTAGCATATTGAAAAGTGCTTGGGTGACAAGAAGTATCGCAAGTCCCATGGCTAAAAATGCTGGAAAATTGTTGCAGCATTGGCTTGCTATCCTTCCGGTTCTAAATAGTAGGATGATGTAAAGTATAGCTACGAATGCTGCTCCCTCTATACCTGTTTCTTCGATAATGATAGCGTAGATGAAGTCTGAGAACGCCTGTGAGAGAAAGTCTCTTTCTACGGAGTTACCTGGACCTTTACCGATGATATTGGATGAGGCTATGGCAATATTAGAATGAGCCACCTGAGCATCCTTGTCGAGGTCTACTTCTTGTGGTGGAATAGGTTTACTGTTTGTAAATTTTAGAATACGAGATTTCCAAGTGTCTGCTCGGTGGAATATTTTGCCAAATGTTCCTGATTCTTCTTTCTGCTCTTTGATTTCTTCAGTAAGATTTTGTGTAGACGCTTTGTCTGGAAGCTCATGACCAAAAATCATAATCGATGCTAAAGCGAGTACTATGCAGACTACAATCACACCGATAAGTTGTCCTATTTGCTTGCTTGGTACACGTCCTAATATCATCATACATAGGATAGTAGCACAGAGCAAAATGGCTGTTGACATATTTTCGATCATAATAGGAAGAACAAAAAATATACTGACAATAAGAATATACTGAAAAGCCTTTTTATCAGCACCATGTTCAGTCTGCATGGCACTGAGTATCTGTGCAACAGCCAGTACCATGGCTCCCTTTGCGATCTCCGATGGTTGGAATTGAACGCCTAACAGACTAATCCATCTTTGTGCACCATTAGTGGATTGACCTGCAAAAAGTACCCATATCAGTGTGATAAAGGAAAAAGCCAATAGGAAGGGTGTGACGATTTTAAAATATTTGCACTTTACATTTAATGTGCAGAGCATAAAAAATAGTCCCAAGGCTAAAATACCGATGTGCTTAATCATTGGCGCCCAAAAGTTTCCTCCCTGGTATGACAGTGAACTTGAAGCTGAATATACTTCAACGATACTGAACATACAGAGGAAGAAAAATACCATCCAAATGACTTTGTCCCCCTTGAAAATATTGCCTAATTTCTCGTTATTCATTAATTGTTTTCCTCTAATTTTAGAGTGATCTTACTAGAGTTTTGAATTGTTCACCTCTGTCTTCCATATTTTTGAAGAGGTCGAAACTTGCGCAACATGGGCTGAGCAATACAGTATCGCCCGGTTGGGCCAAGTCACGACATGCCTGAACGCATTCTTTCATACCGTGTGTGTCTTTTACAGGTATGCCAAATTGGTCGAAGTTTTCGTGTAACTTTTTATTGTCAGCACCAAGATATACCAGTCCTCTACATTTTTCTTTTACTAAGTCATAAATTTGACTGTAATCATTACCCTTATCCTTACCACCGAGAATAAGTATGGTAGGAGTTTTCATGCTTTCCAAAGCATACCAGCATGCATCAACGTTTGTTGCTTTCGAGTCGTTAATGTATTGTACGCCATCTACTTTGCATACTTTTTCTAGTCGATGTTCTACGCCAGGGAAACTGCTAAGGCCTTTGTGGATATCTTCTTTCTTGATGCCAGCAATATCCGCTGCAATGCCAGCAGCCAAACTGTTGTAGATATTGTGTTTGCCAGTTAGACTCATATCATCCTGTTCCATACAGAAAGGTGTAGGGTGCTCAATGATGTATTTTCCATCTTCGATATAACCAATTACATTTTTTTCTTTGATTTCAGAGAATGGACAAGCCCTACCGGTAATTTTGAATTTGTTCAGTTCCTTCTGGATAACTGGATCGTCATTCCAATAGATAAAACTATCCTCTTGAGTTTGATTCTGGAGAATACGCATTTTTGCATCTGCATAGTTTTCGAACTTGTTATCATATCTGTCCAGGTGATCAGGTGTTATGTTAAGTAGAATGGCGATATTTGCACGAAAATCGTACATATTGTCAAGTTGGAAAGAACTTAGTTCGATGATGTAATACTCATGGGGTTCTTCGGCCACTTGAAGTGCCAAACTATTACCGATGTTTCCAGCTAATCCTGCATCGTATCCTGCAGTTTTGAAGATATGATAGATAAGTGAGGTTGTAGTCGTCTTACCGTTACTACCTGTGATACATATCATCTTGGCATCAGTATATCTGCCGGCAAATTCGATTTCACTGATAATATGAATACCTTTGTTGATGATTTTCTGAATCATTGGTGCTTCCTTAGGAATACCCGGACTCTTGATAATTTCATCAGCATTGAGTATTTTTTCTTCTGTATGCTGACCTTCTTCCCATTCTATCTGATGGTCCTCAAGCATCTTTTTGTACTTGTCTTTGATTTTAGACATATCAGAAACAAATACGTCAAATCCTTCTTTTTTGGCAAGAATTGCGGCTCCTGCACCGCTTTCTCCTGCACCCAATACTACTATTCTGCTCATGGTTTATCTAATCTTCAAAGTTATTATTGTTAATGCTGCAAGAATGATGGTAATTATCCAGAAACGGATAGTTATCTTAGACTCATGAAAGGCGCCTTTTGGCATCTTTAGAAGATACTTACATTCTGGATCTAACTGACTATCTTGTGTACGGAAGTTATCATGTATAGGGGTACGCTTGAAGACTCTCTGCTTAACACCCTTTTTCTTTCCCAATTTATAGTACCATACCTGTATGATGACACTAAGACTTTCAACAAAGAATATACCACATAAAATAGGAAGAAGCAACTCTTTGTGGATAATAATGGCGCCAACGGCGATGATACCGCCAATAGTTAGTGAACCGGTATCGCCCATGAATACTTGAGCAGGATAGGCGTTATACCATAAGAAGCCGATAAGGGCTCCAATGAATGCGCAGAAAAATACTACCAATTCTTCTGATCCCGGAATATACATGATATTCAGGTAAGATGCAAATTGTATGTGCGAACTGACATATGCCAGTATGCCTAAAGCTACGCCTATTATCGCAGAGTTTCCTGCACACATACCATCCATACCATCGTTTAGATTGGCACCGTTTGATACTGCGGTAACGACAAATATGGTCATGATAACAAAAAGAATCCACCCCGCTGCTACACGATATTTACCGCAGAACGACGTGATTCTAGAATAATCCAGATTATGCCCTTTGACAAATGGTATAGTCGTTTTTAAAGACTTTTTGCTTTCCGTGCGATGCTTAATTACGGTTTCTTGTCCTTGGTGCTCTATAGCCAGATTCTCATTCATTTTTACATCCGGTGATGCCCATAGCACTAAACCAACAATAAGGCCAATACCGATTTGTCCTACGATTTTATACTTACCCTTCAAGCCTTCTTTGTCTCGTTTGAAGATTTTAATGAAATCGTCCATACCACCAAGAAATCCTAACCATACGGTTGTGATAATCATAAGGATTAAGTAGGTATTTCGAAGACGGCCTAATAGGAGTACAGGTAGTAGAATAGCGACAATGATGATAATGCCACCCATAGATGGTACACCTATCTTTTTTACTCCAAATGGGTCTATAGAAGCATCACGTTGTGTCTCTGTTATTTGCTTGCTTTTCAAATATTTTATGAATCGCTCACCAAACCAGGCAGAAATGGTCAGTGAGAAAATAAGGGCAAGTAAAGCACGGAATGAGATATATCCCCACATATGTGCTCCGCTAATGCCATATTGCTCTAAGAATCTAAACAGATAGTATAACATATTTTCTTATTTTAGTCTTCTTTTTCAGAATCAAAGATTTCTTGTAGTACTTCCTTATCATCAAAGTGGTGCTTTACTCCTTTGATATCTTGATAGTTCTCATGTCCCTTGCCAGCAATAAGGATAACATCACCTTTTTGGGCTAGCATGCAGGCTGTACGAATACCTTCTTTTCGGTCAACAATGCTGATTACTTTTTTCATCTGTTTGTTGTCCAAACCGGCGAGCATGTCATTGATAATATCCTGGGGTTCTTCGAATCTCGGGTTATCACTAGTGATAATAACTTTGTCGCTTTGTTTTACTGCTTCCTGAGCCATCAATGGGCGTTTACCTTTGTCTCGGTTACCACCTGCTCCACAAACAGTGATGACATGGCCTTTGCCGTTGAGTACTTCGTGTATAGCGTTGAGTACGTTTTCTAATGCATCTGGTGTATGTGCATAATCTACAATAGCTGTATAGCCGTTAGGAGAATGGAAAGGCTGTAAGCGTCCATTTACACTATGAAGAGCGCTTAAAGCTACAAGAACGTCTTCTGGATCTTTGCCAAGCATAACAGCTGCTCCATATACAGCAAGAAGATTACTTACATTAAATTTACCGATGAACTGTACATTTACTTCCTTGCCATTTACTTCCAGTTCCATACCATCAAAATGGCACTCTAAAATTTTAGCACTGAAATCTGCTAGAGTACGAATAGAGTATGTTTTGACAGTAGCTTTAGTATTTTGTACCATTATCATGCCGTTTTTGTCATCAGCATTGGTAATAGCAAAAGCATCTTTAGATAATCCGTCAAAAAATGCCTTCTTAGCATTGCGATAGTTTTCGAAAGTTTTGTGGTAGTCTAGATGATCGCGAGTCAAGTTGGTAAAGAGAGCGCCAGCAAACTTTAATCCTCCAATTCTCTTCTGGTGGATGGCATGGCTACTGCACTCCATAAATGCATATTCGCATCCAGCTTTTACCATCTCACTCAAAAGTGCATTCAGTTCGATAGGATCTGGAGTTGTGTGGTCAGCTGGTACTGCCTTATCTTCGATGTAGTTACATACTGTAGATAGAAGTCCACATTTGTGGCCCATTCTACGGAACATATTATATAATAAGGTAGCAATAGTTGTTTTTCCATTAGTTCCTGTGACACCAACTAGTATAAGGTGATGAGAAGGATTACCATAAAATGCAGTTGCTACTTTTCCCACAGAATCTTCTGTAGATTCTACTTGTATATAAGTAATACCCTCAGTGTACTGCTGAGGCATATCTTCAAGCAAAATGGCGGTAGCACCCAGTTCGATAGCTTTAGCGATATAGGCGTGACCGTCAGTTTGTGTTCCTTTCATGGCGATGAACAGATGGCCTTTCTCGATTTTACGGGAGTCGATGTTCACGCCGGTAACTTCTTTTTCGACATCACCGATAATTTGTATCGGTTTAATGTCATAGAGCAACTCTTGTAATTTCATCATTATATGTTTTATATTTTATTTCAAAATTAGATAGCACTTTTCGTTTTTCTTAATGTAGTGTCCGGCAGGTAGACTTTGTTTTACTACTTTTCCCCTTCCATCAATGATAGTCTTGACACCTCTGCTCTCTATGGCATATACAGCATCACGGGCACCCATACCTAGTACGTCAGGAATGACCTTCTTACTATAAGACGGTTCTCTTATTAGTGCTATGGTCTTATTATTCTTATTCTGAGCTTTTCCCCATATAGGGTTGCCGTTTAGGTAAGAGCCAGACCAGTTTGTATTAGTCTTGATACCTAGAGCATTCAGTACATTATAAGCGGCTGTCAGGTTTCCGTTCAGTACATCAGGTATCAGTATAGAAGAAGCATCTTTTGCATCTTCTATATTAACCTTCAGTCTTTGTGCCATTATACCTTCTGCAATATTGTGGAATACGACGCCACTCATACCACCTCCAGAAGCAGGTAGGCCTGACTTTTGAATACAAACGATGCAACTGTATTCTGGTGCATCAGAAGGGAAATATCCTGCAAAACTCAGCAGATAATTGGTTCCACCTGCTTTATATCCAGCAGAACCTTTTGACATCTGTGCAGTACCTGTTTTACCTGATACCTTAAACGATTCTGAGCCGGCCTTCTTTCCCAGTCCAACACTTACCACCTGTTCCAGGATGGTTTGTATTTTCTTGATACTCGTAGGTTTGGCTATGGCTGGTCGTATCACTTCAGGAGGAAATTCCATTACGGTTTTTCCGTCTTTTACTACTCTCTGTACAAATCTAGGGCGCATCATCTTACCATTGTTAGCAATAGCGTTATAGAATGTCAGTGTAGAAATTGGTGGAATTTGAGTAACATAACCGATACTCATCCATGGTAAATCAGTTCTACTCCAATTATCATATTGTCCGTGACTATTTTTGTGTGGCATTCTAATACGGGCAGGTGTTGCACCGACAAGAGGAATGCCAAGGTCATCTCCAATACCAGTTCGTAAAATACTCTTTACGAATTTTTCTGGATTATTGCGATAATGATCATCGATGATACGACTTACACCTACATTTGAGCTATACCAAAGGGTTTGTGGTAAGGTGAGGAGACCGTAACCGCCTTTACGCCAGTTCCAGTCTTTCATTTCCCGTCCGTACATTGGCCATACTCCAGCTGCTGTTTCAACTTTGGCTGTTGTATCGACAACTCCATCATCAAGGGCTACGAGAATTGATGCCGTCTTAAAGACAGAGCCCGGTTCGAGCAAGTCACTTACAGCATGGTTATGAATTTCTCGATATTCGTTATCAAAGCATTTTTCCATATTTACAATGGCCTTGATGTCACCAGTAGCTACTTCCATGACGATAGCTACTCCTACGTTACCATTGATTTCTCTTAATTCATCGACAACGGCACGTTCAGCCAAGTCTTGGATGTCTACATCGATAGTCGTAATGATATCTGCTCCGTCTACAGGTGGCGTATCGGTGATATTCAAGAATTTGTTTCTTACCTTTCGTCGATGTACGATACCATTTTTGCCTCTTAGAATAGAGTCATATGAAAGCTCCAAACCAAATCGAGCAGTATCTTTTGCACCATACATAGCTCCAATAGTACGACCTGCAAGTGATCCGTATGAACGTTTGCGGGCATTATACTCTTCGTAGTGAAAGCCGCTCTTGTATGGGCTAAGATTGAAAATAGGAAGGACCTTGATTTCAGTAAAGGTGTTATAGTCGATTCGTTTAGGCCAAATAGCCCAATGTCTACTTAATTTGGTTCGTCCCTCAGCCAAGTGATTTTTGAATGCAGCTGATGACTTTTCTGGGAATATATGATGTAGCCCCTCTGCTATAGAATCTATTTTAGCATCCCATAGAGAGTCATTGTTTGCATCTTTCAGAGCCTTAAAGTCCATGTAAACTTTAAACTCTGGAAGTGAACTGGCAAGGAATTGGCCTTTGCAACTTAATATGTTTCCACGTGCCGGTTTTACCTTTACGCTGTCCTTTTTGACACGATCGGCAACTTGCATCCAGTAATCGTGTTTGGCAGTCATGATATATAAAGTTCTGCCAACGACTGTTACAGCAATAAATGTCATTGCTATTGCGATACAGCGGTAACGTGGAATTACTTTTTTATAGTTGAACTTGCTCATTCTTCGGGTACATTAATAATATATGGAGGTTGGCTAGCTATCTTCAGCACACTATCTTTGTTGTTTTTCAACATTTGAAGTATATGGCTTTCTCGATTTCTTTCTGTGAGCTGGCTACTTGTAGATAATGCTCTATACTTTGCATTCTGTAATTCTACTTGTAATCTATCTATTTCTATCATGTCTTTTTGAACAGAATATCGATTAGAAATATATATGATGACAAAGAAAACCACCAGTACAATTAACCAAATCTGGCTTCTGATAGCTTGTGCTGAAAGAATATCACCACCAAGAATCTTTCGGAGTGTAAATCGGGCTGATAAAGGTTCGTCTTCTTCTATAGCTTGCTTTACTATAGCCTGTTTTAAAGATTCAACCATAGGCTCACTTCCTGTAGATTCGGTTTTCAGAGGCTTATCCTTTTCTTTTTCAGGCTTTTCCGAATTCTCTTTACTAGAGACAATTACAGTTTTTGGGGCGATTTCTTCAAGAGGTGTATTCTTGTTGCTATCGTCTTTCTGCTCTCCTGTATTTTTGTTTGTTTCTGATGTCATAGTTTCTCTGCAATTCTCAACTTGGCACTTCGACTTCTTGGATTATTTTCTTGCTCTTCTTGATCTGGTATGATTACCTTGTTATTGATCAGTTTGTAAGGAGTCTCAGACTTGCCAAAGAAATCTTTTACGATTTTACCTTCAGGATTTCCTGTTTTCATGACGTTTTTAACGATTCTATCTTCTAGAGAATGATAGGTGATTACGGATAATCGTCCACCTGGGCGAAGTAGCTCTGTTGCTGAATTCAGCATTTCCTTCAAAGCGTCCATTTCATGATTTACCTCTATGCGAAGAGCTTGGAAAAGTCGAGCCATATCTTTCTTTTCTTTTTCTCTTTTGAAAAGAGGTTCTGTGGCTTTGATGAAATCTTGCGTTGTCAGAATTTTCTGATTTTGTCGATACCTTACAAGTGCGTTAGCTATCTTTCGGCTGTTTTTTAACTCGCCATAAAGATAAAAGATATCGGCTAATTGGCTTTCTGGATAGTTGTTTACTATGTCCGCAGCTGTCATGTCTGCTCGTTTGTTCATTCTCATATCCAGTGGTGAGTCAAAGCGAAACGAAAAACCGCGGTCTTTATCGTCAAAGTGATGTGACGACACGCCTAAGTCGGCTAGTAGTCCATCAATATAATCTACATGGTAGTATCTCATCCAATTTTTGATATATCGGAAGTTTGATCTTATAAATGTAAATCTAGGGTCATCTATAAAGCGATGGTCTTTTTCATTTGATCCTGCTTCTGCATAGTAAATATTATTTTCTGCATCTGCATCTTGGTCAAAACTGTAGAGATGAGCTTGAGAGTCCAGACATGAAAGAATTTTGCTGGAATGTCCACCTCCGCCAAAGGTTACATCGATGTAGATGCCGCCAGGTTGGATATTCAGTCCGTTTACGGTCTGTTCAAGGAGAACGGGTACGTGATATGTCTCTGCAGTCTTAATCATTGTTTTTTGTTTGAATTATATTGTAATTTGTTGATTCCTGTGGACTCATCATTTCTTGAAGTATGTTACTGAACTCTTCAGGGTCTTTCATCTGTGCGGTACAGGTATCATTGTTCCAAATCTCGATGCAATCACCCATTCCGATAAATTTGATGTCTTGATTGATACCGGTCTGGGTTAATTGGCGTTTAGAAATCAGAAATCTCCCATTACTGTCTAGGTTAAGAATTTCAGCATCACTCACAAACTGACGAAATATACGTTGATGTTCTGCATTCCATCGATTAAGGCGTGATCGAAGTGTGTCCATCTGTTCGTTCCAAACTGATTCCGGATAGATGACCAAACAAGGTTGAAATACATCTTTGCGTAATATAAGGCCTTCTTCGCCAGACGCAGATAGCACCTTGCGGAAAGTAGCTGGCAAAAAGGCTCTTCCTTTTGAGTCAACTTTAGCTTCTATGTTCCCTATAAATCGCATGCGTACATTATTAATAGAAAACTGGGTTCAAAGTTACACATTTTTCCCCACAAATCTCCACTTTACTCCACAAATTTCAAAAAACTTATAAAAATAGAGATTTTGTATTTATTAGTAATTGTTATGATAGAATTCTTTTTTTAAAAGTTTCTTTTAAAATAATTCATATGCTATAATTGTGATGATGAAATATATTTTCTGTAAAATGTAAATAAATTATTAAAAAATAACAAATATATTAATATTAATTTACATAAGTGTGAATAGAAAGTTAGATGGAACGTTTTCAAGAGTAAAATGGCTATAGATAGTAGTTATAGCGTTGAATCTTAGTGTGTTGTCAGAAAAACAATTGGTTTAAAGTGTAATACAGTAAAAATATTTTTGTTTGTTTTAGTGTGATTCTATACAATAAAGTGTATTAAAAGATGTTGAGAAAACTGATTAGTTTTAATTTGTGAAAAAATGTGAAGGTTGCAATTCCTATATTGAACACCCTTTTGTAATTCTTGATTTTAAGTCTTTGACAGGCAACTTTGCAATCTCTTTACGTGTCTAAAATTAAAAGATGATACTTTAGATAGAAAACTTGTTTTTTATTTGCAAAAGGGAATAATCCCATAAAGAACAGGTTCTCAATTTTCAAGATGTACTTTTTGTGCAAAAAAAGGCGTTTTTTTGAACTTTTTTTATGGAAAAATGGATATAATTGAAAAAGTTCTACTATTTTTGCATTAAGATAGTGTTAGTGTGATGAGTGACAATATAGAGAAAACGATAGATATCGATAATATTCTAAAGAACAAGTTAGGGACAAAAGCAAAATATGTTCCAAAATTTGTTGTGTCTTGGCTTAAACGAATCGTTCACGAAGATGAAGTGAATCGCTATTTATGGGAGAGCCGCCACAAAACTGGCACAGAGTGGTTGACCGAGTGTGTGCGCTATTTGGATATGGATCTTCAGATTGTAGGAAAGGAAAATCTCCCAGATAAAAATGATGGTAAACTTTATACGTTTGTATCCAATCATCCTTTAGGTGGGGCAGACGGAGTAGCATTAGGATCTATTATCGGTGAGCATTATGAGGGAAAATTCCGTTATTTAGTCAATGATTTACTGCTTTATCTGCCTGGATTAAAACCTGTAAGTATTGGTATTAATAAAACGGGTAAGAAAGGACGTTCATTCCCTGCTATGGTAGAAGCAGGATTTCAAAGTGATAACCATATGTTGATGTTTCCTGCAGGATTATGTTCACGAAAAATTAATGGTAAGGTTCACGATATTCCTTGGAAGAAGACATTCATCAGTAAGAGTATAGAATATCAGCGCGATATAGTGCCTATCCATTTTGGTGGTCAGAATTCTGAATTCTTTTATAAATTGGCTAATGCATGTAAGGCCTTGCATATCAAGTTTAATATTGCCATGCTATTCTTGGTAGATGAAATGTATAAAAATGTGCATAAATCATTTCGAGTTTCTATAGGTAAGCCTATTCCTTGGCAAACATTTGATAAAAGTAAAACCCCTGCCGAATGGGCACAGTGGGTAGAAGATAAAGTTTATGAATTATAATCAATTTTAGACAGAAGGATCTGTTTATTTTTGATCAAATATATTTAAGAAATGGAAGAAGATATTATTCAGCCGATTGATACGGAACTCCTACTCAAGGAGTTGACTCCGGAAAAGAGACTTCGTACAACCAATAAAAGTCACAATCATATTTATATCGTAACAGCTAATGATTCTCCTAATGTGATGAAGGAGATTGGACGTCTGCGTGAAATTGCTTTTCGTGAAGCAGGTGGAGGTACAGGCAAGTCTATGGATATCGATGAATTTGATCTTGGACCTAATTGTTATAAACAACTAATCGTCTGGAATCCTGAAGCTAATGAAATCATTGGTGGATATCGTTATATTTTAGGAAGAGACTGGCAGTATAATGAAAATGGCCAGCCAATATTGGCAACTAGTCATATGTTTCATTTTTCTGACAAATTTATCAAGGAATATGCTCCTTATACCGTGGAACTAGGTCGTTCTTTCGTGTCACTTGAATATCAGAATGCGCGTAAGAATACAAAGAGTATCTTTGCTTTGGATAATTTGTGGGATGGATTAGGCGCTTTAACTGTAATTTATCCAAATATTAGATATTTCTTTGGAAAAATGACGATGTACCCTTCATATATCCGTGAGGGTAGAGATATGATATTGTATTTCTTAAAAAAACATTTTGAAGATAAGGAAAATCTCGTTATTCCAATTAAGCCTTTGGCGTTAGAAACGTCAGAAGACAAATTGCGTCCTCTCTTTAATGGTAATAATTTTAAGGAGGACTATCGTATTTTGAATCGTCGTATTCGTGAGTTTGGTTATAACATCCCTCCATTGGTCAATGCATATATGAATTTGAGTCCTACCATGAAATTGTTTGGTACAGCTATCAATTATGGTTTTGGTGATGTAGAAGAAACGGGAATTCTAATCTCTGTTAGTGAAATCTTAGAAGAAAAAATAGTAAGACACATTAATAGTTTTATAGAAGAGCATCCTGAGGCACTTAAAATAACAAGTGGAGCCAATAAAATTATTTATAAGGAGAAATGAGTATGAAGAAAATTTTGTATTTGGTAATCATTGCTTTGTTGATGCCTTTAATGGCATCAGCTCAGTCATCTAACGATGTGATTGATCTTGATTTGGATATTTTGACTGATTCTATCAGTGCTTCTGATTTAGCAAAATTAGGCAATTTGTCAGCTGAAGATAAAGCTTATCGTAGCAAATTTTTAAAAGATTTGAAAACTACAGGACAAAAGATTAATGAGATTTCTGAAGTTTGGTCTCAAGAAACCGCTAAACGTGGATATCCTAAGAAAAAGACGGTCAAGGCTAAAGCTGCATTGATTGATCACTATATATTCTTGATGAGCACTCAACTTTCAGACGCTCGCCTAAATAGAGTGATTGACAAGAAAAAGGTACAAGATAAAATTTTGTACTGGCAAAATTACCGAACGAATATAGAGAAATTGATGTAATCAATATACAATTTCTATAAATAATTAGTGGTATCCGTCTGCATTATACAATAGGCAGACTGATACCATTAATTTTTTGATATACATCTAAGGCATATACATCGGTCATGCCGCTTATATAGTCTATTATGGCCAATATTCTAGTTTCTAAGTCTTCGCTGTGGATGGAATATTGGCTACTCACTCTTCTTATCAGTTGTTGGGAGTAAAATTTCTGAGGTTCTATTGCTGCATCGATAAATACTTCCATCAATGTTTCCAGTATCTTATAACCTGATAACTCGATATCTAGTACTGGTTTGCTGTGATAAATCTTCTCATGCGATAGCTTTTCGCAATATTGATAAGCTTTTTTCACGGATGGTGTGATGTTTTGAATCAAACTGCCTTCGAAAGTACCATTGAGTATTTCGTCTTCATGTTCGATAAAAGTATTGACGCATTCACCTTCGAGTTTCCCAATTACGCAAGCCCTCATATAAACCACTTGCTCGTTTTCGTCAGTAACCCCTTCATGCTCAATTGTGTCTTGGATATACGCTTTGCCTTCTTCATCGAAGAAATTTAAAAGTGCGTGTCTTGTTTCGTCAAAGCTAATAAGTTTGAGTTTGTGAGAATCTTCTATATCCATAATTTCATAGCAGATATCATCAGCTGCTTCTACGAGATATACGAGTGGGTGACGGGCATATTTCAGAGGTTCGCCTGGTTTACTTTTACAGATGATGCCCAATTCATCGGCAATTTTGTGATAGGTTTCTTGTTCAGTCTTAAAGAATCCAAATTTACCATGACTACCAGCAAGACTGCTTGCAAATGGATACTTTACAATACTAGCCAGCATTGAATAAGTCATTGCGAATCCTCCTGGTCTTCTGCCGTTAAACTGATGGGTCAGGAGTCTGAAAGCATTAGCGTTTCCTTCGAAATGGGTGATGTCATCCCAAAATTGTGAGCTGAGTTGACTTTTTAGAATACTTCCCTTTCCTTCAGAAAAGAATGTCTGCATAGCCTTTTCGCCAGAATGTCCAAAAGGAGGATTTCCCATATCGTGTGCCAAGCAAGCAGCACTAACTATAGTACCGATTTCCTCAAATAAAGTGTTGGTTAGTTCTGGGTGTTTTATTTTGAGTCTTCTGCATATATCATTGCCCAAACTCATGCCGAGCGATGATACTTCTAGACTGTGTGTAAGACGGTTATGAACAAAGATACTGCCAGGGAGCGGAAATACCTGTGTTTTGTTTTGCAGTCTTCTGAAAGGTGCAGAATAAATGAGTCGATCATAATCTCTTTTGAATTCTGATCGATCATCATGCCGAAGAGCATGTTTATGCTCTTGACCAAGCCGTTTGTTGGTAATTAGTTGTTGCCAATTCATGGCACAAAAGTAGTTTATTTTTATCTAAATACTAGCATTTTATGTTTAAAAATGCTAGTATGTAAGGATAAATAGCTATTTTTGCAATTAAATCTGTAAAATCACCTATTTATGTTGAAAATTAAAGTTGTTAATACTGGGCATCAGCAATTGCCTGCTTACGCTACAGTGCAAAGTGCAGGTATGGATCTTCGTGCTAATTTGGATGAGGCTGTTGTTTTGCGGCCTATGGAAAGAAAACTTATTCCGACCGGTTTACATATTGCTTTACCTGATGGTTATGAAGCTCAAATTCGTCCTCGCTCAGGTTTGGCTCTAAAGCATGGTATTACCGTGTTGAATTCTCCGGGAACGATTGATGCAGATTATCGTGGTGAAATCATGGTACTATTGATTAATTTCTCGGATCAGGATTTCATTATAAATGATGGAGAGCGTGTTGCTCAAATGGTTATAGCACGTTATGAGCAGAGTGAATTTGATATCGTCAGTTCGTTGGATGAAACAGAACGTGGAACAGGTGGTTATGGCCATACAGGTGTAAAATAATCATGGTCCATTGTTGGTGGAGATAGTAAAATGTTTAAAGGAAAAAAAATAATATATCAGTTGTTCATAATTGGTTGCTTGAGTTTTATCTTGCTACCATTATTTGCCCGAAAGGTCCAAAAGAGTAATAGTTCCCTTCCGGTTACCGAATTATCAAAAAATGACCAGAAGCGCTATCAATATTTCTTTTTGGAAGCTATGCGTCAGCAGAATGCGGGCAGATATGATGCTGCATTCAGTCTGTTGCAACATGCGATTGATATTAATCCCAATGCTGCTGAGGCCTATTATTATCAGTCGATGTATTATTCTCAGCTGAAAAATGACTCGTTAGCTTTGGCTTCCTTAGAGAAAGCTTCAGATTTAAATCCTGATAATTCTACCTATTTAGAACGTATCGCTCAATATTATATTGGTAATCGTAATTATGATTTGGCAATAGAAAAGTATGAAGAATTGAGCCGTAAAAATCCTGAGAGCGCAGAGTATCTTCAATTGCTGGCACAACTCTATCAGCAGCAGAAGAAATATGACATGATGATTCAAACAATTAATCGTTTGGAGACTCTTCAGGGTAGTAGTGAGCAGTTTTCTTTGGCAAAAATGAGAGTTTACGAAATGATGAATGACAAAAAGTCTGCTTATCGTGAACTAAAGACGCTTGTAGATAAGCATCCGCTGGATGCCAACTATAAAATAATGCTTGGTAACTGGCTCATGCAGAATGGCAGAGAAAAAGAAGCTTATAAGAATTTTATGACTGTTCTTCAAGACGAGCCGAATAATGCTTACGCACAGTCATCATTATATGATTATTATACTGCTGTTCACGAGGATTCATTAGCAGAAAAACTAATGTTAAATATCCTAGTAAGTCCCAAAATGGACAATGAAACTAAGGCAAGTATGCTCAGATCGGCTATACAGAAAAATGAACAGGAGTCTGGTGATTCAACTAAAATATTTCATTTATTTGATTTAGCCTTGTCTGTTCCTCAAACCAATGGCGACCTTGCAGAGTTGAAAGCTGCCTATATGAGTTTAAAAAAAATGCCTGAAGATTCTCTAAATAAGGCATTGGAGAAGGTTTTGGAGATTGCTCCGGATAATGCAGGTGCTAGAATTCAGATCATTCAGTCATACTGGGCTAAGAAAGACTTTGATAAAGTGATTAGTTTAAGTCAGACTGGTATAGCCTATCGTCCCGACGAAATGGCTTTTTATTATTTCCTTGGTTTGTCTTATTTTCAACAAGATAAGAATGACAATGCGCTTGATGCCTTTAGACGTGGTGTAAGTCAGATTAATTCGCAGAGTAATGCTAATATCGTTTCAGACTTCTATGCGATTATGGGTGATATCCTACACCAAAAGGGATTGGCTGATGAGGCTTTTGCTGCCTATGATAGTTGTCTTCAGTGGAAATCTGATAATTATGGGTGCTTAAACAATTATGCTTATTATCTCAGTGTAGAAAATAGAAATCTACAGAAGGCGGAGCAGATGAGCTATAAGACGATAAAGGCAGAGCCTAATAATGTAACTTTTTTGGATACGTATGCTTGGATATTATTTATGGAGCAGCGTTATTCTGAAGCAAAAATATATATTGATCAGGCGATAAAAACTGATTCAGACTCCATACAGAGTGCGGTTATCCTAGAACATGCTGGTGATATTTATTCTATGAATCAATTGCAGGAAGAAGCTGTAAAATTCTGGAAAAAGTCTCTTCATGCAGGAAATGATAGCAAGGCTTTACCTCGTAAAATAAAACAAAAAAAATATATTAAAGAATGAGAATGAATAAACCATTACTGTTTTTCATGATGGGCATGGTGCTTTTGATGTTGTCTACATCTTGTGTAGCAAAAAAAATGTCCCTCAATTCAGAAACTCGTTTGAAGCAAGATACTTTACATATGCAAGTTGAGTCTGAAAAATCTCAGACACGATCTGTGCGTGAATTGACTTATGCACGTAGGGTATATGATAATCAGGTGTATACAGAAAATATTGTCGGTGGCATGAGTTTTCGCCTCGAAGCGGGTTCAAAAAATATATCTGTTCCTGGAGCTCTTAAACTTCGCAAGAATAAAATGATTCGCATCCAGTTGTTTATTCCAATATTAGGAAGTGAAGTTGGACGCATGGATTTTACACCAGATTATGTGTTAATAGTAGATCGAATTCATAAGCAGTATATTAAGGCTGATTATAATCAGGTAGATTTTTTACAGAAGCAGGGGCTTAATTTTTATTCATTGCAGGCCTTGTTTTGGAATCAGTTGCTAGTGCCAGGTAACACTAAAGTATCTGATTCTGATTTGAAGCGCTTCTCTGTTAGTCTTGATGAGAAGGGTGAACTTATTCCTTTAACATTGAAGAATGGAACAATGACCTATAATTGGAATACAGATAAAACTTCAGCAAAAATCCAAGAAGCTATAATTACTTTTAAAGATACGAAGTATGGCACTTCTACTTTAAATTGGAAGTATTCTGACTTTAAGAATATCGGTGTGAAACAGTTCCCTGCTTCTCAGATATTTGAATTTGTTACTCATGCAGCTCGTAAGGAACAAAAGGTAAAGGTAACTATAAATATGGATGAGTTGGGTACAAGTAGTGATTGGAGTTTGGAAACAGAACTGTCACCCAAATATAAGCAAGTAGATGTCCAGGAAGTACTGGGTCAAATTATGAATATGTAATGAAACGAGTCCTATTAATTGTATTACTAATTTCTTTTTGCTTATTGCCTTATGCTCAGAATAAAAAGCAAAAGAAATTAAATGGTAAGGCTACAACAACAAAGGTAGCAAAATCAAAAATAATTAAAAATACTGTTTATACGAATTCTTCTATCCGTGGATTGCAGAATCAAAGGGCTGCTATTCAGAAAAAAATTCGTGAACAGGAGGCTGAATTGCGTGCTAATAAGGAAAACGTTAAGCAGCGTCTTCAAAATCTTCTAGTGATTAACAGTGAAATCGACCAGAAGCAGAAAAGTATAGATGGTATTCAGAGTGATATTCACCATATAGAAGGTAATATTGGCATTCTCAAAAGTCAGCTCAAAACGTTAGAGCAGCAGTTACAAGACCGTAAGGTCAAGTATATCAAGTCTATGCGATATATGAGCAGACATCATTCTGTTCAAGATAAACTTATGTTTATTTTTAGTGCCAAAAGTTTTGCTCAAATGTATCGCCGTTTCCGTTTTATACGACAATATGCTGCTTTCCAAAAGGCGCAGGGTGATATGGTAAAGGCCAAGCAAAAAGAGGTTACTGGTAAGCATGTTGAACTGGAAAAAGTAAAGGGGCATAAAAACAGCTTGCTTACCGAAAGTAAAAGGGCTCGTACAGAATTGGAGGGCAAAAAGACAGAGCAGCAAGATGTAGTGAAAACACTACAGTCCCAACAAAAAACGATACAGAAAATCATAGCAGAGCAACATAAGAAAGATGCTGCATTGAATGCACAAATAGATCGTTTGATAGCACAAGAAGTGGCAAAAGCACGTGCTCGTGCTGCAGCTGAAGCAAAGAAAAGAGCGGCTGCTGTCGAAGCTGCCAAGCGAAGAGCTGCTGAGTTGGCTAAAAAGAAAGCTGCAGCCGAAGCCGCAGCTCGTGAAAATGCACGACGAATAGCTGAAGCAAAAGCGAGAGAGGCTAAATTGAAAGCAGAGGCCGAGGCCGCTCGTAAGGCTGCCGAAGCTGCCAAACGTGCTCAGGCCGCAGCAGCTGAAGCAAAGAAAAGAGCGGCTGCTGAGGCTGCAACTAAGGCAGCCGCTGCTCGAGAAGCTGCAGCGGCTCAGGCTGCTCGTGAAGCTCAAGTGGCTCGAGAAGCAGCTGAGCGTAAAGCGAAAGCTGATGAGGTAAGAACAAAAAAAGAAATAGCTGAAGCTAAAAAAGAGGCTCGTGAGGCTGAATCTTTGTCATCGGTAGACCGTATGATGAATAGTGGATTTGAAGCTAATCGTGGTCGACTTCCTATGCCTATTACAGGTAGCTATCGTATTGTCAGCCATTTTGGTCAACATAGCGTAGATGGCTTAAATGGTGTTACTCTTGATAATAAAGGTATTAATATTATGGGGCATGCAGGGTGTAATGCCAGAGCCATTTATGATGGTGAGGTTTCTGCAGTCTTCGGCTACTCGGGTACATGGGTTGTCATGGTTCGCCACGGTGCGTATATTTCTGTTTATTGTAACTTGAAGTCTGTGGCTGTCCATCGTGGGCAACGGGTTAGTGCAAGACAAGGATTAGGTTCGGTAGGAGCAGATAATATATTGCAGTTTCAGCTTCGTAAAGAAACGGCTAAATTGAATCCTGAAGCTTGGCTAGGTCGATAATATAAAAAAGAGGCTTAAATCTTAATAAATTTAAGCCTCTTTTTTATATTTCTCATGTTATCAAGTAATATGAAGAGCTTTAAAAAAATGATATCGATGCATCGAATCCTGGCATAACAATAATTGTCGAATAGTTGCTGACTTTTACAGTATGTAATGGAGAGATTTTCAACAAAGATGCGTAAAGACACATATAACAGAATAATGCAGTATTATCGTATATCAGTATGATTGAGTAATTCAGTATATTGCTTAATTGCATTTCTTATTTCATCGATTTTGATGTATTCATCAGCGGAGTGACTTCTACTGCTTTCTCCTGGTCCTAATTTAAAAGAAGGGAAACTCATGAGTGCTTGATCACTTAGTGTTGGAGATCCGAAAGGAGTCATTCCCATAGAAATACACTTTTGAATAATCGGATGTTCTACATCTATTCTTGATGATTTAAGTCGGTAGGAGTGTGCATGACATTCACTTTTGGTATGTTCATCGATAAAATGAAAAACATCTTCATTATCATAGAATTCGTTGGTTCTAATATCTACGACTAAAGTACATTTATCAGGAATAACATTGTGCTGGGTTCCTGCATTGATTTGGGTAACTGTCATCTTGGTTGGACCAAGGAAAGGACTTACTCTATTAAATTTATAATTCTTAAGCCAAGTTAGATCGTCAATTATTTCATAGATGGCGTTAACGCCTTCATTTCTAGCAGCGTGCCCACTTTTACCGTGTGCTATAACATCAATAACCATAAGTCCTTTTTCTGCAACTGCAGGTTGCATGCCAGTGGGCTCACCGACAATGGCTAAATCAACAGATGGCAGTAAAGGTAGTGCTCTACTGATGCCATCTTTACCGCTGATTTCCTCTTCTGCGGAAGCTAAATAAATATAGTTGAAACTTTGTGGCTCTTTAGCTAAAAAACGATAGACTTGGAGTAATGAGACGAGTCCACCTCCACAGTCATTGCTTCCAAGGCCATATAGCATACCGTTTTCAAGGATCGGTTCGTATGGATTTTTTGTCCATGTCGTAACAGGTTTAACAGTATCAATATGTGCATTGAGCAGAAGAGTAGGCTTATTAGTATCCCATTCTTCGCTGAGTATCCAAATATTATTACCTTCGCGATGAGGTTTGAAACCATATTGGATTATTGATTCTTCCAGAGCGTCTGCTGCATCTTTTTCAGTTCTGCTGACAGATGGAATAGCAATGAGCTTTTGTAAAAGTTCGATAGCATCGTTAGTATATAATTCTAGTTCTTTCATATTCCGCAAACTTACATAATTTTTATGATATACAAATAAAAAAAATACCGAAAAAGAAAATTATGGTTGGCAATTTATTTTGTTTTCTTATGAAATTCTTCTATCTTTGCAATAATATAAAACTTTGTTATTATGCAAACGAGATGTCATCTTTCGGTTTTAATTCATGAACAGGCTAAAAAGTATGGTGATAAACCAGCTTTAACTTTCCGTAATTTTGGAAGCCAAAAATGGAAAGATGTTTCCTGGAATCAATTCTCTTTACGAGTAAAACAGGTAAGTAATGCGCTTCTTAATCTTGGGTTAAAACCACAGGATAAAATAGCAGTATTTTCTCAGAATTGTATCCAATATTTGTATACGGATTTTGGTGCTTATGGTGTAAGAGTGATATCTATTCCTTTTTATGCGACAAGCAGTGAACAGCAGATTCAATATATGTTGAATGATGGCGAAATTCGTATTCTTTTTGTTGGAGAACAAGAGCAATATGATAAAGCACATAGAGTGTTCGCTTTATGTCCAACTTTGGAACGCATAGTCATATATGATCCTAGTGTACGTATTAGTTCACATGATCCGAATACTCTTTACTTTGAAGATTTTATCAAATTAGGTGAAAATCTACCGCGCCAGTCTGAAGTGGAAAAACTTTGGAGTGAAGCTTCGGATAAAGATATCTGTAATATCCTCTATACGAGTGGTACTACTGGTGATAGTAAGGGGGTGGTGCTTACATATGGACAGTATAAAGCTGCTGTGGAAGCTAATGCTAAATGTGTACCTGTGAATGAAAATGATAGGGTGATCAATTTCTTGCCATTCACTCATATCTTTGAACGTGGCTGGGCTTATCTGGCTATGACGAAGGGTGCATTGATGATTATTAATACATATCCGAAGGAAATTCAGGATAGTATGCGTGAAACCCATCCAACTTGTATGAGTTCTGTGCCTCGTTTTTGGGAAAAGGTCTATATCGCTGTTAAAGCAAAAATGGATTCTGCAAGTGCTATTCAGAAGAAAATATTCCAGGCAGCTTTAGCAGTAGGGCATAAGCGCAATATCGTTTATAAGAGTAAAGGTTATCGTGTGCCTCTTTTGCTGGAATTACAGTATCAGGCTTATAATAAATCTATTTTGGGTTTGGTGCGTAAGCAACTAGGACTAGACCATCCACACATTTTTCCTACAGCAGGGGCTTATGTGTCTCCTGAAGTAGAGGAATTTATTCATTCCATCGGCATTAATATGATAGTGGGATATGGTCTTACTGAAAGTTTGGCTACAGTGTCTTGCGATCATGCAAATGAACCATTTACTATTGGTTCTGTAGGACGACCGATAGATGGAATTCAAATTAAAATCGGTGAGAACGATGAGATTTTATTAAAGGGGCCTACCATTACCCCAGGTTATTATCATCGTGACTCTGTGAATGCCAAATCTTTCGATGAAGAAGGATTCTTCCATACAGGTGACGCTGGCTATCTGAAAAATGGTGAGTTGTTTTTGAAAGAACGCATTAAAGATCTTTTTAAAACTTCTAATGGAAAATATATTGCCCCACAGCAAATAGAAGCATTGTTGTTAGTCGATAAATTTGTAGATCAAGTTGTAGTTATTGCAGATCAGCGCAAATTTGTTTCTGCATTGATCGTTCCTGATTTTCGCGTGTTAGAAGAATGGGCACGAGAGCATAAAATAAAAGTTGATTCAAGAGAGTCTCTTTGTTCAAATGAGAAGGTCGTAAAGATGATGTTTGACAGAATTAAAACACTGCAGCAGCAACTTGCTCCTTATGAACAGATTAAGCAATTTACACTACTTGCCCATCATTTCTCAATGGAATCAGGTGAACTGACTAATACTTTAAAGATTAGAAGGCCGGTAATTTATAAGAATTTCAAAGAAATTATAGATAAGATGTATGAGTGTTAATGGGGTGCGCCCATGAATAGATTAAAATAGAATAAGATGATAACAGCAGACCAGTTAAAAAATGTTATGGAGCGTACTGAAGCTCTATATCGTTATTTGAATATAGATCAGAAAAAGGTAGAGTTCGAGGAAGAACAACTACGTACACAGGCTCCTGATTTTTGGGATGATCCTAAATATGCTCAGGAACAAATGAAAAAAGTCAAGGAAATCCAGAAGTGGCTTGATGGTTATAAAGAGGTTAGGCAATATGCAGACGAACTTCAGTTAGCTTTTGAATTCTATAAGGATGAAATGGTTACTGAAGAAGAAGTTGATGACGATTATGCTAAAGCTATTAAGGCTATTGAGAATCTTGAGTTGAAGAATATGCTTCGTCAGGAAGAAGACAGTATGGATGCTGTATTGAAAATTAATTCTGGTGCTGGTGGTACAGAAAGTCAAGATTGGGCTTCTATGTTGATGCGTATGTATATGCGTTGGTGTGAGGCTCATGGATATAGCGTAAAGATTACCAATATGCAAGATGGTGATGAAGCTGGTATTAAGAGTGTGGAAATGACGATTGAGGGCGGTGAGTTCGCTTACGGTTTCCTAAAGAGTGAGAATGGCGTACATCGTTTAGTTCGTGTCTCTCCATACAATGCTCAAGGTAAGCGTATGACTAGTTTCGCTTCTGTTTTCGTTACTCCTCTTGTAGATGATACTATCGAAATTTATGTTGATCCTGCCAAGGTTTCTTGGGATACTTTCCGCTCAGGTGGTGCTGGTGGTCAGAATGTGAATAAGGTTGAGTCTGGAGTTCGTCTTCGTTATCAGTATGAGGATCCTGATACTGGTGAGCATGAAGAGATCCTGATTGAGAATACGGAGACACGAGATCAACCTAAAAACCGTGCTAAGGCTATGTTACTGTTGAAGTCACAGTTATATGATCGGGCATTGAAAAGAAAGCAAGCAGAACAGGCTAAAGTTGAAGCTGGTAAGAAAAAAATTGAGTGGGGAAGTCAAATCCGTAGCTATGTATTTGATGACCGTCGCGTAAAAGATCACCGAACTAATTACCAGACTTCTGATGTGGATGGAGTTATGGATGGTAAATTAGATGAATTTATCAAATCATATTTGATGGAATTTGCTGCAGTCGATGCTGCTTCTGCAGAATAATCGAATTATAAACCTTTAAAACAACATATCATGGGTACTAATAAAGCACTAAGAAAGGCAAAGCATGATGCTTATATGGCCAAACAAGAAAAACAAGGAAGAAAAGTAGTCAATTGGATTTTTGGCATTCTGATTGTACTAGCTATTATGTTTGCAATATTTACAGTCTATATTGTATAATGAGTGGATTTGAAATAGAAAGGAAATTTTTAGTCAAGAAAGGCGACGCGTTTAAACGTGCCGCCTTTTCTTGCAGTCATATTGTGCAGGGATATATTCCTGCTGATGGTGCTACAGTTCGTATTCGGATTCGTGATAATCAGGCTTACCTTACGATAAAAAGCCATTCGGTGGATGGGGGATTGTCTCGTTATGAATTTGAAAAAGAAATTACCATGGATGAGGCTCAGCATCTTATCAAACTATGTAAGGGTGGGGTGATAGATAAGCATCGGTATTTGGTAAAATCAGGAAATCATACTTTTGAAGTAGACGATTTCCATGGTGAAAATGTGGGCCTTATTATGGCTGAAGTAGAGTTATCAAGTACAGAAGAAGAATTTGAAAAACCAGAATTTATAGGAATAGAGGTAACAGGTGATAAGCGATTTTACAATTCACATTTATTAGAGAATCCTTTCTCTTTATGGAAGAATACTTTGCCAGAAGAGTACATATAAGTGATGTATAAGTAAGAAAGCTAAGAAATTGATATATTATCTGGATATTTTCTTTCGTTTTTGCATAAAAGGATATATTTTTTTTATACTTTTGCAGTGTAAATCGAAAAGAAGAATTTTATGTCAAATACAGAGAGAGTAAATTTTGGTAGTAAGTTAGGTGCAATATTGGCTACGGCAGGTTCTGCTGTCGGATTAGGTAATGTATGGCGTTTTCCATATATGGCTGGTGAAAACGGAGGTGCAGCGTTTATTCTGATTTATTTTGGATGCGTTTTGATACTGGGTTTGCCATGTATGCTAGGTGAATTTATTATAGGTCGTCATGGTGCTTCTAATACATATCGAGCTTATAGCAAGATTTCTGGTGGAAGTTCATGGAAGTATATAGGTTTTCTTGGTGTATTAACCGGTTTTTTGATTACAGGTTATTATGCTGTTGTTGCCGGTTGGTGTTTGCAGTATGTTTTTGCAACTATAACCGGACAACTTCATGGTGATCCTCAATATTTTGCTGATTATTTCAGTAATTTTTCTATGGATCCTTTTATGCCATTATTTTGGACGTTAGTAGTTATTATTGTAACCCATGTGGTCATTATTAATGGTGTAAGAGGAGGTATAGAGAAAATATCGAAGATGCTCATGCCAACTTTGTTTATCTTGTTGGTTATGATGGTTGTTGCAGCATGCCTGCTTCCGAATGCGTCAAAGGGTATAGCTTTTCTCTTTGTTCCTGATTGGGGTAAAGTTACGTCTGATGTTTTTCTTGGAGCCTTAGGTCAGTCTTTTTACTCATTGAGTATTGCTATGGGATGTATCTGTACATTTGCTTCTTATTTTTCTCGTCAGACGAATTTGATTAAATCTGCTCTCCAGATTAGTGTATTGGACAGTTTGGTAGCTATTTTGGCTGGATTGGTGATATTTCCGGCTGCATTCTCTGTTGGTGTTCAACCGAATAGTGGAGCCTCATTGGTATTTATAACTTTGCCAAATGTATTTCAGCAAGCTTTTGGCAACCAACCTCTTATAGGTGTTATCGTATCTTTGATGTTTTATGGTTTACTTTCTTTAGCAGCTTTGACCTCTTTAATATCTCTTCATGAGGTAAGTACGGCTTTTTTATATGAAGAGTTGCATACAAGCCGTAAGAAGGGTGCATTGATAGTTACTATCTCGACTTTGGTTATAGGTTCTATTTGCTCGTTATCATTAGGAATTTGGAGCGGTTTGTCTTTCTTTGGGAAACCATTATTCGAAGTTTTTGATTTTGTAACAGGGCAGATTTTTTTGCCAATAGGTGGTTTCCTTACTTGTATATTCTTGGGGTGGATTGTACCTAAGCAAGTGGTTAAAGATGAGTTTACGAATTGGGGAACATTAAAGGGTACTTTTTTTAATTTCTTTTTGTTCACTATGCGTTTTGTTTGTCCTGTATGTATATTGGGCATCTTTCTTCATCAGTTGGGAGTAATTTAAGTGTAGCCAATAAAGGTAAGATAGCTGAATAATTTTTTATGGAAAATAGAGGAAGTTTTGCTACAAAAATTGGTGTAATTTTAGCTACAGCAGGTTCTGCTGTAGGTTTGGGAAATATTTGGAGATTTCCTTATATGACAGGTCAAAATGGTGGCGCAGCTTTTATTGCTGTTTATTTTGTCTGTATTTTGTTATTAGGAATACCTGGTGTTATTGCAGAATTTGTTATAGGACGTCATTCGGGAACCAATGCAGCAAGGGCTTATCGTAATTTAAGTTTAAAAGGCCCTTGGGGGCTTATTGGTTATATGGGTGTCTTTACCTCTATGATTATATTGGGCTTTTATGCTGTTATTGCTGGATGGTGTCTTCAATATCTGTTCGCTTCCTTAACAGCAAAGATAAATGGAGATGCTGTTTATGTGCAACAATACTTCAAGGAGTTTTCTTCTAATCCAATAGAACCTACTTGTTGGACAATTTGCTTTATTTTATTAACACACTTTGTTGTGGTTAGAGGTGTTCGTAACGGTATAGAGAAGGCCTCTAATATCTTGATGCCAACCTTATTTGTTTTGTTGGTTATCATAGTGATAGCATCATGTTCTTTGCCAAATGCTTCTAAGGGAATTGAGTTTTTGTTTCAAGTAGATTGGAGCAAATTATCGTCTTCTGTTTTTTTTGATGCTTTGGGGCAGGCTTTTTTTTCTTTAAGCCTAGGTACGGCTTGCCTTTGCACGTATGCTTCTTATTTCAATAGGCAGACTAATTTGGCAAAATCAGCTGTTGTTATAGCGCTTATAGATTCGTTTATTGCAATTTTAGCTGGTTTGATGATTTTTCCTGCAGCATTCTCTATTGGAGTTAATCCTGATAGTGGACCATCTTTAATTTTTATAACACTGCCAAATGTATTTTATCAAGTATTTTCGGGTGTTCCAGTTTTGGGAAATATTATATCTGTGTTATTTTATTTCCTTTTGTCATTGGCAGCATTGACATCTACTATTTCTATGCATGAAATTGGTACGGCTTTTTTTTATGAGGAATTAAAAATACCTCGTAAGCAGGGAGCTTGCATCGAAACTGCTGTTTGTATGGTGATAGGTATATTATGCTCTTTGTCTTTTGGTGCTAATCAGTTCTTGACGGAATTTATAGCAAATAAGTCTTTTTTAGATTGTTGTGATTATCTTACTTCAAATATTCTACTTCCATTAGGTTCTTTCTTTACTTGTATATTCTTGGGATGGTTTGTTTCCAAGAAAATTGTAAAAGATGAATTCACAAATTGGGGTACATTAAAGAGTAATTTCTATGGTATTTGGATCTTTACAGTTCGGTTTATTTGTCCAGTATTAATAGCACTCATTTTTTTACGTCAATTGGGAATAATAAAAATATAATAGCTACGTTTTATAGATATATGGCTTAAGTATGTTATATATTCTAGAATGATGCGAAATTATTTGAAGCATATTTTTTATCTTCAGCGCAACGATAGAAAGGCTCTTTTTGTTTTATTGTTAATCACTGTTGTTTGTATCTTTATCTTTTTTTATATTGATACAAGTTATACTCGTGTAGATATGTCTCACGAAGACTCATTGCGGTTTTATGGAAATTCGGTGTCGCAATTGAATGGTCGTAATCATGTACCTGCAGGGTATTATCAAGTAGAAGGCAAAAATGTAGCTTTGTTTCCATTTGATCCTAATACAGCAGATAGTACACAGTTATTGGCTTTAGGATTGCAGGCTTGGCAAGTAAGAAGTATTTATCGATATCGTGCTAAGGGTGGTATTTACCGTAGACCTGAAGATTTTGCCAGATTGTATGGATTGACAAAAAAGCAATATCGTGCATTGGAACCTTATATTCAGATTAGTGATGATTATCAACCTTCTGCAGAGTTGTTTCCTGAATCATCAGTTTCTCATGCAGAAAAAAATCGTTCTTTTGAGCGTGATACATTGAAATATCCTCAAAAGTTAAAGGTGGGACAATATATATCTTTGAATACGGCTGATACTACAATGTTGAAAAAGGTTCCTGGCATTGGTAGTACTTTTGCTTCTCGTATTGTTCGTTATCGAGAGCAGTTAGGTGGATATTTCAGTGTATCTCAACTTTTGGAGATAGATGGGTTTCCTGAAGAGGCCTTGAAATTTTTTGTTATAAACAATAAGAGTATCCACAAGTTAAATGTAAATAAACTGTCTTTAAATCAGCTTCGTAAGCATCCATATATTAATTTTTATCAGGCTCGTGAAATATGTGATTATCGTAGATTAAAAGGGCCCTTGAATAGCTTGTCAGAGCTGCATCTTTTTAAAGACTTTTCTGCTGAAGACATACAGCGACTGTCACCTTATGTATCATTTTAATATAAAAAGCACTAAATGAATCATCCATTTAGTGCTTTCTGTCGGGATTAGGCGACTCGAACGCCCGACCCCTACGTCCCGAACGTAGTGCGCTACCAACTGCGCTAAATCCCGATTTGCAATGCAAAGTTACACTAAAAAAACGAATAATCAATTTTTTTTGAGAGAAAATTAGAAGAAAATTTGTGGGAATCAAAAAAATGTTTTATCTTTGCACTCGCAATTCGGAAATGGTACCTTAGCTCAGGTGGTAGAGCAATGGACTGAAAATCCATGTGTCCTTGGTTCAACTCCAAGAGGTACCACAGATAAGCGATTACGTTTTACGTAATCGCTTTTTTTAGTTCTTATATTTTGTTCTTATTTGAGTGCTGACAAATGCAGTTATCTCTTTTGTGTATAGTCATCGTTCTGAATTTCATGTTGAGTGCGTCAAAAGTAAGTAACTTATTGGTAAGTAATTCGCCTGAGCCTGTAAGGTATTTCAGTACTTCGGCCGCTTGTATTGTACCAAGCATACCAGCGATGGCTCCAAATACTCCGGTCTCATGGCTACGTGGTACATCATTTTCGGCAGGCGGCTCTTGTAAGTAGCATCGATAACAGGTTGTGCCAGGTACATGTGTAAAAGTCTGTCCGGTAAAGGCTCGAATTGCACCATGTGAGAAAGGCTTCTTCAACTTGATACATGTATCGTTGATAAGAAATTTAGTTTGAAAATTATCTGTTGCATCTACAATAAAATCCCAGGATGAGATAATTTTTTCTGCGTTATCGGATGTAAGACGGGTATGATAGGTAGTAACTTTAGTGTCAGGGTTAAGTCTTTCTATTTTTTCTTGAGCACTCTCAACTTTTAATCGTCCTAAATCGGGTGTAGAGTGTATAATTTGGCGTTGTAGATTAGACAGATCTACGCGATCAGCATCTATAATACCAATATGACCAACACCAGCAGCGGCAAGATAAAGCGCAATAGGAGAGCCCAGACCTCCAGATCCGACTATCAGTACTTGTGCATTTAGAATTTTTTTTTGGCCTTCTATACCAATAGAAGGAAGTAGAATGTTACGATGATATCTTTCTTTTTGTTCTGAGGTTAAATCAGTCATATTTTATTTATTTATTATGATAAGAGCTGAAACTGGATAAAAAGTTTCAGCTCTTATTAATATATAGTGATAGTTCTTAATTTATAATAATTCAGGAAGCTGGAATAGCTTAATGCCGTTAGAGCCTTTAATAAGGATATAATATCCGGAAAGGTTCTCTTGTCGTATAGCCTCTTTTACTTCATCCACATTGTGGAATTTGGTAAAATTACAGTTCGTCTTTTCAAATTCTTCACCTACTAACCATACTTTATCAATATTGCATTCTTTGAGCATGTCAGCAATCTTCTGATGCTCTGCGTCAGAAACGTTACCTAATTCACGCATATCGCCAAGTATAGCCATTTTGGGTGAAACTGCCATGACTTTGAAATTTTCAAGGGCGGCAGCCATGCTAGAAGGATTGGCATTGTAGGCATCTACGATTAACTTGTTATTTTCTGTAACAGTAAGTTGACTTCTATTGTTGCTCGGGCAGTAATTTTCTAGGGCATGATTAATCTGTACAGGATCAACCCCGAAATGCAAGCCTATAGTAATAGCAGCTAACATATTGTCGATATTGTATGCACCAATCAGTTGTGTCTGAACTTCGTATAACTGAGGTTCGCCTTCTTTTCTCCAATTAAATTTCAGGAATGGTGCACAGCTGAGCACTTCACCTTGGATGTTGGCATCTTCATCTTGGCCATAGGTAATTACGCGGTTGATGTTGCGTTGCTGAACCATCTTTACAAGATGTGGATTGCTTTCATTAAGAAATACTAAAGCATCGTTTTCAGCTAAAAAGTCATATAATTCACCTTTGGTCTTTTTGACGCCTTCAAAACTTCCAAAGCCCAGTAAATGAGCACGACCAACATTGGTAATCATACCACAAGTCGGTTCTACATATTTGACAAGAACATCAATGTCTCCAGGATGGCTTGCACCCATCTCTACAACTGCGATTTCATGTTCCTTATTTAGTCTCAGTAAAGTCTTTGGTACACCGATGTCATTATTAAAATTTCCTTCGGTATGCATTACATTATATTTTTCACCGAGTACAGCAGAAACTAGTTCTTTTGTAGTTGTTTTTCCGTTAGTACCAGTGATACCAATAACAGGTATATCAAACTGCCGACGATGTTCTCTTGCTAGTTCCTTGAATGTGGTTAGGGTATTGTCGGTAAGAATATATCTTGAGTCACCTTCGACGGCATATTCTTTCTCATCGATAATCGCATAGGAACAACCTTTTTCCAAAGCCGAGGCAGCAAACTTGTTACCATCGAATGATTCGCCTTTCAAAGCAATGAAGATACTATCTTGAGGACAGTCACGGCTATCTGTTGTAACCGTAGGATGCTCTTGATAGATTTTGTAGAGTTCTTTTATATCCATGATGTGATAAATATTTGAATGCAAAAGTACAAAAAAAACTGTAAGCTACTGCTTTTTCTCAATTAATATTCTTAATTTTGCAGTAATATGACAGCGCAAAATGACTATATGATAAATGTCCATGGACAACTGCTTTCGTTACAGAAACCAGTTGTTATGGGTATCTTGAATTGTACCCCCGACAGTTTCTTTGCCGGAAGTCGTAAACAAACAGAAGTAGAAATAGCTGAACGAACTTGGCAGATTATCAATGAAGGTGGTTCTATCATTGATGTTGGTGCTTTTTCGACTCGTCCTGGTGCTCAAGAAGTCTCGGAAGAAGAGGAAATGCGTAGATTACGTTTTGCATTGGCTATCGTACGCCGTGAATCTCCCTCTTCTATCGTTTCTGTCGATACTTATCGTCCGAATGTAGCTCGTATGGCAGTGGAAGAATATGGGGTAGATATTATCAATGATGTTTCTGAAGGTGGAATCACGGGGATTGTAGATACTCCTTTAGAATCTTCAAAAGAAAGGGAATATCCAGAAATTTTCCAAATGATGGGAAAATTAAAAGTTCCTTATATCCTGATGTCTGTACAGGGTAATCTACATGATATGATATATCGTTTTTCTCGTGAAATAGAGCAGCTTCATGAATTGCAAGTTAAGGATATAATTCTTGATCCTGGCTTTGGATTTGGTAAAACGATAGAGGCTAATTACCAGATACTTAACGAAATGGATAAGTTAGAAATATTTGGCCTGCCGGTATTGGCAGGAGTATCTCGTAAGCGCATGATACATCAACTTATTCAGGTGCCTGCTGATGAAGCATTGAATGGTACAACTGTTGTGGATACCATGGCACTGATGAAAGGTGCAAAAATACTTCGTGTACATGATGTATTGGAGGCTTCTCAAGCTGTAACCATATATAATCAATTGATTTCTTCTTCTCAAGTGTAGACTCTATGATCGTATTTGGAATAAAGGATATTATCGATGTTTTTCTCGTGGCGTTGATGCTTTATTACATCTATCGCTTGATGAAAGAGTCACGGTCTCTTAATGTCTTTTTGGGTATCATGTTATTCATTTTAATTTGGCTATTTGTTAGTCAAATTGTCGAAATGAAATTATTGGGCTCAATATTAGATAAGTTGGTCAGTGTCGGAGTGATAGCGCTTATTGTAATTTTTCAGGAAGATATTCGCAAATTCCTGTATGAATTAGGCACCCAGAAAGGTATACGTCGCTTGGTAAATTTCTTTAAGTCTAATAGAAACTCTACTAAAGAAGAAGATAAAGAGACGATTATACCAATTGTTATGGCTTGTATGAGTATGAGCAAAAAATATGTTGGTGCTCTGATTGTCATAGAGCGTAGCGTACCTTTAACTGATATTGTAGATACGGGTGAACTTATTGATGCTCGTATAAACCAGCGTTTGATAGAAAATATTTTTTTCAAAAATTCTCCGTTGCATGATGGGGCGATGGTTATATCTCGTAAACGTATAGAAGCTGCAGGATGTATACTTCCTGTCAGCCATAATCAAGATATTCCGAAAGAATTAGGACTTCGCCATCGTGCAGCTATGGGTATTTCTCAAAATAGTGATGCCATTGCAATAGTAGTTTCCGAAGAAACGGGTAGAATATCTGTAGCTATAAAAGGCGAATTTCATCTTCGCCTTTCTGCAGAAGAGTTGGAGAGTGTTCTTACGCGTGAGATTTAGAAAAAAAAGCAGTTTCTTTCTCATCTATCTACATATTTTTTCGTACTTTTGCAAAGCAGATGTTACAATTTTTAATAATACGATCTACTGAAATTTAAATTTTAAAATATATTATATTATGGATTTATTACAGCAAATTATTGCGCGTGCAAAAGCAAACAAGCAGCGTATTGTGCTCCCTGAGGCAGAAGAAGAGCGCACATTAAAAGCTGCCGATAAGGCTCTTGGTGATGACTTGGCAGATCTTATCCTCATCGGTAACCCTGATAATTTGAAGGCACTTGCTGATAAATGGGGTCTTAAGAATATCGACAAGGCAACTATCGTTGATCCTCAAAACAATCCTAAAACAGAAGAGTATGCAGCTGCTTTGGCTGAACTTCGCAAGAAAAAGGGTATGACTATAGAGCAGGCTCGTGAATTGGTAACCAAGAACAATCTATACTTGGGTTGTATGATTATCAAGACAGAGGGTGCTGATGGTCAGATTTCTGGTGCATTGAGTACCACAGGTGATACTCTTCGTCCTGCGTTACAGATTATCAAGTGTGCTCCTGGTATTACTTGTGTTAGTGGTGCAATGTTGCTGATTACCAATCAGCCTGAGTTTGGTGAAAATGGTGTTGTTGTTATGGGTGATGTTGCTGTTACTCCTAATCCTTCAGCAGATCAGCTTGCTCAGATTGCTTATACTACTGCTCAGACTGCAGGAAGTGTTGCTGGCTTTGCAGATCCTCGCGTTGCTATGTTAAGCTTCTCTACTAAGGGTAGTGCTAAAGATGCAATCGATAAGGCTACTGGTAAGAGTGTATATATTATTGACAAGGTAGTTGAGGCTACTAAGATTGCTAAAGAAAAATTCCCTACACTTCATGTTGATGGTGAACTTCAGGCAGATGCTGCTCTTGTTCCAGGTGTTGCTGCTAAGAAGGCTCCAGGTAGCGAAATCGCAGGTAAGGCTAATGTCTTGATTGCTCCTAATTTGGAAGTTGGTAATATCGGTTATAAACTCGTTCAGCGTCTTGGTGGTGCTATTGCTATTGGCCCAATCCTCCAGGGTATCGCACGTCCTGTTAACGATTTGTCTCGTGGTTGTTCTGTAGATGATATCTATTATATGATCGCAATTACAGCTTGTCAGGCTCAGGATGCTAAAAAGGCATAAACTTTTTTCTCTAATTCAATAATTTAAAAATCAGATAGATGAAAATTCTTGTATTGAACTGTGGTAGTTCATCAATCAAGTATAAATTATATGATATGGCCAACGAGTCAGTATTGGCTCAGGGTGGTGTAGAACGTATTGGTATCGATGGTGCTTTTATTAAAGTAACTTTACCAAACGGAGAAAAGAAACAGATTAATGCAGAACTTCCTACTCATAAAGAGGGTGTAAACTTGGTATTCAAATGCCTTCTTGATAAAGAGTTTGGTGCTATTAAAGATTTGAAGGAAATCGACGCTGTAGGTCATCGTATTGTGCAGGGTGGTGATAAGTACAATCAGTCTGTCATTGTAGACCAGAGTGTAGAGGAAGGTATAGAGGAATTGTGTGATTTGGCTCCTGTACATAATGCAGGTCACTTAAAAGGTATCCGTGCTGTAGATGCTTTGATGCCTGGTACTCCTCAGGTTTGTGTATTTGATAATGCATTCCATAGTACAATGCCTGATTATGCATATCTTTATGCTATCCCTTACGAGGTGTATGAAAAGTATCATGTACGTCGTTATGGTTTCCATGGTACATCTCATCGTTATGTATCAAAGCGTGCTATCGATATGTTGGGTCTCGACCCTAACAACTCTAAGATTGTAACTTGCCATATTGGTAATGGTGCTTCTTGTTCTGCAGTTGTTAATGGTAAGGTGATGGATACTTCTATGGGACTAACACCATTGGCTGGCGTTATGATGGGTTCTCGTTCTGGTGATATCGATCCTTCTGCTGTAACTTATATTATGGATAAGTTGGGTAAGCAGCCACAAGAAATGGCTGATTATCTTAATAAGGAGAGTGGTTTACTGGGTATTAGTGGTGTTTCAAGCGATATGCGTGATGTTTATGACGCTTCAGTTGCAGGCAACAAGCGTGCTCAGCTTGCTATTAAGATGTATACCTATCGTATCAAGAAATATATCGGTTCTTATGCAGCTGCTATGGGTGGTGTTGATGCTATCATCTTCACGGCTGGTGTAGGTGAGAATCAAGCTCAGATTCGTCAGTACTCTTTAGAGGGACTTGAGTTCCTTGGTGTTGAGCTCGATAAAGAAGTGAATCTTGGTATTCATGGTAAAGAAGCTGTTATTTCTACAGCTAATTCGAAGGTTAAAGTTGCTGTTATCCCAACTGACGAGGAAATCGTTATCGCAAGAGATACTCAGGAACTTGTATCTAAGTTGTAATGACTGCGAAGTACGACTTCGTTAACTATATAAAGGATTCTCTTCTTCGTTCTTGCAAGTAGAGAATCCTTTTCAAAAAAAGCATGGAACAACCACTAGACAAAACTATATTTTATAAGACAAACAAATCAAAAACAAATTACAAACAAACAACTTTTTAAGTACTAAAACACTACGCAAATGAAGAATAAAATTGTAACCTTTGGTGAAGTCCTCTTAAGACTCTCTAAATTTGGCAGAAAACGCTTATTTCAGCCAGGAGAATTTATTGAAAATTTTGGTGGAAGTGAAGCCAATGTGGCTGTTTCATTGTCTACTTTGGGTGACAATGTGCAATACATTAGTCGCTTGCCTGATAACCTTTTAGGAAAATCAATCCAAATGACGCTCCGTAATTATAATGTCAATACTGATAGTATGATATGGGGTGGTGATCGTTTGGGATCTTATTATTTTGAGGAAGCTGCAGCCATGCGTAACTCTAGTGTGGTATACGATCGTAATGATTCTTCTTTTTATACGATTAAGCCTGGAATGATAGACTGGGAAAAGGCTTTCAGTGATGCTGCTATCTATCATTTCTCTGGTATTAGCTGTGCTATTAGTCGTGATTCCTTGGATGCTACTTGGGAATCTGTCAAGAAAGCTAAAGCTGCTGGTATTCCTATATCTTTTGATGTAAATTATCGCAAGAATTTATGGAAATTTGGTTCTGATGCTCAGGATGTTTTGCAGATATTTGCAGAGAAGGCTGATATTATCTTTGGTGATCAGGGTGAATATGAGGTGATTTCTGGTATTCCTGCCATTCCTTTTAAAGCTCTGGATGCCAATTATGAAATAGAAAGAGATGAATATCAGGCTTATTTCGATAAGGTACAGGAGATGTATCCAAAATGTAAAATATTTGTAATGGCTATACGTAACCAGATAGCAAGTACACATCATACTCTTACGGGTATGCTTTATATACAAGGTAAACTCTATACTACACGTATCTATGATATTAGTCCTATTGTAGACCCTATGGGTGTGGGAGATGCCTTTATTGCTGCTTATTTGCATGCTTATCAACATTGGAATGATGACCCTCAGCGTTGTCTTGATTTTGCATTGACAGCTTCTTCATTAAAGAATACCATTCCTGGTGACTTTAATTTAAATACAGAAGAGGAAATAGAACTCGTCATGAATTCAAATGGTCCTATCAAATTTGATGTAGAATAATTAATTTTATACAGATAATTTATATAAGGCAACAGTAAAAAACTGTTGCCTTTATTTGTTGTTTTATAAAAAAAAAGTCAAAATTTGATTCTTACTCTTGTATAATAAGAAAAATATTTGTATTTTTGTCGAACTTTTATAAGCTAAGAATAAATAAAATCCAACTAAATTTTGTGAATTTGAAAAAATTTCGATACTTGTATCGGAATTAAGATATATTGTGGTTTTTAAGTAAAGACTGCAAGTAAGAGACTACTTGAGTTAATTAAAGTTTAAAGTACTAGTACGTGGGCTGATTTAGCTGGGAAGCAAAGTCAGTCCTTTTTTATTTTTATTTTTTCTTTTTCTCTTTTTCTTGGTGGTTAATATTGTTTTTATTATCTTTGCAACCGAAAGAATACAAATAAAGTTTTGAATAATAGATGTTTGATGCGAATAAATCAACTTTAAGCAAGAAAGCCTTGTCGTGATGACAAGGCTTTTTAAATGGATTATGTTGATTAATTTATGGTATACTTTCACCTTCGACATATTGTTCTAGGAACATGTGCTCTCCATCAAAAACGGCATAAGTAAATTGCCAAATCCAATCACCTAAAATAAGCATTCTGCTCTTTTTACTGAGTTTTAAATCAAGTTCAATATGCCTATGACCGTAAAGAAAGTAATCAATGTTGGTATGAGTTTGCATATATTGCTTGGTAAATCTTATAAGATCTTCCTTATTCTCGCCCTTATATGGTTCTTCTTTGCCGTCAGGTCGTTTCAATCTGCTGTGCTTTGCCCAATGGAGTCCTAATGAAATTCCCCAGCGTGGATGAATGGCATTAAATAGTTTTTGACATGTAGAATTGTGGAATATTTTGCGAAGAATTTGAAATTTAATATCAGGATCTCCTAGTCCGTCTCCATGTGCAAGAAAGAAAATCTTACCGTAGATATCGGTTGTTATGGGTTTATGGTGAACTATGACACCACACTCTTCTTCCAAATAACCATACATCCAAATGTCATGATTTCCTGTGAAGAAATGAATTTCTACACCATTGTCAGTCAATTCTGAGATTTTTCCGAGAAATCGCGTAAATCCCTTAGGAACAACATATTTGTATTCATTCCAAAAGTCAAACATGTCGCCCAGCATGTAAATAGCTGAAGCTTTCTCTTTGATACTGTCGAGAAATCTTACCAATCTGCGTTCTTGTGTGCGTCTGTGCTCCACAGCCAGTGATCCTAAATGCGCATCACTTAAAAAGTAAACGTTTTTTCTCAATGTGTTGTTGTATTTATGCAAAACCTAGTTCTACTTTAGCTTCTTCGCTCATCATGCTTTGATCCCATGCTGGTTCGAAAACAAGATTTACGTTAGCAGCCTTTACTCCTTCGACACTTTCTACCTTTGTGCGAACATCTTCCAATATAAAATCGGCAGCAGGACATGAAGGGGCTGTAAATGTCATGTCAATATCCAGAATACCGTCATTCTGAAGGTCTATTTTGTATATCATTCCAAGATCCCATATGTTTACAGGTATCTCTGGGTCGTAAACGGTCTTAAGTACTTCTACGATTCGTTCTTCAATAATTGTTTTTTCTTCTTGTGTCATACTTTATCACTTTTCTGCAAAGATACATTATTATTTTGGAAAACAATTCTTGCTTTTAAAATTTCAATGATTTCTATATGATATGGTGTGCTTCACGATAGGAATAGTATACTCCATCTGTTACAATTACGTGATCAAGGAAATAGATTCTCATGATATCGCAGGCTTTCATAACTCGTTCTGTTAGTCTGTCGTCTTGTCTGCTTGGATTCGGATTATTGCTTGGATGGTTGTGGATAAGTGCTAATACTGTTGCATTGCTTAGTATCGCTTCCTTTATGATAATTCTAATGTCAACAGCAGTTTCGCTTATTCCACCGTGTGATATCCTTATGGCTTTAATAAGTTTATAGTTCTGATTCATCAGGATAATCCAAGCTTCTTCAACGTCAAGATCTTGCATTCTTGGGTGCATATACTCATATATGTCGCTTGCACAGTTGAGAGATGTCTTTTTTTCTACTTCTTCTCGTTGCCTACGTTTGCCAAGCTCGCAAGCTGCAAGTATAGTAATGGACTTTGCCGGTCCTAAGCCATTATATTTTTCTAGGTCATTGAGTGACAATTTGCCAAGAGTGTTCAGGTTATTATTGCAGTCGTTCATAACCCTTTTCATTAAATCGACAGCACTTTCTTTTGATGATCCAGAACCTATAAGAATGGCTAATAATTCTGCATTGGAAAGATTCTCGGCACCAAGCCTTTCCATCTTTTCACGTGGCCGATCTTCTTCGGCCCATTCATTAATAGATAGTTTCTCGGACATTTAGTTCTTTCTTTAGTTTTTCTATTTATAGAAATTTTTCTGGTAAGCACTGAATTCGCCCTTGTTTTTGATGCAGCGTTGCCACCATGCTTGAATAAAACCACATCCATATCCTCCTAACTGTATATAGGCCGAAATGATACTAAGCATGCCTATTTTTATGCTCTTGTTCTGAAGAGTTGAATCTATAAATAATAGTAGAATATAAAGAATAATAGGTATAAGTGGAATTGTGGATACCCACAGAAAGTTGTGATTACCAGTAGTTATAAGTAGTATGAGCCCTATTATCGCTATTAGGCTTAAAGTAATCATACCTGTAGTGAATACTGCAGGTAGTAAATGTACTAGTTTAAGGCTTTCTGGGTATTTCTTGTAGAGATTTATTCGAGCTATGCCACTATTGAATACTTGTCGCCAAAACTTTTTGAAATCTGTTCTTCTTTTGTGCCAAACCCAAGCTTCAGGAAATAATCGGCATTGGTATCCTGCTTTGTAAATTCTAATACTAAAATCGATATCTTCGCCAAATCTCATTTTGGAGAATCCACCAAGTGCTTGATAGACCTCTTTACGAATTCCCATATTAAATGAGCGAGGATAAAATTTGTCAAGTTTCTTTTTTCCTCCTCGAATACCACCAGTTGTAAAAAATGAGGTCATAGAGTAGGATATAGCCTTTTGAGTGTCTGTGAAAGATGGGTGAGCGCAATCAGGACCTCCAAAGCCATCAGCAGGTTCACGTTGGAGTTCGTTGTCTACAGATTTCAAATAGTTGTCTGGCAATACTACATCGCTGTCAAGGATTAATAAATATTCCCCTTGTGCTCTTGCTGCTCCAAAATTTCTACTTTGGCCAGGACCAGAATTTTCTTTCATGAAATAATGAATATCTAGCTGCGTCTTGTATTGATTACAAATGTCGTGGCATGGTATTTGTGAACCATCCTCAACAATGATGACTTCGAAATTTTGTATTGTCTGATGAGTTAGACTTTCCAAAAGTTCTTCCACTTCATTTGGGCGATTAAAAACAGGAACGATGATAGAGTATTTCATTATATCAGTAGTTAATGTAAAAAGTTAGGGGCGGATAAAGTCCGCCCCCATCAATATGCTTGAATTAAAAGATTATTCAGATACACGACCAAGGTAGCTACCGTCACGAGTGTCAATCTGAATAGTTTCGCCTTCATTGATGAACAATGGTACGCGAACTTCAACACCTGTTTCCAGTGTAGCTGGCTTTGTAGCATTAGTAGCAGTATTACCTTTTACACCTGGTTCACTTGAAACAATCTTCAAAGTAGTTTTAACAGGCATTTCTGCAGACAGGATAGTACCTTCTTCTGTATCGGTAACAACGTCTACAACATCACCTTCCTTCATGAATTCAACACCTGTAATCTGCTCCTTTGGAATAGGAATCTGCTCGAATGTTTCCTGATTCATGAAAATGTAACCAGTAGCATCTTCATAAAGATACTGGTATGGACGATGCTCAACGCGAACATCTTCAAGTTTGAAACCAACCTGGAAAGTACGCTCAAGGACACGACCATCAGATACATTCTTTAACTTGGTGTTCATTACGGTGTTACCTTTTCCTGGCTTTCTGTGCTGGAAGTCTACACATTTCCAAATACCACCATCCATGCGGATGCAAGTACCAATCTTGATTTCCTGTGAATTAATCATTGTAGTATATACTTTATATATTTATTTGTTTTATATCAATCCGTGTTTTTATACTAGTATCATAAAAACGTTGCAAAGTTACTGTAAATTAGGCAAAAACCCAAGGAATTCACGAAAAAAACATAAATATTTGGCCTAATTTCAATGTATTTTTTTGTTATTTCAAAAATAATGCGTAATTTTGCAGTCCAAAGTTGGGTGGTGTAGTGTGCCATCACATTTCCTTGCACAGAAATAAATAATAAATAAAAAACAAAATGAAAAGAACATTTCAGCCTCACAATCGTCGTCGCGTAAACAAGCATGGTTTCCGCGCACGTATGGCAACAAAGAACGGCCGTCGCGTTTTGGCTTCTCGCCGTGCACATGGTCGTAAGAAGTTAACAGTTTCTAGTGAGCATCACGGAAAGTAATTTTCGTTTCTCTAACGAAAACTGATTAAAACAGAAAGAAGTAAAGGTATATCTTTGCTTCTTTCTGTTTTTTTTGTACTTTTGCATCATATATAATCTTATAAGATGACATCATCAGAATTCTTAAGTAAGTTTAAAAGTAAATATCTCTGGGGAAACCTGCTGGCCATGTTGGTTGTTGTAATTTTATTGGGTATAGGCGTTAGATTTGGTATAGATGCTTATACACATCATGGTGAATCTATTGCAATACCTGATATTAGGCATAAAAACTGGGCTGATGCAGAGAAAATTCTTGAGAATGCTGGTCTGAAAATTGAAGTTTCTGATACTGGCTATGTTAAAACCTTACCACCTAATTGTATCTTGGAGCAGTCGCCAGCTCCTGGTGAGTTGGTAAAATCTGGACATGTTATATATGTTACGGTTAATGCAAGCTCTACTCCTTCTTTAGCTTTACCCGATGTTATTGATAATAGTTCTTTACGTGAGGCTATGGCTAAACTTACTGCTATGGGTTTTAAACTTGGGGCTCCTCAGTTTATTCCAGGTGAGCAAGATTGGGTTTATGGCATATTGGTAAATGGACGGCATGTTGTTGCTGGTGATCGTATACCGGTTGGGGCTACTCTGATTATTCAGGTCGGTAATGGGCAGCGTGATGCATCAGATTCTATTGATATGGTTGGCAATCCGTTTGAGGAGGAACCTGTAGGGGGCTCTTCTGATGAAGATGAGTTTGAAGAAGTAACAGAGGCTGATGCCGAAGAAACTTCGGGAGGTCAGTCAAGTCACAATAATTCAACAGAATAGATATGATAGAAAATATAATCAATGATATAGAGGATGATGATCAGCAGCTTTTCGAACATTGGAAGGTGCAGGTAGATGAAGGGCAGACTCCTGTTCGAATAGATAAATATTTAGCTGAGAAAAATCCATACCAAAGTCGTAATCGTATCCAAAATGCGGCTGAGGCGGGTTTTATTCAAGTGAATGGCACTCCTGTTAAGAGTAATTATAAGGTGCGTCCAAATGATGTGATTACCCTTATGCTCGATTATCCTAAGCATGATACAAGTATTGTTGCTGAAAATATTCCAATTGATGTGGTTTATGAGGACGATGACCTTATGGTTATTAATAAAGCAGCTGGTATGGTAGTTCATCCAGGTGCTGGCAATTTTACGGGTACCTTAATTAATGCGATAGCTTATTATTTGAGAGATCTTGAATCTTTTGATGCGAATAATCCTGAAGTCGGTCTGGTACATCGTATTGATAAGGATACAAGTGGCTTATTGGTAGTAGCAAAGACTCCTGAAGCCAAGAGTGCTTTGGGTAAGCAGTTCTTTAATAAGACTACACATCGTAGTTACAATGCTCTTGTATGGGGAAATATTGTTGAAGATGAGGGACGGATAGAAGGTAATATTGGCCGTGATCCTAAAAATCGTCTTCGTATGAAGGTTTTTGAACCAGACAGTGGTATTGGTAAATCAGCAGTAACTCATTATCGAGTGTTGGAACGATTTGGTTATACTACCTTGATAGAGTGTATTTTGGAAACTGGACGTACCCATCAGATACGTGCGCACATGAAGCATATTGGGCATCCGCTGTTTGCTGATGAGACGTATGGTGGAAATGAAGTCCTACGAGGTCAGCGTAGTAGTTCATATAAAGCTTATATTCAAAATTGCTTTAAAATTTGTCCTCGACAGGCTTTGCATGCTAAGACTCTCGGCTTTATTCATCCTCGTACAGGGCAGCAGTTGGATTTCACGTCAGAATGGCCTGCTGACTTCTCTGCTCTTATTGAAAAATGGCGTAATTTTATTAGTGGTACTACGCTGAATACATTTGTAGATTAATTGTTGTATATATAATATGGAAAATTTAAAGAGAAACATTGCCATCGTTTGTGGTGGCGATTCTTCTGAACATGATGTTTCAATGCGTTCTGGTGAAGGACTTTATTCTTTCTTCGACAAGGAAAAATACAATGTGTATATTGTCGATATTAAAGGTCTGAGTTGGAATGTTAATTTTGATAATGGTGAAACCGCTCCTATTGATAAGAACGATTTCTCTTTTATGAGGGATGGTAAAGTCATAAAATTCGACTATGCATATATTACAATTCATGGTCAGCCTGGTGAAAACGGTCCTCTTCAGGGATATTTTGATTTAATCCATCTTCCATATTCTACAAGTAGCGTCTTGGTTGAGGCTATGACTTTTGATAAGTATGTTCTTAACAACTACCTACGTGGCTTTGGTGTTAATGTGGCTGATAGTGTTTTAATCAGACGTGATGAGGAATTTGATGAAGAGGCTATTGCTGCGCGTTTAGGTATGCCTTGCTTTGTTAAACCTGCTGCAGATGGTTCTAGTTTTGGTGTTTCAAAGGTTAAAAATGCAGATCAGCTGGCTCCAGCTCTTCGTGTAGCATTCATGGAATGTAGTGAAGCTATGGTAGAAGGTTTTATGGATGGTATTGAGATTTCTCAGGGTATCTATAAAACAGCAGATAAAACTGTTGTCTTCCCTGCTACCGAAGTGGTAACTAACAATGAGTTCTTTGATTATAATGCCAAATATAATGGTCAGGTTAAAGAAATAACTCCAGCTCGTTTAAGTCCGGAAACAGCAGAAAAAGTTGCTGCAGAGACAAGCCGAATCTATGATATTCTTCATGCTAATGGTATTATTCGTATTGATTATATTATTTCTAAGGATGCTGATGGTAATGATAAAATTAATATGCTCGAAATCAATACCACACCTGGTATGACTGTAACCAGTTTTATACCTCAGCAAGTTCGTGCTGCTGGTCTTGATATTAAGGATGTTCTTTCAGACATCGTTGAAAACCAATTTTAAGTATTAACAATGATTATCCCAAAAGAATTTGATCAAATCCGTCCTTGGGAGCCGGAAGATCTTCCTGAGGTTTATGACAGGCTGCTTGCGAATGAACAGTTTCTGCATGTTATAGCATATTTGTATCCGAAGGTTCCTCTTGAATTTATTGCCGATAAACTTCGCAAATGTAAGACTAATCTCAATTTCCAGTTGGAATTTGTATATCCTTTCCTAAAGGACTTGATGAGTAAAGCTTCTTTGGGATTGGAGTCTAACTTTGAGGCACTGGATAATACTCGTAACTATACTTTCATAAGTAATCATCGTGATATTGTGCTTGATTCTGCTTTGCTTGATGTTTCAATGGTTGATGCAGGTTTCAAGACTACTTGTGAAATTGCTATAGGCGATAATTTATTATCTTTGCCATGGGTGAAAGATTTAGTGCGGGTCAATAAAGCTTTCATCGTGGAGCGTAGCTTATCCATGCGTCAGATGCTTCTTTCAAGCAAACGTTTAGGTGAATATATGCATTTTGCCATTCAGCAAAAAAAGGAAAATATTTGGATTGCTCAGCGTGAAGGACGTGCTAAGGATAGCAATGACCGTACGCAGGAATCTATTTTGAAGATGATGGCTATGGGAGGTGAAGGCTCTGTTATCGATAGACTGGTGGCTCTTCATCTTGTACCAACTTCTATCAGTTATGAATATGATCCTTGTGATTTCCTAAAGGCTAAAGAATTTCAGCTGAAACGTGATGTAGAAGGATGGAAGAAAAGCCCTATGGATGATGTGATTAGTATGCAAACGGGTATATTCGGTTACAAGGGGCATGTATATTATCATACGGGAGCATGTCTTGATGAGTGGCTTCGTAGTTTACCTGCTGATATAGCTAAGACTGACTTGTATGCTGCAATTACTGATCATATAGATCATGATATTTACATGAATTATCGTTTATATCCTGGTAATTATGTAGCTTTGGATGAGTTGAATGGTACAAACGATTTTGCATCGTACTACACTTCAGATGAGAAAGCTGTATTTGACAAGTATTTGGATAAACAGCTTGAAAAGATTGATCTAGAAAATAAGGATATTCCTTTCTTGAGAAATTGTATGCTAACAATGTATGCTAATCCTGTTATTAATCAGCAGAAAGTAAAATAGAATTTTAGCATTCAATAATACAATAAGGGTGTTGGTGATTTTTAATCATCAACACCCTTATTGTATTATTGAATGTTTTTCCTTTACAGGCTTTCAAGCATACGTTTGATAACTACTTCGGCAGAGATTTCACGATTAGCTGCTTCTGGGATAACTAGGCTATGATTACTCTCGATAACGTCATCGGTTACGATTAACCCTCGGCGTACTGGCAGACAATGCATGAAGTATCCATTGTTCGTCCAGCTCATATGTTCTGTATCAATGGTCCAGCTCATGTCTTTATTTATGATCTTGCCATAGTCTTCAGGATTAGTGACACCAGGGCAACTCCAGTTCTTGGCATAGACAAAGTCTGCATCTTCCAATGCTTTCTTTTGGTCATATTCTATGGTCGCATTGCCTGCGAACTTAGGGTCCAATTCATATCCCTTCGGATGTGTAATAACGAGATCTACATCTGCAGCATTCATCCATTCTGCAAATGAGTTTGGCACAGCTTGAGGCAAAGCCTTGCAGTGAGGAGCCCATGTCAAGACAACCTTTGGACGTTTTTTGGTTGGTGCAGTAGCAGGGTTGCTCTTTAGTTCTTCCCATTTCTCATGGATTGTAATAAGATCTGCAAAAGCCTGCAATGGATGTACTGTAGCTGTTTCCATTGCAAATACTGGGCGACCACTGTATTTTACAAACTGATTAACTATTGTCTCTGCGTAGTCATATTCGCGATTGCTAAGACCTGCGAATGAACGTACACCTATAAGATCACAATAGCTACCCATAACAGGAATTGCTTCCAGTAAGTGTTCACTTTTATCACCATCCATGATAACACCACGTTCCGTTTCAAGTTTCCAAGCACCGGCATTAACATCAAGTACAATAACATTCATGCCTAGGTTCATGGCTGCTTTCTGTGTACTCAAGCGTGTACGAAGACTGTTATTAAAAAAGATCATTAATAGGGTCTTGTTTTTACCCAATTCTTGATAACCAAATCTATTCTTTTTTACTTCTAAGGCTTCTGTTAACGCCGTATCAAGATTGCCAAGGTCTTGTACATTAAAAAATGACTTCATGTTATTTCTCCTTTTTTTATGAGTTCTATATTAATTATGCACGGATTTGTCCATGCCCTGTAATAAGCCATTTGTAAGTGGTAATTTCTTCAAGGGCCATTGGGCCTCGTGCACCTAATTTTTGTGTACTGATACCAATTTCTGCTCCCAGACCAAACTGTGCTCCATCTGTAAAGCTTGTAGGTGTGTTGACATAAACACAGGCAGCATCAACTAGGGTTTGGAATTTTTTCTGAGCGTCTTGGTCTTCGGTTATGATACTTTCACTATGCCCACTTCCATATTTGGCGATATGCTCAAGAGCTTCATCGATGTTAGCAACAGTTTTTACGCCCATCTGTAGACTCATCGATTCGTATGACCATGTTTCTTCGTCAGCTTTTTCCAGTAAGTCATCGGTATATTTTCCTTTGAGGGCTTTATAGGCTTGGGCATCAGCATAGATTCTTACTCCTTTAGCCTCTACCTTACTCAGTAGTTCTGGAAGATCTTGTAAACGCTTCTCATTAATAATTAGCGTATCCAAGGTGTTGCATACGCTTGGACGCCTTGTTTTCGCATTGTCTACGATATCTTTACCGATTGTTAAATCACCCTCTTCGTCAAAATAGCAGTGTACGATACCTGCACCCGTTTCGATAACTGGAACTTTGGCAGTAGATTGTACAAACTTGATAAGATTTTTTCCACCTCGAGGTATGCAAAGGTCTACATATCCTACAGCATTGAGGAGTTCGCCTGTGGCTTCGTGAGTGGCAGGAAGCAACTCTACAACGTTTGTATTGATATGATACTGCTTCAATACGTTGTGTATGAGTTTAACTTCAGCACGATTGGTATCATCAGCATCCTTGCTTCCTTTCAGTATACATGCATTTCCGCTTTTAAAGCAAAGTGAGAATACATCAAAAGTTACATTTGGGCGTGATTCGTATATCATGCCGATAACGCCGAAAGGTACACTTACTCGTTTTAAGTTGAGGCCGTTTTCAAGCGTTTTTTCCTTAAGCGTTTTACCTAAAGGGGATGGAAGAGTAGCGACATGCTGCATGTCGGCAGCGATATCTTCCAGTCGTTTGTCATTGAGAAGCAAACGATCGTATACTTTATTACTCTTGTCCATACGAGAAAGGTCGCTTCGATTAGCTGCGAGTATTTCTTCTTTGTGAGCAAGTATGGCTTCTGCTACAGCTTGTAATATTTCGTTGCGAGTTTCATCCTTGATGAGGGTCAGTGATTTACTTGCAGCTTTTACGTTTTTGAAAATTTCTTCTAGTTGCATAGGGAAGAGATTGTCTAGTGTAACTTATTATTTCTTATTCCATATAGAGGTAGTCATAGTGTATCAGCGGTTTAATATCATGTTCGCCGATAAGTTTTATAGCCTCTTCAGAAGAGTAACTACTTCTTCCTACAGCTATGACCTTATCTTTATCGTCTACTACATTTATAATATCTCCTTCTTCAAATACACCTTCTATAGATGTAACACCAACTAATAGCAGACTGGCAGCTTTTTTCCCTTTTAGTATTTCTTCTGCTTTGGCGTTGATATGAATCTTTCCTTTAGCAAAGTCTTCGCTGTGAGCTATCCATTTCTTAACCTGTGATGTAGGGTTAGGATTAGGACGGAATTCTGTATGCATCGTTTCCTGTGGATGGGTTATCAGATCTACTAAGATGTTTTCAGTCTTACCGTTGGCGATGATGACGCGAACTCCCTCTTCTGCTACTTTTCGAGCAATACGAGTCTTTGTAATCATACCACCTCTACCAAATCCACTTTTGGTTTCTTGGATATATTCATCAAGATCCCGGTCGTAGTTGACCATTGGAATAACGCGAGTATGAGGCTCTTTCGGATCACCATTGTAGATGCCATCTACATTAGATAAAATGATAAGAGTGTCGCAGTCCATCATAGAAGCAATGAGGCCGGAAAGTTCATCATTATCCGTAAACATTAATTCAGTAACGCTAACAGTATCGTTTTCGTTGACGATAGGGATGACATCATTTTTGAGCATTACGTTCATACAGGCTCTCTGATTTAGATATTCACCACGGGTGGAGAAACTTTCTTTCATGGTAAGTACCTGGCCTACATGAATATTGAATTCACGAAATAAATCGTAATAAAGGCCTATTAATTTTACTTGTCCGAGTGCAGAGAAGAGTTGTCGCTGTTCTACACTATCAAGTTTGTTTTCTACTTTCAGTTCATTACGGCCACAAGCCATGGCTCCTGAAGAAACGAGGATAATTTCATGTCCATTTTTCTTCAGCCATACGATTTGATCAACGATAGCCGACATTCTGGTTACATCCAGTTTGCCGTCATCCCTGGTGAGAACATTACTGCCCACCTTTACTACGATTCTACTCATGTTGTCTCTCTTATAATTTATAGAGAGGTATGCCTTTGTAGCATACCTCTAGTGGTTTATTTTTTGTCTTTCTTTGCGTCATTGGCGCGAATTTCCACACGACGAATTTTCCCAGATATAGTCTTTGGAAGTTCGTCTACAAACTCTATTACACGTGGATATTTGTAAGGTGCAGTTTCATGTTTTACATGATTCTGCAGTTCTTTAATTAGTTCTGGTCCTGCCTGTGCTTTATAATTGTCTTTTAGTACTATTGTTGCTTTAACAACCATGCCTCGTATAGGATCTGGTACACCGGTAATAGCACATTCTACTACTGCAGGATGAGTCATCAGTGCATTTTCTACTTCGAATGGGCCGATGCGATAACCTGAACTTTTGATGACATCGTCTGTTCTTCCTACAAACCAGAAATAGCCTTCTTCATCTCGCCATGCCATATCGCCAGTATGATATATACCGTCATGCCAAGCCTGATTTGTTTTCTCTTCATCACGATAGTAGCCCTTGAATAGTCCTACTGGCTTACTTTTGATGGTACTGATGCAGATTTCGCCTTTTTCTCCGTCCTCACATTCTGTTCCGTCAGGTCGAAGCAGTTTTACATCGTATTGAGGATTAATTTTTCCCATACTTCCAGGTTTAGGTTTTATCCACGGGAAAGTACCTAAAGTCATAGTAGTTTCGGTCTGTCCAAATCCTTCATAGATGTGATTTCCTGTGAGTTCAAAGAACTTTTGTTCTACAGATGGATTCATGGCTTCACCTGCAGTAGTACAGTATTTTAGACTGCTAAGATCGTATTTACTGAAATCTTCTAGAATCATGAAGCGATATATGGTAGGTGGAGCACAGAATGAAGTGATATGATATTTCTCCATAGCTCTCATGATCTTTTCTGCAGTAAACTTCTCATGGTCATATACAAATACGGTAGCACCAGCAAACCATTGTCCGTATAATTTACCCCAAACGGCTTTGCCCCAACCTGTATCTGCTACTGTAAGGTGAATACTTTTTTCTTGCAGGTTATGCCAGTATACACCAGTTGTCAGGTGTCCTAGTGCATAGAGATAGTCGTGTGCTACCATTTTAGGTTCTCCACTAGTGCCGCTGGTAAAATACATCAGCATGGTATCATCATTTTCATTCACATTAGCAGGACGTTCGAAATCTGGAGCTTGTTCCCATTCTTTGTGCCAATTGTGAAATCCTTCTGGTACAGGCTTGTCCGCTTCTATCATGGAGTTTACTGCTACCAGTGTTTTTACGGTAGGGCTTTCTGCTAATGAATTTTTTACCTGAGTTGTTACATATTCATCGTTAACGCAGATGATAGCCTTAATGCTGGCTCTTTGGTTGCGATATTCGATATCTTTTGTGGTGAGCATGTGAGTAGCAGGAATGGCAATGGCTCCGATTTTGCATAACCCCATCATGCTTAGCCACCATTGATAGTGTCTTTTTAATATCAACATGACTTTGTCGCCACGCTGTATACCTAAACTCAGAAAATAGGCTGCAGTCTTATCTGTTTGTTCCTTAAAATCCTGAAAGGTAGTTTTTACTTCTTCACCTCTTTCACTTGTCCATAACAAACATATTTTGTTAGGTTCTTCTTTTGCCCATTCGTCCATAACATCATAGGCAAAATTGAAGTTCTCATTTATTTTGAAATGAAAATTTTTTTTAAAGTCTTCCTCTGAAGTGAACTTCGTTTGCGTTAAAAATCTTTCTAACATTGGTTTGAGTTTAAATTACAATACATAGAAAATGAGCTTGTTCTCCATTGAGGGCACGCATACAATGAGGTTGCCTTCCATCAAAATAAATGGTATCACCTTCTTTAAGTACAAGTACTTTTTCACCGATAGTGATTTCCAGAGTACCTTTAAGTACATAGTCGAACTCATGTCCATCCTGTGTATTCTTACGATGGTTCTTATCACCTGGGAGCGGGTCTACTACAGTGTAGAAAGGATCTATTCTTCGCCCTTTAAAACCACCGGCAAGAATCTGATATTTATAATCGTTTCCACGGTCAATTTCTTGTCCCTGACCTTTTCGTGTTAGGTAGTATGAATTCATACGTGGCTCTTCACCGAAAAGTAGAACATCAAGATCTATTCCGTATCTTTTTGATATTTTTGAAAGACGATATACAGAAGGGTCAGCTTCTCCTGCTTCTATTTTAAGATAATGATCTAAGCTGATTTCGCATAGTTCTGCAACTTCTTCTGCAGGAATGTCGAGAACTTCACGAAGGCCTCTCAATCGTTCTCCAATTAGTTTTATAGATTCTTCCATAAGTTAATTGTTTTAAAATAATCGTCTTCAAAAGTACAAAAAAAACTTCTACTTTTGTTTTCGGCAGATTGTTTTCTTATTTGTATTTGTAATAAAATCTAAAATGCTGCACATTGGTATTTATCATGTGCAGCATTTTAGGAAACTCTTTAAAGTTTATTTTAATCCAGCTTTTAATCCTCTGATAACAGCAGATGTAAAGCCGGCATGCTCCATTTCATTTAATCCTTTGATGGTCAAGCCACCTGGAGTTGTAACTTTGTCTATTTCGGCTTCAGGGTGGTTTCCATTAGCTTGCAGTAAATCTACTGCTCCCTTTACGGTCTGTAAGACAATGTCTTTTGCGACATCTGCTTTGAATCCTAGTTCTACACCACCTTCTGATGCTGCTCTGAAATAACGCATGGCATAAGCTATACCGCAACTGGCTAACGATGTTCCTGCACCAAGATGCTGTTCGTCGGTGACAACGGTTTGGCCAACGCTTTTAAATATCGCTTCGGTTTCTTTTATCTTTTCTTCTTCGCAATCGCATGGGGCAATGAAAGTCATTGAAGATTTTACAGCTATAGCGATATTGGGTATAACTTGCAGCAGGGTAGGCTGGTCGCCATCTTTATCCAACCATTTTCGAAGTTGCTCTGAAGGTATTGCTGCTGCCATGTTAAGGATTGTCTGGTTCTGATAATCAAGTGTAGACTTTATCTCATTGATGACATGCTCTACTAGCCATGGCTTAACTACGATAGCGATGTAGTCTGCGCCTTGTATAGCTTCGATATTGTTGGTTGTCGTGTTGGCACCTAATTTCTTGAATTTTTCTAGTTTGTCGGCGTGTGGATTAGAAACGCTTATATCTGAAGGTTTGAAATCTTCTGATTTCAGTAGGCCTTCGGCAAGTGCTCCACCCATGGCACCGGCACCAATGATAGTAATCTTCATTTTATATAGTTGCTAATACTTTCTTGAATTTATTCATGAAATCGTCAACATTGGCCTTGGTCAGACATAATGGTGGTAAAATTCTAAGGATATTGGTTGATGCACAACCAGTAAAGCAGTGCTCGTCGTAGATGAGTTTTGAGCGTATTTCTTTATGTGGAATGTCCAAAACAATACCAATCATTAGGCCTTTTCCACGAATCTCAGTGATATGACTGTTTTCTTTCTGTAATTCCTTGAGCTGTTGTATAAAATATTCTCCTACCTCATTTGCGTTGGTTACAAGGTTTTCTTTTTCGAATACATCGAGTACGGCCAAAGCTGCGGTACATGCCAGATGGTTACCACCAAAAGTTGTTCCCAAACGACCATATACAGGTTCGAATTCTGGAGAAATGAGTACACCGCCCATAGGAAATCCGTTGCCGATACCTTTAGCTACAGTAATCAGGTCTGGTTTGATATCCAGCCACTGATGACCGAAGAATTTTCCTGTACGACCATAGCCGCATTGTATCTCATCGCATACCAGGAATGTGCCATATTTCTTACAAGCTGCTTGTAATCCTTGGGCAAAATCTTTGTTTACCATATTGCAGCCGCCGACACCTTGAATACATTCGATAATACAAGCGCATACATCACCCTTGGCTAGTTCTTTTTCCCATGCTTCCAAATCGTTGAGTGGAAGATAGGTTACAAGACCATTATCGTTGATTGGGGCAATAATTTTAGGATTATTAGTTACCTCTACAGCAAGAGAAGTACGGCCGTGAAATGCTTTTTCTGCAGATAATACACGTCGTCTGCCATTGGTGAATGAGGCTAATTTTAATGCGTTTTCGTTGGCTTCGGCTCCTGAGTTAATCAAGAAGAACTGGTAGTCTTCGTAACCACTGATTTTGCCAAGACGTTCTGCAACTTGTTGCTGCAGTTTATTGATGACGGAATTGGAATAAAAGCCTAGCTTATTGAGTTGATTTGTCATCATTTCTACATAGTGAGGATGACAGTGTCCGATACTGATTACAGCATGACCACCATAAAGGTCAAGATATTCTTGACCTTTATCGTCCCATACGTTGCAACCTTTGCCTTTGACGATATTAACGTCAAAAAGTGGATAAACATCAAATAGTTTCATATTTAGAATGCTGAACCTTTAAGTTTTAATCCTGCTGTCTGGTCGATGCCGAACATGATGTTCATGTTTTGTACAGCCTGACCAACTGCACCTTTTAGCAGATTATCGATGCAGGAAGTAATTAATAATTTATCGTCAATCTTGTCGCAGTGTACCAATGCTTTGTTGGTATTAACCACCTGCTTCAAATCAAGAGGCTTGTCTATATAATGTGTAAACTTTGCATCCTTGTAGAAAGCCTTATATCCAGCTATAATTTCCTCAAGTGGTTTATCTGTCTTAACTACTTCTGTAGCGAAAATACCACGCGTGAAGTCACCGCGATACGGTATGAAGTCGATAGAGGCTTCAAGATGACCCTGTACTTGTGTCAGACTTTCACGAATCTCAGGAATATGTTGATGCTTGAAAGCCTTATAGATGCTAAGATTATTGTTGCGCCAAGAGAAATGAGTTGTTGATCCAGGCTTCTGCCCAGCTCCTGTGCTGCCGGTAATAGCATTTACAGCTACATCTTTGTCGATGAGATTCATGCTTGCTGCAGGCAGCAATCCGAGTTGGATGCATGTTGCAAAACATCCCGGATTGGCTACATGCTGTGCTGTGGCTATTTTTGATTCATTTATTTCTGGTAAACCGTATACGAAGTCATGAATTTCTGCGGTTGGTTGCATGGTATTTACCACTTTCTTAGGTGCCAGTCGAAAATCCTGAGCTAAATCAATAATTTTAACATTAGCTGGTATTTTATGCTCCTTCATGAAAGCTTCACTCTTGCCATGGCCGAAACAGAAGAAGATTACATCAACCTTATCAAAAGGAAGTTCGTCTGTAAACTTCATATCTGTATCACCGTAGAGGGCTTCGTGTACATCGGTAACAGGATTTCCGGCATTACTACCACTGTTAGCAAAAACAATTTCTACCTCTGGGTGGTTTAGCAATAGACGAATGAGTTCTCCGCCTGTGTATCCTGCTGCTCCTAATATTCCTACTTTTATCATTGGGATATGTTATGGCTTAATAATCTTTAGATATGATAATCTTTTTATTTTCTTTCGTCTGGATGCATTCCGTAGAATACACGAAGTGGAGTAGCACTTAGCTTGATAAAGCCTTTGGCATCGTCTGCAGTCCAACCGTGGTTCATCTCGCCATATTCGCCAAGTTTTGACTTGGTCAGGTCGTCATCCGAGTCTACACCTACTGTTTGAAAACTGTAAGGGCGAAGTTTCAAGATAGCAGTTCCGTTCACATGGCGTTGTGAACTGGTCAGGAATGCTTCTATATCTGGCATCACCGGTTCTAGATATTGACTTTCGTGCAAGAACATACCATACCAATTGGCTACTTGGTCTTTCCAATACTGCTGCCATTTACTCAATGTACTTTTCTCTAGTAAACGGTGAGCTTCGATAATCAGTTTTGGAGCTGCTGCTTCAAATGCCACGCGGCCCTTAATACCGATAATGGTATCACCAACATTACAATCACGGCCGATGGCATAAGAGGCACCAATCTCTTCTATTTTCTGTATGGCCTTAATTTTGTCTTCAAATTCTTCACCGTTCACAGCAGTGATTTCGCCATTTTTGAATGTAATTTTCAATTCTTCTTCGGCTTTATCACTGGTAACATGCTTGAGATATGCCTCTTCTGGCAGACCCTGGGTTGGATCAAGAATCTCGCCACCACAGATACTTGTACCCCAAATACCTACATTGTATGAATACTTGAGTTTTGTGAAATCTGCATAGAAGCCATGATCATTCAGGTAGTCTACTTCTTCTTTTCTGCTAAGTGCTTGATCTCGAGTTAATGTAATGATTTCTACTCCTGGAGCCATTACAAGGAAGGTCATATCGAAGCGTATTTGGTCGTTGCCAGCGCCTGTAGAACCATGTGCGATAGCATCTGCCTGAATCTCATTGGCATAGCGTGCAATGGCAATAGCTTGGAAAATTCGTTCTGATGATACTGAAATAGGGTAGCAATTATTACGCATTACATTACCATAAATCATGTATTTCAGGCTCTTTTCATAATATTCTTGAGTTACGTCGAGAGTTACATACTTAACAGCTCCAAGCTTATAAGCATTTTCTTCGTTTACCTTCAGTTGTTCTTCACTGAAACCACCCGTGTTAGCGCATGCTGCATATACGTCCCAACCATCTTGAGTAAGTTTCATAACTGTATATGATGTATCTAGTCCGCCTGAAAAAGCGACAACTACTTTCTTTTTAGCCATAATATATACGATAAATTTGTGTTGAAAATTAATATAAGTATGATGTTCTCTTCTGGTATCAGTTACCTAGTTTCTTAAGACGCTCGAGAGTCTTTTCTGAAAGCTGGATAGGCAGTGTCTCGTTTGGATGATCTGCTGGATTGTACATCATTCCTGTACAAATACAGAATTTTCTTTCGGTTCGTTGTAGAATGTCATGGTTGATACAACCTTCACATCCACGCCAGAATGATTCGTCGTCTGTCAAGTCACCGAATACAACTGGTAAATACCCAAGTTGAGTATTCATCTTCATGACAGCTGATCCTGAGGTGAGAGAGAAGATTTTTGCTTTTGGCCATCGTACACGAGCCAGTGTGAAGGTTACATTCTTAATGCGTTTAGCTACACCACGACCTCTAAAAGCAGGATTAACGATAAGACCAGATGTCGTTACATAAGTCTTATTGCCCCATGTCTCGATGTAGCTGAAACCTACAAATTTACCATTGCATAAAGCTATGACGGCTTTACCTTCTTTCATCTTGGTAGTGACATATTCGTGAGAACGCTTGGCTATACCTGTGCCACGGTCCTTAGCGGAAGATGCCATTGTCTCCAAAATGGTGTCTACATACTTCTCGTGAGAAGCATCAGCAACCATTACTTCAATCTCTTCCATTATTATTACTTTATAAATTGTTCTTTTAAAGTCTTTTAGTTCATTCCGTCAATGACAGAACTGAGCTTGTCCATTACGGCCTTTTCAGATACATTCTCTTTTTTGACAATAAAAATAGTATCGTCTCCTGCAATTGTACCTAAAATTTCTGTCACGTCACTATTGTCAATATTATAAGCGATGCTACTTGCATAACCAGGACGAGTCTTGATGACTCCTAAATTACCAGAGAAAACAATGGATAAAAATCCTGGAGACTGTAACATTTTTGTAACAGATTGTGGATTAGAAATACGCTTGTACATGGTTTCGTTAGGGAGCACATATACATACTTGCCATTCATGCTAGCTGCTTTGGCAACTTTGAGTTGCTTCAAGTCGCGACTCAATGTTGCTTGGGTCAACTTAAAGCCTTCTTTAGCTAAAGCTTTTAATACTTCTTCCTGACTTCCTAATTCCTGACTAGATATTAACATCTTCAGGGCTTCCATTCTAGCGTTCTTAACTTTCATACGTTGTATTTTTATTCTGTTTTCGCTTGCAAAAATAGAAATTTTTGTATTTATCTGCAAGAGTTTTTGCATAAAAATTACTCAAAAGCTTTAGTTTTTAAGGTTATTTGTATATTTTATGTATGAGTACAGAGGTTTTTGTATATTTAGTTATATGAATAAATTTTCTTTTTAGTGAATGTTTTAAAGAAATAATAAGAAAAGCAGAATAAAATTAGATTATCTCAAAATAATTCACTACCTTTGCCAACCGTTCTATGATACTTCATTTAGCTGTAGTGATATAGCTTTATATATAAATGAAAAAGGCGTCTTCCGTAGGAAGGCGCCTTTGGTGTTTATTATTATTTACTTAGTTGCGGTTGCTACCGAATATTCTTAATAAATACAGGAAGAGGTTGATAAAGTCTAGATATAGCGTGAGTGATCCTAATAATGCATATTTCTGCATTTGTTCGCTTGCATCGGGTGCCATGGATAGCATATGCTTAATTTTCTGCGTGTCGTAGGCGGTTAACCCCACAAATATCAGAACTCCAAGATAGCTGATGATTAGGTCTAATCCTGAACTTGCTATAAACATGTTTACGATGGTTGCAATGATGATACCGATTAGGGCCATGAATAGTAATTTGCCCATTGAGGTCAAATCTTTCTTAGTGAAATAGCCGACAAGAGACATTGTACCAAATGTACCAGCTGTTACGACAAAGGTCTTGACTATGGCAGTGGTAGAGAAGGCTGCAAAGATTACTGACAATGTGGCACCATTTATTACGGAATATGCAATAAACATAAGGGTGGCAGTTGATAGTGATAAGCGATTGATTGCTCCTGATATACCCCATACTAAAGCTAATTCTGCAATGATGAGACCAAAAAATAATATTTTATTGGTAAATATGGTTGTCATGAGGGCTGGACTAGTAGCAACGCCATATGCAGTTACTGCGGTAATGACAAGAGCCAAAGTCATCCAAATATATACTTTGCGCATCAATGCAGGAAATGCTAAAGAAACATTCCAGCTTCTTTCATTTATCATTCGATAAAGTTCTTTTTCTTTCATAATTATTATTTTTAGTTTGTATCAATTTCATCAAGCGCAAAGATAATGCCAAGTTTGTTATAAAACAAGTTTTTGGGGGCTTTTTAGCGATTGTTTAATCAAATTGCGTTCTTTTTATAGATAATAGTAAGAGAAGATTTTGTCTTCTTTTGTTGAACTGTTATCTTTAATAAGTATGTTTGTGAGGTTTTAGATTGTCTACGAAAAAGTGGTAAAGGCTATGCAAAAGGATTTAAAAATGTGAGGGAAATGTATATAAGCATAATTATTTTCAGTTTTTCAAATCTTATGAGAGCTTCTGAATAGGATGTACAGATGCCATAGATACACAGAATTCTGTCACATCGATAAGTATTGAGCGTTTGTTGATTTTTCCTGCTTGTAATGGTCTGACTGTCAAATAATTTATTAAAAAACAGTGCTCTCAAAATTCGTCATCTAGCTTAAAATATTCAACTTTTGATCAGCCTGTTTGGTCTTTTTTCTTCCCCTTGATTTTCTCTCCCGCCAAAACCCCAGGTCCTGGGGGTCGAAAGCTAAGACTTTGTTCGCTAAACTCTATGACCTTATCGCATCAACCCTAAGCTTTCGACCCCTAGGAGCTGGGGTTTTGGCGCCCATTTATTAAACCACCGAAGTGTAAAATGTGTAACGCGTTGATATTCAGGCAGATACAAAAATGCTTCAAAATTCGCGTATTTGATGCATTCTTACATCGCAATTTCAAATACGCAAACCTCATGAGGGTTCTTGTCCGTAAAATTCAAATCGGTTCTTTTGTTGTACATGTCGTAGTGGTATATATCTAACAATGTTAAAAGTAGGCTAATACTGTAAAATATGTTGGGAGGTGTAGTAAGCGGTGTCAACCAGTTTCGTCACGCTGTTTCCGGTGGTGACGGAAGTAAGGCCATAGCAACCAATGAATGCATAACTGCCAATACTCGAATAATTTGTAGGAGAGAGGGAGTCCTAGAATAAATCTTTCTTCTTTAAGTCTAAAACTCATTCTTATTTTCTTTAATCCTTTATCCTTATATATTATAATGTGTACGTCCACGGGAATAAGCTTCTGTTGTCAAAGAATGCGCAAAATCTTAGTTTTTTGCAATTTTTTCTTGAAAACATTTGGAGGTTATGGATATTTTGTATACCTTTGCACTCGCTTTCAAAC